>Ga0190271_10002105_pt1 | contig 11851 bp, 12 predicted proteins | sample Popmic356T_FD_133747 | JGI IMG/M metagenome (GOLD analysis project Ga0190271, IMG submission 133747) | Populus adjacent soil microbial communities from riparian zone of Weber River, Utah, USA - 356 T | ecosystem: Environmental > Terrestrial > Soil > Riparian zone | place: USA: Utah | collected...
ATACTGCCCGGCCATGAGCGGACGGCAAACTCATCGTGCCTGCAACGGCCGCTGGTGGCGAGTCTCACCAGCGAAGCGGGTAGTGCGCGCGTAGAAGACTCTCGTCCTCTCTCGACCCATGCAGACCCATCTTCGCGGACACCGGAGATGGGTTTTTCGTTTTTGGGGCCGTAGAAGCTAAGGCAAGAGAATCATGGAGTCACCGTTCGACATCGCCGCCGATCTCGATACACCCGTATCGGCCTACATGAAATTGAAGCCGTTTCGGCCGCGCTTCCTGCTCGAGAGCGTCGAGAGCGGCGAGCGGCTCGCGCGCTACTCGTTCATCGGCCTCGGCGAAGCCCTGACGATCGAGCTCCATCCGGACCGGCTCACGGTCAATGGCAAAGCCGAGCCCCGGCCGGCGAACGCGGCTGAGTGGCAGACGATGATGCGCGGCGCACTCGAGCGCGCCCCGCTCTTGAAGCCGCAAATCGACGGCATCCCGTTCGACGGCGGGCTCGTCGGCACGACGGGCTACGACGTCGTGCGCTTCTTCGAGCGCCTGCCGCCGAATCGCGCCGAGCGCGACGGTCTGCCGCAGGCCGCCTACGTCGCGCCAGAGTCGCTGCTCGTGTTCGATCACCTGACCCGGCGCGTCGCGCTGCTGCACGCGGGCGACGAGCGCGACCGCCAGGCGCTGCGCACGGCCGTCGTCAAGGCGCTGCGCGGCGGCCTCGACGCGCCGGACAAGCCCGGCAAGTTCTCGCCGGCGCAGGCGAGCATGACGCAGCGCGAGCACGCGGCGTCGGTATTGAAGGGTAAGTCGCACATCAAAGCCGGCGACATCTATCAGATCGTGCTGTCCGTTCGCTTCGCGGGCCGCACCGAGCTCGATCCGTTCCAGACCTATCGCGGGCTGCGCCTCCTGAATCCGTCGCCGTACATGTATTTCTTCGAGCTCGGCGGCCTGCGCGTCGCCGGCTCCTCGCCCGAGGCGCTCGTGCGGCTTTCGGGCCGAACGGCCTCCCTTCGGCCGATCGCGGGCACGCGGCCTCGCGGCGCGACGCAGGAGCACGACCTCGCACTCGAGCAGGAGCTGCTCGCAGACCCGAAGGAGAACGCCGAGCACGTCATGCTCGTCGATCTCGCGCGCAACGATCTCGGCCGCGTCGCGAGCTCCGGCTCCGTGCACGTCGATCCGTACCGCAAGATAGAGCGCTACAGCCACGTCATGCACATCGTGAGCGGCGTGCAGGGCCTCGTCGCTCCGGGGCGCGACGCGTTCGACCTGTTCGCGGCCGCGTTCCCGGCCGGCACGCTCGTCGGCGCGCCGAAGGTGCGCGCGATGCAGCTGATCGCCGAGCTCGAGCCGACGGGCCGCGGCCTCTACGGCGGCACCGTCGGCTATTTCGCCAAGAACGGCAACATGGACCAGGCGATCACGATCCGCACGATGGTGTTCGACGGCGACGAGTACAGCTTCCAGGCCGGAGGCGGCATCGTCGCCGACAGCTCGCCCGACATGGAGTACCAGGAAGTCCTGGCGAAGAGTGCGATCCTGCGCCGAGCCCTCGAGCTGGCCGAGGAGGGACTATGAGCGTGCGCCTGTTGCTGATCGACAATTACGACTCCTTTACCTACAACCTCGTGCAGGCGTTCCTCGTGCTCGAAGCCGAGGTGCTCGTGTATCGCAACGACGCCCTGTCCGTCGCCGAAGCACAGAAGCTGAAACCGACGCATCTCGTGATCTCGCCGGGCCCGGGGCGGCCCGACGACGCCGGCAGCTCGCTCGCGATGATCGGCGCGTTCGCGGGCTCGATTCCCGTGCTCGGCGTGTGCTTGGGGCACCAAAGCATCGTGCAGCACTTCGGCGGCGAGATCATCGGAGCCGCCATGTTGATGCACGGCAAGACCTCGGTCGTGCAGCACGATGGCGCCACACTCTACCGCGGCCTTTCGAATCCGTTCGAGGTCGGCCGGTACCACTCGCTGGCCGCGAATCGCGAGCGGATGCCGCCGGACCTCGTCGTCACCGCACGCACGACGGACGGTGAGATCATGGGTGTGCGGCACCGGCGGCTCGACGTCGAGGGCGTGCAATTCCATCCCGAGAGCGTGCTGACTCCCGAAGGGCCGCATCTCTTGAAGAACTTCCTCTATCCATGAGCCTCGAGGCGCCAAAATTGCTCGAGCGCCTGCTGCGCGGCGAGAGCCTCGACGAAACCACGGCGGGCGAGCTGCTTCGCGTGCTGGCGCGAGGCGAGATCGCCCCGGCGCTCGCGGGCGCGTTGCTCGCGGCGCTACGCGCGAAGGGCGAGACGCCGGACGAGATTCGCGGTTTTGCGCGCGCGATGCGTGAGCTCGCGCTGCGGCCGGCAATCCCGCCGGGTGCCTACGTCGACATCGTCGGCACGGGCGGCGACGGGTCGGGGAGCTTGAACCTGTCGACGGGCGCATCGCTGCTCGCAGCCGCGAGCGGCCTGCCCGTCGTCAAGCACGGCAACCGCTCCGTCTCGAGCAAGAGCGGCAGTGCCGACGTGCTCGCGGCGCTCGGCCTGCCGATTCCGCTAGACGAGTCCGCGGCCGGCGCCTGCCTCGCGCGTTGCGGCTTCACGTTTCTGTTCGCTCCGCACTATCACCCGGCGACGAAGAACATCGCCGCCGTGCGCCAAGCGCTCGGCGTGCGAACCGTGTTCAACATTCTGGGGCCGCTCGCGAATCCCGCGGCGCCGCCGTTCCACGTCATTGGCGCTTTCAGCGACGCGATGGCTGCGAGCATGGCCGAGACACTGGCGGGCTTGCCGCTGACGCGCGCCTTCGTCGTCCATGGCGAAGCGGGCTGGGACGAGGCGACGCCGGCCGGCCCGTTCGTCTGCTACGACGTGCGCCCGCGCCGCGTCGAGCGTACGCTGCGCGACCCGCTCGATGCCGGCGTCGAGCGTTGCTCGCTCGACGATTTGCGCGGCGGCGATGCGGCGCATAACGCGGCGCGGCTCCGAGAAGCCCTCGCTGGGCGCGACACAGCCGCGCATCGCGACGCGCTCGTGCTCGGGTGCGCGCTCGCGCTCGAGGTCACAGGCGTAGAGCCCAATGCACGCAACGCCGTGACGCGCGCGCGCAGGGTTCTCACGAGCGGCGCCGGCACGCGGCTGCTCGAACGCATCGCAGCGTTCGCGAAGGAGCACACGAAGTGACCTTTCTCGCACGAATGGCCGAGTCGAGCCGAGCGCGAGCCCGCGCGGCGCGAGCGCTCGAGAGCGAGGCAGCGCTCGAGCGGCGTGCGCTCGCCACTGCGCCCGCTCCGCCGCTCGCGCTCGACCGCTTCGACGTCTTCGCAGAGCTCAAGCTGCGCTCGCCTGCCGCGGGCGGTCTCGCCGGCGGCGACTTCGACAAGAGCGCGCAGCTCACGAGCTACGCTCGCGGGGGCGCGGCCGCCGTCTCGGTGCTGACGGAGCCCACGGAATTTCACGGCGAGCTCGCGCATCTCGCCGATGCGGCCCGGCTGCTCGCCGGCGAGCGGCGGCCTGCGATGCGCAAGGACTTCTTGACCGACCCCTATCAAGTGCTCGAAGCGCGCGCGGCCGGCGCGGGCGGCGTGCTCGTGATCCTCGCAATGCTCGACGACGCGACCGTCCGCGCGCTCGTCGATTGCGCGCGCCGCTGCGGAATGTTCGTCTTGCTCGAGGCGTTCGACCGTGCCGATCTCGAGCGGCTCGCAGCGTACGATGTGCCGCTGTCGCCCGGCGCGCCGGTCCTCGCAGGCGTGAACTGCCGCGACCTGCGCGACCTTCAGGTGCGTTTCGAGCGCTTCGCCGAGCTTAGCTCCCATCTGCCGCGGCATCTGCCGACGGTCGCCGAGAGCGGGATCGGCAACGCGGCGGAAGTCGAAGCCGTGGCGCTCGCCGGGTATCGGCTCGCCCTCATCGGCTCGGCGCTGATGCGCTCGGCGGAGCCGGCAAGGGCGCTCGAGGATTTGCTCGTTGCAGGACGCGCGGCGGTCACAGGGAGACAGGCTCGATGTTCGTGAAGATCTGCGGATTGAATAGTGGCGAGGCCGTCGAGGCGGCCGTCGCGGCCGGCGCCGACGCGCTCGGCTTCGTGTTTGCGGAGTCGCCGCGCCAGGTCACGCCGGAGCAGGCGAAAGCGCTCTGCGCCGGCGTGCCCGCGCACGTGCCGCGCATCGCCGTCATGCGCCACCCGCACAAGGCGGACTGGGAGCGCGTCATCGAAGTTTTCGAGCCGACATGGCTGCAAACCGATGCGGAGGACTTCCGCTGGATAAAGCTGCCGAAGAGCTGCACGGCGCTGCCCGTCTATCGCGACAGCAACGCGCCGGCCGACTCGGACCTCCCGGACCGGCTGCTGTTCGAGGGCACACACAGCGGCAGCGGCCGGGTCGCCGACTGGGACGAGGCGGGCGGCCTCGCACGCGTCGCCGAGGTCATCCTCGCGGGCGGCTTGACGGTAGACAATGTCGCCGACGCCGTGGGCTTCGTGCACCCTTGGGGCGTCGACGTGTCGAGCGGTGTCGAGCGCGCCCGCGGCGAGAAAGACCCTGCGAAAATACGTGAGTTCATCGCCCGCGTGCGGGCGATCGACGCGGGCATGGACGCCCGCGGTAGGGCAACGCAGGGAGCAGTTGCCGACGAGGGCAGGGATGCCCGAGGTAGAGCCGAGGAGTGAACATGGAAACGAATGAACGAGAGGCGTTGCTCGCGGCCCTGCTGGAGGGGCGGCTGCCCGACCGCAACGGCCGCTTCGGCCCGTTCGGTGGCCGCTACGTCCCCGAGACGCTGATGCCGGCGATCGAGCGGCTCATGCACGGGGTCGAGCACATTCTGCCGTCGAAGGAATTCCAGGCCACGCTCGCGCGCGAGCTCAAGAGCTGGGCCGGTCGGCCGACGGCGCTCACTCTCGTGCCGTCGCTCGGGGCGCGCTGGGGCGCCGAGGTCTGGCTCAAGCGCGAGGATTTGGCGCACACGGGCGCGCACAAGATCAACAACGGCATCGGCCAGGCGTTGCTCGCGAAGGCACTCGGCGCGAAGCGCGTCGTCGCCGAGACGGGAGCCGGCCAGCACGGCGTCGCGTCGGCCGCGGCCTGCGCGCGCGTCGGCTTGCCGTGCACGGTGTACATGGGCGAGATCGACGTCGCGCGGCAAGCGCCGAACGTCGATCGCATGCGCCGGTTCGGCGCGACGGTCGTCGCGGTGAAATCCGGCGACCGGACGCTGCGCGCCGCGATCGACGAGGCGATCCGCGACTGGGTCTCGGACCCCGTCGGTACCTACTACTTGCTTGGCTCGGCGATCGGGCCGCATCCGTATCCGTATCTCGTGCGGCAGCTCCAGGCCGTCATCGGCCGCGAAGCGCGCGTGCAGATGCTCGCCGAAGCCGGCGGCTTGCCGGACGCGGTTTTCGCCTGCGTCGGCGGCGGGTCGAACGCGATCGGTATTTTCCACGGCTTCCTCGCCGATCGCAGTGTGAAGATCTTCGGAGTCGAGGCCGGCGGCCGCGGACCTGCGCTCGGCGACCATGCGGCGACGCTGTCGTACGGTAAGCCCGGCGTGCTGCACGGCACGCACACGATGCTGCTCTACGACAAGCACGGCCAGATCCAGGAGACGCACTCGATCTCCGCGGGGCTCGACTACCCCGGCGTCGGGCCCGAGCACGCGCTGCTGCAAGCCGTCGGCCGCGTCGAGTACGTCACGGCCGGCGACGACGAGACGCTCGCGGCGCTCGAGGAGCTCACGGCCTGCGAAGGAATCCTGCCGGCGCTCGAGAGCTCGCATGCACTCGCGGGTGCGAAGCGCTGGGCCGCCAAAAACGCCGGCGCGCGTATTCTCGTCGGGCTCTCGGGCCGCGGCGACAAGGACATGCCGATTCTCGCGCAGTACCCGCTCGTGGACCGTCAACATGCAGCCGCGTGAGCGCATTCGGGCGGCGCTTGCCCGCGATCTGCGCAAGCGCGAGCGTCCGGCCATCGTCGGTTTCATCACAGCCGGTTATCCCGAGCCGCGCGAGTTCCTGTCCGTGCTGCGCGCCGTCAGCGGCGCCTGCGATGCCGTCGAGATCGGCGTCCCATTCTCCGATCCGATGGCCGATGGCATCACGGTCCAGCGCGCGAGCCAGCACGCGATCGAGCACGGCGTGAGTCTCACTTGGATCTTGGACGAGCTCGAACGGCGCGACTTCGAGCTCACGGCGCCCGTGCTGCTGATGAGCTATCTGAATCCGCTGCTTGCGTTCGGCTACGACGCGCTCGCCGCGCGCGCGGCCGAGGTCGGCGTCGGCGGCTTCATCGTGCCGGACCTGCCGTACGAGGAAAGCGCGCCTTTCAAAGCGGCGCTCGAGCCGCACGCGCTCGCGCTCGTGCAAATGGTCACGCCGGCGACGCCGCCGGAGCGCGTCAAGCGGCTCTGCGCCGCGAGCCAGGGCTTCGTCTATGCCGTGACGCGCACCGGCGTGACCGGCGACGTCGCGTTGCCGCCGGAGACTGCGCAATATCTGGCCGCCGTCAAAGCGGTCTCGAGCTTGCCCGTCTGCGCCGGCTTCGGGGTTCGCCGCGCGGAGCAGGTGGCGCTGCTCGGGGCGCACGCCGACGGCGTCGTCGTCGGGTCCGCGCTCGTCGAGGTCCTCGAGCGCGGTGCCGACCCGGCCGCGTTCTTGAAGTCGCTCTCGAGCTGAGCCATGGAGGGCCCACGGCCATGAAGCGCGTTTGGAGCGGCAGCTCGCTGCCCGACACGGCGCACTTCAAGAATCTGCTCGAGCACGCGGGCGTCGCGTGTCTGATCAAGAACCACGAGCTCGGCGGCGGGATCGGAGATTTACCGGTGTTCGACTGCGCCCCCGAGATCTGGGTGCTCGACGACGCCGAAGCCGAGCGGGCCGCGGCGGTGATTCGCGATAGCGTGCGGCCGACGCCAAGCGCGACGCCGTGGCGTTGCCCCCGCTGCGGCGAGGACAACGAGCCGCAGTTCGCTGCGTGCTGGAGCTGCGGCGCCGACGGCCGGCGCGAGAGGCCGCAATAACATGATGAGGTGGCTCGACCGGTTGCTGTTGCTGGCCGTGGCGCTCACCGTCGCCGCCAGCGTGCTGCCGCTCGGTGCGCGGCTGTATTGGACGCTCGAGCTCTCGACGCACTTTCGCGTTCAGTACCTCGCCGCGACGGCCGTGCTACTCGTGCTCGTGGCGTTGCGGCGGCAGTGGGCGGCGTGCGCCGTCCTCGCCGCGGTGGGCGGCATCAGCGCGGCGAGCGTGCTGCCGTACGTGCCGCTCCCGTTCGGCGAGCCGGCCGCCGCCGCTGGCGCGCCGCTCAAGGTGCTGAGCATCAACGTATCGTACCGCCCGTTCTCGGCGCGCCGGTTGCTCGAGATCATCCGCGAAGCGGATGCGGACGTCCTCATCGTGCAAGAGTTGACGCCGCATGCCGAGAGCGTGCTCGCGGCGCTCGACACCGAGTTTCCGCACAACCGCAAGTTTCCCGCCAACGGCCCCTACGGCATCGGGATCTGGTCTCGTTACGAGCTCGAATCGGGGGCGACGATCGCGATCAGCCGGCGGCCGGCGATCGAAGCGCGCGTGCGTGGGCCCTCGAGCACGTTCACCGTCATCGGCGTGCACTTGAGCGCTCCCATCACCCAGCGTCGCGCCGCCGCGCGCAACCAGGAACTGCGCGCGCTGGCGGCGCACGTCGCGGCGATCGAGGGGCCGCTCATCGTCGCGGGCGACTTCAACGCGACTCCGTATTCGCCGTACTTCGTCGAGTGGCTCGAGGCGACGGGGCTCACGGATTCGCGGCGCGGCCGTACGCTCAGCGTCAGCTGGCCGACGATGCTGCCCATCGCGGGCATCCCCATCGACCATGTCACGGTGAACGACGACTTTACGATTCTCTCGCACCGCCGCCTCGCGAACTTCGAGTCTGACCACTACGGCGTGCTCGTCGAGCTCGTATTGCAGGGCGCGGAGCAGCCATGAGCGCCCAGCCGACGGCCTGCGTGCTCATCATCGGCAACGAAATCTTGTCCGGCAAAACGCAGGACACGAACCTGCAATTCCTCGGCTTCGAGCTCGCGAAGCTCGGCATTCGGCTCGCCGAAGGCCGCGTCGTGCGCGACGAGCCCGCGGCGATCATTCGGCATCTCAACGAAGCGCGCCGCGAGTTCACGTATGTGTTCACGACGGGCGGCATCGGCCCGACGCACGACGACATCACGGCCGAGTGTGTTGCGCAGGCATTCGGTGTTCCGCTCGAGCTCAGCGACAAGGCCGTCGGACTCCTGCAGCGCAGCGGCCGGCCGCTCAACGAGGCGCGGCTCAAGATGGCGCGCGTTCCGCGCGGCGCCGTGCTCGTCGAGAACCCCGTCAGCAATGCGCCCGGCTTTCGCATCGAGAACGTGTTCGTGTTCGCGGGCATTCCGAGCATCGCGCGCGCCATGTTCGCGAGCGCACTTCCGATGCTCGCGCACGGCGCGCCGATTCTGTCGGCGAGCGTCGACGCATACTTGCGCGAAGGCGACTTCGCCGAAGCGCTCACGCAAATCCAGCAGCAGTACCCCACCGTCGAGATCGGCAGCTACCCGTTCAACCGCGACGGCCGGCTCGGCGCCTCGCTCGTGGCGCGCGGCACCGATCGCGCGCTGCTCGCGAAAGTCGTCGAGAAGATCGTCGTCGCGATCACGGCGCTCGGCGGCGAGACCAATGTCCCCTGACCCGCAGGGGGCGCCGGCTCAGGCCTAGTCACGATTGGTCAGAATTGGCCTTCGAACGGCCACGATTCGCCAGCCGCGCCGTCGCAATCGAGGCGCTGAATGGCTCCCACGGTCCGCAGGGAGCCATCGATGCGCAAGCTCAAGATTCTCAAGCGTCACGCACTTTCGCCGCGCGCCCTCGAAGAGCTCGAGACGTGGATCGGCGTCCTGCTGGCACTCGCCGCCGGGGCGCTGCTCTACGCGACGCTGACGGCGCAAGCAGCGCGCGCCGCGGAGTTTCCGAGCGACGTCGGCGCGCCGACGCTGTTGTTCCAGAGCGCGAGCGGGTCGTTCTCCGCCGCCGCACCGCTCGAGACGGATCTGCGAATCTCCGTGGCCGGCGTCGTCGCGCGCGTGCGCGTCGCGCAGCGCTTCCTGAACTCCGGCACGAGCTACGTGGAAGCGGTGTACGTGCTGCCGCTTCCGGACGACGCAGCCGTCGATCGCCTTTCCATGAAGATCGGCGAGCGCATCGTCGAGGGCGAGATCCACGAGCGACAGCAGGCGGAAAGAATCTACGGTGAAGCACGCGCGGCCGGGCAGCGCGCGAGCCTCGTGCGGCAGACGAGCGCAAATCTATTTACGACGGCCGTCGCCAACATCGCGCCCGGCGAGCACATCGACATCACGATCGAGTACCTGCAAACGGCGCGTTACGACGCCGGCGAGTTCAGCCTGCGTGTGCCGATGACCTTGACGCCGCGCTACGGCGCGCCGGATACGCCGGAGGGCCTGGCCGCGCTGTCGTCAGCCATCCTGCCCGAGGCACCGCCAACGATCGAGGGAATGGCGGCCGGCGCCCCCCTTCGGGGACTACGAAGCGGCCCGCGCAGCACCCCGGGGCACGAAGCGTACGTCCACGCGGTGCTCGCGCCCGGCATGCCACTCGAATGGCTCGGCAGCCGCAGCCACGAGGTGCGCTCCGTTCGCCAGCAGGGACCCGCGTGGACCGCTTCGCGCGGCGGCGGCGGTAGCTCCGCGGCGAGTGCGGGGGTCCGCGTGACAGCACCGCCCGCCGACCTCCACGTCGTCGATACCGTGGCGCCGCGCGTGCCGATGGACCGCGACTTCGTGATCGCGTGGCGCCCGCAAGTCGGCGTCGCGCCGGCGATCGCCGCACTGACCGAAACCGTCGGCGACACGACGTACGCGCTGCTGATGATCCTGCCGCCCGCCGCCGCGCACACCGGCCGCTCGCAGCCGCGCGAGCAGATCTTCGTAATCGACAGCTCGGGATCGATGGGCGGGCAGTCGATGGTGCAGGCCAAAGCTGCCCTGAAGGACGGGCTCGGCCGGCTCGGCAGCGGCGATCGCTTCAACGTCATCGACTTCGACTCGAGCGCCGCGAGCCTGTACGCGGCACCGCAGAACTTCACCAGTGCGACATACGCGCAAGCCCTGCGCTTCGTCGACGGCTTGGTCGCCGACGGCGGCACCAACATCGGTGCCGCGATCGAGATGGCGTTGGCGCAGCCCGTGACTTCGCGCTATCTGCGGCAAGTCATCTTTCTGACGGACGGCGCCGTCGGCGCCGAAACGGCGTTGTTCACGGCGATCGAGCAGCGCCTCGGCGACGCACGCTTGTTCACGATCGGCATCGGCTCCGCGCCGAATTCCTATTTCATGCGCAAGGCCGCGCAGTTCGGCCGCGGCACCTACACGCACATCGGCGACATCCGCGACGTCAGCGCAAAGATGACGGCGCTGTTCACGAAGCTCGAGCGCATTGCCTTGAGCGACGTCGTCATCGACTGGCGCGAGGCCGTCGAGCTCTATCCGCACGCGATCCCGGACGTGTACGCCGGCGAGCCGCTCGTGCTCGCGGCGAGCTTCCCGGCTGTCCCCGACCAGCCGCTGCTGACGACGGCCTTCGGCCAAGCCGCGGGCCTGCCGTGGCGGCAGACCGTCGGCGGGGTACCCAGCGAGCTACCCGGCATCGCGGCGCTCTGGGCGCGGCGCAAGATCGAGCATCTGATCGACAGCCGCGTCGCCGGCGTCGACGAAGCGGTGATCCGCAAGCTCGTCATCGAGACGGCGCTCGAGCATCACCTCGTGAGCCCGTACACGAGCCTCGTCGCCGTCGACAAGACGCCGGCGCGGTCAGCCGCCGCGGCGCTGGAGCGCCGCAACATCGACAACACCATGCCGGCCGGCGCGCAGTGGCAGGCAGCGTTCCCCCAGACGGCCACGCCGGGGCCGCTGTTGCGCTGGCTCGGCGCCATCGCGTTACTCGCCGCCGCTTCGCTGCTCGCCGCGGCGCGGGCTCAACCTTGGAGAAGTGCGTCATGAGAAGACCGTGGCACGGCGCGATGCCGATCATGTTGACGTTGCCCGTGGGTCTGCATCGCCGGCCGCTCCGGCGGCAACGGCGGCTACGGCGACTCGCGGTCGCGGCGCTGATCGCCCTCGGCGTCGCCTTGCTCGCGGCCGGCTTCTGGCTGCCGGCCAAGGCCGAGGTCGCGCAGCATCTCCTGAATCGCGCCTGGCAGCGCACGACGGTCGGCGACGCCGCGGCCAAACCGTGGCCGTGGGCCGACACGCACCCCGTGGTGCGGCTCACGCTACCGGGCAGCGACGAGCCGCTGACGGTGCTCGCCGGAGCCTCGGGGCGCAACCTCGCGTTTGCTCCGACGCTGCTCGACGGCAGCGCGGCTCCGGGCTCGGACGGCGTCACCGTCATCGCCGGTCACCGTGATACGCACTTCCGCTCGCTGGCCTCGCTCGCGCTCGGCGACGAGCTCACGCTCGAACGCCCCGACGGCTCGGTCCTGACCTACGAGGTCGCGGACCTCGACGTCGTCGACAGCACGCGCGCGGAGCTTCGGCTCGACGCCGACGAGAGCATCGTCGTGCTCGTGACCTGCTGGCCGTTCGAGGCTGTGACCGTGGGGGGAAGCTGGCGCTACGTCGTGACGGCGAGGCAGAGGTTCTAGGACGGAACGGGCGGTGCCAGCCGCGCTTCCGCAGAAGCGCGCACCAACGAGGTGCAGAATCCCTCACGTGAGCACTACTGTCCGGAGATCTCGGTCTGCGTGTGACCTAACACGTTGAAGTCACGAACATAGATCGCGGGCAAGCGTGTTACCGATTTGAATGTGCGAGAAACGGAGGGGCGC
>Ga0190271_10002106_pt1 | contig 11848 bp, 12 predicted proteins | sample Popmic356T_FD_133747 | JGI IMG/M metagenome (GOLD analysis project Ga0190271, IMG submission 133747) | Populus adjacent soil microbial communities from riparian zone of Weber River, Utah, USA - 356 T | ecosystem: Environmental > Terrestrial > Soil > Riparian zone | place: USA: Utah | collected...
CGCCAGCAGCTGGCCATCCGCGTGCGCGTGGGCGAAATCGCCAAGCCGTAATGCGCACTTGACGCTCCCGGTCAACGCCTCGCGCTTGATGCGTGGATCCTCATGGCCCTTCACCTGCTCGAAGGCCGCGAATGCCTCGGTGTACCGACCATCGGTAAACAGCAGCTTCCCGAGCTGCAGCTGGACATACCCAGCGTCGGGAGAGATGGCCGAGACGTTGGGAGACAGGGCGATGACGGCCGCCACGGCTCCCGCAAAAGCAACCAGCCTCAGGAATGGGTACATGGGCGGATTGTAGGAGGCGCCGGGCCGCGGCGCAACTCGAAAAGAGCCTCGAAACGGCCGAATTCAGAGGAATCTGCTAGCGGGTGTACTGCTCGATCGGTACCCCGTCGTACATCTCGTCGATCCGCAGGATTTGCGTCTCGCGGCTGTAGGTACCCAATTCGTAATCCTCGCTCATTATGAGCGCTTTAATGGGTTTGGTGGGACAGACCTCCGAGCAGAGGCCGCAGAAGCTGCAGCGCGACAGGTTGAAATCGAAATAATCCAGAATCTTGATTTTTTGCCCCGGCTCTCGATGGCCGCCCAGTGCAATGAGGTCGTCCGGGCACGCCTTCGCACACTGGTCGCAGACGATGCACGTCTGCGCGCCAGACTCAGGTTCCACCTGCAGCCGCAGCACGCCCCGGAATCGAGGCGCAACGGGACGGCGTTCAGCCGGGTACTGGAATGTAAACGCAGGCTGCGGCGTGTACTTGAGCGTCAGCCACAAGCCCTTCATCAGGTCGACCAGGAAGATGGTTCGAAGGAGTTTTCGCATGCGCTTCAGGCGACCAGGGTCGGTTCGGAGTCTCCGGACATGATGACGCGCTCTTTGCGGAGCACGGTATTTTCCTTGCGGATCTTGTCCTGCAGCCGCATCAGCCCGTAGAGCAGCGCCTCGGGACGGGGCGGGCACCCTGAGACATAGACGTCGACGGGCACGATCTTGTCGACGCCCTGCAGCACGCTGTAGGTTGGAAACGGTCCCCCGGCGTTCGAACAACTGCCCATCGAGATGACCCACTTCGGCTCGGGCATCTGGTCGTAGAGCCGCCGGAGCACCGGCGCCATCTTTTTCGTGACCGTGCCCGCGACGATCAGGAGATCCGATTGGCGCGGCGACGCCCGGAAGACCTCGGCGCCGAAGCGCGAGATGTCGAAGCGGGACGCTGACGCAGCCATCATCTCGATCGCGCAGCACGCCAGCCCGAAGCCCATCGGCCACAGCGAGTTTTCGCGCGCCCACGTGAGGATGCGGTCGACGTTGGTCGTGATGAAGTTGTCTTCGAACTTGTGGTCGATCAGTCCCATGTGACCTGTATTCTAGCGTTGATAGTACGCTGCATTCAAATGAATGAAATTCGCCCATTTATGGGGCGTTTCGTCGAGCGAGTAGATCGCCTCGACGGGGCATGCCGGCACGCACGCGCCGCAGTCGATGCACTCGTCAGGATGGATGTAGAGCATCTCCGCGGTCTCGAACGCGGGCTCGTCCTTGCGCGGATGGATGCAGTCGACGGGGCACACGTCGACGCAGGCGGTGTCTTTTGTGCCGACACATGGTTCCGTGATGATGTAAGCCACTGGTGTACTCGATAATTATAGTATGGGCATACCGATGAAAACCCTGCGCGTCGCCCTGTTCCTCCTTTGCCTTGGCGCGACGCGCGCAGCAGGCGCGCAGGAGATCCTGTCTGGTCCGCTGTCAATCGCCGGCGGCAGGGTCGTCATCGGCACCGATGTGGCGATCGCGTTTACGCCGCAGGACGACACCGACGGGGCGTGGTTCAACTACACCGACTACGAACACAACGCGCTGCGCCTCTTCCGTGTGGCCGTGAACGCCGACGTCCGGGTGACCGATCAGATTTCGTTCCTCACCGAAGTGCGCAGTGAGAACGGCAATGGGGTCAAGCCGTATGCGCTGTACGTGCGCGTTCGTCCATGGCGCAGCCGGCCCATCGACATCCAGGCAGGACGCATCCCGCCTACATTCGGTGCGTTCGCGCGCCGCGAATACGGAGCCGGAAATCCGCTGATCGGATATCCCCTCGCCTACCAGTACTTGACCGCCGTCAGGCCGGATGCGGTGCCCTCGTCGGCCGAAGACGTCCTGCGCATGCGCGCGCGGGGATGGCGGCCGAGCTATCCGATCGGCTCGCTCGAGATTGCCACGGGCATGCCGCTCATCACGGCCTTTCGATGGGACACCGGCGCACAAGTGCGAGTCGGTCCTCCATCGCTCAACGCAAGTGTGGCGGTGACCAACGGCACGACGTCGGATCCGCGCACCGTCGACAACAACGGCGGCAAGCAGGTCGCCGGACGGCTCGAGTGGCGCCCGAGCCCCGCTATTGTTCTCGGTGGCTCGGGGGCGACCGGCGCGTATGTAGCGGACGCGGCGCTCGCAAGCGCGACGCTGATCAGCGGAACCGCCCATTCGACGCAGCAGGCGCTCGGGTTCGATGCGGAAATCTCCCGCGATCACTGGATGGTTGCCGGCGAATTCATATGGAACCGATGGCAGGTCCCCACGATCGTTCAGACCCTTGATGCGACGAGCGGATTCGTCGAGGGCCGTTACAAGCTGTCGCCGGGCTTCTTCGTCGCGAGCCGGATCGATTATCTCGGCTTCAACGAGCTGACGTCGCCTTTGCTCGGCACCCGCACATGGGATGCGCCTGTGACGCGCCTGGAAGGCGGAGCCGGTTACTACATTCGCCGTAATCTGCTCGCAAAGGGCACCTATCAATACAACTGGCGTGACGGCGGCCTCGTCCGCACGCTGGGCCTCTTCGCCGCGCAACTGCATTTCTGGCTGTGATGACGCACGGCTCGGCCACATGGCGCCCGGCATTGCTCGCGCTCTGCGCTCTGCTCTTTGCCCTGTCAACGGGCGGCGTGGCGCAGACCCCCATAGGGCTGATCCGCGGGCGGGTGGAAGTTCGGCACACCGCCGCACCAGTAGAGCGCCGGCCGAACGTCAACGATCTCGGCATGCATGCGCCGCGCGATATGCCCGACTTGCGGCGCGCGGTTGTGTACCTGGAGTCGGCGCCGTCGCTCGCCTTCCCCGATTCCGAGCCGCAGCGGGCCACGATGGATCAGCGGAACGAGACGTTCGTCCCGCACGTGCTCGCCATAACCGTCGGCACGACGGTGGATTTTCCGAACAGCGACAACACGTATCACAACGTGTTTTCGCTGCGCGGCCCTCGCCCCTTCGACCTGGGCCGCTACGCGGCCGGCCATTCGAAATCAGTACGTTTCGACCGTCCCGGCATCGTCCGCGTGTTCTGCGAAATTCATTCGCACATGAGCGCGTTCGTCCTCGTGTTCAACCACCGCTACTTCGCCGTGACCTCGGCCGACGGGCGGTACCAGATCAACCGCGTGCCTCCCGGACGCTACACGCTGGTCGCCTGGAACGAAGGCGCGATCCGCGAGTCCCGGCCGATCGTCATACCCGAGGACGGGGGCGCAGTGGAAGCGGATTTCAGTCTGCGATAACGGCGTGACGATTCTTGGATCGCTCACCAATCGCATTTTCCTGGCCAGCGCCGCGCTGGCCGTGTTGTCGATTGGCGCCGCCGTTTACTTCGTGAGCCGCACAACAACCAGCCAGGCCGAAGCAGAACTGCAGCGCGGGCTCCTCGAGGCCGGCACGCTCGTGGACGAGCAATGTGCGACGCTCGTTCGAACGCTCACGGTGATGGCTCGCCTCGTGGCGGACGACCCGCGCCTGAAAGCCGCCGTCGACACAGGCGATCCGCCGACCGTGCAACCGTTGGCGCGTGGCTATCAGGAGCAGCTCAATGCGGCGCTCATGGTGCTGACCGGCAAGAATGGCAGCATCCTGGCAGAACTGGGCGATCTCGATATCGCCGAGGGTGGGGTGAGGGCGCTGCCCGAAATTCAACAGGCACTCGCCGGGCATGAGGCGGGCGGGTTCTGGCCGCACGCAAACGGTGTCCTGCAGGTGATGGCAGTGCCGATCGCGATCGGGCGGGATCGACCGGAGATCATGGGCGCGCTCGTCGTGGGGTTCCGGCTCGACAACACCCTGGCGCTGCAGTTCAAACGCGCGACCGAAAGCGACATTGCATTTGCAGTTGAAGGAGACATCAGAGCCTCGACCCTGCCGGAGGCCGATCGTGCGCGACTCGCGTCGCTTTTGAATACCGGCGACGTCCAGACGGTCTCGCTGACCAACGGCGAGTACGTCGCACTCAAGCGACCGTTGACGCCAGCGGCCGCCGCGCCGCGCGCCGGCGCCGCGCCCAGCGTGCTGCTGCTCCGGTCGCGCACCGAACGGCTGCGTTTCCTCGACGCCATCCATGCGGGCCTCGGCGTGGTGGCGATGATCGCCGTATTCGCAGCGACGATTCTCAGCTACGCTGTTGCGCGGACGATTACCCGCCCCATCGCGACGATTACCGATGTGATGCGCGAGATGTCCGCCACGGGAGACCTGACGCGGAAGATCGCGCTGAGCCGCGCGGCGAGCTGGGAAGACGAAGACGCCAAGGTGCTGGCCGCGACGTTCAATACGCTCACCGATTCGATCGCCCGCTTCCAGCGCGAAGCCGCACAACGCGAGCGGCTCTCTTCGCTGGGACGGCTGTCGACGGTGATTGCGCACGAGATTCGCAACCCCTTGATGATCATCAAGGGTTCGCTGCGAACGCTGGCCAGCGACCGGGTCTCCAGGGCAGAAACGGCGCAGGCCCTCACGGACGTCGACGAAGAAGTCGCGCGGCTCAATCGGGTCGTCAACGACGTGCTCGATTTCGCCCGGCCGATCCAGTTCGACTACTCACCTGCGGACGTCAACATGATCTGCACAAACGCGGAACAGGCGACGCGAGCCGGCCATCAGGATATGCACGTGACGATTAAGCCGGATCCGGCGCTCAAGGACGTGGTCACCGACGCCGAACGATTGCGTATGGCCCTGGTGAATATCCTGACGAACGCCCGCCACGCCGTTGCCGTCAGGCTATCGCCCGTCGGAGCCCACGGCTCTCGTGCGGTCTCTCTGACGCCGGATATTGAAATCGAGACACACGCGCTGCAGAGCGCTTTCCGAATCACCGTTCGCGATCACGGCACCGGCGTGAAGCCCGAGGATCTGCCGCGCGTGTTCGATCCGTATTTCACGACGAGGCGCACGGGGTCCGGTCTCGGCCTGGCGATCGCCAAGAACATCATCGAGGGCATGGGAGGGGCGATCTCGCTCGACAGCCGTCCCGGCGACGGCACTGAAATCCGCATCGAGCTTCCCTTCCGTGGGAAGGCGCAGGCATGAGCGCGCGAGGCGGCACCCTGCTGCTTGTGGACGACGAACAGAAAATCCGGCGCACGCTGGGGCTCGCGCTGCGAGCCGAAGGGCACGACGTGCTCGAAGCCGGCAGCGTGCGCGAGGCGCAGCGCGCGCTGACCGAGCGCAGCGTCGACGTGCTGATCGTCGACAACCTCATGCCCGACGCGACCGGCCTCGATTTGATCCGGGAGCTGGTCGCGGTCACCGCCGAGACGGAACGTCCGCAGATTCTGATGATGACGGCGCACGCGACGGTCGAGAGCGCCATCGAAGCCATGAAGCTCGGCGCGCTCGATTACCTGCAGAAGCCCTTCGAAGTCGACGAGCTCCTGGTCGTCGTCCGGCGCGCCCTCGAGCATCAGAGGCTGAGCTCGCACCAGCGCTACCTCTTGAACGAGCGTGACGAAGAGTTCAACCACTACGGAATTGTCGGGCGCAGCCGCGCGATGGAGGACGTGATCCGTAAGGCTGAGCTCGTCGCTGAAACGAAGAGCACAGTGCTCATCACCGGCGAAACCGGAACCGGCAAAGAGCTCGTCGCGCGGGCGATTCACGCGAGAAGCGCGCAGCGGAACATGCCCCTCATCAAGGTCAACTGCGCCGCGATTCCTGAAACACTGCTCGAATCCGAGCTGTTCGGGCACGTGCGCGGGGCCTTTACAGGCGCCGCGACGAGCAAAAAAGGCAAATTCGCGCTCGCGGACGGCGGCACCATCCTTCTCGACGAGATCGGCACGATGAGCCCGGTGCTGCAGTCCAAGCTCCTGCGCGTGCTGCAGGAGCGCGAGTTCGAGCCGCTTGGATCCGAACGGAGCCAGCAGGTCGATGTGCGCGTGATCGCCTCCACCAATCGCGATCTACGGCAGATGGTGCTCGATGGCACCTTCCAGGAGGATCTCTTCTACCGCCTCAACGTCATCCCCATCGAGATGCCCCCACTGCGGAACCGTCGCGAGGACATCCCGGTGCTCGCGGAGCATTTCGTGCGAAAGCATCAGCAGCGCACGGGCAAACGCATCGATCGCATCGAAGACGGCGTGCACGAAAAGCTGGCGGCCTACGAATGGCCGGGCAACGTGCGCGAGCTCGAGAACACGATTGAGCGGGCGGTGGTGCTGTCGACCACCGGCGCCATCTCGATCGAGGCCATCTCTGTCCTCGGCGTGGCGGCCGGGCAGTCGAACACGCTGCCCTCGCTCAAGCTCCGCACGAACATCGAGTGGATTGAGCAGGAAACAATCCGGCGCGCGCTCGACAGCACCGGCGGCGTCAAGAAGGAGGCGGCGGACTTGATGGGCATCAGCCAGCGCGCCCTCAGTTACTACCTGTCGAAGTACAAGTTCCAGTGACGGGACTTGTAAGCAGTTACGCGCCCCGTAATCCAAAGGGAAGCGTTCAGTCCGCAGTTCGCTAGAGGGCGTGCCGGGACATTCGGCATCAGGTTTGCCTTCGCCGCGGGCATGAAGATGCTGCTTGCGTCGATCGCGCTCTCTGCGCTCGTCCTGTGGGCGTTGAGCTGCGGCGGCATTCGTGCGTAGGCGACTTCGTGTGGGATCGTGGACGCCCCGCGTCAGCGGCTTCGGTCCAGGCGTGTCTCTAAAGACGTTCGCCGTGGAGAAGCGGCTGCGCGGGCACGTGTTTCAACTGAACCTGTCGAACTCGCTCGGCACGACCATGGCCAAAATGGCGTTCTTCTAGTTCGATTTCACCAACTGGCCGCGGATGGCGCCGGAAGTATTCAAGCTCGTGTGCACGTTGAAATAATTGCCGGCCGGGTTGTTGAAGATCCCCTGCGCAACGGCCGCCGGCGTGACGGTCGCGGATGTGCTCGGCAGATTGGTCTTGATCAGCGATCCCTGACCCGAGGGGACAGAAGTATCTGACGCCGTCAAGGGCAACCCGACCACGACGGGGGCGTTCGTGCCAAGGGGGGCGTTATGGATATGCGCCCCGGTCAGGGTCGTGTTCTGCGGGAAGCCGGTGAAGTTGATCTGGAAATCGTAGGTCGCGCCGGTAATCACGCCGGCCGAGTCGCGGGTGACGGTCATCGTGAGCTGCATGGTCCCGCTGGCCGCGGCGTCAGGGCCAGTGATCACGGGGACTTCGTTGGACGGCAGCAGAATCGCCGTGAACTTCGCGACGTTCGGGTCGGACGGGCTGGTCGGTGAGTCATCGCAGGAAATCCCGAACGCGAGTACCAGGGCGAGCAAAGCAACACGCTTCATGTAGTCTCCTCCAGAGTAAAGGCCAGAGATGCGTGCAATGGCTGGACCAGTCAAGCACCACGGCTTTTACAGGCGCAGCCGCGCATGCATCTTACTGTTTACGTAAGTGTTTACGTGAGGTGAATGGAAAATACGAAGTCCAAGAGTCTACGACTTTGGACTTTGGAAGGCGGTCGATCACTAAAAACAGGTCGAATTGACTTCAAAAATCGGATGGTATCATATTGAATCGCCTATGAATCTGATCACGGTGCTACGCGTCGCGGTACTGGCTGCGTTCGCGGGTACCGTGGCGTCCGCCGCCGCGCAGACGTCGTCGCCCGTGGCGCTGACGGTGTTCGCCGCGTCCGACCTGGGTCCCGCATTCAAGCAAATCATCCCGCAGTTCGAACGGAAGGCGCGTGCCCGCATCACGCTCGTACTCGGTTCGACGGGCATGCTTGCCCAGCAGATTCGAAACGGCGCCCCGGCTGACCTGTTCTTTGCGGCAAATGAGACGTTCGTTACCCAGCTCTCATCCGAGCAGCTGACGCGTAAGCCCAGCGAGACCGTATATGCGCGCGGCCGGGTGGCCGTCGTGGCACTCAGGTCCGAGGCCCTGAAAGTTGATTCCCTGGCCGATCTGGCCGACGCGCGTGTCAGGCGCGTCGCTATCGCTAACCCGCAACACGCACCTTATGGCCTAGCCGCAAAGCAGGCACTCGAGGCCGCCGGCCTCTGGACAGCCGTAGAACCGAAGCTCGTGTTCGGAGAGAACGTCCAGCAGGCCGTGCAGTTTGTCCGCAGCGGATCGGCCGAGGCCGGGATCGTCGCACGATCGGTATCCGACACCCCTGATCTCACCTGGCGCCTCGTCGACGAGCGGCTCCACGCTCCCCTCGACCAGGTGGCGGTGGTCCTGGCACGCACGAAAGAGCCGCGCGCCGCGGTCTCGTTCATCGAGTTCGTCAACAGCGCCGACGGCCGGGCCATCATGCGGCAGTTCGGCTTCCTCCTGCCCGGAGAGTCTCAATGAAGGGATGGAGCCGCGCGGGGCAATGGGCCCCCGCGAGCGACGCGGCGTGGAGCGGGGCGAGGGGCCCCCGCGACTAAACATGGATTGGTTTCCCGTCTGGCTGTCGCTTCGCGTGGCGCTGCTGGCATCGGCCGTCACCGTTGTTCTGGGTGTACCTCTGGCCTGGCTGCTTGCGCGCCGACGATTTCCCGGGCGCGACGTGATCAGTGCGGCGCTCCTCAGCCCATTAGTGCTGCCGCCAACTGTGCTCGGTTACTACCTTCTGATGCTCATCGGCGCCCGTGGCGTGGTCGGCCGCACTTTGGCGGGATGGAACATCGAGCTCGCGTTCACGTGGCGCGCCGCGGTACTCGCCGCGGCTGTCGGTTCGTTCCCCTTGCTCATCAGGACGGCGCAGTCAGGCTTCGAGTCCGTCGATCGTCGCCTCGAGCAGGCCGCCCAGACGCTCGGCCATTCCGAGTTGAGCATCTTCTGGACGATCTCGGTGCCGCTCGCGTGGCGCGCGATACTGGCCGGCACCGTGCTGGCCTTCTGTCGGGCATTCGGGGACTTCGGCATCACGCTGATGGTCGCCGGCAATATACCCGGCCGCACGCAGACGCTCCCGTTGGCGATCTACGATCACGTCCAGGCGAACCAGCTCGGCCAGGCCAACGTCCTGTCGCTCTTGAGCATCGGTATCTTCCTGACGCTGATGCTCGCGCTCGGGCGCGCCGCGCGGCTCCGGTTCTGATGCTGAGCGTCACCGCACGAAAGCAGTTCGGAGATTTCATACTCGACGCGGCCTGGACCACCGACCAGCCGATTGTCGCCCTCGTCGGGCCGTCGGGTTCGGGAAAGACCCTTACCCTGCAGTGCATCGCCGGCCTCATCGCGCCCGACTCGGGCCGCATCGTATCGGCGGGACGCACGTTGTTCGACAGCGCCGAGCGCGTCAACCTGCCGCCGCAGCAGCGGCGCATCGGGTATGTGTTTCAGGGATACGCGCTCTTTCCGCACATGACCGTCGCGCGGAACATCGCGTACGGCGTCCCGCGCGGAGCGGACGGGCGCGACCGTGCATCCGAACGCACCAAACGGATCATCGATCGACTGGGCATCAACCCGCTCAGCGCGCGCTATCCCTCGGAGCTTTCGGGCGGTCAACAGCAGCGCGTCGCGCTCGCGCGCGCGCTCGCGACCGATCCCGATGTGCTGCTGCTCGACGAGCCGTTCTCGGCGCTCGATGCGCCGCTTCGGCGCGAGCTGTCTGCCGAGCTCAGCCAGACACTGCGCGAGTGGGGCAAGATTGCGGTGCTCGTCACGCACGACCTGCCAGAGGCGTATCAGATCGCCGATATGGTGGTGCTTTACGAACATGGAAGCACCACCGCCGCGGTGTCAAAGAACGATCTGCTCTGGAACCCGTCTTCCGAACGCGTGGCACGGTTGATCGGCGCGAGAAACATTCTTCACGCGGCAATCGCCGATGCCAGCGGAGATTCGATCATCCTCGATTGGCGAGGCGGCCGGCTCGAGGCGGCGCGTTCGCCGAGCCATGCCCTCCACGCCCGTGCGGGCGATTCGCTCGCTTTCTTCGTGCGCCCCGAATACGTGCGGCTGATCCGGAAGAACCGACCGGTCACAGACGGCCTGCGGCACACCAATCTGTTTCACGGCGAGATCGTCGGCGAGCGCGACGAGGGGACGACGTGGGTGCTCTTCTTCCGGCTGGCGCGCGAAGGCCGGCCGAGCCAGGGGCTCTACGATCTCGAAATCGAGATTCCGAAGCTCGTGTACGAGAGACTCGGCATCTCGACCGATCGACATTGGGACGTGTCCATTCATCCTGGATCGATCCAGGTCCTGCCGGGACGCTAGCGGCGCAATTCCTACACGTCCAGAATGAGGAAAGGACTCTGCGGCGTCAGTTTCCGCATCAGCGGAAGCGCGACATTGTAGACGGGGACATTGGTCGACGTCCGCCCTTCGGGAGCGCCGTTGTGTGCGTGGCCGTGCAGGACGGCGGTGACGCTGTAGCGACCCAGCGGCTCTTCGAGCCGGCTGCAACCAAGATATGGATATATTTCGCGCGGCTCCCCTTCCACCGTGGCCTCAATCGGCGCGTAGTGGAGCACCACGATCTTCTTGTCGGTTCTGAGGCGCGCGAGCGCGGACTCGAGCTTCAACGCCTCATTCACGGCTTCGTGCACGAACTGCTTGATGATCGGCTCGCCCCATGGCCCGAGCGCGCGACGCCCGAACCCGCCGGCAAACCCCTTGACCCCGGCAAATCCGACGCCCTGCACCTCGCACGTGTCGCCATCGAGCACGCAGACACCGTGGTCAGCGAGGATCTGATGGATCTCGCGTTCCGCGCCCGATTCGAAGTCGTGGTTGCCGAGCACGGCCACCACGGGGATCCGTATGGAGGCTGCGAGCTCCTTTGAAAATGTGCGCGCTTCCTCCGCGGTGCCGTAGTCGGTGATGTCCCCGGCGAACACGAGCACGTCGGCTGTTGTCGTAATCTGCGACAGGAGCGTCTGAAGCATGCCTCCAGACGATTTGCCGAAATGCAGGTCGGCCGTAGCGGCGATTCGCATGACCCTCACGCAGCAACATACGTGCCCTCATGGCATCTCTCTTGCCTCTGCCTGAACGTGACGTTATCGACCGTTCAAGTTCCCAGCCGGCACGCATCCGACTTCTACAAACGGGTGATCCATGTGTTTCAGGAGAAAGGCATCGATTTTCTCGTGGGCGGCGCCTTCGCGTTCGTCCGCTACACCGGAATCGGCCGCGACACGAAGGACCTCGACCTCTTCATCCGGCGCGCTGATTGGGATGCGGTGACAATCGCCCTCGTGGAGCAAGGCATCATCACCGAGCTCACGTTTCCGCACTGGCTGGGCAAGGCGTTCGGCGGCCGTCAACGCGAGTTCTTCGTCGACCTGATCTTCTCCGGCGGAAACGGCGTCGCCGAAGTAGACGCTGAGTGGTTTACCCATGCCGTGCGGGACGAGTCACTCGGTTTCCCGGTGCGGCTGATGCCGGTGGAAGAGATGATCTGGTCCAAGGCATTCCTGATGGAGCGCGAGCGGTTCGACGGCGCGGACGTCCTGCACCTGGTGCGCGCCCGCCAGCACGAGATCAATTGGCCGAGGCTGCTCTCGCGTTTTGGAGAGCACTGGCGAGTATTGCTCTCACACCTCGTGCTTTTCCCATATGTCTATCCCAACGAGCCAGCCCCGCAGCAGGTGA
>Ga0190271_10002107_pt1 | contig 11847 bp, 12 predicted proteins | sample Popmic356T_FD_133747 | JGI IMG/M metagenome (GOLD analysis project Ga0190271, IMG submission 133747) | Populus adjacent soil microbial communities from riparian zone of Weber River, Utah, USA - 356 T | ecosystem: Environmental > Terrestrial > Soil > Riparian zone | place: USA: Utah | collected...
CCGGACGGTCGGCACTTCCAAGACTGCGTGCTGACCGTCTCCGAGGAGAAGGCGGACATGATGTGGACGGGGTACATGTGCGCCCGCTGCACGGAGCCGTTCACCGAGTCCTACCCCGACCGCTGCGGGGTGTGCGGCTTCCCGGTGAAGGAGCTTCAGCGAAAGCTCTTGGAGCGCGATTTCCTCGGGCGCGATCCGACCGCCGTGGCAGGCTTCCCGATGGAGCGAGAACTGGAGCATCTGGAGCGCGAGCATCACAAGCCGAAGGGTCTGATGACCATGCCGAAGGAGATTTAGGTGGCGACGACCTCACAGTGGTACGCGCAGTCGGGCGGGAACCTCATCGCCTCGCTGTGGGTGCCCCGGCAGATGGGCGTGGTGCTGCTCAAGGACACCTACGTCCCGAACATCGACACGCACATGCGCTACTCGGATGTGTCCCCGCAGGAGGTCGCAGCCGGGGGCACTTACGTCGCAGGCGGCAAGGAGATTCAGGGGCGCTCCGTCTCCTACGACGCCGCCGCGAACGAGTACAACCTGCTCGGCTCAGACCTCTCCTGGGGGCCGGGGGCCACCTTCGCCACCCGCCACGGCGCGGTGTACGAGATGGCGACCGCCGACAAGTGGCTGTGGGCGCTGCTCGATTTCGGGCAACTCATCAACGTCAACAACGGCGTGTTCCAGATCGACTGGGCCGCTGGCCTGCTCTCCGTCCAGGCTGGCCCTCCGGTCTAACGGAGCCGCGTCGTGCCCTGCTGCCGACGACGGGCATGTCCACGATGACGGGCGGGCTTGGAGTAGTCGCTGTGGTTGATAGCGGCCAGCATCCGGTGGACAGCGTTCTTCAGTTCGACCGTGAACTCCGAGTAGGACTGCTCCAGGGTGCAGCCGATGAACTCCTCGACTCGCGCCCGCGTTGCCGCGTCGATGCTCGGGTACGGGATTTCAACCTTGCGCGTAAGTGCGTTGTGAGTCTTGCCGCCATAGCGCGTCTCGTCGTCTTGTGCCGGGAATCCCATGCCTCGCACATCTCGCGGACGTGCGCGTCGTGGAGCGCGTCCGTTGCTTGCCGGATCCGGCGACGGCGCGGCCAGTGGTATCTCTTGCCCCTGATGCCCATGCACTCACCGAGGGTACGAATGGGATCGGCTGATGCCAGGTAACGCAACGGTCGGCCAGTTCGTCGTCGGTGACGGCACCCTCGTCGGGCAGACCTCTCTCAGCGCAACCGTCACTCCCGGCAAGGCCAAGCTCGTCCTCACCGGCAAGGCATACGACGCTCTCATCTACACGGGCGACTTTTTCGTCGCGGCGTTCACGAACCGGCCCAAGCTCGTCCTCGCGGGCAAGCAGGCGACTGTCCTCTCTGACTCGACGGTGGTGCCGGGGAAGGCGGCGCTCGTCCTGCGCGGCAAGATCACCGTCACCGTCGTCCCCGAGTTCGCGCACATGGGGAAGCCCACGCTCGTCCTTCAGGGCAAGCCCTTCGCTCTGGGGATCTCGGCTATCGAGAACATGGGCAAGCCTGCGCTCATCCTCAAGGGCAAGCCTTTCGGCGCGGGCGAGGTCGCGCTCGTCCCGTCCATCCCCATCGAGATTCTGCTCACCCCCGCTGCACCCTTCACCGTCTCTCTCACCCCCTCGGTGCCTGAGAGCCGCGACCTCGTTCCTACGGTGCCCGAGTTCCGATGACGCTGCGAGACTGGACGGCATGAGCGACTACGTTCCGACCGACTGGGTAGACGATGTAACCCCGGTCGATGCCGCCCGCATGGACAAGATCGAGGCGGGCATCGACGCGGCGGACTCCATCGCACGCGCAGCGCAGGCTGCACTCACGGGCAAAGAGGACAAGTCTGCGAAGGGCGCTGCCAGCGGGTATGCGCCGCTTGGCGCGGACTCCAAGGTTCCGGCGCTCTACCTCCCCGCTGCGGGTGGGGCCATCGAATACGAGAACGCCTGGGCTGCGGGCACCGCCTACCAGCCCGGAGACGTGGTGATCCACAACGGCATCGAGTACATCGCCGTCAACCCCTCGACCGGGCAGACGCCGCCCCCGTCCCCAGCCGTGGCTGGGGCGACCGTCATCCCGCTCGTCACGGCGCTCCCGGCCTCCCCCTTCGATGGGCAGACGGTCGATCTCACCAACTCGCTCACGTCTCCCAACTGGGTGTGGCGGCTGCGCTATGTCGCTGCCAAGGCGTCGAACAAGTGGGTGTTCGTCGGGGGTTCCCCGATCTTCTCCGAGGTCACGACGATGGAATCTCCTCCTACTTCTTTCGGGGACGCTCCGACAGTTGGGCCGTCGATCACCGTTCCCGTGGCGGGAAGCTACGAAATCTCTCTCGGGATGATTACCGACGCAACAACTGGCGGCGACTACGCCTACATGAGTTACTCGATAGGTGGTGCAGCGCCGGTCATAGCCGATGGTATCCGGGTCTGGATGGACGGAGGGCGCGTCATTGAGCCGTCTCGTACAAGGGTCAAGTCTTTCGCAGCCACGACGCTCGTTGCCAAGTACCAACAGGTGCCGGGGTTCATCTCGGGTCGCTGGATGCGCCTCAGTCCGGTGGCAGTCGGATGAGCGAGCCGTACTGGGCTGCTCTCGGCGGCGGGTCTGTGGACTACAAGGGCGCGTGGGCCGCAGGCACCGCCTATGCCCCCGGAGATGTCGTCCGCTACGCCGGGGTGGACTTCATCGCGGTCAACCCTTCGATGGGGGTGAACCCAGGGACGGCGACGGGCATCGTCATCCCCACTGTTCCGCTCGTCACCGCCCTTCCCGGCTCTCCTGTCGATGGAGATGAGGTCATCCTCACCGACTCCCTGACCGCAGGCACCTACCAGTGGCGCTTCCGTTATGTCGCTGCGAGGGCGACGAACAAGTGGGTCTACATCGGCGGCGGTGCTGCCGTGAATACGAGAGAAGGAGCAGGGACGACGAGCAGCACTAGCTACACCGATCTCAGTGATGGGTCTGGGCCAAGCCTCATGTATCCCGTGGCCGGGGACTACATCGTTGGGTGGGGTGCGGCGATGGCGGCGCAGGGTTCGGCCTCGGTGCAGTACATGGGCTACGCCTTCGGCTCGACTGTCGCTGACGACGGCCACGTCTGCCGCCAGGACGCGACGGTCACGGCGTCGGTCGGGCGCTTTGAGCGCAGGGCGTTGACCCCCGGAGCGGTGGCTGTGGTGGTAAAGCACAGGGCTTCGTCCAACTCGCAGGCGTGTTCGTCCCGCTGGCTCTCCCTTGAACCCATCGCGGTGGGCGGATGAGCGAGCCAGTCTGGGTTCCGCTCGGGGCATCGGGTGCTGGTGGTACGGGGCTTCGCCGCTACCCCGTCCAGTTGAGTACGCCGCGCTCACAGTCCTTCGGCGGTAACTCCTTCTGGACGGTCGGTGCCATGACTGACTTCGACCACGGGCGCTGGGAGTTCGTGAAGGATGTCCTCGGTCTGCTCTACGGCCAGGTCATCGTGCCGCCGACCATCGACGCGACGAAGGCGGCGAAGATCATCCTCGCTATCGCCGCCAACGCGACGAGCGGCGTGACCCGGCTCATGGTGCAGACGCACGCCTTCGCTGACGGTGCATCGTTCAACCCTGTGGGGCTGACCAATACGAGCTATGCGGACTTCACCGTCCCGGCCACGGCCAACACTCGCAAGGACATTTCCGTCACGCTTGCAGCGACCCCCGCCGCGAATGATTTGCTCACGGTGGGCATCGTGCATGACGGCACCCATGCCAACGACACGCTGGCGGTGAACACGTTGCTGCTCGGAGCCTGGTTGGAAGTGACCGCCTGATGCGGGACTTCCCCGGCGACGGGAGCCGCATCTCTCTCGGTGCCCCCGCAGACGGCTCGACCAACCTCTCTCCCTCCATGACGATCTCCTGCTGGGCGCAGTTCGACGCCCTCGGCAACGCCCGTATCGTGGACAGGTGGGGCTTGCAGTACCTCATCTCTCTCTCCGGGTCGGGCTGGCTAGGAGCAGTTCAGGCAGGAGGGCAGGCGACTTGCGGCGGCTCCCCGGCCCCAGCGGTGGCCCCCGCCAAGTACCACGTCTGCATGACAGTCCAGAACCCGGCCTATGACCTCTACGTCAACGGCAACCGCACGGCATCGGGCGTGGGCAACCCCATGAACGACTCCGGTGGGGGCGACTGCTGCTTCGGCTCCAACCCCGGAGGCGAGCCGATGAACGGGCGCATGAGCCACGTCGCGTTCTGGAAGGGAGCGAGCGCGGGCCTGAACGCGCAGGAGGTTCTGGCTCTGTCCAAGGGCGTGTCCCCGTATCTGTTCCGCCGCAACCAGCTTGTCGGGTACTGGCCGCTGTGGGGGCTGGCTTCGCCTGAACCCGACCTGAGTGGGCGCAGGAACTTCGGCACCGTCGTCGCCTCGGCTATCGCCGTGCCGGAAGTCATGCCCATCGGCCCGCTCCTGCCGCTCGCGTATTAGCCGGATGACGGCCTAACCTTGGAGGCGCGATGAACTTCGGAGAGATGAAGGAGCGCGTTCGGCTCACGTTGGGGATGTCGGAGACGATCTCCAACGACGAGGCCGCGCTCATCAAGGCGTGGATCAACGAGGGCGTCACCGATCTCATCTCGCGCACGCGGGCGTACTCGCGGGTCATCAACTTGACCGTGCAGCCGCACACGGCCGTCCACGACATGGCGGGCATCATCATCGCGCTGGTGGACATTGAGCTTCCCGGTCGTGGGTTCCTGCGCCGCTACTCCCGGCAGGACATCGCAGACGCGCAGGGATCGACGGGCTGGTACGGCCACGACGCCGCCTACAACGAGGTCGGCAACGGACTGGGGTTCGGATACGGCTACGCCTACGAGGAGCCGCTGTTCTGGTTCAGCCCCATCCCCTCCGAGCCGCTCGTCATCCGCGCCTACGGGGTCTTTCGCCCGCAGGAGATGACCGACGACTCGCACGATCTCGCCAACCCGAACTACGGGGGGCTGGCCGAGGAGTTCCATACGGCCGTCCTCAACTACGTTCTCTGGAAGGCGGGCGAGTACGTCCAGCACCAGGGATCCGGCGAGGGCGAGAAGTGGCGTCTCCAGTACGAGGGTCAGGACGGGATGGGTGGTGACATCGCCCGCGTCAAGCGCACCCTCCTCAAGCGCGTGACTCCGCAAGCCGCCCAGCGCCGTAACCTCGCCCGCACGCTCGGCGTGTTGTCGCCCTCGGGCGAGTACCTCGGGGCGAGGTAGATGGCGCAGCCGCAGTCCCTTCTCGGGGATGTCCGGGGAATCGGGCGCGACTTCGCGCTCGACTCGCTCCCCCCAGGCTTCGTCTGGGATCTGATCGACTACATCCCGAATCGCCGGGGGGCGCGGCTGGAGGGGCGTGGCCCGTGGAGCTACTTCACCACGGCTGCGGTTGGCGGGACGATCTGGAGCGGCAAGCACGCTGCCTTCTCCAAGGGGGTGAGGCTCTACATCCACGGAGGGGCATCGCTCTATGGCGTGGTGGGTGGGGTTGCCACCCTCATCGGCCCGCTGTTTAGCTCCTCGCTCACGAACGGCGTCATGCTCCGCGACCGCGTGTACTTCGCAGACGGCGCGGGGCTGGCCGTGCCTAAGCGTGTCACCTTCGACGGATCGACCTCTGCGATCACGGAGATCCACACGGGAGCGCCGAAGGCGAAGCTGGTCGAGGTCTACAAGGACAGGCTCATCGCCACGGGGGATCCTGCCCAACCGCAGCGCGTCTCCTTCTCGCCGCTGGAGATCGACGGCGGGCCGACAGCCGCCTGGGATGCCCTCTCCTACGTTGATACCTCCCGCTCCGTCACCGCGTTTGCCCCGATGGGAGCGCAGATCCTCTGCTTCCACACGAAGTCCATCGAGAAGATCCGAGGCTCCATCCCTCCGGGGGCGAACCTCGACACGGACATGTTCCTCGACATGTTCTCTGACCAGCAGGGCTGCGAGGATCCTGCGTCCATCTGCCAGTGGCAGGAGAACGTGATCTTCGCCAACAGCCGTGGCGTCCATCTGACGGACGGTGCGACCATCCGCTCGCTCTCCGACCAGGGCAGCATCGGGGACTTCTGGCGCACGCTGTACGAGCGCAAGCGAGCAGGCACCCAGGTCGTCGCCGGGGTGTTCCTCGACTACCTGTTCATCACGATCCTGTCGGACTTCCAGACAGGCGATCCGCCCGAGGCGCTGCCGGTCACCCTCGTCTGCGACCTCAACAACCGGACGTGGTTCCGCATGTCGAATATCGACGTGACGTGCTACATCGAGTCCGAGTCGGGGGTTGAGGAGATGTGGGGTGGCCTCGACGTGGACAAGCGCCTCATCGAGATCAGCCCCACCTTCTACGGGCACGTCGATCTCCCCGAGTCAGGCGTCCCGCCGCCGACCGTCGTGGACTCGGTGGACGGGGACGGCAAGCCGGTGCTGCCGCTGCTCGACATCGGGTTCAAGAAGCTTGGCCCCGAAGGGGTGAAGCGACTGCGCCACATCTACGTCGCGCACCAGTCGCAGCGCACGACCGTCCCCGCCGAAATCTTCTCGGTCGAGTACCGGGTGAACCCGGCCCCGATCCGCACCGACTTCATGGTGGCCGGGACGATCCCGTCCGAGCAGCAGTACACCCGTTCACGGGTGAACGTCGGACGACGGGGCTACGGGATTCAAGTCGTCATCCGCCAGATCCTCCCGACCTACCTCACTCGCCTGTACGACGTGTCGGTCGGTGAGTGGCCGCAGGATCGGGGCAAGCTCTGAGTACCCTCGTCACCCCCGGCGCTCCCGGCCCCGAGCAGCAGGACGCTCCGCTTACCGAGGCCGAGCGCAAGCTCCTCGTTCGCCTGCTCTCGGATCCGACCTACTTCCCCATCGAGTTCAGAACGTGGATCAGGACGTATCTGGAGGGGTCGGACATCCGCCTTCCCTCGTCGGCCATCGTCGGGGGGAACGCACCGAAGGTGAACCTCCCCGCAGGCGTCATCCTCCCCTTCGCAGGCGGGACGATCCCGGCGAACTGCCTGCATTGCAACGGGGCGCAGATCAGCCGCGCCGACTACGAGCTTCTGTTCCAGGCCATCGGCGTCACCTGGGGCGTGGGGAACGGAACCTCCACCTTCAACGTCCCCGATCTGCGGGATCGCGCCCTGTACGGAGCGGGGAACCTCATCGGCCTCGCCGCTACGGACGGACGAGCGGCAGGCTCACGCGGAGGGCCGTACCACCATCACTACTTCGGGCAGTCCTCGGACGGTGGCGGCGGTCACTCGCATGGTTTCTCCTTCTCGGGGCAGACAGGGGGCGGCGGCACGCACAACCACACGTCGCGGGGAGCGCACTTCGTGGAGCAGGGATCGTCTCCGACCGGCGCAGCAGGCACCGTCCGCAACACGACCCAGAACCCGCAGTACTACACGGGGGATGCGGGTGACCACTCGCACTCGTTCTCGGGATCGGGCGGCACCGATGGCGTTGGCGATCACGGCCACTGGGTGGAAGGAGACACGTCGGGTGGCTACGACGACAAGCCCGCCTATGCCGGGATCAACTACATCATCGCCACGGGGAAGAACTGACAGCCGCTCGATGAGGCAGACTTCCTAGCTGTGGCGCTGAAGCCCCTGAAGAAGCCGAAGGTTCCGGCCTACAAGCCGTACAAGGTGCCGGGGATCAAGAACGTCAAGCCCAAGCTGCCCGCATCGGGGCACTACGGCCCGTCCATCTACAACCCGTCGGGTCGCAACCAGGCGTATACGAAGCCCCCGGTCTACACGAACCCGATGGCGACGACCCCGATGCAGCCGAACATCCCCGTCCCCCAGATCCCACAGTGGCAGTCACCCGACTACGGCTCCATGATCTCGGGCGACTGGGAGGTACAGGGTGCCGAGGCGGACATGGGCGCACAGATGGCTCGCGCTCGCGGCGACTTCCAGGCGCAGCTTCGCTCGCAACTCATCGACCTCGGCCTCACGGACACGTCCCAGCTTGGATCGCTCGGGCAGTACATCGACGCCGACACGATCAAGAAGGCGGTCGAGAACAAGTACTCGGCCACGGCGCAAATCGCCCAGGGCGCAGAGCGCAGCCGCGCAGGTAACAACGCTGCACTCGCAGCGCGAGGGCTGCTCTCCTCGGGGCAGACGACCAAGAGCCAGCAGGACGTGTCTGCCGCCGCAGAGTCAGGCCGCTACTCGGCTCTTAGGGGTTTCTTAGAGGGCGGGGCATCGGGGCTGAGTGGCCTCGCAGACATGGAGTACAACCTCGCTCGCAACGTCGCCGCTGCGCGGCAGGCCGCAGCCATGCGAGCCGCCGATCTGTACCAGGGTGGCGAAGCCATAGAGGGTGGGCCTGCTGTTGGTGGTGCCGGTGCTTACGACTACACGGGGTACGCGGCCCCGCGCTCGGGCGGCACCCCTGGGAAGCTGACCAAGGCGCAGTTCATGGCGCGACGGCCACAGGGCAGGTACGCGAACTACCTCCAGGCGTTCAAGCGCCACGCGACTCGCGGGTACTAGATGGCGCTCAAGCGTCCGCCCAAGCTCACGCGCCGCGAGTTTCTCCGCAAGGCTCCGACGAACCCCGTCCAGGGGCGCACATCAGGGCAGCGGTACCAGTCATACCTGACCGCCTACCAGCGGCAGCACGGCCCCGCGAAGGCACAGGTCACGCAGAGTCCGCTGCCGACGATGGAGTCCCTGCTCGGCCAGGTCGGGCGCTTTGAGACGCCCGCGCAGCTTGAGGCCCGCGCCAACCGGATGGCGGGTGCGGGGATCAAGCAGCAGCAGGCGATGATCCGCGAGGAAGCCGCGCTCATGCGGAAGGAGGCGCAGGACAGGGCGCTCTCGATGGCCGCTGCCGGTCGCGCCGCCGCTGCCCAGAACGCCGGTCTGTTCGGGATGGTTGGCGGGGAGTACAACGCCGGGGCCAGGGAGATCCAAGGACTCGGCACGAATCTGTCCAACCAGATGGTGCATACGACCGAGGCCGACCAGCTTGCCCAGAACGCGGGCCTCGCCACGGTGGGCGCTCCCGAGATGGCGGTCGGCGGGCCTGCCGGAACCAACTCCATCGCTGGCCCCACCCAGGGTGCAGTCTCCGCGTACCAGTTTGGGATGCTCCCGGCGCAGGCGATCACGACCGCAGGCGAGGCGTCCCAGTTCGGCCTCGCGGGGATGGTGGCCGCGCAGAACCTCCGCGCCACGCAGGAGGGCAACGCCGCCTTCGTGCAGTCGGTGCGCGATGCCGACCGCGCCCGCTCCGCAGCGGTGAAGGAGCTTGCCGCAGGGCGTCCGGCAGAGGCGGCGAAGTTCCTCCAGATGCTTCAGGAGGCGCAGCGTCAGCAGATCGGCCTCGCCTCGGGCCTCATCCAGCAGCGTGCCGGGATGCGGCAGGCGGGCTTTGAGCAGGGGATGACCAAAAAGACCTTCAAGGAGCAGCAGAAGCAGCAGGCGTTCCAGAACCGGCTAACGGTGCGGGAGCTTGCCGCGAAGGAGCAGCAGTTCCAGATGGAACTCTCGGCCAAGGCTCAGGAGAACGCGGTTGAGATGAGCCGCATCGACGCCTCCGCGTCACGGGCCTGGGGCTACCTCGTCAACAAGGCGGGGCAGCCGATCCTGAAGAACGGCAAGCCGATCCCGGTCGCCTCCTACTCAAGCGGTGGTGGCAAGAAGGGTGGGCTGACGAGTTACCAGCTTTCCCGGCTGATGCCGAAGGCACAGGAGGCAGCCGAGAGCTTCTACCACGGGTACAAGATCGTTGACGGCAAGCGCGTTCCTGCGACCGAGGCTCCGGGCGAGGGCGAGGTCAAGGGGCAGCTTGACTACGGGCCTGCGCTCACCCGCCTGACTCGCATGGGCGTCCCGTCTGGGACAGCGAAGTCGATGCTGAACGAGTACTACAAGCCCGGTGAGGGTGGTCGGCCCCCATTCAACGATGAGGAGCGCAAGGCTCTCATCAGGCACTACGGCCCGAAGCACTACAAGTGGTTCGTCAACAACATCCTGAAGGCTTCGGATGAGGGTGAGGCCATGCGTTGGTACAACCTGGCGATGTCTGGAAAGAACCCTGGCTGGACGAAGCTGAAGTCGTAACGTGCCTAGCCATCGGTTCGGTAGCACAGGCGGGGGCAGCACTCGATACGGAGGAGGAGGATCGCAGAGGTACGGCGCTACCTCCTCGGCCAAGAAGAAGAAGGACTGGCGTGACACGCTCATCGAGGCGACTGTCGGCCTACCCGCGATGGGGTTGGAACGCACGCCTTGGGGGTTCACGCAGGGACTCGGCCACGTCATCGGTGCGCTCGGCACGTCGCCGCTTCAGGCGCTCCTGTTCCCGAAGGAGACGGTGCGGGGAGCGCAGTCTGCGCTCGTCGGAGCCTTTGAGGGGCCGTATGCCTTCGGCAAGGGCGTCCGCCAGGAGGGGTTCGGGGATACCGCTCACCTGTTTCTGGAGTCGATGAAGTCTGACTACAAGAGCAGGTACGGATCGAACTGGAAGGAACACGCCCGCGAGAACGGGCTGTTCAACCTGTTCGATGCGATGGCCTTCATGGGTGTGGGCGCACGCGCCGCCACGATGACTGGTGCCTACGGACGGTTGGGCGCGGCGGGCAAGAACGTCACGATGCGGAATCTCTGGAAGGAGTCCTCGCGTCCAGGGGTGCTGACTGGAGGGGAGCGCACGCGGACGCTGCGCTACCAGCCCGACACGGGGCCAGAACTGGTGTCGGAGCAGCCGTGGTCGCGCTCGCCCACGCGCCGGGGGACGCAGGCGTTGGCCGATGTCCTGGCCGAGAGGTTCCCAGACACGCCCATCTTCGGGGCACGCTCGCGGGTCACCCGCGCCCAGGGGTCGCAGCTTCGCCGCACCATCGAGCGCACCCTCGGCAGCATCGTGGGCGAGGAGGCGCTGAATGGGCTGGGTGAGGCTGGCCGCTCGCGCCTGTTCTGGGAGTCGCAGCTTGGGATCGACAAAGTGGACATCCCCCTAGAGCAGCGCAACGCCACCCTGACCAAGCTCCGAAACGCGCTGGAGCGTGAGTACAAGAACCCGGACACTCCCGACCCCGACAAGGAGTTCGGGCAGATCCTCCGCGAAGCGAAGCAGGCCGGGTTCGGGGAGGGCGTCTTGCTCAAGCGTCTCGACGCCGCCATCGAGTACACCCCCGACAAGAGGTATGAGCGGGGGCGGGAGGCGCTGCGGCAGGCGACGGTGCTGTCAGAGAACACCATCGCGGACTCCTCCGGGTTCGCCTCTCTGCAACAGGACATGAAGCGCATCTCGGACAGGATCGACCGGCTGGACGAGGGCAGCGACGAGTTCAAGGCAGCGGTGCAGGAGCGCGTGCGGTTGAGGAGGGAGCTTTCCAAGAAGGAGGCCGACCTCCGCACGATGTTCCGCAACCGCCGCTCCCTCCTTCGTGACTGGCTGGACACGCAGGGCGATCACGACCACTCTCGCGCTTGGAACGAGACGCTGACCAGGCTCGTTGGTGAGGACGAGGCGAGCCAGATGCTCGCCTTCGCACACGCGATGGCGAACAAGATCCGCCCCGACGATCCCGAGTCATGGTGGGCGGACAAGATCGGGAAGCCCGACCCGAACGACGCTCTCACCGAAGGTGCGGCGGCGTTCCGCCAGCGTGTCGGGGATGACGCCCTGTTCCAGTTCGGGGACGAGGCGGGGCTGCTCGACTCGGGCTTCTACTCCCCGGCCCAGAAGTGGGTGAACGAGAAGATGCCACGTCGGATGCCCGCCCTGGATCTCCGTCGCTCGCTGGAGAAGGAGATCCCCAGGGAGGAGTTCTACAACTCGGGCCTCGACATGTGGTTCGACGCGCTCCCC
>Ga0190271_10002108_pt1 | contig 11843 bp, 9 predicted proteins | sample Popmic356T_FD_133747 | JGI IMG/M metagenome (GOLD analysis project Ga0190271, IMG submission 133747) | Populus adjacent soil microbial communities from riparian zone of Weber River, Utah, USA - 356 T | ecosystem: Environmental > Terrestrial > Soil > Riparian zone | place: USA: Utah | collected...
CGAGGCGTGCAGGTCGTCGACGGTACCCACGTGGGTTCGCTGGGTCACTGCTCGACTCCCACTCGCTCCGGTCCTCGCTCGTGCCTCGCTGCGATCCTCACTCGCGCTCGTCATCGGGTCACTGCTCGACTCCCACTCGCTCCGGTCCTCGCTCGTGCCTCGCTGCGATCCTCACTCGCGCTCATCATCGGGTCATGCCTTGAATTCCCCGCAGTTCACGTCGAGCGCCTGACCGGTGATGCCGCTCGACAGGTCACTGGCCATAAAGAGGATGGCTGAGGCGACCTCGTCCTCGGTGGGCAGGCGCTTCAGATCGCTGTTGACTGCGGCGGCCTTGTAGATCTCATCCACCGTCGTGCCGTACTTGCCTGCCTGGTGCTCAAAGTAACCCTGCAGTGTTCCGCCCCAGATGTAGCCGGGCAGAACGGAGTTCACCCGGATACCTTGGGGGCCGAGCTCGCTGGCAAGCGACTGCGACATGGCCAGCAACGCCGACTTGGCCATCTTGTAAGCGCCCTGCTTGGGGTCGGAGTGTCGAACCACCATCGAATTGACGTTCACCACCGAGCCCTTCGACTCGGTCAGCGCGGGCGTGAAGCCCTGGATCAGACGCAGCGCGCCGAGCACGGTGAGTTCGATGGTCTCGCGGATGTGTTCGAACGTGGTACCGGAGAAGGGCTTCATGGACGGCACCCGGAACGCGTTGTTGATCAGCACGTCGACCTTGCCGTACGCCTTGACCGCCTCCGCGATGAGGTTGTTCACCTGAGCCTGGTCGGTGATGTCGGTCCCCACCGACAGTGCGCGCCGGCCGAGGCCGGTGATCTGCTTGGCGACGTCCTCGAGTCGCTCGACCGTGCGCGCCGCCAGCACCAGGTCGGCGCCCTCTTCGGCACATCGGCGCGCGAGTGTCGTTCCCAGCGCAGGCCCGACGCCACTGATCACGACGACCTTGTTCGCTAGAAGCCCGCTGGCACCAGTCATCCGCTAACCCACCATTCTTTCGCCAATTTGCCTCTGACGTAACGCGATCCGCGCCCGCCAGTCGTTCTCGGAGATCTTGTTCGATTCGTAGAACGGGAGCGCCTGCGCGACGCTGTCGAGGTCGACGAGATCGACCGTCGGACCGTCGGCCTCGGTGAGCTCGCGGGAGACCCGCTGCCAGCGGAACTGCAGGAAACCTTTGCGGTGTCCCAGCGTCTCCACCCAGTTCGTGACGCCAGGGTTCCTGTCGGACACCACGATACGAATCATGCCGTCCGGATCCGCCTGGGCCTGAGTACCGTTCAGCGAGGTCTGATGGTTGATGTAGTCCAGCGAGATGTACCACAGGCTTCCGAGCTGGAAGCCGAGATACGGCGCGTCGGTGACGGGCAACGTGATGATGAGCGCTTGGTCCTCGGCCAGGTCGAACTGTCCGGCCGACGAATACTGGGTGGCCAACCCGCCCGGCGTCAGGCGGGGTGCCACCATGGTGTTGGCCGGGCTGTCCGTGTAGAACCACTGCGGAAACTGCAGCCACGTCTTGACCCGCTGAATCAACTGCTTACCCGCGACGGCGTAACGCTTTTCGATGAGTTCCTTGGTCAGCGGTGGCGGCGCGGTGCCTGCGGTGTCGGTCCGTGCGATCGCGAAACTTCCGCGCTGCGCGGACCAGTCGTTATACACCTCCCGGATGACGAGCTGGGACGGTCCGGGTGGGGTGAAACGCCACTCGAAGGTGCCGTCGGCGGCGATGTCCAGCTTGCGGTCGTCGAACGCGGTCTCGCTGTCGGGCACGTTGTCGTCGGTGTACTCACCGCCCAGGAGCTGGAAGCTCACGTCGGTGGTGGTGCCGCGTCTGCCCGTGACGACGTACTCGTGGCCGGGCTGGACGCGGGTACCGAAGTACATCGTGTCCGGGTTGTCCAGACCCATCTTGGTGAAAGGACCGGTGCCGCTGTGCAGGAACGGGTGGTCACGGTCGTAGTCGAACGCCACGTGTATGCACGCCGCGATGCAGCCCGCCAGGTACTGCAGACCCTCGAGCAGATCGGCTTCCGATTCGATGAAGGGCGCGGCGGCGACGAGGTGCTCGGCCTCGGCGATGGCGTCGGCCAGCGGCTGTGAGTACATGGGGTTACGCCTCCCGACAATCAGCTCTGTTCCAATATTGGACCGTGCTGGTAGAGTTTCCGACCTGACACTAGAACGCGTTCTAATTCGAGTCAACGGGCGGTGGCATGCACGAGTCGACTGGAGCACCGACCACCGGCCGGGCTTCACCGCCCACCGAGCGCGTCGTCGCCATCCTCGACTTCCTCGCCGAGCATCCGCATGACCGATTCGGCTTGTCGGAACTCGCCCGCCGCCTGGGAATCAGCAAGCCGACCTGTCTGGGCATCGTCACCACCCTGACCGAGGCGCGCTACCTCGTCCGCGACGCCCACGACAAGACGTATCGGATCGGGCCGAGACTGATCTCACTGGGACACACGGCACAGGAAGCCATGCGGGTGAATCCGGCGGTACGCACGGAACTACGCCACCTGTCGGCCTCGTACGACACCACGGCGGCGCTGTCCGCAGTCATCGACGACCGCATCACGCTGCTCGAGCTTGTCGGACCATCCGGCACCGACGTCGGGGTGCGGGTCGGCCAGAGCTACCCGTTCGCACCGCCGGTGGGGTTGATGTTCGTGCTGTGGGACGACGACGCGCTGCGCACCTGGCTGGCCAAGGAACCCACGATCCCGCTGCGTACGGACACCGAGCGCCTGGACCGCGTGATCGCCGGGTGCCGCGCCGACGGCCATCTGGTCGAACGCCTGACCCCCGGCGGCCGCCGGCTGTACTCGCTGATGGCCGGGATGTCGAGCAACCTGCCCGACGAACTACGGGCATTGCTGAGTGAATTGGTGTCCGACATCGGCGAGCGGGTGTACCTGCGCACGGAGGAATCGGGCAGCCAACGCCATGACATCAGCGTGATCTCCGCGCCGGTCTACGACCACCATCAACGACAAGTCATGGTCGCGTCCATGCATGTCGGAGAGTCGTTGACGGACCACGAGATCGCCGACCGTGCGCGATCGCTGATGGTGACGGCCGACGCGGTGACCGCCCAGCTCGGCGGGGTGAAACCCGAGCGCTGATCAGCTGGTGCCGGCCAGCGCGAACGGCAGCACCTCGGGAGCACCTGCGGCGCGAACCACGCGCGCGGCCATCGTCAGCGTCCACCCGGTGTCGGTCATGTCGTCCACGAGCAGCACCGGCCCACCCGCCGCCCGGACCGGGGCCGGGTCGGGTGACGACCACGAACCGCTCAGTGCGGCAACGCGATACGCCGAGTTCGCCGCTGTCACCGGCCGTCGCTCCGGGGCGTACCGCAGGATGCCGAGGTCGGTGAGTCGACCCAACTCAGCCAGCTTGCGGGCCAACGACGAGACCAACAGCGGATGAGACTCCGAGTCGAGCGCCATCACCGCGGTCGGTCTGGCCGCCCAATCCCACGACGCCAACACCTTGACCGCCGTCTGCACCACGTCGTCGGACACCTCGGCATCGGGCTCGTCGAGCAGCTTGCGCAGCCGGGCTCCCCACCCCAGATCGGTGAGCCTGCCGATGACGCGACCCGGCGCAGGCCCGTCACCGATGCGCCCGCTGAGCGGCACCCCGAGCTTGGCCAATCCGGACGGCCACTGTTTGCGCGGGCTGATTTCCACACCGGGCCGCATCAGCCGCTGCCGGGTGTCCGCCTCCGCCGCCGCGTCGACGTCGGCGGTGTAATGCACACCGGTGCAATTGTCGCAGCGGCCGCACCGCTCGTCCGCTACGAGCTCGGGGTCGTCGAGTTGGCCACGGAGAAAGGCCATCCGACACCCGTCGGTGGCCTGGTAGTCGAGCATCGCCTGCTGCTCTCGCTTACGCGCTTCGTCCAGGTTGCGGTAGCGCGGCTCGTCGTACTCCCACGGCGCGCCGGTGCCGACCCATCCACCCTTGACGCGCCGCACCGCACCGTCGACGTCGAGCACCTTGAGCACCATCTCCAGCCGGGACCGGCCGAGGTCCACCAGCGGCTCGAGCGCCGGGGTGGACAGCGGCTTTTGCGGGTCGAGTTCACGAATAACGTTGCGCACCATGACTTCCGAAGGAAACGCCACCGAGGCGAAGTAACGCCAGACGTCCTGATCCTCGTGGCCGGGCAGCAGGATCACCTCGGCGGTCGCGGTGGCTCGACCGGCCCGCCCGACCTGCTGGTAATAGGCGATGGGCGACGACGGGGCCCCGAGGTGTACGACGAACCCGAGGTCGGGTTTGTCGAAGCCCATGCCGAGGGCTGACGTGGCGATGAGCGCCTTCACCCGGTTGGCCAGCAGATCGGCCTCGAGTTGTTCGCGTTCGGCGGCCTCGGTCGACCCGGTGTAGGCAGCGACGGGCTGCCCCCGTTCCCGCAGGAGCGCAGCCACGTCATGGGCCTGCGCCACGGTCAGCGTGTACACGATGCCGGAGCCGGGCAGCGAATCCAGATGCGCGGCAAGCCAAGCCGCGCGCTGCGCGGGATTGCCCGCTTTCACCACCGACAACCGGAGCGACTCCCGGTCGAGCCCGCCACGGAGCACCAGCGTGTCGCGTCCACCGACACCCAACTGCGCGGCGACGTCGGCGACCACGCGGTCGTTGGCGGTCGCCGTGGTGGCCAGCACCGGGACATCGGTGCCGAGCTCGGCGATGAGGGTGCGAATGCGGCGGTAGTCGGGCCGGAAGTCGTGACCCCAGTCCGATACGCAGTGCGCCTCGTCCACGACGACAAGGCCGGCGTCGCGCGCCAACGCGGGCAGCACCTCGTCGCGAAAGTCGGGATTGTTCAGGCGTTCCGGACTGACCAGGAGCACGTCGAGTTCGCCGCGTCGCACCCGCTCGTGGACGTCGGCCCAGTCGGCGACGTTGCTCGAGTTGACGGTGGCGGCATGCACGCCTGCGCGTTCAGCGGCCGCGACCTGGTTGCGCATCAGCGCCAGCAGCGGCGACACGATGACGGTGGCGCCGTGCCCGGCCGCTCGCAGCAGCTTGGCAGAGATGAAGTAGACGGCGGACTTGCCCCAGCCCGTGCGCTGCACGACGAGCGCGCGGCGGCGCTGCACGACCAGCGCTTCGACAGCCGTCCACTGGTCGTCGCGCAGTTGCGCGCCAGGCCCGGCCAGTTGTTCGAGGATCGCCTGCGCCTGCGCTCGCGTTGCCATATCCCCATCGTGCCCGGCGGGTGTGACGACCGGCACGAGGAGCCCACCCCACCATGCAAAGCACTTGCCGTGCCTGCGCAGAAACGCGGGCACGGCAAGTGTGTCAGCTCACAGAAAGACCTACGTCAGGTTCCCGGGGTCTCCATGATCTCCGGGGTCTCAGGCGTCTCGACGGCACCCGGGGCCACCGGAGCCATCGGGGCCTCGGTGCTGCTCCAGACCGCCTGGGCCACCGGTGTCGGGGTGACCTGCAGGCCGCACTCACTCTGCAGCGCGCTGACCGGCTGATGGATCACCTTGAGTTGCTCCTCAACCTGCGGGTTCTGCGCGAAGAAGGCCTGATAGGCCTGCTGCGCCTCGGGCTGCGGCTGCGACGAGATACTCGTCAGCGCCTCATTGGTCTGCGGGTTGGCCGTCAGGTAGGCACCCTCGGATGCGGCTGCGGTGCTGACCGTGCCTGCCACGCTGCTCGCGGTGCAAGCAGGTGCCGGAGCGGGAGCCGGGGCCGGCTGGGCGTTGGCGACCGGCGCGATGATCGCCGCCGACCCGAAGGCGAGCAGGCCGCCGGCAAACATGCCGGAGAGGCCGCGGCGCACAGTGGTAGCGGACGCACTCATTGAATCACTCCTTGGAATCGATGAAGCCTGCGAACAGTTGCTCGCAGCCCCCGCCTAGCCGATCGGTGCGGATGCCAAACACCGCCGGGTTCCAGCCGGCGCAGGCCAGACGGCATCTCCGCAGGCCAGGCGCACCGTTGAGTGATTTGAGAAACTTCTGGGCCGAGGCGTCTTGGTGCCTTGGATCGGCGATATTCAGCTGATCGACTCCCGGAATTCCACTCCCTGCTGCAGGGCATGGGCGGCCTGGTCGATGTCCACGACGGGATAGCGGCGAACCCTCCGCCGCCGTCGAGCCGGCCCACGAACGTGTGATAGCTCGCACTCGCCGGTGGCCCCGACGACAACATATTCCGATGATCCAAGGCGACGCGAGATCAGGTCGCGGGACGGATCCGGATCAACCCGCCCAGCTGGTCACGATCCTCGATGCCCAGCTTGGTGAAGATGCGGTAGAGGTGGCCGTCGACGGTGCGCGGCGAAACACCCAGTCGGTCGGCGATTTCCCGGTTCGTCAGGCCTGCGCCCACCAGATTCGCGATTTCACGCTCACGATCTGTGATCGGCAACGGACGTTCGATCTCCGCGGTGGCCGGGGTGCGCAGACCACATCGGCTCGCCAGCCAGTGGGCACGGGTCGATGCTTCCAGCTCCTTGATCCGGTTGCCCGAGCGGGCGTACTCCCGCGAGGCGTGGGCGGCCGCATCGGCGGCCAGCGCCCACGCGCCGATCCGGTGGAACTGGTCCGCCGCTGCCTCCAGCCGTTCGCCGTCGTGATCGGCCAGACCCCGGCCGTGCTCGGACATCGCCGCGGGCAGCGGACTGCCCAACTGTGCAGCCAGCTGTGCGAGGCGGACAGCTGCTGACCGGTCCCCGAACCGGACCGCGGTGTGCAGCGCGGTCGCCTCCGCCGCGTGCATGCCCGCGCATCGCGCCGTCTGGGCGGCGCGATTGGCATGGCTGCGGGCAGCTGTCGTCTGCCCGGCGGCCGCCTGCGCCCAGGACCTGGCCAGTTCCAGCTCCGGCAGGAACACCGCAACCTGCGGCCCGGTGACCTCCTCCGCCCTGGCCAGCGCCGCGGCGGCGGCCTCGGTGTTCCCCCGGGACCCCTCGGCGTGCGCCAGCCACGCCGCGACCAGCATCACCCACCCGAGGGGCAGGGACTCCGCCATCGTCCACAGCGACTTCCGCAGCGCCTCGCACGCCTCCACGATGCTCCCCCGGACGAGTTCGACTCGGCCGCTCAGCGCGGTGACGATCGCCTGCGCCAGCGGAACGCCCGCCGTCATCTCCTCGTACCGCTCGCACACGCGTTGCGCCGCGCCGAGGTCGCCGCTGCCGGTGAAGGCCATCACCTCGACCATGCCGAGCGCGTAGCGCTGCGGACCCGACTCGCAGCGTTCCGCCGCCGCAACCCTTGCTCGGCGATCACCGCCACCTCGTCGAACCGCCCTGCCAGCGCCAGCGCGCCCGCGGTCGCCAGCGCCGCCCACACGATCGCCATCGGCATCGCGCCCTCGTGCAACGCGGCGCGGCCCGCCGCGACGGCGGTGGTCAGGTCCGCGCCGAAGAACTCCACCGACGCCCGCATCGCCGCGACGAGGCTCACCACCGTCTCGGACCTCGCGCGGGCACCGACCGAGTCCAGGACCGTATGCGCGGCGGCGGCATCTCCACAGCCGAAGAACAGGTTCGCGGCCCGCAGACATCCCCAGCGCACCGTGATCATCTCGTCGGTTCCGTCCGGGTCGAAGGCACTCAGAATCGCCTCGGCCTCCGCGCCCCGGCCTTGCCAACTGATGGCATCGGCAAGGACGATCGCAGCCGAAAGCCCTCCACCGCGCTCGAACACGAACCGTGCCAGTTCCTCCCCCAGTTCGAGGTTGGCCATCGTGACCGCGCTTTCGGCGGCGTGCAGGATGGCGTCCAAGTCCGGTGCCGTGTCGCTTTTCGTCATGAGCTGCGCGAGCCGGATTCTGGCGCGTACATCGTGCCGCGATCCACCCGGCCGGTCGCTTACAGGTTGAATGGAATCGGAAAGATGCTGCGCAAGAGCAGTATTCAGTTCACGAGCTCGGGCGACCCCGCAACGCTGCCGGATTACCTCACCGATGATCGGATGTCCGGGTTGCACCAAGGTGTACTCGCCGTCGGTGACGAAGTGGATCAGCCCGCGGCGCTCGACGCGCGATGCCGCGGCACCGTCGCACAGGGTGCGCAACACCTCCCAGTCCAGAAGATCTGCGGTGCAAACGTATTCGATGACGTCGACCTCGTCGGGGTCGAGCGATGCGATGCGCGATTCGATCAGCTCGGTGAGATCGGGTCCCGCTCGTAACCGCCCGTGCAGGCACCAGCGTCCGTCGCGCTGGCACACCACTCCGTCAGCGCGGCCGCCGGTCAGCAGCCCGCGCAGGACCAGCGGGCTTCCTTCGGCCAGCTGATGAAGCTGATCGACCAGACGGTCATCCACGTCGCCGTCGAGCACGTGGGCGATCAGTTCCCCGGTCTGGGGATGGGTGAACGGCCGGACGTCGACGCGGAGCAGCAAGTGGTCCTTCCACAGCGCCGTCACGGCGTCCGGAGTCGTCTCACCAGAGCGGATGGTGACGATCATTCGTGGTGACCCACTCACGGCGAGCTGGTGGACCAGCAGCGCGGACAGGGGGTCGAGGTACTGGGCGTCGTCGACGACGGTGACGACGCGGTCCTCGTCCGCCAATGCCCGGTAGGCAGAGGCGAGCATGACGGCCGGTTCGTGCGCATCCTCGATCGCGAGGGCGTGGTGAAACGCCCCCAACGGCACCGCCCTCCCGGTTTCGGTGCCCAGCACCGACCGCACCGTCCAGCCTTCCGGTTCGAGCTGGGCGGCCACGGCACGCGCCAACGTCGTCTTGCCGACCCCGGCCGGCCCGCAAAACACCACGCCGCGAAACGCCGAGCCTGCACGCACTGCCGTCACCGCGTCGCAAAGTTCGGTGGCGCGCCCCACGAAAGGCCAACCTGACATCGCGGTCCCCCGCCCCGGTCAAGCATCCTGACGTGCACAGATGCGACGACGCAGACTTTACGCCGGCGTCAACGTGGGGGGAGCGTATTCAGGCGTAGAGAGCGGCGATCACCTCCGCATACTTGTCGGCGATGGGCCGCCGTTTGAGCTTCATCGTGGGCGTGAGTTCGTCGCCGCCGGGCAGCCATTCATCGGGCAGCACAGCGAAACGTTTGACCTGTTCCACTCGGGAGAGTTGGGTGTTGGCCAGGTCGACCTCGCGTTGCACCGCCGCGACGACGGCGGGATCAGCGGGATCGACGCCGGCCTCCGGGTCGAGCACCAGCAGCGCGACGTTGAACGGCCGCGCATCGCCGAACACACAGGCCTGCCCGATCAGCGGCCCTGCCGCCTTGAGCTTCGACTCGATGTTGACCGGCGACATGTTCTTGCCTGCGGCGTTGATGATCAGTTCTTTCTTGCGGTCGATGATCCAGACGTAGCCGTCCTCGTCGATCCGTGCGACATCACCGGTGTGCAGCCAGCCGTCGGCATCGATGGCCTCGGCCGTCTTGTGCGGGTTGTTGCGGTAGCCGGCCATCAGGTTGGCGCCCCGGCAGAGAAGTTCACCGTCCCCGGCCAGCTTGACCTCCACCCCCGGGATGGGCCGGCCGACAGACCCCATCCGGACCACACCCGGCCGGTTCACCGCCCCGATGCCCGAAGTTTCGCTCATTCCCCAGGCCTCGCAGATCTCGATGCCGAGGCCGTGGAAGAACTCCAGGACGTCGCGCGTCGTCGGAGCTGCGCCGATGACGAAGATCTCGGACATGTCGAAGCCGAGCACCTCGCGCACCCGGGCCGGGTCATCCAGCGGGCCGAAGGCCCCGGCCTGCAGCGCCGACTTCAGCTTCTCCCAGACCCGCGGAACCCCACCCCAGAACGTGGGGCGAACCTGCATGGTGGTCGGGATCAGATCTGACAGAACCGCGATATCGGTGATCGTCGCGCCATACGTCATCAACCCGCTGTAGTGCGAGAACCACCGGTCGGCCGCATGCGCGTGCGGCAGGTAGCTCAGAACCCTGCCGCCCGGCGTGGTCTGCCAGGCGGCGTGGATGCTGCGCAACATCGCGATCATGCTTGCGTGGGTGAGTTGCACGCCCTTGGGCGGCCCGGTGGTCCCCGAGGTGTAGATCAGCGTGAGCAGGTCGCCCGGCCGAACCGCCGCGGCGGCCGCCGCAAGATCGAAGCCGCCTCCCGCACTCAAGAATGCCGACCACGACGCGTCGTCATCGACCACGATGACGTGGGTCAGGTCGAGACCGTGTTCGGCGGCGGCCGCGATCGCGGGAACGAATTGCCGCTCGGTCAGCACGATCCGCGCCCCGGCATCGCCGATGACATAGGCGAGCTGCTCGGGCGATGACGTGTTGTACACGCTGAACGGGGTGGCGCCCATCAGCATCGCCGCTCCGTCGATGACATGGAACTCGGGCCGATTGGTGAGCATCATCCCGACGGTGTCGCCACGCGAAAGTCCATGTGCTGCCAGGGCAGCCGCAACCTCGGCCATGCGATCGGGCAGCTCGCGATACCGGATCGCGACCGCACCGTCGGATGTCCGTAGCGCAACCGCATCGCCGCGCGACGCGATCGTGCACAGAAAGGCCTGCGCCATGGTCGGTGCGCCCAGCGCCTGCGGTTCGCCGACTCTCGACTCGACCCGATTGTCCAAGACCACCATGACGCCACCTGGTTTCGACAGATTCCACCTGCCGAAATTGTGCAGCAGGCGCTCAGCGCGGCATAGAGTAACCGGCTACTTGTTTTCCCGGCGCTAGGCGGTGGGAGCTGCAGCGTCCTGCTCGCGTTTGATCTCCAGGGCGATGTCGATCAGCTGGTCCTCCTGACCGCCGATCAGCTTGCGTTGGCCGGCGCGGTGCAGCAGTTTGTGCGCGGGCACTCCGTAGCGCTCGGACTGGCGGATGGCGTGCTTGAGGAAGCTCGAGTACACCCCGGAATAGCCCATGATCAGCGCGTTGCGGTCCAGCAGGCACTCGGCGGGCATCGCCGGGGCGACGACCTCCTCGGCCGCATCAGCGATGTCGAAGAAATCGATCCCGGTCTTGACGCCGATCTTGTCGAACACCCCGATCAACGCCTCCACCGGCGCATTGCCCGCGCCCGCCCCGAACCGACGGCAGCTGCCGTCGATCTGCTTGGCCCCGGCACGCACCGCCTCGATCGAGTTGGCCACGCCGAGCCCGAGGTTCTCATGCCCGTGAAAACCCACCTGCGCGTCGTCACCGAGCTCGGCCACCAGCGCGGCGACCCGGTCGGCGACACCCTCGAGCACCAGCGCGCCGGCCGAGTCGACCACATAGACGCACTGGCAGCCGGCGTCGGCCATGATCCGGGCCTGGGCGGCCAGCTTCTCCGGGCCGATGGTGTGGCTCATCATCAGGAACCCGACAGTCTCCAGGCCTAGCTCACGGGCCAGCCCGAAGTGCTGAATCGAGACGTCGGCCTCGGTGCAGTGGGTGGCGATGCGGCAGATCGAGCCGCCGTTGTGCTGCGCTTCCTTGATGTCCTCCTTGGTGCCGACACCGGGCAGCATCAGGAACGCGATCCTGGCGTCCTTGGCCGTCTCGGCGGCCAGCTTGATCAGTTCCTGCTCAGGGGTCTTGGAGAAGCCGTAGTTGAAGCTGGACCCGCCCAGGCCGTCACCGTGGGTCACCTCGATGACCGGCACCCCCGCGGCGTCCAACGCCGCGACGATGGCGCCGACCTCCTCGGCGGTGAACTGGTGCCGCTTATGGTGCGACCCGTCGCGCAGCGACGTGTCCGTCATCCGGATGTCCCACATCGGATCGAAGTAGATCTCGTCCGTACTCATGCCTGGCCTCCCGCTGTGGCTGAGGCGAGCGACTCCTTGGCGATCTCCTCGCCGACCTTCGTCGCTGCCGCAGTCATGATGTCCAGGTTTCCCGCATACGGCGGCAGGTAGTCGCC
>Ga0190271_10002109_pt1 | contig 11842 bp, 7 predicted proteins | sample Popmic356T_FD_133747 | JGI IMG/M metagenome (GOLD analysis project Ga0190271, IMG submission 133747) | Populus adjacent soil microbial communities from riparian zone of Weber River, Utah, USA - 356 T | ecosystem: Environmental > Terrestrial > Soil > Riparian zone | place: USA: Utah | collected...
GAGGTCGACGGCGACTTCCCGAACCACCACCCCGACCCGAGCAAACCCGAGAACCTGGCCGACCTGATCCGCACCGTGCAGTCGACCGGCGCCGAACTCGGCTTCGCTTTCGACGGCGACGGCGACCGCCTGGGCATCGTGACCAAGGGCGGCGACATCATCTACCCCGACCGCCAGCTGATGCTGCTCGCCACCGACGTGCTCAAGCGCAACCGGGGCGGCACCGTGATCTTCGACGTCAAGTGCACGCAGCGGCTCGCGCCGGCGATCCGAAAGGCCGGCGGCACGCCGCTGATGTACAAGACCGGGCACTCGCTGATCAAGGCCAAGATGAAGGAAATCGGCGCGCCGATCGCGGGCGAGATGAGCGGCCACATCTTCTTCGGCGAGCGCTGGTACGGCTTCGACGATGCGACCTACACCGCGGGGCGCGTGCTCGAGATCCTGTCGCGCAGCAAGGACCCGAGCAAGGTGCTGAACGCGCTGCCGACGAGCTTCAGCACGCCCGAGCTGAACGTGCCCTGCGCCGAGGGCGAACCGGCGCGGCTCGTGGCCGAGCTGCAGAAGAACGCCAACTTCCCCGGCGCCGAGCTGACGACGATCGACGGCGTTCGCGCCGATTACGCCGACGGCTTCGGACTCATCCGCGGATCGAACACGACGCCGGTGCTGGTGCTGCGCTTCGAGGGTCACACCGAAGCCGCGCTGCACCGCATCGAGCGCGATTTCATGGCCGCGTTGCGCGCCGTCAAGCCCGACGCGAAGATCGCGGCCGCCGCGCATTGAACGCGACGCTCGCGCGCGCCGCCTATTCGGCGCTGCTGCGCCTGGGCACGCCGCTCTACCTGGCGCGACTGTGGTGGCGCGGGCGCGAGGAGCCCGCGTACCGCCAGCACTGGGATGAACGATTGGGCGGCGGCGCAGTGGTGGCGGGGAAGACGGGCGCGCTGTGGCTGCACGCGGTGTCGCTGGGCGAAACCCGCGCCGCGACCGCGCTCGTCGATGCGCTGCGCAAGGACGTGCCCGGCCTGCGCTTGCTGCTGACGCACGGCACCGCGACCGGCCGCGAGGCCGGCAAGGCGCTGCTGCGCGAAGGCGACACCCAGGTCTGGCTGCCCTACGACACGCCCGGCGCGACACGCCGCTTCCTGCGCCGCCATCGGCCGCGTCTCGGCGTGCTGATGGAGACCGAGATCTGGCCCGGCCTGCTCCACCAGGCGCGGCGTGCCGGGATTCCGGTCGTGCTGGCGAACGCACGCCTGAGCGAGAAGAGCGAGCGCAAGGGCGAACGCTTCAAGAGCCTGCTCGAGCCTGCAGTGCAAGGCTTGGCGCTGGTGCTGGCGCAGACCGACGCCGACGCCGGCCGCCTCATCCGCGCCGGTGCAACCAACGTCCGGGTGAGCGGCAACCTCAAGTTCGACGTCACGCCCAATCCGCGCCTGATGGCACGCGGCCTGGAGTGGCGCCAAACGCTCGCGCGCCCGGTCGTGCTGGCCGCGAGCACGCGCGAAGGCGAGGAGCCGCCGTTGTTGCAGGCCTGGGCCGCGCTGCCGGCGCCGCGCCCGCTGTTGCTGCTGGTGCCGCGCCACCCGCAACGTTTCGACGCCGTGGCCGGGATGGTGCCGGCGCAGGGGCTGCAACTCGTGCGCCGCAGCAGCTTCGGCGATCTGCCACCGGCCGGCGCCGGCAGCGCTGATGTCTGGCTCGGCGACTCGCTCGGCGAGATGCCGCTGTACTACGCCAGCGCCGACGTCGCGCTGCTCGGCGGCAGCTTTGCGCCCCTCGGCGGGCAGAACCTGATCGAGGCGGCGGCCTGCGGCTGCCCGGTGGTGATGGGCCCGCACACCTTCAACTTCGCCGAAGCGGCGGAACTGTCGCTCGGCGCCGGTGCGGCGATCCGCGTCGACGACCTCGAAGCCGGCATCCGCCGCGCGGTGGCGCTCGCGTCCGACCCGGCGCGCAACCAATGGGTGCACCGGGCCTTTGCCTTTTCGGCTGCGCACCGCGGGGCCGCCCAGCGCATGGCGGGCGAAATCGTCGCACTGATGAAGGGTCCGAAGCCTCACCGGCCGGCCCGGTAGGCGCCGCCGCCGGGTCAGCGCTCCAGGTACGGATCGAGCGCGCGCACGTCCTCGGCCTTCAGCACGCCGGCTGCCTGGCGCAGCTTGAGCGAGCCGAGCAGCACGTTGTAACGTGCCCGGGCGAGGTCGAACTGGGTCAGGAACAGGTCGCGTTCGGCGTTCAGCACATCGAGGTTGATCCGGATCCCGACCCGGTAGCCCAGGCGCGTGGCCTCGAGCGCGAGCTTGGCCGAGGACTCGGCGGCTTCGAGCGCGGCGATCTGCGCGACGCCGGATTGCAGGCCGTAGTAGGCCGTGCGGGTGTTGGTCGAGACGCCTCGCCGCACCGCTTCGAGGTCGTTGCGCGCCTTGTCTTCGAGCGACAGGGTTTCCTTGATCCGGTTCTGCACCGATCCGCCGGTGTAGAGCGGCCAGTTGAGTTCGACGCCGATCCTGCTGCGCGACGTGATGCCGGCGATCGTGGCGGCGGTGCCGGCGCTGTTGCTGGTGCCCAGGCCTGCCACCGCGTCGACCGTGGGCATCTCGCCGGCACGCGCCTTTTCGGTTTCGAGCTTGGCGACGTCGAAACCAAGCCGCGCCCGCTGCACCGAGGGGTGGTCGGCGTCGGCCTGCACCACCCAGTCGTCGGGCGTGGTGCGCGTCGTGGAAGGCAGGGTCATCGGCAGCGCCAGCCCCTTCGGCATGACGCCGCTGCGGCCGACGAGTTGGTCGAGCACGATGCGGCGCGCGCGCAGTTCGTTCTCCGCCGCGATCTCCTGCGCCGTGGCGAGGTCGAAACGCGCCTGCGCCTCGCGCGAGTCAGTGATCGTCGCGGTGCCGACCTCGAAGTTGCGCTTGGCCGACGCGAGCTGCTCGGTGATCGCGACCTTGGCGCTGCGCTGGATTGCGAGCGCATCCTGCGCCGTGAGCACGTCGAAGTAGGCCTGCGCCACACGCACGATCAGATCCTGCTCGGCTGACTGCAGGTCCCACTGCGAGGCGAGCAGGGCCTTCTGAGCCTGCGCGATGGTCACCGTGTTGGCGCGGTTGAAGAGCGGGTAGCGCGCGTTCAGGTTCGCGCCCACCGTGTTGGCGTCGCCGGTGCCGATGTTGGGCACGTCGATCACTTCGGCCACCGCGCTGCCGCTGAGCCCGACCGAAGGCCGGTTCAGCGCGTCGGCTTGCGCCGCGCGGTAGACCGCGGCGTCGGCCTGCGAGCGTGCCGCCAGGTAGCTCGCGTCGAAGGCACGCGCCGCTTCGTAGAGCTCTTGCAGGCTCTGGGCGCGCACGCCGGTTCCCAGCGCCGCGAAGACGGCGGCGATGAGGGCGAGCAACGGGTGCGACAGTCGCATGGATCTTCCTTCTACGGGTACGGTGAAGCGGGCCGGGTTGCCGGGTTGTACCCGACACCGGTCCGCGCCTTCGGTGGTGCTGCGACGGACTGCGCTGCGAGCGGTTCAGGCGGGCCGAACCGCGTGACAGGGTGCATGTTCAGAAGATGAAGCGGCTGGTTTCGGTGAAACACTGGAGGCGCGGCGCCACGGTGTCGAACAGGTCGACGTCGGACCAGGAGGTCTCGCTGGCGCGAGAGAAGAGCCGCGCCCGCATCACCGGCAGGTCGCCGACGATGGCGACCAGCCTGCCGCCGACACGCAGTTGCTGGAGTAGGTCCTTCGGCACCGCAGCGACCGAGCCCGAGAGCACGATCGCGTCGAAGGGGGCGAGTAGGGACCAACCCGCGGCACCGTCGGCGTGCACGACCGTGACACGCGAGAGCCCGGCGTGGCTCAGGTTGTGTTCGGCGCGGGCGATCAGGTCGGCCCGGATCTCGAGCGTCGTGACCGTGGCCGCGCGGTGGGCCAGCAGCGCCGCCATAAAACCCGAGCCGGTGCCGATCTCGAGCACACGTTCGTGGCGCTGCAGGCGCAGCTCCTGCAGGAGCCGGGCCTCGACCTTCGGCTCCAGCATGCAAGGCCCGCCGGGTTCACCTTCGACCAGCGGCACCTGCGTGTCGACAAAAGCCAGCGCGCGCAGCGCGGGCGGCACGAAGTCTTCGCGCTGCACGCTGCCCAGCAACGCCAGCACGGCGGGGTCGAGCACTTCCCAGGGGCGAATCTGCTGCTCGATCATGTTGAAGCGGGCGAGTTCGACGTTCATGGGCGGCTCGGGTGAAAGGGTCGGGCAAGGCGGGTTCGCACGATTCTAGGTCGCGCCCTGTGCCGCCACCGCCGCGCCGAAGCGGCGCCTTGCCCAGGCGGCGAGTTCGTCGAGGTAGACGTAGACCACCGGAACGACCACCAGCGTCAGCAGCGACGAGGTGATCACGCCGCCGATCACGGCCTGGCCCATCGGCGCGCGCTGTTCGCTGCCCTCGGTGAGCGCGAAGGCGAGCGGCACCATGCCGAAGATCATCGCCAGCGTCGTCATCAGGATCGGGCGCAGGCGCACCCGCGCTGCGTGCAGCAGCGCGGCGCTGCGCTCCATGCCGAGTTCCCGCGATCGAATGGCGAAGTCGACGAGCAGGATCGCGTTCTTGGTCACCAGCCCCATCAGCATCACGATCCCGATGACCGAGAACATGTTGAGCGTGGAGCGGAACATCAGCAGCGACAGCACGACGCCGATCAGCGTCAGCGGCAACGCGCTCATCAGCGCCAGCGGCTGCAGGAAGCTCTTGAACTGGCTCGCCAGGATCATGTAGATGAAGACCACCGCCAGGCCGAGCGCGCCGATGGCGTAGTTGAACGACTCCTGCATGTTCTTCGTCGAGCCGCCGAAGCTGTAGCGGTAGCCGGGCGGCCAGGCGACGGCATCGAGCACCTTGCGGATGTCGGCCGATACATCGCCCGCGCTGCGGCCGAGCGCGTTGGCGTCGATGTTGATCTCGCGGTTCAGGTCACGCCGGTTGATCTGGTTCGGCCCCGTCGACGGCGTGACGTGGGCCAGCTGCGACAGCCGCACGACACGGGTGCTGCCGTCAGCCGCCGCCGCGACCACGATCGGCAGTTGCTGCAGGTCGGCCGGCGAGACCCGACTGGCGGGCGCGAGGCGCAGCTTGACGTCGTAGTTCTCGCCGTCGCTGGCGCGCCAGTTGCCGATCGTCTGGCCGGCGATGAGCGTGCGCAGCGTGCCTGCCAGCATGTCGACGTTGAGCCCGAGGTCGGCCGCGGCGTCGCGCTTGACTTCGACCGCGACCGTCGGCTTGTCGGGCTTGAGCGTGCTGTCGAGGTCGACCAGCCCGGGGATCGACTGCAGCCCGGTGTTGATATGGCGCCACAGGCCTTCGAGTTCGGGCAGGTCCGGGCCCTGGACCGAGAACTGCAGGCTCTTGCCGCCACCGAGGTCGGTGACGCCGATGTTCGTGACCGTGATGCCGGGGATGCGCGCCAGCCGCTCGCGCATCGAAGGCATCAGCTCGGTGACGCTGCGCTGGCGGTCCTTGCGGTCGACCAGGCGCACATACATGCTGGCAACGTTCTTGCCTTGGGAAAAGCCGCTGTTGACCGTGCTCACGGTGTACCTCACCTCGGGCAGCTCGCGCAGCGCGGCATCGACCTGCTTCGCACGGGCCTCGGTGGTTTCCAGCGACGAGCCGACCGGGGTGTAGAAGTTGACCTGGGTCTCGGAGAAATCGGCCTTGGGGACGAACTCGGCGCCGAGCAGCGGGATGACGAAGAAGCTGGCGACGAAGGTGGCGAGCGCGATCGCGAGCGTCTTCAGGCGGTGTTCGAGTGACCAGCCCAGGATCGCCTGGTAGGCGTCGCCGAGCCAGGTGGTGAGGCGGTCGAAGAGGCCCGTCACGCGGCCGATCGTCCTGTCGTAGAGCGTCAGCGGCGGGCCCCTGCGAACGCCGTGTGCCTCGGGATCGTTCCAGACGCTCGACAGCATCGGGTCGAGTGTGAAGCTGACGAACATCGAGATCAGCACCGCGGCCGCGATCGTGATGCCGAACTCGTGGAAGAACTTGCCGACGATGCCGCCCATGAAGCCGATCGGCAGGAACACGGCCACGATCGACAGCGTGGTCGCGAGCACGGCCAGCCCGATCTCCTGCGTGCCTTCGAGCGCGGCGTCGTGCGCGCTCTTGCCCATCCGGACATGGCGCACGATGTTCTCGCGCACGACGATCGCGTCGTCAATCAGCAGCCCGACACACAGGCTCAGCGCCATCAGCGTGATGGTGTTGATCGTGAAGCCGAAGACGTACATGAAGAGGAAGGTGCCGATGAGCGCGATCGGCAGCGTCAGTCCCGTGATGACGGTCGAGCGCCACGAGTTCAGGAACAGGAAGACGATCAGGATCGTCAGCACCGCGCCTTCGAGCAAGGTGCGCTTGACGTTGGCGACCGAGACCCGGATCGAACGCGAGTTGTCGCGGTTGACCTCGGTCTTGATGCCGGGCGGTGTCACGGCGGCAGCGCCGTCGAGTGCCCGGCGCAGGCCGTCGACGACGTCGATCGTGTTCTCGCCCTGGCTCTTGAGCACGCTCACCAGGACCGTGCGCTGGCCGTTGTAGAGCGCCAGGCTCTCCAGTTCCTGCGGTCCGTCGACGACGTCGGCGATCTGCCACAGCTTCACCGGCACGCCCGCGCCGGCGCCGCCGGCGCTGCCGATCCCGCGCCGCGCGACCACGATGTCGCGGAAGTCGGCCGGTGTCTTGAGCCGGGCATTGATCTGGACCACACGTTCCTGCTCACGCGAACGGATCGCCCCCAGCGGCAGCTCCTGGTTCTCGCTGCGCAGCGCGGCCGCCACCTGCTCGATGCCGATGCCCAGGCCCTCCAGTGCCCCGGGCCGCACGTAGACGTTGATCTCGCGCCGGACGCCGCCGACCACGCTGACCGAACCGACACCGCGAACGTTCTCGAGCCGTTTCTGCAGCACCTGGGTGGCCCAGGTCGTCAACTCCTGCGGCGACTTCACCGCGCCCCCGGTGGCAGCGTCGGCGAGCACCGCGACGTTGAAGACCGGCTGGCTCGCGGGGTCGAAACGCGAGATGCGAGGCTCCTTCACTTCATCGCGCAGCAGCGGCCGGATCAGGGCGACCTTCTCGCGCACGTCTTCGGCCGCCTTGCGACCGTCGATGTCGAGATTGAACTCGACGATCACGACCGCGCTGCCTTCGTAGGAACGCGAGTAGAGCGAGCCGATGCCGGCCACCGTGTTGACGGCTTCCTCGACCTTCTTCGTGACCTCGCTCTCGACGATCTCGGGCGACGCGCCCGGGTAGTCCAGCTGCACCACGACGGTGGGGAAGTCGATGTTCGGGAACTGGTCGACCGACAGGCGCTGGTAGCTGAAGAGGCCGAGCACGACAAAGGCCAGCATGACCATCGTGGCCATGACCGGGTTCTGGATCGAGACGCGGGTGAACCACATGGCCGGTTGGCTCAGCGCGACGCGGCGGGTGCAGCCGATGACGGAGCCGGGGAGGGCGCGGCCACGACGCGCACCGGCGTGCCTTCGCGCACCGCGCCGACCGAGCCCGCGAGCACCTGCGCGCCGGCGGCCAGGCCTTCGAGCACCTCGACCATGTCGACGCCGCCGCTGACACCGCTGGCGCCCGTGCGCACCGCGCGCTGCACGACGCTGCCGCCGGCCACCACGAGCACGTACTGGCGCGACTGGTCCAGGCGCAGCGCCGACGCCGGCACCGTGAGTGCGCTGCGCCGATCGAGTTCGACCCGGCCGCGCGCGAACAGGCCCTGGCGCAGCGACGTGTGCGGTTCCAGCGCAAGGTAGACGAGCACCGCACGCGACCCGGACTGCGCGCTCGGGTTGATGCGCGCCACGGTGGCGCCGACCTCGCCGGCGATGCCGTCGACGTTCAGCCGCGCGCGGCTGCCCACACGAAGTGCCGCCACGTCGTCGGGCGCCAGTGCAGCCTCGATCTCGAGCCGCGAGAGATCGACGATCTCGAGGATCTTCGTGTCCGCCGCCACCCGCTCGCCGGGCTGGGCCAGGCGCTGCGAGACGATGCCGTCGATCGGCGCCTTGAGCGTGGCGTCGGCGCGCGCCTTGCGCGCCAGTTCGACCGCGGCCAGGGCAGCCTGCAGGGTGGCCTGGGCACCGGCCTCGCTGCTGACCGAGGTCTCGAGCGCCGTGGGCGAGATGAAACCCTGGTCGACCAGCGCCTTGTTGTTGGCCAGCGTTCGTTGCGCGATCTGGACCTGCGCCCGTGCGGAGGCGGCCTGTTGATCGGCCTGGCGCAACCGCCAGTCGAACTCGGTCGTGTCCTGCTGCACCAGCGCCTGGCCCTTGCGCACGCGTTCGCCCTCGCGCACCGCGACGCGCGTGATCTCGGCCGCGATGCGCGCCTTGACGAAGGCGCTGTCGACCGCACGCACGCTGCCCGACAACTCGATCGTCCGCACCAGCTCGCGCTGCGCCGCACTGTGGACGTCGTTGGGGGCGAGCTCGATCGCGACCGGCGCCTTGGGCGTGGAAGCCGCGGCCTGCGCCGCACCGCGGCGTTCGAAAAAGACGCGCCCGAGCGCCAGCACCAGTAACAGACCGACGGCAAGCGCGATCAGCAGGCCTTTCGTTCGGCGGGTCACGCACGCGCCCCGCGGTCGATCCGGGTGTTGATCACCGAGTGCGCTTGGGTTGCCAGGGTGCGCCGGAGCGCGCCGGCCTCGATGGTGTATTTGTGCATGGGAACGGTGAGCGGCGGGGGGCGGTCTGGATCGGCGTGCAGCGGCCGAACCGTATCATCCGCGGCTTTGCCGTTGGCGGAGCGCCCGTTGGATCCCATGCTGTTGCTCAAGGCCGCCCTCATGGGCGTGGTCGAAGGGCTCACCGAATTCCTGCCCATCTCGTCCACCGGCCACCTGATCCTGGCGGCGTCGTTGCTGGACTTCACCGGCGCCACGGTCAAGGTGTTCGAGATCGCGATCCAGACCGGCGCCATGTTCGCGGTGATCTGGGAGTACCGTGAGCGCCTGGGCCGCACCGTGCGCGGCATCACGCACGACCCGCTGGCGCAGCGATTTGCGCGCAACCTGCTGATTGCGTTCATGCCCGCGGTCGTGCTCGGGCTGTCGTTCGGCAAGCTGGTCAAGGCCCACTTGTTCCACCCCGTGCCGGTGGCAGCGGCCTTCATCGTCGGCGGCCTCATCATCCTGTGGGTCGAGCGGCGGCACCACGCCAGTTTCGGCGAACGCGATCTGCTGGGGCAACGCCGCGCGCGGGTCGAAAGCGTGGACGACATGAGCGCGCTCGACGCCCTCAAGGTCGGCCTCGTGCAGTGCCTGGCCCTGATCCCCGGCACCAGCCGCTCGGGCGCGACGATCATCGGCGGCATGGTCTTCGGCTTCTCGCGCCGCTGCGCCACCGAGTTCAGCTTCTACCTCGGCATCCCCACGCTGATGGGTGCGGGCGCCTACTCGGTGTGGAAGGAACGTGCGGCGCTGAGCCTGGGCGACCTGCCGATGTTCGCGGTCGGCCTGGTGTTCGCGTTCTTCAGCGCGCTGCTGTGCATCCGCTGGCTGATCCGCTACGTCTCGACGCACGACTTCACGCTGTTCGCCTGGTACCGCATCGTCTTCGGCGGCCTCGTGCTGCTCACGGCGTACTCGGGCATGGTCGAGTGGAAAGCCTGAACACCAGGTCCCACACCCCGTGGCCGAGGCCGAGCCCGCGCGCCTCGAACTTGGTCAGCGGGCGGTAGCCGGGTTTGGGCGCGTAACCCTCGGCGGTGTTGGCGAGGTGCCTTTCGGCCGCCAGCACCTCGAGCATCTGCTGCGCGTACGGCTCCCAGTCGGTCGCACAGTGCAGGTAACCGTCGGGCGCGAGCCGCGTCACGAGGTGGGACACGAACCCGGGCTGGATCAGGCGCCGCTTGTGGTGTTTCTTCTTGTGCCAGGGGTCGGGAAAGAAGATGTGCACGCCCGCCAGCGACGCGGGCGGAATCATCTTCTCCAGGACGTCGACCGCGTCGTGCTGCACGATGCGGATGTTCGTGAGGCCGCGCTCGCCGATCTGCTTGAGCAGCGCGCCGACGCCGGGTTCGTGCACCTCGACGCCGATGAAGTCGGATTGCGGCTGCTCGGCAGCGATCTGTGCCGTCGCGGCGCCCATGCCGAAGCCGATTTCGAGCACCCGTGGCGCCTCGCGGCCGAAGACGGCGCCCCAGTCGAGCCGCTCGGCGCGGTACGGCAGCATGAAACGCGGGCCCAGCTCGTCCAACGCCCGCTGCTGCCCCGGGCCGATGCGGCCGGCGCGCCGGACGAAGCTGCGGATGGCGCTGCTGCGCGTACGCGGGGGGGCAGTGCTCGGCTCGTTGTCCATCGGGACGCGATTGTGCCCGTGTGCACCTGATCAGCAGCCCCGTTCGGGCCCGTCCGCGGCGGTGCCGTCGCAGTCACCGGCCCAGGCGAACAGGGGCTTGACATGGATCACGCAACACCCCTGCGATCGGCGAAACGAGGGGCCGGCGCCCGGATGCGTGTCACACTGCCGTATGACAATGCAGCCACCCCGCATGGAGTGAGATCAAGATGAAAAAGGCCGTGACCCCGAAGTCGACCCGCGCAAGCGCCCCGCATCCATCGACCGAAGCGCCCGCGTTGCCCGGCCCGGCGCCCGTCGGGAGCATGAAACCGGTCCTCCAGGCCTGGGGGCCAGCCGGGGAATACATGGCCGACGCCATGCAGCGCACGATCCTGTACTGGGACGTGATGCGGCAACGCAGCGACCAGTACTACGCGCAGAAGGCGAAGGCGGTGCCGCACGTGCTGAGTTTCGACGCCGAACTGGTGCTGGACGGCCGGGGCTTCAAGCGGCCGGTCAACTTCCTGCTCGTGCGGGTCGAGGCACCCGACGGGCTGACGGTCGATCCGGCGAAACGGCCGTTCGTGGTCGTCGATCCGCGGGCCGGGCACGGGCCGGGCATCGGCGGCTTCAAGGCCGACAGCGAGATCGGCGTCGCCATGCGTGCCGGCCATCCCGCCTACTTCGTCGGCTTCACGCCCGAGCCGATGCCGGGCCAGACGATCGAGGACATCATGGACGCCGAGGCCGTGTTCCTGGAAAAGGTCATCGCCCTGCACCCCGATGCCGAAGGGAAGCCCTGCGTCATCGGGAATTGCCAGGCCGGCTGGTCGGTGCTGCTGGTGGCTGCGCTGCGGCCTGAGCTGTTCGGCCCGATCATCGTCCCCGGGTCGCCGCTATCCTACTGGGCCGGCGTGGAAGGCGAGAACCCGATGCGTTACACCGGCGGCCTCGCCGGCGGCAGCTGGATGACGGCGCTGGCCAGCGACCTGGGCAACGGCAAGTTCGACGGCGGCCACCTGGTCGAAAACTTCGAGAACCTGAACCCGTCCAACACCTTGTGGACCAAGAAGTACGACCTGTGGTCGAAGGTGGACACCGAGGGACCGCGTTTCATCGAGTTCGAAAAGTGGTGGGGCGGCCACGTCAATCTGAATGGCGAGGAGATCCAGTGGATCGTCGACCAGCTCTTCGTCGGCAACCGCTTGGCCACGGCCGAGATCGTCACCGGCAAGGGCGAACGGATCGACTTGCGCCGGATCCGTTCTCCGATCGTCTGCTTCTGCTCCAAGGGGGACAACATCACGCCGCCGCAGCAGGCGCTGGGATGGATCGTCGATCTCTACAGCAGCGACAACGACATCCAGGCCTGTGGTCAGACCATCATCTATGCCGTGCATGCCACGGTCGGCCATCTCGGCATCTTCGTCTCCGGCGGCATCGCCAAGAAGGAACACCAGGAGTTCTCGTCCAACATCGACCTGATCGATGTCCTGCCCCCGGGCCTGTAC
>Ga0190271_10002110_pt1 | contig 11839 bp, 9 predicted proteins | sample Popmic356T_FD_133747 | JGI IMG/M metagenome (GOLD analysis project Ga0190271, IMG submission 133747) | Populus adjacent soil microbial communities from riparian zone of Weber River, Utah, USA - 356 T | ecosystem: Environmental > Terrestrial > Soil > Riparian zone | place: USA: Utah | collected...
TCGAGTTACCAACAGATCGCGAGGTGCACGTCTCGTCGGTCAAGGTGCGTTTCTACGAGCTCGACCCCTACGACCACGTCAATCACACCAACTACTTCTCGTATTTCGAGACGGCTCGCATCGACTACCTCACCGAGATGGGGTGGGGCCTCGACCGGCTCAAGGAGCAGGGTTGGCAGCTGGTGGTCGTCGAGTTGAACGCTCGGTTCTCTGCCGCGGCCCGGTTCGGAGAAGAGCTGATAATCCACACCTGGATCGAAGAGGTGGGCCGGGTGAAGTCGACGTGGCGTCAGGTAATGCTGCGAAACGACGAGGAGGTTGCCCGCCTCACAGTTTCGGCTGCCTTCACCGACCTGGCCGGCAAACCTAGGCGCATCCCGCCCGAATTCGCCGACCACATCAGGGGTCTGATCCCTCGAACCTGAGGTCCTCAGACCTGCGGCTGGACCGCCTCGACATCGCTCCCGGCCATGAGGCCGACGCTGGGCTGGCGCTTTGACCAGGTGATGGCGGAGAGGAGGATGACCAGGCTGATCCCGGCGATCCAATAGCGGGCCGAGGTGTCCTGCAACACGATGACCGCGGGCAGGATCAGCAGCGAGATCAGGTTCATAACCTTGATCAGCGGGTTGAGGGCGGGCCCGGCGGTGTCCTTGAACGGATCCCCGACCGTGTCCCCGATGACGGCAGCCTTGTGCGACTCGGAGCCCTTCCCTCCATAGTTGCCATCCTCGATGTACTTCTTGGCGTTGTCCCATGCCCCACCGGAGTTGGACAGGAAGTTCGCCATGAGCTGTCCGGTCAGGATCGAGGCAGCGAGGAAGGCGCCAAGGGCGAAGTAGTTGATCCCAAAGCCGACGATGACCGGGGTCAGAACCGCCAGCAGGGCCGGAGTCAGCAGCTCACGCAGGGAGGCGGTGGTGCAGATATCGATCACAGGCCCGTAGTCGGGGCGACGTTCCCCTCGCATGATGGCGCCGTCGGCGAACTGCCTCCGCACCTCCTGGACCACCACAGCTGCCGAGCGACCCACCGCTCTGATGGCCAGACCGGAGAACATGAATGCGACCGAGCCACCGATGAGGAGGCCAATGAAAGTGGTCGGATCGGCGACGTTGATCGACGTCTCAGGCAGGGAGAACAGCTCTGAGCCTTCGGCGACGAGCCCGAGCTCACCCGCGATCGTCTCGATGAATGCAGCAAAGAGGGCCACAGCGGCGATGACCGCCGATCCGATGGCGAACCCTTTCGTCACCGCCTTGGTGGTGTTGCCCACTGCATCGAGGCCGACCATCACCTTTCGGGCTTCGCCATGGAACTCACCGGACATCTCGGCGATGCCGGCGGCGTTGTCGGCGACCGGGCCGAAAGTGTCCTCGGAGACCACAACACCGGTCGTAGCGAGCATCCCCATGCCGGTCAGGGCGACGAGGTAGAGCGAGAACTGGATGTTGCCGCCGCCGAGGAGGATCGCAACGCCGAGAGCGCCGGCGATGGCGACAATGGCCCATACCGACGACTCGAGACCCGATGAGATGCCCGACAGGATGGTCGTCGCCGGCCCGGTCTGGGTGGCCTCAGCAATTTCCTGGACTGGCTTCTCCTCGGTCGAGGTGAAGTATTCCGTGAGGCGGCTGACGACCTGGGCCAGCACGAGCCCGGCGACGACCGCCCCGAACACTTTCCAGCCCTCGTTCCCGTTTTCATTGCCGACATATAGGAGGGCGACAGCCAGGGTGCCGGCGACGGTGAGGAGGCCGGCGGTGAGGAAGCCACGGTTGATCGGTGCCATGGCCGACTTGTCACGCTCCGTTGCCCTGACCTGGAACACGCCGACGATCGATGCCAGGACGCCAATGGCACGCACAATCACCGGGAAGATCAGCCCGAGGGCAGGATTGGCGCCGATCGAGTTGAAGGCGGCCACACCCAGGATGATCGAAGCGACCAAGGTGACCTCGTAGCTCTCGAAGAGGTCGGCGGCCATGCCGGCGCAGTCACCCACGTTGTCGCCCACGTTGTCGGCGATCGTGGCCGGGTTGCGCGGGTCGTCCTCGGGGATCCCTTGTTCGATCTTGCCGACGAGGTCGGCACCGACGTCGGCAGCCTTGGTGAAGATTCCACCCCCGACTCGGAGGAAGAGGGCGAGGAGGGAGCCACCGAATCCGAATCCGATCAGGATGGCTGAGGACGTGTTCTGAAAGATCATGATGATGATCGTGGCGCCGAGCAGGCCGAGGCCAACGGTGAACATGCCGGCAACTCCACCGGTGCGGAAGGCGACCTTCAGTGCGGCCGGTAGCGAGCCAGAACGGGCTGCCGCTGCCGTGCGGACGTTGCCACGCACCGCGAGCGACATCCCGATGAACCCGGTCAGACCGGAGAGGAAACACCCCGCGACGAACGCCATGGTGCGGTAGCCGCCCGACTGGGCAAAGGTGAGTGCTTCGGAGCCGTCGGGGTGCAGGACGGCGGTCGACGTGAAGAAAACGATGAGAGCCAGCGGGATGAGGATGAGGGCGATCGTCTTGAACTGTCGCCGGAGATAGGCCATCGCTCCTTCTTGGATCGCGAGCGCGATCTCTTTCATCGCCGGGGTCCCCTGGTCGGCCTTGAGCACGCCGCGGGAAAGGGCCCATCCGACCAACAGAGCGAGCAAAGCAGTTGCCGCTGCCACCCACAGCCAGGCCCACTCGGCGGGGCCGAGGGTGAATTCCTGGTAACCGCCTTCGGCAGCCAAAGTCACCATGTTCAAGGGAAAAATCCTCCTAGGGGTTGCGGGCCGAGACTGTAGTGGAGGCCAATTCCTGTCGACAATCAGCACAACGGTGGGGTCTACCGTTGTATTACCGCTCACGAGGAAGGAATCGCACGTGCTCGAAGGTTTGGTCGAATGGGTGACCTCGGTGGTCGAATCCCTCGGCTACGGGGGTGTCGCATTCCTCGTGGCTCTGGAGAACCTATTCCCGCCGATACCTTCCGAGGTGGTGCTGCCGTTGGCCGGATTCGTGGCGGCGAATGGCGAGGCGTCGCTGGCGGGGATGGTCGTAGCCGCGACGATCGGGTCGATGATCGGCGCCTTTCTCCTATACGGCATCTCAGCCGCGATCGGTCCGGTGCGGCTCCGGGCACTCGTCGTTCGCTACGGCCGTTGGTTCCGGCTCGACGAGGCCGATCTCGATCGGACCGAGGAGTGGTTCGACAGGCGGGCCAATGTCGCTGTGCTGCTCTGCCGTTGTGTGCCTTTGATGCGGTCGCTGATCTCGATCCCGGCCGGGTTCCGGCGGATGTCGATCATCCCCTTCACGTTCTACACCCTCATTGGCAGTCTGGTCTGGAATGTCGTGCTTATCGGGGCGGGGTATTTGCTCGGAGAGCGCTGGGGCCAGGTCGAAGAGCCGTTGGAGCTGTTCAAGAACGCGGTCCTCGCCGCGATCGCCATCGCAGTCGCCTGGTACATATGGCGCCGAGTGGTCCGGCCCCGGGTTCGAGGCGCCTCTGGCTGACCGCTGACTGACCGCTGACACCCTTCCGCCAGCTCGTCTGTTCTGCACGTAGTCGGTCCGGGCCCAACGTCGTGCAGCCCATTCGACAACCTTCGCTCGGTCCCTCGTGCGCGCTGCAGTCCGCTGATCTGGGGCTGACGGATTGCAGCACAGACGAGTGAAACGAGGGGGTTGAACAACGGTCCCCGACCCAGCATGTTGAGAAGGTGGGGGATATCGCCAGTCTTTATCGGATCGCTGCCAGGCAATGCGGGGCGTTCAACATCGCCCAGGCTCGAGAGGCAGGATTTGATCGATCGGCGGTGCACCATCGAATCTCTGCCGGCACCTGGACCCGACTGGACGATTCGGTGTATGGCCTGGTGTCGGCACCTCGAACCTGGAGGCAGACCCTGTGGGCCGCCGTATTGAGTCGGCCCCGAGCCATCGTCACTCATTGGAGTCTGTCGTCTCCTCGACATGAGCGACATCCCCAACCATGAGCCGATGACTCTGACTCCCAGAGCATCGAATACGAGATCCTCGGTGGCGCACATCTACGAATCGGATCAATTCGACCGTATCGCCGTGACCACGGTTGACGGACTGCCTGTCACGACCATGCCCGAGACGATCCTGGTGCTCGCCCGAGACGTGAAAGCGGAAGTGCTGACACGTGTTTTCGACGAGGCGGTCGTATCAGGCAACCTCGATCTGAAGGCGATGTCGGCCACCATCGACCGCCAGGCCGGTCGCCGAACACCCGGCACGCCGCTGCTGCGACGCCTGACGTCTTCGCGGTTGCCGGGCGCCCATTCGATGTCTTCGTCGTATCTCGAGAGGCTTCTCGAGGTGGTTCTTCACGATCCACGGATGCCCGGATGGACCCGCGAATTCGAGTTCTCTCTGGATGGTGTTCCATCGCGGGTGGACTTCTACATGCCATCGGCCCGGTTGGTCATTGAGGCGGATGGCCGGACTGGCACACCAGATGGGAAGCATTCGAGTCGGACCGTCGACGAGACAATGCACTCGCCGCTCGAGGCATCCAGGTCCTCCGTTTCACCTACGACATGTTGAGGTCGGAACCGGGGAAATGTCTCGAACAGGCGATAACGACCTGCCTCCTTCGCGCTGCATGACGTTGGGCTGACGACGAGAAGCTGCAGCCCGGACGAGGACCGTCGTCAGCCCAGGAAGTCCCTCACCCAAGCGTCGGCCGGACGGGCGAGGATGTCTGGGAGGGTGCCGGCCTGGACGATGGAGCCTTCCCGCATGAGGGCGATGCGGTCGGACAGCGCCTCCGCCTCCTCCCGATCGTGAGTCACCACCAGAGCGGTCACCCCACCATCGGACAGGATGCGCCGGGTGTCGACCATGAGACGCTCCCGTAGGGCACGGTCGAGGGCGCCCAGTGGCTCGTCGAGCATGATCATTCGGGGCTCAGGGGCGAGGGTCCGGGCCAGGGCGACCCTCTGCTTCTCGCCACCCGACAGATCGGCGATGGATCGATTATCGAAGCCGTCGAGCCCGACCAACTCCAAGGTGGCGGCTACCCGTCGACGCATGTCGTCCTCAGGCAGGTTTGCCATGCGGAGCCCGAAACCGACATTCCCGAAGACATCGAGGTGTGGGAAGAGGGCATAGCCCTGGAACATGAGGCCGAAGCCCCGTAGATGGGTCGGGACCGTGGTCAGATCCTGCCCGTCCCAGGTGATCGACCCCGATTCGATCGGCACCAACCCAGCCACGGCCCGCAACAACGTCGATTTGCCCGATCCCGATGGACCAAGCACGGCCACTGTCTGACCTGTCCCGACCGTCAACGTGACGTCCCGCAGTACGAGTTTCTCGCCCAGGCGGACGTCGATCGACTTCACGTCGAGCATCAGAACGTGCCGATCTCGCCGAATTGGAGTCGGTCGATCCAGAGAACGATCACGGCCGTCATCCCCGCCAGGATGACGGCGAGAGCGAGCGCCATGGCGAACGATGCCGAGCCGGGCCGGGAGAGAAGCCGCACGATCATCACTGGCATGGTTGCCGTGTTGGGACGGGCGATGAACGAAGTGGCCCCGAACTCGCCGAGTGAGATCACGAAGGCGAATGCGGCCCCGACCAGGGCGGCACGGGCGACAATGGGAAGGTCGATCTCCCTCCAGACCCGGCTCGGGGATGCTCCTAATACCCGGGCCGCCTCCCGGGTCTCGGCCGGTATCGAGCGGAGAGTGGGCACAGTGCTGCGCACGACGAACGGAATGGCGACGAGGGCGTGGGCGATCGGGATCAGCCAGAACGATGCTCGGAGGTCGACCGGCTCGCCCAGGGCCACGATGAACCCGAATCCGATGGTCACCGCCGATGTTCCCAGTGGAAGCATGAGAGTGAGGTCGAACCAGCGTGACATGGCGCCTCCGCCCCCCGTGATGACGGACGATGCCATCACCCCGATGAGGACCGCGATCACGGAGGCGATGACGGCGAAGCGCAGGCTGTTTCCGATCGACGCGATAGGGGCTCCAACCACGGGATCGTCCCGGAAGAGGCCGGCGTAGGCCACGCCTCGCAGCGACCGGGCCACCATCACGACGACGGGGATGGCTAGGGCGATCAGGGTGCCGATGACCGAGGCGCCGACGAGGAAACGCGCCCGGCCGCCTGGCTTCGGCCGATTCGCCTCGGCACGGAGTGCCCAGGTCGAGGTGTGGCGCTCCTGATAGCGGGAGTAGGCATAGAGAGTGGCCGTCACTCCAACCAGTTGCACGACCGCCAGAGCGGCCGCCAGTGGCAGGTCGAACAGGGTCACCGCCTGGCGATAGATCTCCACCTCGAGCGTGGCGTATCTGAAGCCACCAAGAATCAGCACCACGCCGAACGAGGTGAACGTGAACAAGAACACGATGGCGGAGGCGGCGGCGATCGCAGGTCGTAAGAGTGGGAGCGTGATGGTCCGGAACACCTTCCACTCGCTCGCTCCCAATACGCGCCCGGCATCGTGTAGGTCGGGATCGAGTCGTGACCACAAGGCTCCGACGGTCCTGACGACCACGGCGATGTTGAAGAAGATATGGGCGACGAGGATGGCCCCGACTGAATTCCTCCAGCCCAGCGCCACGAATGCCGCGCCCACCACAACGGTGGGCAACACGAATGGCACAGTCACCAATGCCGTGGCCAGCTTGCGCCCGCGGAACTCGAATTGAGAGACGGCCCATGTCATCGGCGCCGCCGCCACCATTGTCAGCACCGTCGACAGCACGGCCTGCCACAGAGTGAACCACCCGATGTGAAAGAGCCGGGCCTCGACACCATCGAAGCCGATGTTGAGCTCCGACAACCCCAAGGTGAGGATCCTGATCAGCGGATAGAGGAAGAAATACCCGATGAACAGGACCGGGACGGCTGCGACCAGCACATGGCCCCAGCGAATCGGCCTCATCAACCCTCCATCACGCCAACCCACTCGTCGATCCAGCGGTCGCGGTTCTCGGCGATCGTGGCCGGGTCGAGCCTGGCAGGGTCGGCTGGAATGGTGGTGTGCTCGACGAACTCAGGGGGTAACTGAGCCCCTCCGTTGACCGGGAACACAAACCAGGTGAGGGGCACGGTCTCCTGGAATTCGACCGACAGCATGAAATCGATCAGCTCACCTGCGGCCTGGGGGTAGTCCGACCCAGCCAGGACGCCGGCGTACTCCACCTGCCGATAGCACCCGGCTTCGACGACACCCGTTGGAGCCTCGTCAATCGGCTCACTGGCAAAGACGACCTCGGCTGGCGGCGACGAGGCATACGAAACGACCATCGGGCTGTCTCCTCCGTACGGTGTGAAGTCGCTGTAATAGGCAGTGTCCCAGTCGGGGACGACGCCGACACCGCCAGCCTTGAGGTCGGACCAGAACTCGAGCCAGCCATCTTCTCCGTACTCGTCGATGGTGGCGAGGAGAAAGGCCAGACCCGGTGAAGAAGTGGCGGGGTGCTCGACAGTCAGCACTCCGGCAAGCGCCGGGTCACGAAGTTGGTCGAGCTCGGTGGGAACGGCCATCCCCGCTTCGGCGAACCAAGACTTGTCGTAGTTGATGCAGACGTCGCCGTAGTCGATCGGGGTCACCAGGTCGGTGTCGGGGACGAACTGCTCGTCTACCTGTCCGAGCAAGCCGCTCCGGTGCCCCACGAAGATCTCCTCGTCGATTGCCCTCGACAGGAACGTGTCGTCGACGCCGAACATGACATCTGCGAGTGGGTTGTCCTTGGACAGGGCGGCCTGGTTCACCATTGACCCGGCATCGCCGGCGGCGATCATCTCGACCCCGATCCCGGTGTTCTCGGTGAAATCGGCAAACGTCTCTTCGCTCACCGACCCGGCGAACGAGTCATGCGCCATGAGGCGGAGGCTGTCCGGCGTCTCGGCCTCTTCGGCTCCGCAAGCGGCAACGGCAACCAGGACCGCCACGGTCAGGGACTTCCGCACTGTTCATCAACTCCTCGTTGTCGGGAGCGATGAGGCGGGTCCCTACGCCGGCATTATCCGGGTCAGGTTCATCGGTCGGGGTCTCCACAGACCCCCTCTCAGCCCGGTCTCACCGAGCTCCCGTTGTCAGGTCATAGGTTATAGGTTTTAGGTTCTATGCCTGAAACCTAAGACTTAGAACCTAGAACTCTTGTTTTCACGCGTAGGCGTTAAAACGAGAACGGTGTTGTGCCCGCCAAAACCGAAGGAGTTCGTGATGGCGGGGGCAGGCTCCCATTCCCGGGGCTCTCGTACGACATCGTCGAGCGGGATCTCCGGGTCGAGATTGGTCAGGCCGATGTTGGGAGGCAGTTCGTGGCGTCGCATCGCCTCCACGATCACAGCGGCCTCGATAGAGCCCGAGGCCCCCATGGCGTGGCCGGTGGTCCCCTTGATCGATGACACCGCAGGCTGTTCATCGAAGACGCGGTCGATCACCCCGCCCTCGGTGCGGTCGTTCAAGCCGGTCCCGGTGCCGTGGGCATTCACGTAAGTGACCTCTTCGGGGACGATACCGGCGTCGACCAGGGCGAGCCGGATCGCCCGCTCCGCCCCTTCCCCTTTGGGGTGGGGTGCCGTGATGTGGTGGGCGTCGGCGGTCGACGCGCCGCCCCTGAGCTCGGCCAGGATGGTTGCCCCGCGCTGAATGGCAGAGTCTTCGGTCTCGAGGACCAGGATCCCGGCACCTTCACCCATGACGAACCCGTCTCGGTCGACGTCGAACGGGCGGGCGATCCCGCTCGGTGACAAGGCCCTGGCCGCCCTGAACCCCTCCTCGGCGGACGGGCGGGCTGCTGCCTCAGTGCCGCCAACCACCGCTGCGTCGGCATATCCCCATTGGATCTGACGGAGCCCATCGAGGACGGCCTGCGTTCCGGCGGCGCATGCCACCGAAGGCGTGGACACCTGCCCACCGAATCCGTACTTGATCGATATCCCTGCGGCGGCGGCGTTAGTCATCATCATCGGGATGAGGAATGGTGAGGCCCTTGGCTCGTCCTCATCGGCGACATGTACGAGTTCCTCGAGAGATCCGAGGCCGCCAATGCCCGTGGCCACCGAGACTGTCACCCGATTGGGGTCGACACCGAGCGGGCCGGCCTGCTCCAGGGCCTCGTGGGCGGCGACGAGCGCAAACTGGGTGAATCGATCGAGACGGCGGTGCTCGCGCTTTGGAAGCCATGGCTCGGGGTCCCAGTTGGCGACCAGATGCGACCCCGGGGCCGATGGAGGGCTTTGCATGCCCTTCCACAGATCATCCATGCCGACACCTGGTGCAGCCACGACACCGATCCCGGTAACGACAACCTTCCGCATGCTCATGCGCTCAATTCTGCCGGAAACATCACTCTGGGAAAACAGTCCGTTGCAGCTTTCTCATTCCCCCAATCCACCGGTCGTAATCGTTTGCCTTGTTCTGAAAGAACTTTTCGACCTCGGCATGGGGCAGGATGAGGAAGCGCTCGGCCGCGATCCCGGCAACCACGGCGTCTGCCACCTCGTCGGGATCCATGGCCAGGGGGTCGAGGAGGGCGTGGAACTCGTCGGCCGAGTCGAGAAGCGGTGTCTTGACCCCCATCGGGCACAGACAGCTCACTTTGATCCCCTGATCTCCGTAGGTGATGGCGAGCCATTCGGCAAACGACACAGCGGCATGCTTGGTGACCGAGTACTGGGCAGCCTTCAGGTTGGTGAGGAGCCCAGCTGCCGACGCGGTCGACAGAAAATAGCCCTCGCGTCGTGCCAGCCATCCGGGGATGAGGCGGCGGGCGGCATGCACGTGTGACATCAGATTCACCCGCCACATGAAATCCCAGCGCTCCGCGGTGGTCTGCTCATCGCCGGCGAATCCGATTCCGGCGTTGGCACAAAAGAGGTCGACGGGCCCGAACCGATCCTCCGTCTCGTCGATGAGGCGGTCATTGGACTCCGGGTCGGCGACGTCAACGTGCACTGCGGTGGCGCCGATGTCGGATGCGACCGAGATCGCTGAGGCAATATCGAGATCCGCCACGATCAGGCCTCGGGGCTTCTCCTCGGCGAACCGCCGCGCCAGGGCGGCGCCGATGCCGCTGCCCCCGCCAGTGACGACGACTACCCGATCAGTGATGTTCAAAAGGGTGCGCTCTCGAGCAAAGAGGCTCCGCCCTTCACGGCGGGAGCGAGCCCGTTGGCCATCGGCAGCAGCTGCTCACCGTAGAAGCGGGCAGTGGTCACCTTGTCGGCCAGGAAAGACTCCTCGAATCCGTGTGGTTCGCCGAGGGCGGCGACGGCAGTGCGTGCCATGAGCCAGCCGCCGAGCACGATTCCGAACTGCCGAAGGTAAGGCGAGGCCCCGGCCAGAGCCGACTGGATGTCCCCGGCGACCAACCGCTCGCCCAGCCAGGTAGAAGTCTCGGCGAGGCCTTGTATCGCGACACCAAGCTCCTCACGGAACATGACCAGTTCCTCATGCCCTTCCATGGTGGCGAGCTCGTCTGTCATCGCGCCGATGACACCTGCGACAACCGCGCCGTTGTCGAGCGGGATCTTGCGCAGCACGAGATCGATGGCCTGGATGCCGTTGGTGCCCTCGTAGATGGGTGCGATCCTCGAGTCCCGCAGGAACTGTGCGGCGCCCGTCTCCTCGATATAGCCCATGCCCCCATGCACCTGAACTCCGAGCGAGGCGACGTCGACACCGACATCGGTGCACCAGGCCTTGACTATCGGGGTCAGCAGGGCCAGCCGATCGGAGGCGAGCTTTCGCCGTTCTTCGCTGTCCGCTTGACCGAGATGGTCACCTTCGCCCGCGGTGAGATAGAGGAGGGAGCGCATCGCTTCGACGTAGGCCTTCATCGTGAGCAGCATGCGACGGACATCTGGGTGTTCGACGATTGGGACGCTCTCTTTGGACTCGGCGCCGATGGACCGACCCTGGACTCTGTCCCGGGCGTAGGAGAGGGCGTGCTGGTAAGCCCGCTCGCCAATGGCGACCCCCTCCATGCCGACGCCCACTCGGGCCATGTTCATCATCGTGAACATGTTCCGCATCCCCTCCTGCTCGTCACCGACGAGGTACCCGACGGCCCCATTCCCCTCGTCGCCGTAGGAGATCACACAGGTGGGGGAGGCGTGGATACCCAGCTTGTGCTCGAGCGAGACCACCTTCAGATCGTTGCGCTCACCCGGCTCACCGTTCTCGTCGAGGATGAATTTGGGGACCAGGAACATCGAGATCCCACGGGTTCCCGGGGCTGCGTCGGGTGTTCGGGCCAGAACCAAGTGGACGACGTTCTCGGTCAGGTCCTGGTCGCCCCAGGTGATGAAGATCTTGGTCCCGAATAGGCGGTACGAGCCGTCGTCGTGGGGCACTGCCTTCGTCCGCACGGCACCAAGGTCGGATCCCGCCTCGGGCTCGGTCAGGTTCATGGTGCCGGTCCACTCGCCGTTGACCAGCTTTTCGATGTAAGCCGCCTTCAACTCATCAGACCCGTGTCGTTGCAAGGCCTCGACGGCTCCGTGGGTGAGCATGGCCGCCAGGGAGAAAGCCATGTTGGCAGTCTTGAACATCTCCTCGATGACGACTCCCACTACGTATGGCATACCGCCACCGCCCCATTGCTCGGGCATGTGCGCCGCTGCCCACCCCGACTCGACGTACTTTCGATAAGCCTCCTTGAAGCCCTCGGGGGTTCGCACGGTGCCTGCCTCGGTGAGGACCGAGCCTTCCTCGTCGCCGGTCCGGTTGAGGGGCGCCATCACCTCGGTGAAGAACCGGCCCGCCTCCTCGAGAATGGCCCGCACCGTGTCTGGATCGGCGTCCTGATGGCTATCGAGCTTGGCAACGTCGTCCAACCCGGCGA
>Ga0190271_10002111_pt1 | contig 11838 bp, 9 predicted proteins | sample Popmic356T_FD_133747 | JGI IMG/M metagenome (GOLD analysis project Ga0190271, IMG submission 133747) | Populus adjacent soil microbial communities from riparian zone of Weber River, Utah, USA - 356 T | ecosystem: Environmental > Terrestrial > Soil > Riparian zone | place: USA: Utah | collected...
GCATCGAAGCATTTCTTTGATTATTCAAGCAACACCCGAATTCGTGAAACCGCCTGGATACTGGTTAATAGTTGCCTGGCCGTTGCGATTGCTTATCTTAAGGCAAAACTGGATGAAGAAGATGCGATAGATGCATTACGGAAAGAAAATATCTTTTACAAACTCCGTTATTTTCGTACCCAGCTAAATCCGCATTTTTTATTCAATACCCTGAACAGTATCTATTCATTAAGTCTCAATAAAACGGATAAAACTCCTGAAGTAGTAATCAGGCTTTCGGATATTATGCGTTTTCTGATCTATGAGTGCAACGAAGAAAAGATTCCGCTAAATAAAGAAATTGAATTTATCAGGAACTATATCGAAATAGAAAAAATAAGGTATGATGCCGATATACAATTCTCCGTTGAGGGAGAAACCGATGGGGTGATGATTGAACCTTTTCTATTTATTTCCTTTATAGAAAATGGATTTAAGCACGCGATTGATAATTCATTCGCGAAACCATTTATATATATCACTCTTAAAGTTGAAACGGAGCAGATCACGTTAAATGTAATCAACAACACCAGCCTTGAACTGGAAACGCAAGCGAAAAAATTACAGGGAAAAGGACTTGAAAACAGCAAGAGTATCTTAGAACTACTTTATCCCCATTCGTACGAGCTTGATATTATTCAAACGGAGATTAAGGAAAGAAAAGAAAGTAAGATGAGGCTGAAAAACGCGCAGGAAAGATTGCAGCGCCTATATCCCGATGCTCATACACTTGATGTAATTTTGCATAATAATACTTTTACTGTATCATTAATTTTAAAAACAGCTTTCCTTGATAAGATGCATCATAGTAGAAGATGAGAGCCTGGCACAGGATGTTATTAAGAACCATTTGCAGCGATGCGACCGGTTTAAACTGGTGGGAACTTACCGCAACGCGCTGGAAGCAAAGGAAGCGCTTGAAAAAGAAGAAGTAGATTTAATTTTTCTCGATATTCAATTGCCGGGGATGACGGGTTTGAGTTTTCTACGCTCTTTATCGAATCCGCCGTTAGTGGTATTTACTACCGCTTACCCCGAATATGCGCTGGAAAGTTATGAATTCAACGTTATCGATTATTTGCTGAAACCTATTTCTTTCGAACGTTTCTCAAAAACGGTAGATAAGATAATGGATGGTAAGATTTTCAGGCCGCCAGCTAAAGAAACGCAGGCCTTTCCCCGCGAACATATTTTTATAAAGTCGAACAGCAAGTTTTTCCGGGTTAGTTTTCCGGACATGCGATATATAGAAGGCATGAAGGATTACCTTAAAATTCATACGGGAGAACATACCATTATTACTCACCAGACGATGGGTGAGATGGAGAATATCTTACCGTCCGACAAGTTCATCCGCATTCACAAATCTTATATTGTTGCATTTGCACATATCAAAAGTGTATTTGGAAACTCAGTCGAAATGGAAAAAATCATGCTTCCAATCGGACTCAATTATAAAGAAAGGATTATGAGTTTTATAGCGGGGAAGTCTTCTGGAAACCAAGGTTAACCACGGATTACACAGATTAATTTCACAGATTATACAGTTATAATATGAGTCGTCGAATACCCTTTTTCATATCGGCTACATTAAAATTAAGGAGTAACCCAATTTTACATTTACTCAATTTTAAATAAGTAAGAACCTGCGCAGTATGTACGTCTGTAAGTTGTTCGATCGCTTTCACTTCCACTATTATCTTTTGATCAACTAGTAAATCAACTCTATATCCAATTGCCATTTTTACGTTTTCATAAACAAGAGGCAAGGGACATTCTTTTTGAACAACGATTTTAAGTTTTTGCAGCTCATAGAAAAGGCATTCCTTATATGCGCTTTCCAATAATTCCGGTCCCAATTGCGAATGAACCTTAAAAGCAGCTCCAATAATTTGACCAGTGATTTGATTGATTAATTCCATACCGTGCAATCTGTGAAATTAATCTGTGAAATCCGTGGTTAAAAAAACCCGCTACCATGTTGTTTTCATCATCCAGAATTTCCCCAATTTAAGTATTGCTTTTCCTTTTGTACTGAACAATTCAATACCAGTATCTTCCTTGTCGGGAAAAATTTGGGTGGTAAGAACAACTTCTCCCTCATTGGCAAATACAGTAACTATACTTTGATCGAAAAATACCCGCAGTCGTAATTGATTGTTTGAGAGCAGTAGTGGAGTCTCATACCGTTTTAATTCAGTAAAACTTTTATGAAATGTTTGGTTGGCGGTTTTACTTCTGTCGATATATATCTTTTTAGTAGCAGCATCATATCCAATTTCCATTTCATGTCCTTTATCTGCTGCCAGCCTAATTCCGCATTGAGTAGATGTTCCGATATCCAACACAAGATCCATTTCAATTTGCTGACCCTTTGCTGGTAATGATTTGGTTCCCTCTACTGTTACCCCTCTCCATAACTTCGAATTGGAACGTAATTGTTCTAAAGATATAATAGGTTGTTGCAATAGCACCCATTCTCCGTTTAATTGTTTCACCGATAAATTTCTCGGTATCGACATTGCTCCGCGCCATGGTGTAGTTGGTATATCATTCGCGTAATTCCAGTTATTGACCCATCCGATACTTACCGGCATCATCCCCTTAGGCAAATTATTATATACAATCGCCGCATAGTAATCGGGACCATAATCGGGGCGATAAACTTTATTAAGCGAGTTATCGCAACGAAAACTCGTACCATCAAATTCCCCAATGAAATATTGCATATAAGGAGCCGGCGAATGCATCAACACCCATTTTGATTTGCCTGGTTCGTTTGCAACCGGCACTTCAAACAAATCGGGGCATTCCCAGATCCCGCTGGTATCGCCTGCCGGGCCAAAACTGCTCATCAATGTCCAGCTTAATAAATTAGAGGAAGAATAAAACTGCATTTGTTTTTCGATGGGCAATGCAATTGCCATCACCCATTTTTCTTGAGGCGCATACCAGAATACTTTGGGATCCCGGAAATCCTTTTTACCAAGATCCAGAACCGGGTTTTTATCATACTTGCTCCAGCTGCGTCCATCATCAAGACTATAGGCTATGTGCTGTGATTCGTTTGTTTTACTATCGCCCGTATAAATCGCCACCATTGGAATTTTACCATCCTTTCCAAAACCACTTGTATTCTTTTCATCCACCACACAGGTGCCGGAGTAGATCATCACCTCTTTGCTTTCTTCAATAGCAACAGGTAAATGTTCCCAATGAACAAGATCCCTACTCACCGCGTGTCCCCAGCTCATATGTCCCCATCGCATACCCATGGGATTATATTGGTAAAACAGGTGATACTCTCCTTTGTGATAAACGAGTCCGTTTGGATCATTGGTCCAATGGAGTGGAGGAGAGAAATGGAACTGAGGGCGATACTTCTCTTTATATAAAAATTGCTTCTGCGCAGACGTTCCAATCAACAATAGAAAACAAACAGAAGTAAGAAATGCTGATTTCATCTTCATTCTTTTTAATGCTGAACTATTCTTTAATCAATTTCTTCTCCAGCTCTTCCAATGAAACATCTTTGGTTTCTGGAACACGGGTAAGTACCCAGATCAGTTGCAATACCATCATAATAGCAAAGAATGCGAATATAATTTCCGGCTTATCTTTTAAAATGCCTTCTTTATCATCCAGGAAAATGGGAGTAATCAATGTTATGATCGCTGCAAATACCCAGTGCACACTTGCCCCGAATGACTGTCCAGTGGCCCTGACTTTATTAGGAAAAATCTCCGATATGAATACCCAGATAACGGCTCCCTGTCCAACAGCATGCGATGCAATAAATAATAATATAAAGATTAACAGTAACCCCGGGTTTGCGTGAGCATAAAATGCCCAGGCCACCAATGAAAGACTTACTATATATCCCAATGACCCGATAATTAATAAAATTTTCCTGCCTAACCGATCAATAAGGTAAAGTCCAACGAATGTAAAAATCAGGTTGATGCCTCCAATAGCTATAGAGTTTAATAAGGATTCTTTTTCAGCCAGTCCCGCTTTCGCTAATATTTCCGGTGCATAATAAAGAATGAAGTTTATACCCGATAATTGATTAAAAAAAGCAACCATAAAAGCGAGCCATATTACTTTATTGTATTTGGCACTGAAAAAAGAGGCTTGTCTTCCTGTTCCTGTTTCATGTTTGTTTGCATTAATAATTGCATTGATTTCTGCATCGGTATTTTCAACACCCAGTTGTTGCAAAATCTTTTTTGCTCCTGCCTGGTCGTTCTTACGACTTATCAGCCAACGCGGACTTTCCGGAACACCCATTACCATCAGGGTATATATAATAGAAGGAATTGCTAATACTCCAAGCATCCAGCGCCAATCATTATCACCACCCACTCCTTGTAAAAAATAATTCGAAAGAAAAGCTATTAATATTCCGAAAACGATATTGAATTGATACATAGCTCCGAGTCTTCCACGCGTTGCAGGCGTAGAAATTTCAGAAATATAAGTAGGTGCCGCAACGGAAGAAACTCCAATACCTATTCCGCCAATAAAACGAAAGAATGAGAATGTATATGGGTCGGGGGCGAAGGCCGTTCCAAAGGCTGATAGTGTATATAATATTCCTAGCCAAATCAATACTTTTTTTCTCCCGAATTTTTCTGTGGGAATCCCCGCGAATATTGCCCCCAATACGGTTCCCCATAGCGCCATCGACATAATAAAAAATCCATGAAACAATGGAGAAGTTTGCCAGAGTTCTTTGATCGGTTGATTCGCTCCCGATATAACAACAGTATCAAATCCAAAAATAAAGCCGGCGAGAGCCGCTACGATAGACCAGCGGAAAAGCTTGTTCTTATTCATATGCAGAATAGTTTATCGTTTGTGGTTCTAAAATTCTAAAATACTTTATAAAAGGATGCTTGCTATTATTCAGGAAAGCTACACATGAAGAACGATAAACCTGCCTACCGGCAGGCAGGTCACAAACTATAAACTATAAACTCACAGCACCTCACCCCAACAGCCTCCCCGCTTTCTCCAAATCCTCCGGCGTATCAATCTCCACTCCCATATAATCAACTACGATCATCCTGAGGGAAATGCCGTACTCGAGGTAACGAAGGCATTCTACTTTTTCGGCGGCTTCGAGTGGAGTTATTGGCCAGTTAGTGAAATTTAGAAGCGCTTGTTTGCGGAATGCATAAACACCAATATGTTCATGATATACGATTGGTGTTTTCTTGTCTCTTGGATAAGGAATAACGGATCTGCTGAAGAATAATGAATTCATATTCCTGTCAACGGCAACTTTTACAAAATTCGGATCATTGATTTCCTCTTCTTTTGTAAGCACCTGCATCATCGATGCTACCTGAACGGATTTATCATCAAAGCATTTTAATAAACGGGCCAATGGTTCTTTTTTAATGAATGGCGTATCTCCCTGTACATTCAAAACAATATCAAGTTCCATATCCGCAACCGCTTCCGCAATCCGGTCACTACCACTTTCGTGTTCTTTCTTACTCATTACCGCTCTACCGCCATTGGATGTGATTTCCTGGAAAATAATATCACTATCAGTTACAACAATTACTTCATCGAATAGTCCGGTAGCAACGGTATTATCATAGGTATGCAGTATTACTGTTTTAGAACCGAGTAACTGCATTAGTTTACCCGGGAAACGCGTAGCTGCGTAACGCGCCGGGATCATAGCAACAATTTTTCCCATACTTATTATTGAAGAAACAAAGTTAATGGAACCCGATCGTCTGGCGGTTTCCCACTATTTCACAGAGACCACAAAAATATTTTCATTAATTCCTTAGTACCCTTTATGCCTGCCTGCATCGCCTTGCGCCACCGCTGAAGCTTAGGCGGCACGCGGTCGCGTAGCCGCTTCGGCAGAGCAAGGCCGACAGGCAGGATAGTGGAAAATTGAGGCAATGACGGAAGTCGAGGAATTATTGTGTATAATGATAACGAAGAATTCTTCCCATATTGGTGACACCGGCACGCCCGTCTAAAGTTCCGCTATTGCAGAGAACAATAATACCAATATTCTTTTCTTTTATTATTTCAATATAACTACTATACAATCCGCCGCGGCCGATACAATACGCAATGTTCATTCCCCGCCATTTTGTATTGTACCACCCGATAGAATAACCGGGCTTCTGAAAGAGTAAAAGCTCCGCTGTTTCTGTCCCGATAACGGATTTTTGATTTTGCAGTGCCAGCAGATAATCTTTCAAATACACCATGAAATCGTTCATAGCGATATTTATATTGCCAGCGGGCGCAACGGGAGTAAAGAACTGTGCCCAATAATCATCCCTATGAGAAGTGAGCTGATAATATGTATCCCAATGCCCCCATGGTTCCGTAGAATCTTTAAATGCCGGAAATCCAAATTCAGCTTTTATATTCAGCGGCTTGTTGATGTAAATTTCTACAAGTTGCTCCCAGCTTTTTTTACTGATTTTCTCCAGCATGGCGGCAGCAACTGCTGTACCGGCCACCGAATAAACTGCCTTGCTGCTATCCAATATCAAAGTGGGTCTTCGTTTTAGAATCATGGAAACAAACAGCGCTCTTTGCTGTGTTGGGTTTCCCGGAAGTGAATGAATATCGCGCCACTCATTAAAATCTTCATAAGGTGGCAGTCCAGATCGTTGCCCAAGTAATTGTTGAAGAGTAATTTTAGTATAGATTTTGACAATCTTTCCATCCAGTTCTGGATATATTTTGCCGATCGTAGTGTTCCAGGATACTTTCCCTTCCTGTACCATGCGCGCAGCAATATAGGTAGTGAATGTAGTGGTAGTAGCTCCAATCTGGAAACGATTTTTCATTCGTACCGGACTCTTGACCCGCATTTTTCTTACACCGCTCGCTCCGCTATCTAAAATAGCATCAGTAGTAAAAACAGCATATACCATACCGGGGATATTGCGGTACTTTCTAACAGAGTCGGCTATTTTCTGCATCTGTTGAGCCGACGCGTTAAGTAGCAAGAAAAAGAGCAAACAATAACTGACTGTTTTTTTCATGTAAAAATTATTTTCGGGAGGGTCGGATTGATATATTTTTTTCAGTAATCGGTTTTAATAGTTTTATCAAATGGCAACTTCATCTGGTATAAAATATCGTCATCGGGTTTGTTCTCCAATACATCCAGTCCGTAACGGATTTTTTGAACATTATCGAACACAAATGTTCCGAATATTCTATCCCAAATGGAAAATATATTACCAAAATTCGTATCGGTCCACGGCCTTTCAAAATGATGATGAAATTTATGGACATTGGGTGTTACAAATATCCAACTTAATGGTCTTTCCAGCCAGCGAGGCATATTAATATTCGCATGCGTAAGATAAGTAAACACCACATTGCAGAAACGGAAGAAGAAATAAAAGGCAACAGGCGCTCCGGTAATAATTACAGCCACCAATGCAAAAACCTCGCGTATGAACCAATCACCCGGGTGATGACGGGTTCCCGTAGTAACATCTACATGTGTATCGCTATGATGCACCATATGAAATTTCCAGAGCCATTTGAATTTATGAAGCATATAATGCGAACAATACATCCCAATAAAATCAAGTAGTAATATACAAATCAGTAACTCGGCCCAAAGCGGCCAATTCAACCAGTATATTAACCCGATCTCGTTCTTTTGAATAAACACATAAACCCCCGCTGTTATCAAACCTACCACCAGGTTTATAAGTCCCGTTGTTACCAGGAATGAAAGATTTACTCCGGCATGTTTCCAACGGTTATACTTGAATGAAAAAACGGGAACCAGGTTCTCCAATAACCCAAAAAATACTACCCAAAGGGCAATCCAGGAAAAAAGTTGCCACGTAGCGATATTATCAAAAAAATGAAGGATTTTTTCCATGGCAACAAAGGTTTGTCCTCTAAGTTACGCTGAAAATTGAATCGATGCATCTAATTACTCCGGAAGCTGATCCATTTCATAACCGCAAGAAAAACAGCGGTATACCGGCTCAAAGGATGAATCGGAACTCACTGATAATTTGTTAAATATGGCGCTAAACCAGTTAGAAGCTTTATTAGTATTTACTACGGGATGAATATTAAATGATCCGCATTGGGGACAGGGCAATGACTTTCGGTATTCTTCCTCAATCGCATTGATTATTTCGGTAGCCCTTGGTAGTTGCTCTTCAAAGACTAATAATTTAATTCCGCCAACAGCTCCAGCAAGATAGGGAGCAATAGTCGCGATATTTTCATTTTCGAGATATGCCCTTATTCCTTCTGCTTCGAGTTGTTGTAAGTGAAGGTTTGCGGTTATATAGTTGTCGTAAGTGCGTAATAGTGTGAAGTTCATAAGCTATTCGCTTTTCGCTACTCGCTTCTCGCATGTTCGTTTTAAATAAACAAAATCCTAATTAATTCCGGAAGCTGCGTGAAGCGAACAGCGAAAGGCGAGCTGCCTTCTCCTAGCTATTCAACATCAGCGGCATCACCAACATCAGCAGCTCTTCGTTTTCATCCTGATCCGTAGGTTTTATGATACCTGCCTTGGTAGGAGTAGAAAGTTCGGTATTGATTTCATCGCTGTCGGCGCCATTCAGCATCTCAATAAGAAATTTGGCATTGAAAGCGATTTGCAAATCTTCTCCGTTGTACTGACATTTCATGCGTTCGTTCCCTTCAAAACTGAAGTCAATGTCTTGCGCAGTTAATTGCAGTTCGCTGCCACTGATATTTAATACAACCTGGTTGGTGCTTTTATTACTGAAAATACTTACCCGACGGAGAGCGCTCTGAAAATCGTTTTTATTTACAGTGAGTTTATACGGGTTATCCGTTGGGATCACCACTTTATAATCCGGGAATCTTGCATCTATGAGCCGGCAACTTAATTGAGTAGTGCCGTGCTTTACAAAAAGATGATTGTTGTTATAGCTAACAGTCAGTTCATCCTCGTTTGCAGGCATGGAAGCCTTCAGCAAGGTCAACGGTTTTTTAGGAACAATCATTGAACCGTTTTTTGGACAACTAACATCTTTACGTTTATAACGAACCAATCGATGTGCGTCGGTTGCCACAAACTGTAATCCCTTTTTATCCATTTCAAAAAATACACCCGTCATTGCAGGACGCAAGTCATCATTACTAACCGCGAATAAGGTTTTATTGATAGCAGTAACCAACGCGTTTGAAGTCATGGTAAAAGAAGTAGTATCATCTGCAGCCGGTTCCTTAGGGAAATTATCAGGGTTCTCTCCCATTACCTTGTACTTACCATTATCGCTGGTAATTTCTACACCAAAATTCTTATCGATATTAAAGGTGAGGGGTTGATCAGGTAAATTCTTAAGCGAGTCCATCAAAATACGGGCGGGAATACAAACACGGCCACTATCCTTAGCTTCTACCTCTAATTGAATTTTCATCACAGTTTCGAGGTCCGTGGCTACTACCGTAAGTTTTCCTTTTTCTACTTCAAACAAAAAATCTTCCAGTATAGGCAGTACGGTATTCGCGTTTATTACGCCACTAATCTGTTGCAATTGTTTCAATAAAGCCGATGACGAAACGATGAACTTCATAAACAGAATTGAATGTTTTGATAATTGTAGATGAGAGTGGCGAAACTACTGATTTTTAGTTAACAGCAAAGGGGGAATTGGGGAAAGTGGATTACTTGTGGGAGACGATGCTGGATACTGGATGCTAGGTACTAGATACTGGATACTGGATACTGGAGAGTCCCCGATAGTCCTATGTTTCTTCGATTATTAACATCCAGCAACCAGCATCCAGTATCAAGAATCCAGTATCCAGCATCGATCTCCCATGCAACCTCTTCATACTAAGCACGGTGTTTTGACGTTTTTGCCTTATCCAGTCAATCCCCACCCCCGGAAAACGCAATTCTAAATACCAATATCTTCAATATGAAAAAGCCATTTGCTTTTATAGCATTCTGCCTGTTCGTCCATGACTCTCTTTCCCAAGGGGCCACTTTTAATCAAAACTCAGCACGCAGTAACCGAAATAGTTTGTATTCGGATAGTTGGAGTTTTGACCTGTCTACCGGGGCTTCTTTTGGAATAAACAGTGATGAAAAATCGCTGTTCCGCGGAAACAGCATGGCAACTAAAATTTCGGGGCGCTACCAGTTTGGACAAGTGGGATTAGGAATTTCCAGTGGGCTGGTTACCGGATCAATCAATGAATCGGCAATCAATAGTTTTTTGACTGAACGAAAAATAGATCCTTCTCAAACGACCATAAACACGGCTAAGCCTTCCAACAGTTACCTGCTATTCGGTCCGTCTTTTCGTTTTGGAAACCGTATTCAACTAATGGCCGAATTACAGGGAGGAATGTTCCTGAATGACCCGGGCACAGTCAGCATTACACCAACAGGGGCGCAAAGACCTGTTTATGGATATACAGCAAGCGATAAGAATTTATTCCCCGGATTTTCCGGCGCATTGCAGATGGGTTTTCCAATCAATGGCAGTACCAGCTTCTTTATAAATACCGATTACCTGTATACTAATTCATCTGTCCGCTTATTAGATATGCAATCCGGTATTGATATTCCAACCGAACAGAAACGCGATATCCAACTCTTTACCGCGGGCATTGGTATCAGCAAGACATTTGGAAGCAGAAATACTGCCAATGGCAAGAAGCATATCAGCAGTGTAAAATTTGAAGACATGACCATGACTTCGAGGGATCAGGCGTCGGGTCAGTCAACCGGTCGACGTCAATCCACAAGTAGAGATGCAGGAAGTGGACTCTCAACAGGACGGAGAATTTTGCCCGACCAACCTACAGTTATGTCACCTCGAGATGCTGCCAGTGGATTGGCAACAGGAAGAAGAACCTATCAACCAGGTCAACCTGTTTATGGAAATAGAACCTACCAACCGGGTCAACCTGTTTATGGAAATATTACCAGACAGGAATCGTGCGGAGCAGTTACACAAAAAGTTACTCATCCCGATGGCAGTACGGAAGAAAATACATTCGCTTGTCCGGACGATGCACTTCAATATGCTAGAGGAATGACTATCGATGGCGGTATGCCCAATAGAATATCCATGAATGTTACTGTTCCAAAACAAACACAGGGTGCCACATTTGGAGAGAAGGTAAATCAAGGGCTTCATGCAGCAGGCTCTTCGAATTCACAAGGCGCAAGGTTTGGGGAAAGGGTTAACCAGGGTTTACACGCCGCAGGCTCTGCACTTTCACAGGGTGCAGCAAGAAATATAATTTCCGGCAGATTGACAGCTGGTTCAGCGAATAACAATCCAGCTTATGCTATCGTTACCAACAATACTACCCGCGGTGGAAGCGCGAATATGAATTCGCAAACCAGTTCTACCCGCACTACTCAAAATACTTCTTTCGGAACATTGGTGAGAAATGGTGTTGCAACAGGAGCGGGAGCTGCTGCTGGAGCTGCCACCATTAATGTCGCACCGGGATTAACTGGTTACTCAACAAAAATTTTCGCGAGAGATGTTTCGAGTGGACAATCATCCGGTAAGCGATCATCACGAGACAAGGGAAGTGGAATGGCAACGGGGCGTCGCCAATACGAACCTGTATTTTTTGAAGGAGATGGAGTGATTTGTAATCCTTGCAACGTGAATGTAGCAGCGAACCCGCTATATAAGGATAATGGAATGAGTGGCAGCAATCCGTTATATGAACAAAAGAACAAATCTATTTCCCCAGGTACAGATAATGATTGTGACGGTGTAGAAGGCGTAGATGTTTATTTGCTCGACCCTGAAAGCCGGGCCA
>Ga0190271_10002112_pt1 | contig 11838 bp, 13 predicted proteins | sample Popmic356T_FD_133747 | JGI IMG/M metagenome (GOLD analysis project Ga0190271, IMG submission 133747) | Populus adjacent soil microbial communities from riparian zone of Weber River, Utah, USA - 356 T | ecosystem: Environmental > Terrestrial > Soil > Riparian zone | place: USA: Utah | collected...
GAGCCCTGCGCCGCCTCCATCGTCGGCAGCCCCGTGATCCCCGACTCGAACAGCAACGACGCGCTGCCTGCCGCCTCGGCGGCCGCGAGCGCATCCGCGGTCTGGGCATAGGTCATGGCGCCGAGCGTTACCGGATCGGCGCCGGCGTCGCCCGCCGACGTCGTGATGGTGAGCGTCATGTGGTCAGCCGAGGCGCTGTCGCCGACGAGCAACCAGAAACCCAGCGCCGCCGCGGGGACAGCCAGCAGCAGGTAGGAGCGATGAATCCGGCCGAACGCCGACACCACCAGCACGAACGACACGAGCACGAGCCCGAAGAGCATCCCCGTCATGATTTTCTCCCTCGTTCGCCGGCCGTCCGGCCAGCACCGCTGACCGGACGTGCTGATCGCCCCTCCACGATTCTCATGCTCATGCGATGACCATTGCGGTAACCGTGCGTCTTCCGCCGCCGGTTTACATCGGGCAGTCGCCCTATCGGTTTCTCGGGGCCGTGCGCTCACCTCGCCACGACCGCCGGGGTACGAGGGGCGACGTGTGGGATGGGCGGGTGCCGGTGTCTCCTCGACCGTGACCACCGTGCAGCTGTCGAGTCGATACACGAGCCTCGTCGGCTTTGGCCGGGGGAGTCGGTGGCGATCGTGTCGATGTCCCGGGCGTCGCCCATTACCCCAGGGTTAGTCCTTCCCCACGTGTTCGATGCTGGGCGGACGATCGTCACCACATGAACTTCGGGCACACCGACCCGCAATAGACCCTTCCGCTCGGCGTAATCGCCGAGCTCGACAACGACCAACGCACCTTTCAGGTGATCGAGGCCCGTTCAGCTGGCCTCGGCGCCCGCGCGCTCCATTGACCCGGTCATCCGCCGCGTGCGCCCCGGCGACCGCCTATTCGCACGTCCAGAACAGCGCGACCGAACGGCGCGACCTTGTGCCCTCCGGCGCGCACCGGTGGCATCACTGGGACGTTGCTCTGATGGCGGGCTGGGCGCCGAAGGTCGGTGTTGGCGCGGACGTGCCCGGCCGGCTCGGCGTGACCTACCGAGCACCGAACGCGCCTCGTGCGGGGTCGGAGCGGCTTGGGTTATCGATCGCGGCGAGTCGGGCCGGATTGCTCGGCCTCGGTCGACGTCTCGCGCGTTGTTTTGGCTGGCGATATGCCCGCCCGCGCTCATCGGTGACCGTCGTCGAGGAATACCGAGCGCCGAGTCGGGGCGGGAAGCTCAGCGGGTTCGGTGCGCTCACGAACCGCGTGCGATGCCGGAAGGCGCGACATCGCGAGGTCGTTCGACGCGTCGGAAGGTTCCGAGAGCGCGACGCCGGATCGTAGATGCGGCCCGTCCTCATGCGCGGGGCCGCGCTGCAGGGCGCGTCCTGCGGTTGCTGCTGCGAGCGGGGATATCGGCACCTTCGTGCACCTCGAGTTCACGCTCGCGTGACACGCCGCCGCCGCCGGAACGCCGACATGCCCCAGAAGAGACATGGCGCCTCCTGTTGGATTGACTGATGTCGACAGGTTCGGTGATGATCGACGAACGCCAGGAACCGGAGCCTGATGACGCGGAAACCGCTCAGTCAGCCAGCCGCGTGCTGCGCACCGATCGGAGCGGCGCCGCTGACGGACGCTCACGCCCATGAGCTGGCCCGGGGCCTTCGGCGCGCTCGGCGAGCCCGCCCGGTTGCGCACCCTGTCGCTCCTCGCCTCGGCCCCCGACGGCGAGATCGGCGTGTGCGATCTCGTGGAGCCGCTCCGCCGCTCCCAAGCCACGATCCCCCGCCACCTCAAGATCCTCAGCGACGCCGGGCTCATCACCCGCGACAGGCGCGGCCGCTGTGTCTAGTATCGCGCCGTCCCCGAGCGGCTCGCCGAGCTCCGGCTCGCCTTGGCGTGGCGGTGGTCGCCCGATGGCTGTGATCCCGAAGCGGAGCGTCCAATGGCCACAGGAGGCGAGGTCTTCGTCGGCCGGCACGACGTCTTGCGGTTGTTGGCCGAAGAGCTGTCGTCGGCGACGGGTGGGCCCCGGCTGGTGTGGCTCGAGGGTGAGTCTGGGATCGGAAAGACATCGGTGCTGCGGACGGCGCTGCCCGATGCGCCCGAGCAACGGACGATCTGGGCGTGGGGAGTGCAGGAAGAGCGCGAGCTGTCCTTCGCGGTCATCGATCAACTCGGCCGCGGCCTTGCCGCGCTGTCGGGCCGACCAACGCCGTTCTCTGCCGGCGTACGCGCTGGAGCGGATCCGCTCGCGGTGGGTGCGGATCTGCTGGTTTCGATCGGAGACTCGCCGGTCCCGGTCGTGCTCGTGGTCGACGACCTTCAATGGGTCGACGAGGAATCGGCGCGCGCGTTGTTGTTCGCGCTCCGCCGGTTGCAGACCGAGCCCTTGCTGGTGATCGTGACGTCGCATCCGCACACGCTCGCCAGGTTGCCATCATGGATGCGCGTGTTGGGTGACGCCAGCCGGTGTCGTCGCGTGGAGCTGTCGGGCTTGCGTTCGGCGGAGTTGATCGATCTGGCGCAGGCCGTTGGCGCCGGACCGCTCGACGCCGACACCGCGGAGCGACTATTGCAACACACGGCTGGTCATCCGCTGCACGCCCGCGCCCTCCTGACCGAGTTCGGCGTGCGCGGGTTGATCGACGCGGACGGGATCCTTCCGGCGCCCCGGGCGCTAGCGACGCTGATGGTCGCCCGGCTGGGAGGACTGCCGCCGGCGGCGCGCCAGCTGGTGGAGGCGGGGGCGGTCTTGGGCCGGTCGAGCCGTTTGCCTGACGTGGCGCTGATCGCGAAATTGCGCGATCCACTGCCCGCGACGGATGCCGCGATCGCAGCCGGGCTCCTGGAGTGGTCACCGTCGGGCGAGGTGCAGTTCCCCCACCCGCTGCTGCGCGCCGCGGTCTACAACGACATGAGCCTCACGCGACGTCGCGCGCTGCACCTCGCAGCCGCGGCCACCGCTTCGGATGAAGCCGCGCTCGACCACCGCGCGGCGGCGACCTACGAGTACGACGCGGAGCTGGCCGGCGAGCTCGAAGCTGTCGCGGCGAGGGACGCTGCCGGGGGACGGACGTCGCTGGCGGCTCGACGTCTGCGCCAGACAGCGGCGCTTTCTGCAGGAGCGCAGGATCGCGATCGGCGCGTATTGATGGCTACCGAAGTACTCTTCGGCGCCGGCATGATGGCCGCGGGTCGGTTGCTGGCCGACGACGTAAGGGCATGCCGAGAGTCGGCGTACCGCAGCTTCGTACTGGGGTGCATCGCGTTTGCCGAAGGCCGCGTCTCTGACGGCGAGTCACTCGTCACTGCGGCAGCCGAACAGCCAGACGGCCCGGGCGACCTGGCGGCGCGAGCTGCAGCGGCGGCGGGCACCGCCCGCATGCTCATGGGCCGCTGGGAAGGTGCCGTTGCCGCCTGTACTGCGGCGCTCGCCGGCGACGCGGGCTGGGCCGCCGGTATCGCCCGCTACTCGCTCGCGCTGTGCTACGTGCGTCTCGGCAGGTTTGACGAACTCGACGAGCTCCGCAGGCGAGTGATTGGCGAGATGGCTGGGTCACGGCTCCCACGGCTCGAGGCCCTTGGCGTGATCGGCGCGATCAAGTACTTCAGTGACGATCTCGACGACGCCGCGGCCGATCTCGCCCAGGTCGCCGACCTCGCCCGCGCTGGCGAGCGCACCCGTCTGCTCGTGGCCGCGCTGGCCGCCCACGCCGAAGTCAGCTTTCGACTTGGACGCTGGGAGGACGCGATCGTGGCCAGCGAGCTGGCCGCATCCTTGGCGCAGCACACCGAACAGATCGTCGGCCTCCAACAGGCCCACGCGGTGGCCGCGGTCGTTCATGCCCGACGAGGCCGGTTCGACCTCGCACAGCCGCACCTCGACAGCCTCGGCGCGACCGAATCGCTGTTGCGCTGGTGGGGCGAATCGGCACTCGTCGCCACGAGTCGTGCCGTGTTCGCCGAAGCGCGCGGCGACCACGACGCCATGTACCAGGCGATCGCACCGCTCATCGACTGCCCCACCGACGAGCCCGGCTGGCGGCTCGCGCAGTGGCCGTGGATCGTCGTCGCCGTCGACGCTCTCATCGGCGTCGGCCGCGTCGACACAGCACGCGCTGAGCTCGACGAGCTGGCCACCGTCATCGCGCGCCGTCATCTGACGTCTCCCGCCGTTGACCTCGCTCGCCTGAGCGGCCGCCTCGCCGAAGCCGACGGCGACCTCGAGCAGGCAGAACGGCACTATCGGGCCGGCGCCGATGCCCGGGACGGGTTGCCCTACGGAAGGGGCCGGGTGCTCCTCGCCTACGGACGGCTCTTGCGTCGAATGGGCAGGCGCGGCGATGCGGTCGATCAGCTCAGGCGGGCGAGGGCCGAGCTCGCCGCCCTGGGGGCGACCCCCGACGTCGGCGCGTGCGACGAGGAGCTCGCTTCGTGTGGCGAGGTGGTCCCGACCCGCACCGAGGATCACGTCAGGCTCACACCGGCTGAGCTCAGCGTCGCTCACCTCGTTGCTCAAGGACTCTCAAACCGAGAAGTCGCCGCCCGTCTCTATGTCAGCTCCAAGACCGTCGAGTATCACCTCGGGCACATCTTCGCCAAGCTGCACATCACGTCCCGCCGCCAACTCAGGGGCACGTTTCCCCGCGGCCGCGACGAGTCCTCCTCGAGCACGCGCACCTAGGGAGAGAACTGGGGCTCGTCCCTAGGGACACGAACGCCGTCTTGCTTCATCGTCGACGTCGCGGTCGGCCCCTGACGCCGAGCGCAGAGGAGACATCCGGTGCGTGTCCTGCTCGACCTCTACGCGGACGAGGGCCATCTCCACGGCCGGGTTCTGGCGGGCGAGGACGCGATCCCGGTCCCGTTCTCCGGCGTGATCGAACTCGTGGCCGTGCTGGAAGCGCTCAGCCCTGAGCCGCAGCCGGACGACCAATGACACACGCGGCACAGCCAAACAGGGGGCTCATCATGACGGACGACTCCAGGAACGAAGCCGAGCTCGGGCTAGGCGAGCCTGGCCATGGCGCGTCCGGCCGAGCCGGCTGGCGCGGTCGACAAGAGTCTGGAGCGATGCGATGACGCAAGCATGGCGATGTGTCGTCGGTGCCCTCGGCACGATCGTGTTACTGGCCGGGTGCGCGGATTCCACGCACCGTTCGACCGACTACCACACGACATCCGGATCAACCGATCACACGACCGAGCCCGACCCGAATCGTCCGTGGTATCCATCTCTCGCCGCTTTCGAACACCACGACTCGGGTCGATCTCACGTGTTTCCCGAGGCGACATTCGGCGGGGACTACTCGGGGCGCAACGAGGTTGATCAAGCCATGGCACCTGCCGCATATCCATACGGATGGAACATCACGTACCGGGACGCTGGCGACATCTACCTGTACGGGGGTGGGGGGTGGCAGCACGCCCTCCGTCGGGTCATATGTCGCCAAGATCGATCCACAGACGATGGAACCCATCTGGTATCGCCAGCTGATCAACACCCATGAGAACGGCGAGTGGAACTATCCCGGTACGGTCGGGATTCTCAGCGACGGATCTCTGTACGTGATCTACGGCTATCGCCTGTCGAAGCTGGAGCCTGACTCCGGCGAAATCCTCGCGACCCTCGAACTTCCGACTGGCGCAGCAGCGCCGAGTGACACCGCATACAACGGCTTCAACGCGTCGGCGGACGGCGTCATCGTCGCGAAATCGATCTATCGCGAGGCCGGTTGCACGGTCCAGGGCGGTGACGCGTTGCTGCAGTGCCCGGACCCGTCGGCGGTGCCCGACTCCGTCCTGGTGACCGTCGATCCCAAGACCATGGCCGTGATCGACCAGACGACGCTGCCCGGCCTGGTACTCGGACGGGCGACGCTCGGACGGTATGGCGGCAGGGAGTACGTGTACCTGTTTTCGCCGACGACGTTCGTTCGCTACGCGATCAGCGCGGATGGAATGTTGGCGTCCGACCCGGACTGGGATCCGGGACCCTTGGTGGAGCCGGGTCAGACCCCCGGCTGGGCCGTGGTGGTGATGAACAACTGGGTCATCAGTCAGAGCAATGGTCTGCCTGCGTCCAGCCCGCTGAGCGTCATCGCGGTGAGTCAGGCGGATGCCTCGACGAAGTTCGTCGTTCACCCGTTCGCCAGCGATCCAGTGCCACCATTCGTCGCGCGGGCGTTCTCCCAGCAAGCGCCTGGTGGCGAGCAGGCAATGAGCTTCATGCCGTCCACATTGTCCGCCGATCCGAGCACCAATGTCATCTATGCCATGGACGCGCTGCCCGGAAAGATCGCCGCGCTTCACATCACGTCCTCCGGGCTCGAGAGCAAGTGGAAGGTCGACCAGACCACGACGGAGTTCATCGCAATCATCGGCCCGCCCGACCAGAGGGCGATTGTGGCGACCGACATTCCCCGCCCGGAGATCCCAGGTGTCAACAAACACGACGAGGTGGTGTGGAGGAATGCCGTGACGGGCGGGGAGCTCGCTCGCTCGCCACGGCTGCCCGCCATGACGTCGGCCACGATGGTGCAGCCGTCGTATTCGGGAACAGTGTTCTACCCCGGTACGGACGGCCAGCTCTTCAAACTGCAGCCCGTGTCCGCGGCGTCGCCATGACAGTGGCGACCGAATTGGGGCTGGCTGGCGAGCGGTTCCTCTCCGCATCCACCACAGGAGCGGACGAGCAGCGCAACGACTCGCAGGACAGGAGAATGAGATGAACGGTGCACAGGCATTGATCCGCACGCTGACGGCCTCCGGCGTCGACACGTGCTTCGCGAACCCGGGGACCTCCGAGATGCACTTCGTCGCTCAGCTCGACGCCGTGCCGGAGATGCGAGCGGTGCTCGCGCTGTTCGAAGGGGTCGCGACGGGCGCAGCGGACGGCTACGGCCGCATGGCCGGACGGCCGGCGGTCACGCTGCTGCATCTCGGTCCCGGCCTCGGTAACGGCACCGCGAACCTCCACAACGCGCGCCGGGCGAGGACGTCGGTCGTCAACCTCGTCGGTGATCACGCCACGTACCACCGCCACTACGACGCACCGCTCACGTCGGACATCGACGCGCTGGCGCGCAACTCCTCCGCCTGGTTCCGTTCGTCGGCGTCCACCGCTGCGCTGCCGCGCGACGCGGCGGAGGCCGTCGCCGCCGCCCGATCGGCTCCGGGGCGGATCGCCACGCTCGTGCTCCCCGCGGATGTCTCGTGGGGTGACGGGGCCGTCCCGGTCGGCCCGGCGGCGCACCTCGCCGCGGGCCAGGTGCCGGACGAGGTCGTCGCCGCGGCGGCGAGTGTGTTGCGCTCAGGTGAGCCAGCAGCGCTGCTCATCGGTGGGCGCGCCGTGCGCGAGCGTGGCCTCGTCGCCGCCCACCGCGCCGCGGCAGCCACGGGGTCGAAGATGTTGGGCGAGACGTTCCCGGCGCGGCTGGAGCGCGGCGCCGGGGTGCCACGTCTCTAGCTGCTCTCGTACCTCGCCGAGTTCGCGGTGGTGCAGCTCGCGGGGCTCAGGCACCTCGTCGTCGCAGACTGCAGGGTACCGGTGAGCTTCTTCGCGTACCCGTCCAAGCCGAGCTCCCTGGTCCCTGATGGCTGCGAAGTGCACGTCCTCGCTGGGGACGGCGACGATCCCGTCGGTGCACTCGAGGCCCTCGCCGATGCCGTCGGCGCGGCGCCTGACGCGGCGCCGCTCGCTTCGTCGTCTCGCCCCGATCCACCGAGCGGAGCCCTCACCGGCGAAGCGATCGCTGCCGCCCTGGGCGCGGTCCTGCCCGAGGGCGCGATCGTCTCGGACGAGGCCCAGACCTCCGGTGTCTGGGCGACCGGCGCAACAGCAGGCGCGCCCCGTCACGACTGGCTCACGCTCACCGGCGGATCGATCGGCCAGGGACTGCCGGTCGCCACCGGGGCGGCCGTGGCCTGCCCTGACCGTCCGGTGGTCTCGTTGGAGGGCGACGGGAGCGCCATGTACACGCTGCCGGCGCTCTGGAGCCAGGCACACGAGGGTCTCGACGTGACGACTCTCATCTTCTCGAACCACTCGTACGCGATCCTCGAGCTCGAGCTGTCCCGGGTCGGCGTCGAGCACACGGGTCCGCACGCGAAGGGCCTGCTCGACCTCTCGCGTCCGCCACTCGACTTCGTCGCCCTGGCCAAGGGCATGGGCGTGCCGGCGACCCGGCCGGCCGATGCCGGCGCGCTCGTGGACGACCTGCAGGCGGCGTTCGCCGAGCCCGGACCGCACCTGATCGACGTCGAGGTCCATCGCGGCTGATGCAGACACGGAGATCAAGGGCACGAGTTGTCCCGCAACCCGTTACCACCTCACCCAAGCAAAGGAGCGAACCTGACATGAATCGATCACAAGCCTGGCGAGACCAGGGCAGCTACTTCTCGTGGCAGCCACGCAGCGGAGATGCGGCGGAGGTGAACCTCTTCCACGTCGAGGTGGGTGACCCTGACGCCCCTCCGCTGGTCCTCGTGCACGGCTTTCCGACGAGCAGCATCGACTGGGTCGAGATCTCGGAGCGGCTCAGCGACCGGTATCGCGTCTGCGCAATGGACTTCCCCGGCTTCGGCTTTTCCGACAAGCCACTCGGCTGGGGCTACAGCCTCCAGCGCGACGCCGAGGTGCTCGAGCACTACATCGCCCAAGTGCTGGGCCTCGAGTCGATGGTCATGCTCGCCCACGACCGTGGTTCCAGCGTTGCCATGATCCACACGACCCACGCTGACTCGCAAGTGAATCTCGAGCACCTCTTCATCACGAACGGCAACATCTTCCTGCCGATGTCCAACCTGACCCAGACGCAGCGGCTGATGCTGGATCCGGACGTGGGCCCCGGCTTGCTCGCCCAGGCGACGCCCGAGCAGCTGGCCGTCGGCATGGGTCAGACCACCTACACACCAGCACGCGCCGCCGACGACCCCGAGATCGAAGCCCTCGCCGCGATCTTCTCGCATGGCGAGGGCCTCAAGGTGCTCCACGAGACGATCCAGTACCTCGTCGAGCGTTCACAGGACGAAGACTCCTGGCTGAAGGCGATGGCGGCGATGGACGTGCCGACCACGTTCATCTGGGGCGTCTACGACACCGTCTCGCCGCCGAGAGTCGTGAGCTACGTGTGGAACGAGTACATGATGAAGAAGCCGGGCCGGAACGCGTTGTACTTCATCCCCGACGCGAACCACTACGTCCAGAACGACCAGCCCGGTGCTCTCGTCGAGACCTTCCTGCATGCGCTCGAATCGCCGGACGACACTTCGCCGGGGGCAATCACACCGCGCCTGGCATCGCCGCTGCTGGTGGACCGGTCGCGATCGGAGTTGCCGCGAGCGGCGGACCTCCTGGCGTGCGCCGGATGAGACGCTCCTCGTCCGCCGACACACCGCCCGACCGCACGGAGGGGACCGGACGATGCTGACCCAAGCGATTGGCGAACTGCTTCCCTCCGCCATCGGCGTGGCATTGAGCCCGCTTCCGATCGTCGCCGTCATCCTGATCCTCGGCACGGACAGAGCTCGCAGGAACGGACCCGCGTTCGCCCTCGGGTGGATCGCCGGCCTCGTCATCGTCTCGGTCGTTGTCCTTCTCGTCGCGGGCGATGCCGACAACCCCGACAGCACGACATCCACGAGCATCAACTGGCTCCAGGTCGGCCTCGGGGTGCTGTTCCTCGCCATGGCCGGCAAAGAGTGGCGATCCCGTTCGAAGCACGGCGAAGAGACCGAGATGCCGAGGTGGCTGGCCACCGTCGACGCGTTCTCCCCGGCCAAGTCCCTGGGGCTCGGTGTCGGGCTGTCAGCCATCAACCCCAAGAACCTCGCCCTCACCGCCGCTGCAGGCGCATCCGTGGCGCAGGCTGGGCTCAGCAGCAGCGAGAGCGTCGCCGCCGTCGCCGTGTTCGTCGTGATCGCATCGGCGACGGTGGCCGGACCCGTTGTGTTCTATCTGCTCGCCACCGACCGTGCCGCCGGGCCGCTCGCCTCCCTCAAGGAGTTCATGTCACGCCACAACGCCGTGATCATGATGGTCGTCCTCCTCGTCCTCGGCGCCAAGCTCCTCGGGCAGGGCTTGGGCGGCGTCGCGACCTGAGCTGAGTCAACCGCCGCAACGGCCGGATCCCGCTGCAACTGGTCGGCCCAGCCTCCGTCATCCGGAGCCTCCACCGCATACGTCCGGATACAACGACCGTTCACCCGGGTGGCCTGCGTGGGCGTGAGCGAGGGTGATCTGGCGGCGACCGACGCCACCATCTCGCTCGGGGCACAGCGGCCTCGAGCGCGCCAGGACGGGGCGCCGTCGCGTGCGCCCGAGGCGATGCGGTCGAGCACGTCACCATGCGGCGAGCCCGCATGATTACGGCGACTACGCCCGAGCGACCGGACACAACCGTCGGCGCGGACGACGCGCCCACCGTGCGACCCGTAGGAGACCGAGCAGGCCCTGCGATGACCCGGCGATCGAGGGCACGGCGGACCTCCATCGTCGGGATCGTTCCGATAGCGGGCCGATCCTCGATGTGTGCGACCTTCGCGTCGAGCTCACGTGGCATCGTCTGCGTCCTGGACGACGGTGGCGAGTTCGGCGAGGTCGCTGGGACGAGGAACTCGGTGTGTTGCGTTCGTCTGTACGCCTTCCGCTGCCTCGTAGTGTCGGGGGGTGCGGGTTGCGGTGGAACAGGTCATCCAGACTGCATCGAAGGTGCTCGGGGGCGGGTTGACGGCTCGCGAAGCGATCACGATTCTCGCCACCTTGACGCGCGAAGCGGTGCCCGCGGCCCGCGACCTACGCGCCTCCGATCCTGATCGGGCCGACACGTACCGGGAGCTGATCTTGGTCATCGGTCGGGAACTGCGAGGCCGCGCGGACGAGCGCCCTGATGCTCGTTATCTCCGTGCGGTGATCGAGGACCTGGCGGAGGTGCTGCGCGCTTTGGAGTGATTCGGCCGCCGTGGCTGGCTGGGCGCGTAGGTGCATGGCGGCGGGCTACGTGGTCAGGAAGCGCCGTTCAATCGCGGACGGGTCTCAGGTTTCAGTGGATGATCGCGGGCCTATGAATGGTGGAGCCCTCGGGCGACGCGAGCCATGACTCGACCGTAGCCGGGCAGCTCGGCCGGTTGGCCTGGTGTCCCGCTGGGGGCAGGAGTGGTGTCGGGGATCCCCACCGCCGTGGCGAGCATCGGCGCCGCGTCGCTGTGGAAGTACCGGGACACGAGGCCGTCGTAGAACGTCAGCCCAGTCGCTCCGTCCGCCAGGGCGACGGCGTTGAGCGCGAGGCGTCCGGCAACGATGCCCGCCTCGAGTTGGGCGGCCCGATAGCCACGGCCACCAAGCGCGTCCAACAGCGGGTCGAGGGTCGCGGCGTGGAAGACCGTGTACGCAGAGTCTCCGCCGAGGGGCTGGTCGAGGCAGAGGTGGGCGCCAACGGCGCGAGGATCGTCGCTGCGGGTGTGGCCCTCGAACCCGTCGGTGGCCGTGTAGCGGTAGCCACCAGGTTCGGCGTCGGCGACGTCGTGCACATTGACGAGGTGCTCGAGCAGCGTGCCCGCGGGCGCCGCGTCGACGGGCACGGCACGGCACGCGGCACTCAGCCCCCACTCGAGCAACGGGGCCGCAGCCGTCTGGCGGCGGAACAACCGGGTGGAGCCCCGGCCGAGGATGACCTGCTCGACCCCCCTCGCTGGCTGCCGCGTCGCGTGGTGGTTCGACGGTGGTCGGTGCCGGCCGAGAGACCGCCTTGGCGGCCTCCCGCCACCCGCCGAGGGCGTCGACGTCGAGCGCGGTGCTGGCCTGGGCCTCGATCACGAGGGGGAAGCGCAGGGCACGACCAGCCA
>Ga0190271_10002113_pt1 | contig 11838 bp, 16 predicted proteins | sample Popmic356T_FD_133747 | JGI IMG/M metagenome (GOLD analysis project Ga0190271, IMG submission 133747) | Populus adjacent soil microbial communities from riparian zone of Weber River, Utah, USA - 356 T | ecosystem: Environmental > Terrestrial > Soil > Riparian zone | place: USA: Utah | collected...
AAGCTCGGCAAGACCGTCGCGGTGGCCGAGGATTTCCCGGCCTTCATCGTCAACCGCATCCTGCTGCCGATGATCAACGAGGCGATCTACACGCTGTACGAAGGCGTCGGCAACGTCGAGGCGATCGACACCGCGATGAAGCTCGGCGCGCACCACCCGATGGGCCCGCTGGAGCTGGCCGATTTCATCGGCCTCGACACCTGCCTGTCGGTGATGCAGGTGCTGCATGAGGGCTTGGCCGACTCCAAGTACCGGCCGTGCCCGCTGTTGGTGAAATACGTCGAGGCCGGCTGGCTCGGCCGCAAGTCGCAGCGCGGCTTCTACGACTACCGTGGCGAAAAGCCGGTGCCGACGCGCTAGACGCGCTCCGTTTTCCGTTTCATTCCCGAGTAGAGAAGCGTTGCCATGAACAGCGTCATCAAGAATTGCCTGCCGCCCGACCGCAATCCGCGCCAGCCGAAGGTTGTGCTGCCGAAGGGGTCGATCGACACCCACGTCCACGTGTTCGTGGAATCGAAATACAAGATGAACCCGGATCGCGGCTACAACCCGCCGGATTCGACGCTCGACGACCTCAAACACCTGCACAAGACGCTCGGCGTCGATCGCGTGGTGTTCACCCAGCCCTCGACCTACGGCACCGACAACTCCGCGATCCTCGATGGCATGAGCGCGCTCAACGCGCAGACGCCCGACCGCGCGCGCAGCGTCGTCGCCATCACCATGGACATCACCGACAAGGAACTGGCCGCGCTCAACGACAGGGGCGCGCGCGGCGTGCGGCTCAACACCGACAACAAGGGGGGCATGCCGATCGGGTTTGGCCAGATCGGCGAACTGGAGGCGCGCATCGCCCCGTTTAGCTGGCACATCGAGTGGCTGTTCCCCGGCAAGGACATCCTCGAGTTGATGCCGGTGCTCAAGGCGATCAAGGTGCCGCAGTCGATCGGCCACTTCGCCTATCAGCCGGCGGCCGCGACCGTGAAGGCGCCGGGCTTCCAGGCGCTGCTGGGCCTCATGCGCGACGGCAACACTTGGATAAAGATCTCCGGCGCCAACCGCGTCAGCGCGACCGACCTGCCGCCGTACGACGACGTCACCCCGATGGCGCATGCGCTGATCGAGGCGGCGCCCGAGCGCATCATGTGGGGCACCGACTGGCCGCACCCCAACAAGTACGTCGCCAATCCGAACGACGGCGACCTGGTGGACTGGTTCGGCGAATGGGTGCCGGACCATGCGATGCGCCAGAAGATCATGGTCGACACGCCGGCAAAGTTTTACCGGTTTTGATTGGACTATTGCCGCTCGACGATGACGGTGCCATCCGGCGTGGTCAGCCAGGTGTGTCGCTGCGCCGTCCAGTAGTGCGAGGCAGGCTTGGTGAACGCCGGATCGGCGAAGGCGCCGGCCGGCACGCCGATCACGCCCGGCAATGCTTCGAGGCGATAGAACATCGCGCAGCCGCAGGCGGGGCAGAAGCTGGTTTCATGGAAGCGCCCGGCCTCCGAGCCGCGCCGCCAGCTCCGGAATTTTCCCCTGACCGACACGTCAGCCGCCGCGAAGAACGCGGTGTAGGTGAACGCGCTGCCGGAGCGGCGCTGGCATTCGAGGCAGGAGCAGGCGTGGACCTGGGCCGGCGACGCCGCCGCCGTCACGCTGAGCGCGCCGCAGGCGCAGGCCGCGGTCTTGGGAAAGCCGTCCATGCGTTGCCTCCTGAGATATGGAGGCAGGTTGCAATGGGGGCTTTCGAATTGAAAGTCGTCATTCCGGGTTCACGCGCTTTCGCGCGTGCCCGGAATCACAGCGTCTACAACTCCACTTTCGCCTTGAAGCCGCCCCAGAACATCCGCTTGCCGTCGAACGGCATCTTCTTGGGGTCCATCATTTTGGCGAGCCGCTTGTCCTTCATGACGTTCTTCATGCAGCGGTCGCGGTCGGCTCGCGACTTGTAGGTGATGTAGGAGAACACCACGACCTCGCCGCGCTTGAGCTTGACGCTCTGCGGGAACGAGGTGCGCTTGCCGGCCTTGACGTCATCGGCGAGGCACTCGACGTAATCGAGCGCGCCGTGATCCTTCCAGACCTTTCCGGCAAGCCGCGCCATCTTCCAATAGGCGTTGAGATTCTTCTTGGGCACCGGCAGCACAAATCCATCGACGTAAGCCATAGTCTGTCTCCTTGGTTTAACTGGTTGTCGGCGACAATCGCGACATTGGAATGGCAGCGTAATGCCGCGTTTCGTCACGCCTTCGGGAACATGTGGAAATAGGGCTGCGCCTCCTCGATGACTCGGACGTAGGACGGCCGATCCATCAGCCGCTTGAGATAACGGTCGGCGTTCGGGTGCGTGCCGGCGAGCGGCGCGATCATGTTGGCGTAGAACAGCGGCGGTCCGGCGGAACAGTCTGCCAGCGTAAACGTGTCACCCATCGCCCAGGTGTTGTCCGCCATCGCCCGGTCGACGATATCGAGCGCTGTGTTGAGCGTCTTGCGGGCGTCCTCAACGCCGTGGGGATCGCTCTTTCCGGCCGGGCGCAGCCGGTCGGTAACGATTTTCTGCATCGGCAGGTGGACGTGCAGATCGTAAAACCGGTCGCGAAAGCGCGTCTGACGCGCCAACTCCGGGTCGTCGGGCAGGAAGCGCGTTGCGCCCGCATAATGCTGGTCCAGATACTCGATGATGATGCTGGATTCCGGCACCAGCCGGTCCTTCGCCTCGTCGCGAAGCACGGGGAATTTGCCGATCGGCCAGACCGCCTTGAACTCGGCCGCCGATTTCGAATCTCCCAGGTCCACGATCTGCGGAGTGAACGGCGTCGCGTTCTCATAAAGCGCGATGAGCACCTTGTGGCAGAACGACGACAACGGGTGGTAGTACAGCGTCAGCGACATGGGGACGTTCGCCTCTCTCGCGCTCTTCAGCGCATCTTCGAATTCTTGAAGGCCGGCAGTTAGGCGCAGCAGGACGCGGCCTTGCCGGGCTGCTGGTCGTATTCGTCGTTGCGCTTCACCCAATCCATGATCTCGGTCTCGTTGCGGCCCTTCGGCGTCGTGTCGAGATAGATGAAGGCGCCGATCACCTCTTCGTTGCCGCGCGCGTAACTGGAGTAGGTGTGAAACACCTCGCCGGCGTCGTTCTTGATGAACACGCTGAAGCCCGGCAGCTCGTTCAGGCCATGCGACGAGTCGATCGTGTCGTAGTTGTAGTAGAGCTTGCCCGACTTCATCTGCTGGTCGCTGAACGAGACGTGATAATCGAAGTTGAAGTCGCTGCCGTATGACGACGCGCACGGCGCCTTCCAGCCCAGCCGCTTGCAATAGGCCTGGAATTTGTCGAACGGCCCGCGCGAGACGTGCACATAGCTGACATCGTGATTTTGCAGGTGCACCAGCGCGCCCTCGGCGTGATCGGCCTGGAGCGAGCAGCTCGCGCAGCCCTGGTCGAGATCCCAGCGCCACATGAAGTGATGGACGATGAGCTGGCTGTTGCCGCCGAACAGCTCGGCCAGTGTCTTCTTTCCGCCAGCGGTGTCGAACACGTAATCCTTTTCGACCTTGACCCAAGGCAGCGCGCGCCGCTCCGCGCTGAGCATGTCGCGCATCCGCGTCAGCGCCTTCTCGTTCTTGAGATGCGCCTTGCGCGCTTTGATCCATTCTTCGCGCGACACGACGGGATGGCGTGCCGAGGGCGGACGGATGAGCTGGTTCATTGTGCGACTCCTTACGGCTTGAAGTTGGTTGATGGTGTCACGCCGCCGGCGTCATCCAGCCGCCGCCGGCGCCGCCGGGCTCGTCGAGGATTGCGATGCGTCCGACGTTCGGGACGTCGAAGATCGGCCGCAACAGCTTTGCACCCGCGGCTGTCGCTTTGGCGACACGGCGGTCGACGTGTCGACCGCGAGATAATACATCCAGCCTTCCGGCACGCCGTCGAAGTAGGGCGAGGTGAGGGTGAAAAGCCCGGCGACGGGCCGTCCGTCCTGCATCGCGCACCAATAGGTCTCGCCGGTTGGCGTCGGCATCGAGGTGAAAGTCCAGCCGATGGCGTCGGCGTAGAATTTCTTGGCGCGCTCGACGTCCCAGCACAGCCGCTCGTTCCAGCAGAACGTGCCGTGCGCGGCCTTGGTCGGGCAGCCTTCCGAAGTGGTGCTCATGGTTTCCTCCGGTTACGCGCTGATAAAGCGCTCCAGCTTGTTCAGCGCGCCGGTCCAGCCGTACTCGTGGCGGTCGCGCGCCGGCTCGTCGTAGAACTGCTCGTGGATCAGCGTGAGGATCGAGCCGGTGCCTTCCGGCTTGATCAGCACGGTAACGAACGACTCGCGCTCCGGCATGGTTCGCCACGCCCAGGTGAAGGCGAGCTTCTGGTTCGGCACTACCTCCTTGTAAACGCCGCTGACGTGATGCTGTTCGCCGTCCTCGGTGGCGAATTCGATCTCGTAGCGCCCGCCGGTGCGAACGTCGGTTTCCGCGCGTCCCACCGCGCCGGAATCCGGTCCGAACCACTTGGTCAGGTGCGCGGGGTTCGTCCACGCCGCGTAGACCTTTTCCGGCGGGGCATTGAGACGACGTTTGAGGGTGAGGCTTGGCTTGACGGCTTGGCTTGAGGCTGTGCTGGCGGACATGGGGTCTCCTCCACAAAGGCTGCAAGACGATCGAGCTGCTGGTTCCAGAAGCGCAGGTAGCGGTTCAGCCACTCCATCGCTTCCTCCATCGGGGCGGGTTTGAACTCGCAAGCGACCACGCGCCCGGTCTTGGTCCGCGTCACCAGTCCGGCGTCGCTCAGCACGTCGAGGTGCTTCATGACCGCAGGCAGCGACACCGGAAACGGCTTGGCAAGCTCGCTCACCGAATGGCTCTCGCCGGCGCTGAGCTGCGCGACGATCGCCCGCCGGGTTGGGTCGGACAGCGCCGCGAAGGTGCGGTCCATTCGCTCCGACATGCGGCCGGATGCGCGATCTTGATACTTAACCATGTGGTTAAGTGTAAGAGCAGGGGTGTCGGCTGTCAAGCCGGCGAGCCGGCGGATTGTTCACGAAACCGTGCGGCGGAACTTTTGTGACAAGAATTGCGCCGGACGGCCGTCGATGGCGGCGAGGCCGATCGCGATCGCCAGCATTCCGGCAAACTGCCGCGCATCGAGACGCTCGTCGAGCAGGAAAAGCCCGAGCAGGATCGCGCTGAGCGGAATGAGGAACGTCACCAGCAGCGCGTTGGTCGCGCCGGCGCGGTTGAGGATGCGGAAGTAGATCAGGTACGCCAGCGCCGTGGAGACGACCGCCAGCGCCACGGTCGCCCAGACCGCGGCGCCTGATACTGGAGCGAGCGTCCACGGCCGGTCGATCGCCAGCGCGAACGGCAGCAGCAGCACGGTCGCCATCGCAAGCTGGCCGCCTGCGATCACCACCGGCTTGTGTCCGCGCAGCCGCCGCGCGTAGATCGCTCCGATGGCATAGAAGAACGCCGCGGCAAGCAGCGCGAGCTGCGCTCAGACGTGCTTGCCCAGCTCCGTCAGCAGATCCGGCCCGATCAGCACCACCACGCCGATGAAGCCGGCGATCAGCCCGAGCGCGCGGCCCGGCGTGACCCTGTCGTCGCGCGTCGCGAAATGCGCCAGCACGACACTGAACAGCGGGCTCGTCGCGTTGAGGATGGAGGCGAGCCCGATCGGGATGTACTGCTGCCCCCAGACGATCAGCGTGAACGGGATCGCGTTGTTGAGCGCCGCGATGACGGCGAACATCTTCCAGGTGGCGAGGTCGCGGGGAAACGCTCCGCCCAGCGGCCGGATCAGGATCCCGATCACCGCGCCCGCGATCAGCACGCGGGCGAGCGCCAGTGTCAGCGGCGGGATCTCCAGCACCGCCACCTTGGCGAAATAGAACGAGCCGCCCCACAGGATGGAAAGCGCGATCAGAAGCAGCCAGTCGGTCGCGGAAATGACGAGGGCGGAGGGCCGGATGTTCATATCGTTTGGGCTGAGACGAGGTGATGCCACTTGTCTCCTCTTCCCCGCTTCGCGGGCCGAGGGAACACCGTGCCTTGCCCGATCCGGCCAGGGTCGGCCACCCGTTTCTGCGAATCCGCCTTAAATCGCAGGGAAATCCGATGGTTAAGGTTCTTTAAGTCCACCGGTCTAAGCTGAGCAACCCGAAACCCGATTCCGGCTCGATGACCACTATTTTCAGCAACGATTCATGGATTTCCACGGTCTGGGACGCCGGCAAGTCGGCGACCGAGAGCACCGGCATGATGGGCGCGCTGCAGGGCGCCAGCTCTAAGAAATACAAGCCCGGCAGCATCGGCGCCTACATGGCCGGCCAGCAGAACAACGCCCTGGCGCTCGCGACTATCGCGCAGACCGGCGTCACCAACGTGACCGAGCTGTCGATCAAGGCCGGCGACCTCGCCATGCAGAAGCGCATGCAGGAGCGCATTGCCGAAACCAACAAGCACAACGTGCCGATGATCCCAGCCGGGCCGCTCGGCGACCCGACGATCTACTTCGCGAACGGCTCGGTGCTGGACACCGCCAACAACATTCTCACGCTGTCGAACGGAAAGAAGATCGACGCCATCACCGGCACCGACTGGGTCGATCCGAAGTCGATCATTCAAATGGGCAATGGGTCTTATCTCAACACCTCCACCAGCATTCTCACGATGGCGAACGGAACCAGGATCAACACCATCACCGGCCTGACCGTTTAACCGGTCAGCCGCCGCGCCTTGTAACGAGTATCGCGTATGGACGCCGCTTCGATCGCTTCCGCCTTCATTGCCGCGCAGATGGCGCAGGTGCAGACCGCCATGGCGGCGAAGATGCTCCGCATGAATGCGGACACCGCGAACAACGCCGTGAAGCTGCTCGAAGCGGCGCAGCAGAACATGAGCAGCCTGGCCAACCTCGCATCGGGCCTCGGCGGCAATCTCGATATCTCTGTTTGATTCTTAGGTCTTGAGCGCCGCGGAGATGAGCTTGAGCGCGTCCTCGCTTGCCCATTCCGCCGGACCGGCCAGCGTCCCGATCTCGCAACCGTTGCCGTCGATCAGCAGCGTGGTCGGCATGCCGAACGCCTTGCCGGCTTCCTTCAGGTCCTGGAATATCTTGGCCGACGGGTCGGCGAAATAACCGAGCCGCGCGATGCCAACCTCCTTCAGCCACGCCTTCGGTTTCTGCAGATCGCGGGTGTCGATGTTCACCGCGACCACCGCGAATTCCGGCCCGCCGAGCTTGGCCTGCAGCGCGTCGAGCGCTGGCATCTCTTTGCGGCAGGGCACGCACCAGGTGGCCCACAGGTTGAACAGCACCGTCTTGCCGCGCCAGTCGGCCAGCGTCTTGCGCGCTCCGTTTTCGTCGTTGAAAGCCAGATCGGGCGGGCGTTTTGGCGCCTTCGTTAGCGTCAGCGCCGCCACCTCGCCGCGGATCAGGTGGGCGATCCGCTGCGCGGTTTCCTGCGCCGGGCGGCATTCCGGCGCCACCGCCACATTGCCTGCAAGGCGGCCGATCCCGTATATCCCTGCCAGTCCCACAACGACGCCGGCGAAACCGCCCGCCAGGACAATGGCGAGCCGTTTCTTGGCGTTGGCGACGCGCGCTTCGCGGGGTTCGATGCTTGGTTCGGTCATGATCGGCGCACTGTGATGGCGAAGAAAAAGGCCAAGGGCAACAACAAGAGCAACACCATGTGGGGTGGGCGCTTCGCGTCCGGCCCCGCGGCCGTCATGGAAAACATCAACGCCTCGATCGACTTCGACTGGCACCTCTACCGGCAGGACATTGCCGCGAGCAAGGCCCACGCCGCGATGCTGGCGAAGCAGGGCATCATCGCGGCCGACGATGCCCGCAAGATCGCTCACGGTCTAGACACGATCCTGTCAGAGATCGGCTCCGGCAAGTTCAAGTTCGACCGCGCGCTCGAGGACATTCATATGAACATCGAGAGCCGGCTGGCCGTGTTGATCGGCGCGCCGGCCGGCCGGCTGCACACCGCGCGCTCGCGCAATGACCAGGTCGCGACCGACTTCCGGCTGTGGATGCGTGACCGGATCGACGACATCCACGGCCTGCTCGGCGACTACCAGCAGGCGCTGGCGGAGAAGGCGCTGGAGCACGCTGCGACCGTGATGCCAGGCTTCACGCACCTGCAAAGCGCGCAACCGGTGACGTTCGGTCATCACCTGCTCGCCTACGTCGAGATGGCGCAGCGCGACCGCAACCGCTTCTACGACGCGCAGGTTCGCCTCAACGATTCGCCGCTCGGCGCCGCCGCGCTCGCCGGCACGTCGTTTCCCATCGACCGCGACATGACGGCGAAGGAGCTGGAGTTCGACGGCCCGATGCGCAATTCGCTCGATGCCGTGTCGGCGCGCGACTTCGTGATGGAGACGCTGTCGGCCGCTTCGATCGCGTCGGTGCACCTGTCTCGCTTCGCCGAGGAGATCGTGATCTGGACCTCGCCGGTCGTCGGGCTGATCAAGCTCTCCGACAAGTTCACCTCGGGCTCCTCGATCATGCCGCAGAAGCGCAATCCGGATGCGGCGGAGCTCGTTCGCGCCAAGACCGGGCGGGTGATCGGCGCGCTCAACTCCATCCTGATCGTGATGAAGGGGCTGCCGCTTGCCTACCAGAAGGACATGCAGGAAGACAAAGAGCAGACCATCGACGCGCTGTCCGCGCTGGCGCTTTCGATCGACGCGATGACCGGAATGGTGCGCGACATGGAGCCGGACGCCGAGCGCATGAAGGCGTCGGCTGGCATGGGCTACTCCACCGCCACTGACCTCGCCGACTGGCTGGTGCGGACCCTGAAAATGCCGTTCCGGGACGCCCACCACATTACCGGGCGGATTGTGGCAAAGGCCGCCGAGGCCGGCCTGCCGCTCCACCAGGTGCCGCTTTCGGACATGAAAAAGATCGAGTCCCGGATCACCAAGGAAGTGTTCGGAGTGCTCTCCGTCGAGAAGTCGGTGCAGAGCAGAACGAGCTACGGCGGAACGGCCCCCGGGAACGTGCGGAAACAAGCGAAGAAGTGGCTTTCCCGGCTGGAAAAGGAACGGTGATGATCTCTCGCCCAACGGGCCATCCGGCGGCGATTCTGCTATGTTCGCCGCAACTTAGGAGCCCGCCGTGACGGCATTTCCGTGTCTCCGCCTGGCCGCGATTGGCGTGCTCGCGCTTTCTTTCGCGCTCACCGCCTGCGGCCGCAAGGGCGCCCTCGATCTGCCGCCGCGGTCGTCCGCTGCGCCCGTGTCGGATCAGCAGCAGGCCCAGTCGGGGGAGTCTACCGAGGACGAGTTCGGCAATCCGGTCCAGCCCAGGGGTCAGAAGAAAGCGTTCCCCTTGGATGTGCTGCTCAACTGAGCGTCCGATGCACCACTTCGATTATCGAGGCGGCGTCCTCCACGCCGAGGCGGTGAATCTCGCGGGCCTCGCCGAGGCGGTGGGGACCCCCTTCTATTGCTATTCGACGGCGACGCTGGAGCGGCACTATCGCGTGTTCGCGGAGGCGTTCGCCGACGTGCCGTCGCTGGTCTGCTACGCGGTCAAGGCGAATTCCAACCAGGCGGTGATCGCGACGCTCGCCAAGCTCGGCGCCGGGGCCGACGTGGTGTCGGGCGGCGAGCTCAAGCGCGCGCTCAAGGCCGGCGTGCCGGCGCAGAAGATCATGTTCTCGGGCATCGGCAAGACAGCAGGCGAGCTAGCGCTCGCGCTCGACGAAAACATCTTCTGCGTCAACGTCGAGTCCGAGCCGGAACTGGAGTTGCTCTCCGAAATCGCGGTGTCGAAGGGCAAGACCGCCCACGTCTCGGTGCGCGTCAATCCCGACGTCGACGCCAAGACCCACGCCAAGATCGCGACCGGCAAGTCCGAGAACAAGTTCGGCATTCCGATCAGCCGCGCGCGCGAGGTCTATTCGCGCGCCGCCAAGCTCAAGGGCCTGCGCGTTGCCGGCGTCGACATGCACATCGGTAGCCAGATCGTCGAGATGAAGCCGTTCGACGATGCCTTCGCGCTGCTGTCCGATTTCGTGCGCACGCTGCGTGGCGACGGTCACACCATCTCGCATGTCGACCTGGGCGGCGGCCTCGGCATTCCGTATCGCGAGGACAACGACCCGCCGCCCGATCCGGCCGCCTATGCCGCGGTGGTGAAGCGCGCCACCCGCGGGCTCGATTGCAAGCTGATCTTCGAGCCCGGCCGCCTGATCGTCGGCAACGCCGGCATCCTGGTGACTCGCGTCATTTACCTGAAGCGCGGCGAGGCCAAGACCTTCGTTATTGTCGACGCTGGTATGAACGACCTGATCCGCCCAACGCTCTACGAGGCGCACCACGAGATCCGTCCGGTTGCCGCGCCGCAGTCCGGCGCCAAGCGCGTCACCGCGGACGTGGTCGGGCCGGTCTGCGAGTCGGGGGATTTCCTGGCGCTGGAGCGGGACATGCCGGAACCCAAGCCCGGCGACCTGATCGCCGTGATGACAGCCGGCGCTTACGGCGCGGTGCAGGCCGGCACCTACAACACCCGCGCCCTGGTGCCGGAAATCCTGGTCCGCGACGGCGAATGGGCCCTGGTCCGGCCCCGCCTTGATGCCGACCAATTGATCGGCCTCGATCGCCTGCCGCCTTGGCTGTGAGCTTGGCTTGCGTTTTGCTTGAGGTGGCTGGGGCTAAGCCCCATGTTAGACTGCCTTAAACCGGATTCCCCGGCCCGGAGACCTTGTGACCCAGACGGCCCCGGACAGCGCCAACGATCGCCCCGAGCAGGGCCGCAGCGTGCTGTCGCGCGCCTTGTCGCGCGCCCGTTGGTCGATCCTGTGGGAGCGGCTGTGGCCGGCGCTGGCTTCGATCGCCACCGCCGCGGGCGTGTTCCTGGCCGTCTCCTGGCTGGGACTGTGGATCGCGCTGCCGCCGCTTGGCCGCGCCATCGGCCTGTTCGTGTTCTTCGTCCTCGCGGTCGCCGCGGCGGTGCCGCTGTTCCTGGTGCGGCTGCCCAGCACGAATGACGGCCTGCGCCGGCTCGACCGCGCCAGCGACCTGCCGCACCGCCCGGCCACGGCGATCGCCGACGACCTGGTTCCGGAAGCCAACGATTCGTTCGCGTCGGCGTTGTGGCGCGCCCACATGGAGCGCGCGCTGCGCGCCGCCCGCACCTTGCGCGCCGGATCGCCGCTGCCAAAGCTTGCGTCGCGCGATCCTTATGCGTTGCGCGCGCTGGTGCTCATCCTCGTGGTCGCGACCTTTTTCGCCGCCGGCAGCGAGCGCACCAAGCGCATCGCCGCGGCGTTCGACTGGCAGGGCGTGGTGGCGCCGGCCAACTTCCGAATCGACGCGTGGGTGACGCCGCCGACCTACACCGGCCGGCCGCCGCAGATTTTGCCGGGGCTGCGTCCCGGCGAGCCGGTGCGCAATCTCGCCGCCGTTTCCGTCCCCGCCGGCTCGACGCTGGTGGTGCGCTCGACCGGCAAGGCCGATGTCAACGTCGCCGTCGCGGGTGGTGTTGCCGAACTGCAAGGCGGTGACGCGCGCCCGCAGGCGCCGGCCGGGACGCAGGAGCTTCGCTACACGATCACCGATAACGGCAGCGCGACCGTGCGCGGCGGTGGCGACAACCTGGTGTGGAGCTTCGCCGCAATCCCGGACCGCGTGCCGGTCATCGCGCTCGCCAAGGAGCCGGAGGGCCAGACCCGCGGCGCGCTGCAGCTTTCGTACAAGATCGAGGACGACTACGGCGTGATCGACGCGCAGGCGGTGTTCGAGAAGAAGCCCGCGCCGAAGCCGGCCGCCAAGCCGCCGCGTCCGCTCTACGGCGCGCCCGACTTCACGCTGGTGCTGCCG
>Ga0190271_10002114_pt1 | contig 11835 bp, 15 predicted proteins | sample Popmic356T_FD_133747 | JGI IMG/M metagenome (GOLD analysis project Ga0190271, IMG submission 133747) | Populus adjacent soil microbial communities from riparian zone of Weber River, Utah, USA - 356 T | ecosystem: Environmental > Terrestrial > Soil > Riparian zone | place: USA: Utah | collected...
AATATTTTTCTAATCAGAGCCTAACCAAACACGGCCTGCTTTTCCAGGCAGGCCTTTTTAATTCTTTTATATGACCAACCACTCAGCAATTAATATCCGGATAGTGCAGTTATTAGGCATAATGCTGCTCGGTACGCTTATTTATATTGGCAGCAGCATATTGATGCCCCTTGGGTTTGCTTTTTTATTAAGTATATTGTTATTGCCGGTTTACCGTCTTTTCTTACGGCTTAAATTTCCCAATGTATTGGCGATTTTATTGAGCGTGTTAGTCGCATTAATTCTCTTCTTCGGTTTTTTCACATTATTAGTTATACAGATCAATAAGTTTATTGGTGATTTTCCAGCAATAGAAGCGAATGTTCATCAACACGTGTCGTCGGTAAGCGCATGGATCGAACAGCAGACGGGTGTTTCAACTCAAAAGCAGGGTGAGATGTTTAAAGAGCAGCTGAAAAAATTGATGGACTCAGCGGGTTCAATGGTTGGGGGCACCGCTGCTTCGATAAGCAGTTTTCTTATTTATATCGGGTTGGTGCCATTGTACATGTTTTTAATACTCTTTTATAAGAATCTGTTATTACGTTTTTTATTCCTAAGCTGTACAAGGGATCATCATTCACAGATGGAATGTATTATTTATGATACAGAGAAAACATTAAAAAGTTATCTCATTGGATTATTGATTGAAATGGTATTTGTGGCGGTATTAAGCGGAACCATACTTTTCATTCTGGGCATCAAATACGCTATCCTGATTGCTGTAATCTTTGCTATCATGAACCTGCTTCCCTATATAGGTGCTATTATCGCCAATTTACTAGCCGCGTTAATCACTCTCTCTACATCGGACCAGTTATGGCATGTAATAGCGGTATTCGGCGTTTTGGGAGTTGTTCAATTCATCGATAACAATATTATCATGCCTTATATCGTGGGATCCAAAGTGAAACTGAATGCATTGGTTACGCTGTTGGCAGTATTTATTGGCGGTGCGTTGGCAGGTGTAGGTGGAATGTTTTTGGCAATACCAACGCTCGCCGTTTTAAAACTCGTATTCGACCAAATCGATAGCCTTAAACATTGGGGAATATTATTCGGGGATGAAAAACCTAAATTAAATCCATTAAGTTCGCCAGTTATGCGGCTTCGCAATAAGTTCAGGAGGAAAATGTTGGTGGATGATCCGAAGTTTAACCCTCCGGTGTGATATAGTATCGAATTGTTACAAGTTGAAAGTAACAATAAAAGTAGTCCCTTTACCTACTTCGCTTTTAACCCGAATAGAACCTTTATGACTTAATATAATATTTTGTGTATTTGTAAGTCCCAGCCCAGTCCCTTTTTCCTTACTGGTAAAGAAAGGTTCAAATAAATGCTCCAGGTGTTCTTTAGAGATACCATGGCCGTTATCAGTTATTTCTACTACGCATTTATTATCCTTTACGTAAGTATACAAAGTAAGAAAACCTTTTTCTTGTTCCATCGCTTCAATCGCGTTAACGATGAGGTTTAGAAAAGCAATTTTTACCCGCTCTCCATCTACTTCGATATCACATATGTCTGCGGAAAACATTTTCTCTACCCGTATTTTCTTAAAGTTTATTCTGTCCCTCGCCATTTCCAACGCTTCATTAACCAATTGATTAATTGAAAATTTGCCCATTTGCAATTCGGTGAAGCGGGTAGAGTGTAACAATTCAGAAACAAGTTGATTGATACGGGTGCAATTTCGATGTATGATATCGATGAGGTCGCCGCTCTCAGTTAAAACTATTTCGGGTAATTCTGCCCGTAATTGATCGGATGCCAATGTAATATTGGTCAATGGATTTTTCACTTCATGCGCGATGATGCGGGCAATACGACCGGTTGCTGAAAAACGTTTCAGGTTGCGTGTTTCTTCTTCTTTGATGCGGACGGAAGTAAGATCCTTGATCATCACCTGGAAAAGTGACGCCTGAGAATCATGTAATACAATACTGATAAGTGCATCAATTTGCTGTTCCGGGTTAAGCAGCAGTACGGTTTCAAAATCGTTTAATTCCTCGTGAATTTCCAACATTCTTTCAATAAATTTAACATGAACGCTGTCTTTTACCAGTGAAAGGAAAGAAATGGTTTCCGAATCTGATTCCGGATTATAATGAAACCGGTTAATAAAAGCCGGATTGGCTTTCGTAATGATTCCATTCTGAGAGATCAGGATTATGGGATCGGCGCCTTTTTCAAAAATATTTCTAAATCGGTTTGTGCTTTCTTCCAGCGATTGTAACAAAAGAGCGTCACGCGTGGCATAACGGATCGTTCGTTCCAGAATTTCAGAATCAAATGCCCCTTTTACCAGGTAATCCGAAGCACCGCCACTTAGGGCCAGGGCATCAATCTCTCCCCCTTCCATACCCGTAAGTAAAATTACCGGTGCGTACTTATTATATGATTTGATTGCCCGTAATAGTTCGAGGCCGGTTTCTTTGCCAAGCCGGTAATCCACGAGATAGATATCGTAATTGCTACTGATTTTACTTACTGCTTCTTCATAAGTAGCAGCTCTTTCAAGTGTGAAGTTGGAACGTTTCACTTTACGCAGCAAGCTTTGCACAAGCAAATAATCATCTTCATCATCATCTACGTATAATATTCTTATTACATCAAGGGGCATAGGCGAATGTATGAAAATATCATACCGGAAGTTCAACCGTGCGGAACCAGCACACCTCAATTTCCTTTGCAACAGTTAGTAGCCCATCAAAAGAAGAAGGTTTTGTGATATAACTGTTACCTCCGAGTTTGTACATATTCTCTATATCATCCGGTTGGCGGGAAGTTGTAAAAACGATAACGGGAATTTTGCAGAGTTCCTTATCTGCCTTGATTTCTTTTAATGCCACACGTCCATCTTTTTTTGGCATGTTTAGATCGAGGAGCACAATCTGTGGGCGTGGAAACTCAGTTTCATTAATATAAGGAGCTTGCCGCTTAAGATATTTAATTAATTCTTCTCCATTTTCAACGTATATCAATTTTCCCGCTTCCCAGGTTTTCGTAAAAGCTTTTTGTATCAGCAGTCGTCATCAGCATCGTCTTCTGCTACTAGTGCCAATGTCTGTTTAGTAGGCCTCATAATTTTTTGGGAATATTGATTTTAAAAATAATTTTTAAAATTTAGCAAAATGATTCGGGGAAAAAATTCCTCATGCGAACATAAAACTGCCCGTAAACTAGCCTTTCCCAGATATGGCACGGATTTTTTTAGGTACTTGAAAAGAGTCAAAATGTATAAGATTCATGTTCCTTTTACAGAATTGGTTTGCAGATTGATTAAACTGAACGAAGATCGTTTCACGCAATACTCACTATTCAGTAATAATTGTTCTGATAAAACCGTAAGTATGCGATGTGCTGAATTGGCCGATCAGAGTGCTTGTAACCTTAGTCAACTAAAGGAGCTTTTAGCTGGGTTCAACTACAAGGAAATAATGAAGGCTTGTCCTTCTTTTTCTGCCTCACCCGCTTTGTGGAGAGAATTACACAACGCAAAGAACTGCGTGGACTCTTATTATATTGCTATAATCATTTATAAAATCGAATGTCAGTTTAGTATTCTGTACAAATTGATTTGTTTGGTGTTTTCAATAAAAGACACTTCTCCCTTGAACATAATCTATGATCAATACCAAAAATTGTTACGATCCTCGTCGAAGATTCCGGACCTTTTCCTTAACCTTAATTAAATCTTACCATTAACCTCTAAATAAAAATGTATGTCTACCAACAACAATATAAACGGAACAATTGACAGTCTGATACAAATTAATTTTGAGAGAATGTCGACGTTCGACAAAGCTTCCCAATATACAACAGACGAGAAATTGAAAAACTATTTTGAAGGCAGAGCTGATGAAAGCGAGCGCCATATCGAAGAGTTAGAGGCTGTACGTTCTTTTTCTGGCGGACCCGTTAAAATATTACAAAATATGTTTTTGTTGCCAGCCTGTAAAATATTCGACAATGCCATTTACCGTAAAAAAATAAATGCCATCATAGATTCTGCGCGTCGGGTAGAGAATCACATGCTTGATTGGTATCAGAAAATAGTTGAGGAAGTTCCAGGGGATATTGGAAAATTGCTTACGCAACAATTGATGACCGTTAAACGAAGTCAGCTCGAATTGAATCAATTGACTTCGGCAATAAAATAATAGAACTTTATGCATCCTGCAGTGTTCATTAGCGCATTTCTCAAACTTTAATAATCTGTTTTCAGTGCTTTAAGATTCCGGAAGAATTACTATGAAGGTGGAACCTTGACCCGGATTTGAATGCGCATAGATGGCGCCTCCATATTTTTCTACGATTTTCTTGCAAATTGCGAGGCCGATACCGGTGCCTTCGTATATATCCTTTCCATGGAGTCGTTGGAAAATGACAAATATTTTTTCTGCGTAATTGTCGTCGAAGCCAATTCCATTGTCACTAAAATGAATTGAAACATATCGTTTATTGCTATTATAATAACGGAGCTTCTTCAATTCTTCGGGAGTGGATTCTTTCGCTTCTATTAAGATTATTGGGTTTTTGTTTGGATTGAAGAATTTCAAAGAGTTACTGACCAGGTTTTGAAATAACTGCCGGAACTCTGAACTATTGCCGGCAATATTAGGTAAGCCTGAACTTTTAATGACGGCCTCTTTTTCATTGATCATAATCTCCAGGTCTTCTTTAACCATATCGAGTATCGTATTCAAATTGATTTGTTCCTTTTCGGTTTTACGACTTACGCGACTATAATTAAGCAAATCAGTAATAAGGTCCCGCATCCGGATGGTTGAATGAAGGATACGGTTCAGATATAATTCTCCTTCGCCAGTGAGTTGATCTTTGTAGCTTTCTCTTAAAAGATCACCGAATGAACTAATCTTACGCAAGGGTTCCTGAAGGTCGTGTGAAGCCACATACGCAAATTGTTCTAACTCCCTGTTCGAAACATTTAACCGTTCAATCTGTTCTTTTAATTGGAATTGGTAATCAGAAATTTGTTTATCAGCTTCTTTTTTCTGACGGTTGTATTGAAAAAGTGAATAGATCAACAAGGCACCGGCGCCCAATCCAGTTAGTGTTGTAAATAATATTATCGCTGGTAACAGGTTCAGGTTCCTGTTTAAACCTTTATTACGGCCTTGTAACAATACATATTCGCGTTGATTGATATTTTGGAGTTGAACTTTAATCTTCTGAGTAATTTTCTTTCCCTTAATTACTTTTTCTGAAATTCCCTGGTCAAACTCAACTCGATAGACACTCACTATGGCGAGTATGCTGTCAAGCAACCTGACCGTTTCACTAATATCTTGCTCAAGGGCATTTAATTCGGCTTGTTGCTGTTTGTTGTCAAAAGTGAGATTTTTCAAACTGTCTAGTAACTGCAATGATAGTGTCTTGCTACGACTGTATTCAGTAATGAAAGATTGATCCATGCTGAGAGAATAGCCCCTGAGATTTGATTCTGATTCCAGAATGGACGCGTATAATTCGTCACTAAGTTGTAATACATCTTTTGTATGAAGGGTCAGGTAAATGCTTTCGTTCACTTTCCGGACGCTGGATATTGACAATATTCCGGTGGCCAACACCAGCAAAAACGTTACAACCGTAAGCACCCGTATATTTCTCAAGGTATTATCCCACATACAAAGCAATTAAATAATAGAGCCAAAATTCAGTAAAGCGGGGAAAAAATTCCCCAAATATTCTCCTGGTTGTATTGCAATCTTCTTTTAATATTTCAAACGAATCGGCTGTGGGCAAGGGTTTCAGGCCGTTTATTGGAAAGTTTTGACTTCAGGCACACTATTTTCAAATATAGTCCAGACAGCATTTATAAACCAAAAAAATCAAAATTATGAGCAGCCTACTGTATTTGATCGCCGTTATCCTAATCATCGGCTGGGCTATTGGTGTTTTCGCGTACAGCGCGACGGGCATTATTCATGTATTGTTAGTGATTGCCGTTGTTGCTATACTACTTAGATTGATCAGTGGACGTAAACCTATTGAATAAACAAATTAAAGTTTATAAAATGGAGATCATTAATTCTTTCCGGCCTGTGCCCGCTTCTTCCACATCGCAATATTTCGATGCTAATAAATTTATTAAGCTATTGAAAGCGAAAGAAAAGGTCGGCTGGTGGCACCAGTTTCTTAATAGCGTGGAGGAAAAAAGAAATGAGATTCAGCATGATCTCCAGCAATACAAGTCTGCAAATCGAAATTGATTTTATTTAATTACCTAAAAATTATCTTATGAACTCAACAATTTTAAAAGGAAAATGGAACGAGTTGAAGGGTAAGCTTAAACAGAAATATGCGGACCTTACCGACAATGACCTGATGTATGTTGAAGGAAAAGAGAATGAATTATGGGGAAGAATACAGCAGAAGGTTGGCAAAACAAAGGAAGAGATCATGAGGGAAATGGAAGAAGAAGATGTAGATGAGAATAATAAAAAAGTATTTTAAGCAGTAAGTACAAAAACGTTTTTAACATTATAAAAATATATATTATGGAATCAACAGGAAAAATTGTCGCAGGTGTATTAGCTGGCTTAGCAGTTGGCGCTGTACTAGGATTACTCTTCGCGCCCGATAAAGGAAGCAATACCCGTCAAAAAATTTCAGACTCTATGAAAGGATTTGGCAGAGAGTTGGCAGATCAGGCTGAGGGCTTTATATCGGATAAAGCGAATAAAGCAAAACAACAAGCCCAGCATCTTTCCGACAAGGCCTTGTCTTAATTCGACCGATCAGGCTTATGAAAATGGTTTAAATTTTCAGTGTTGCAAAAATATGCTTCAGCCTGAATTTTAATGGTAAAGGTGTAATCATACAGATTGCGCCTTTACTTTAATTATTTGTTTATGGAATCAACACTTAATTTATCTGAAAAATTTAGTCGCCTGCTCAACTCTTCGAGAGAGTACGTGGAAACTAAAGTGGAACTGGAAGTATTAAAAGGAGCGGAAAAAGTAGCCCAGGGGATGTCAATTTTTGCCAGTCTCCTCGCTACACTGGCAATGGGAATACTGATCCTGCTTTTTGTGGGTTTAGGATTCGCGGTATGGATCAACGAGGCGATGCAATCGGGTTATGCCGGTTATTTCATTGTATCGGGAGGGTTGGTGATTCTCTTACTCCTAATCTATTTACTGGGGCGTAAGCAGATTAAAAAAGCAGTAATAAACAATATTATAAATAGTATTGACAATGACTGAAGCACACGCAGAACTTCGAAAACGAATTGCTGATAAACGTCTCAGCCTGGAACAAAAAGAAGCGGATTTGAAAGATCAGCTTAGCGATATCCGTGACTCCATTTCACCGGGCAAATTAATCGTCGGTGCAGTTAAGAATGTTTTCAAGGAAGCTTCTCCACCCAACGGATTTGTAAAAACGGGTATTGGAATTGGAGCGACCATACTGGCCGATAAATTATTATTTCGTAAGAGAAGCTTTCTTATCAGGGCATTGGGTATGTTTGTGGTTCGTAAGCTTGTAAATAAAGTTTCCAGCAGGAAGGACCCACAATTGAACGGCTATTGATTTGTTCCTATCTTTTTCTAATACTTTCAAATGAATGAGCAAACCATTTTAATAATTGATGATGAGCCTGAAATTGTTAGTTTATTGACCCGTGTTTTGAAAAAGCAGGGTTTTGTAGTTTATTCTGCTCATTCGCTTGATGATGGATGGAAACGACTAACCTCGGTGCATCCGGATATTCTTTTTATGGATATCAATTTGCCCGATGGAAACGGTTTGAACAAATTGGCTGATATAAAGAAAAACTATCCGTCTGTAAAAGTAGTTATGATCAGTGCCTTTGATATGGAAGAATACCGTAAGAAAGCCGCCGATTTTGGCGCATTTACCTTTTTAAGTAAACCATTTAATTTAACACAGGTCTCAGAACTCATACAGGAGTTCAGGAAATTTCGGGCTTGATTGTTGAATATTAATTTTTACACATGGCAAAAATTCTTGTTATAGATGATGATCTGGACATCTGCAACTTGCTAAGCCGCTACCTTGCGAGGAAAGGATATGAAGTTGACACTGCTATGAGTGGTAAAGGAGGATTGGAAAAGATTGCAGCTAATTCCTATGATCTTGTATTTTGCGACTTTAAGTTGCGTGATATGGAGGGGAGGGACATATTAACAAAAGTTCAAGAAACAGTTCCGGGTCTTAAAGTAATTATCATAACCGGATATTCTGATATTAAAACCGCGGTAGATGTAATGAAACGCGGTGCCTACGACTATGTGATCAAACCATTGATACCAGATGAACTGATAAGCCTGATTAATCGTGCACTCGGAGATACAGAACATGTTTCTCCTTATTCTGCGAATGGTAAATCTATGTCTTCTGCAAAAAAGACAACCGTTAAAAGTAATGGCAATTCTGTTGTATTGGAAGAAGGATTTATTACCGGCAGTTGCGCTGATTCAAAACTATTATATAAGCAGGTAGCATTGGTAGCGCCGACTAATTTCAGCGTTATTATATATGGCGAAAGTGGATCAGGTAAGGAAAACATCGCCCGAACTATTCATGCTTCCAGCAACCGGAAAGACAAACCTTTTATTGCCATAGATTGCGGAGCATTGACTAAGGAACTCGCGGGTAGTGAACTATGGGGACATGAAAAGGGAGCATTTACCGGTGCGATTGCCTCCAAGCCTGGACAATTTGAATTGGCTAATGGCGGTACGATTTTTCTCGATGAGGTAGCTAATCTTTCTTATGAAACTCAAGTGGGATTACTCCGGCTTGTACAAGAAAGAAAATTACGCAGGATCGGTGGTACAAAAGATACAGAAGTAGATGTGAGGATTTTGGTCGCCTCTAATGAAAATCTCTGGGAAGCTGCCCAAAAAGGAAAATTCAGAGAAGATCTTTACCATCGCTTTAATGAATTCAGTCTGATGGTTCCCTCATTGAGGAACCGCGGAAATGATATTCTCGAATTCGCGCATCATTTTCTTCAAATGGCCAACCTGGAACTGGGTCGCTCTATTACTGGCTTTAATGAAGAGGTAAAAACATTATTCCTGCGGTACCATTGGCCAGGTAACCTGAGAGAGATGCGTAATATAATACGCAGGGCCACATTGTTGGCAGGAGACAAAGAAATTACTATGACGGCACTGCCACAGGAAATTATTCACTTTCAGAAATTTTCGTTTAGTGATACGGATAAAAATGACATTTCCAGTTCGCAAATCGGAACGGAAACAAAATCACACATTGACTCCGGGCCGGTTACATTAAAAGATGCTGCTGCTCAGGCAGAAGCCGACGTGTTAAGAAAGATATTGGAAGAAGTAAAATACAACCGCACCAAGGCTGCTCAGAAACTGGGCATCGATCGGAAGACACTGTTCAATAAAATGAAGCAGCATAATTTATAATTCCCGCTAACAAAATTTACAATGGATCTTACCTCCGGCTACCCATTATGGCTGGTAAAGTCGGGCATTCCTTATACGTATCCCAAACTTGAACGGGCTTTAAAAACGGATGTATTAATACTGGGAGGTGGTATCTCCGGGGCATTGACGGCCCATTATCTAATCAAAAATAATATTGAATGCGTAGTAGTGGACTGTAGAACAGTTGGTTTAGGCAGTACATGCGCAAGTACCTCATTACTGCAATACCAGGTTGATGTTCCATTGTCTGAACTAGTGGCCAGGGTTGGTAAGAAGAACGCGGTTCGTTGTTATCAACTATCTGCCCGCTCAGTGGACGAATTAGAATCTGTTTGCCGAAAAATAGAATTTCCCGCTTTCGACCGAAGAAAATCCTTATTCTATGCTTCTTATTTAAAAGACGCGGAATTGATAAAAAAAGAATACCAGCTTCACAAACAAGCAGGATTCCGTGTGCAATACTGGGATTCCGAATTAATCCGGAAGCGTTTTGGTATTGAATCTCCCGCCGCACTATACAGTGATCACAGTGCGCAGACAGATGCCTATCTTTTAACCCACTCCTTATTGCAATACAATCTCCGAAAAGGATTGAAGGTGTATGATCGTACTTGTATTGAATCTATTGTACATACTAAAAAAGGAGTGAGGCTTCGTACAAAAAACGGTTATACCATTCAAGCTGGTAAACTGGTTTATGCTACAGGTTATGAAGCGGTGAAATATATCCATAAAAAGATTGTCGATTTGCATTCAACCTACGCTATTGCAAGCGAACAACTAACCACTGATAAGCTTTGGTACGACCGGTGTTTATTGTGGGAAACAAAACAACCTTATTTATATATGCGTACCACCAGGGATAACCGTTTGTTGGTAGGTGGTAGAGACGAATTTTTTTATAATCCGATCAAACGCGATCAGCTAATTAAAAATAAGAGTCGGTTGCTGCGAAAGGATTTTGGGAAACTTTTTCCTCATATTGTGTGGGAACCTGAGTTCAGTTGGACTGGCACTTTTGGTAGTACTAAAGATGGATTGCCCTATATTGGTTATTATCAAAACCTGCCTAATGCCTTGTTTGCCTTGGGTTTTGGTGGAAATGGGATTACGTTCAGTTTGACTGCGGCACGCATTATCGCCGACCTTTTAAAGGGTCGTACAAACCGGGACTCAAATTTGTTTTCATTTAATCGTTAACCAAATATCCAATCAAAATAACAGTGAACAATGTCTGTAAAAACAAACGGTTCGGAAAAAGCCACTTTAAGTAATCACCTGGGCTTGGATAATGGTGCAATGGAGAAGTTGAGTAAATCTCTCAACAAGCTATTGTCCGATTACCATGTTTTTTATCAGAATCTTCGTGGTTTTCATTGGAACGTGACAGGTAGTGATTTTTTTGATCTCCATATAAAGTTTGAAGAATTATATAAAGAGGTAAATGAAAATATTGATGTGCTGGCCGAAAGAATCGTGACCATTGGGTATAGACCATTACATGCGTTTTCAGATTTTCTGGAGAATGCCGGTCAGAAAGAAATAAAGAATGTGAAAGAGGGAAAGCAATGTGTTAGTCATGTTATTGCGGGATTGGGGATGCTGATTGCTGGTCAAAGAAGGGTAGCTAAAGAGTCGGATGAAGCAGAAGATATTGCTACTACTGACATGCTTACCAAATTCACCGTTGACCTGGAAAAGAAGCTATGGATGTTTACAATGTTCAATAAGTAACTCGCACACACATATATAAAGGGTTGAGTTTTGGGGTTGTTGCTAGCCGCGCCGATATGGGGCGGCTTTTTTTTACTGTTGGTGGCAGAAGAAAGTTAAACAGAGGTTCGATCGTGCGATTGTGGTTGGAATTTCAATGGAATATAAAAAGAATAATGAAAGTGGATATTTATGTAGAATGAATTACGAGGTTGAGATAGCCTAATAGCAGGATATAGACTAAGAGAGTAATTTTTTTGCTCTCAATATCGGACTCCCCAAAATTCGATCATCCAGCCGACCTAAAGCCCTACGGGCTCCCTCCCCCGCCACCACCGCTCTGTTTTTCACAATCGAAAATGATCAATGTAGTATCTGTTCCTGCTGTTCAGAAACAAACCTCATTTCCGGTCCAATATCATTCAGGGTGTTTGGCAAAAACAAAACTCAATTGCAGGTCGTTCATTTTCTCCTGCCAATAGGGCACTATTACTTAAGTATGCAGCAAATATAATTCAGGAAACAAGCGGCGCAATGTGAAAAAGACAGAATTAAAAACAGAAAATTCACATTTTATTTAAGGAAAAAACCAGCGGTTATTTAATTTCCATTTCCAGCATAAAAAAAC
>Ga0190271_10002115_pt1 | contig 11835 bp, 10 predicted proteins | sample Popmic356T_FD_133747 | JGI IMG/M metagenome (GOLD analysis project Ga0190271, IMG submission 133747) | Populus adjacent soil microbial communities from riparian zone of Weber River, Utah, USA - 356 T | ecosystem: Environmental > Terrestrial > Soil > Riparian zone | place: USA: Utah | collected...
CTAGCCTCAATAGCGTCGCTCGCGAAATTGACGTGCCGACGCGAACCGCTCCAGGCATCCGGGCCATCCAGCGCGCAAGACGAAGACGCCGCAAATTGTGCGCAACCCTCCGCTTGGAGCGGTGGACACTTGCAAAGCCCTAGAGTGGGAATAAATCGGAATATAAATTAGATAGTTCGACCGCTTGATGTCGGTGAAGACGAGCGCATGTCACCCGTCCGCTTCCCATGAGCCGGCTTATCACCATCCCTCGCTTGCGCTGGGCCGGGATCGCCGCCCTCCTGTTCCTTGTTGGAGCTTATGTTGCCTTGCCTCTTCTTGCGTCGACCCGGCTGGTGCGCGACAGCATTGCGGTGAAGCTCAGCGAATGGAGCGGCTACCGGGTCAGCATCGCCGGCTCGCCGCGCATCGATGTCTGGCCGAATTTTCGCGCCATACTGACCGATGTCAGCCTGTCGGAGTGGCAGAATGCGGGAACGGATCCCGTCATTGCGGTTCCGCGTCTCGAGATCGACCTCTCACCGCTGGCTGTCCTGCAAGGCAGGGTGGAGTTTTCCACCGCCCGCTTCATCGGACCTGCGTTGCGGCTTGAGCGGCGCGATGGCCGCCTGTTTCTGCCTCCGCTCCCTTTGGAGGGGCGTATGGCGCGATCGATCGGGCAGGTGCGAACGGTGGTTGCCGCCAATCCCGACAATCCTGATCTCTCGCAACTTCCCTCAGATGTGTTCGGCTCCATCGAAGTGCTGGACGGCCGCATTGTCGCTGGCGACGGCCCGGACCGAACGGAGTTCGCCGCCCATCTGTCTGGCGCCCTCTCCTGGCCGGCGCTGGATCGCCCCGGCACGCTGGAAGCCAGCGGAGAATGGCGGGGCGAAAAACTGCGCATCGGCGTGCGTTCCGACGAGCCGCTGCTGCTGCTGGCCGGCGGCCTGGCGCAGATCAGCGCCAGCCTCACCTCGCGGCCGCTTTCGCTGTCGTTCAACGGCAAGGCGCGCGGGGGCGACTTGACAGTGCAGGGACCGGCGAAGCTCTCCAGCCCGTCCCTCGGCAGCGCCCTCTCCTGGCTCGATGGCGGTGAAGCCGCCGGCCTTGCGGAAGTGCCGGTGTCCGCCTCGGCCCAACTCTTCGGGCAGTTGAGCGATCTTAAGCTGGACATGCTGGAGATGACATTCGGCGAGAACTCCGCCATTGGCGTCATTGACCTTTCGCTTGCAGGCGCGGCGCCCTCGCTGTCGGGCACGCTGGCTTTCGAGACGGTCGATCTGCTTGCGGCCTTTTCCGCCTTCTCGCCCGGTGAAGGCCGGGGCATCGGGTGGCCCTCATGGTGGAACTGGTCCGATGTCGACCTGCGTTTATCGGCGGAAAGCGCCATCGCCGGGCCGGTGGAAATCAGCGATGTCGCGGCCTCCGCGAATATCCGCGACGGACTTTCCGTGTTCGACGTCTCGGATGGCGCCGCTTTCGGCGGACGTGTTCAGGCCGGCTTGCGCATCGATCGGCGCATCGAGAACGGAAAGACAGAGATTCGCTTCCTGGCCGAGGACATCGATGGCGCCGCTCTCGGCAAGGCGACCGGACTGGCCCAGGTGATCCCTTCGTCGCACGGCACGATCTCTCTGACGCTCAAGGGAGCCGGGACGCAGCCCATGGCGATAGTGGAGCATGCGAACGGCACGCTTCAAGCCTCATTCGGCAAGGGCACCTTTCCGGAATTCGACCTGCAATCCTTCATCGGGCTTGTCGGCCGCGGCGGCTTCTTCACCCTCGCCGACGTCAGCAGGAAACCGCTGGCGATCGAGGCGGCGACCCTTCGCGCATCCGCCAGCGATGGCGTCGTGCGCATCGATACGGCGGAGGTGAAAACCGCAAACCGGCGGGTCGTCCTGTCAGGTCTCGCTCAGATCGCCGGCCAGGGTCTCGCCCTCGCCGGAACCGTGGTTCCCGCCGCACTTGGGGCGGGAACGGCCGCGCAGGCCGATGCCCGCTTTTTCGTCGGCGGATCGTGGAGCGCGCCGTTCATCTCGTCTTCGGCGCCGAACGTGCCGTTCGAATAGCGCGGCCTGGTCTCAGCCGCCGCGCTGCGCGGTTTGCTCGTCCAGCACGCGCTGAACCTCGCGGCGTTTGTTGACGATCGAGGCCGCGATGACCCCAAGCGCCACAATGCCGATGAGGAGCGTGCACGCCGCATTGATCTCCGGCGTCACGCCGAGGCGCACCTGGCTGTAGATTTTCATGGGCAGTGTCGTGGCGCCGGGACCGGAGGTGAAGCTGGCGATGACCAGATCGTCCAGCGACAGCGTGAAGGCCAGCATCCATCCGGAGATGATGGCAGGCAGGATGACCGGCAGCGTCACCGCGAAAAAGGTGCGCACCGGCGTCGCCCCAAGGTCCATCGCCGCCTCCTCGAGGGAGCGGTCGAAGGTCATCAATCGCGACTGCACGACGACGGCGACGAAACACATTGTGAAGGTGATATGCGCCAGCGTCACCGTGACGAATCCGCGGTCCAGACCTATGGCGACGAACAGCAGCAGAAGCGACAGGCCAGTGATGACCTCAGGCATGACCAGCGGCGCGAACACCATGCCGGAAAACAGGACCCTGCCCCGGAAGCGTGTGTAGCGCGTCAGCGCGAGCGCCGCCAACGTTCCCAGAATGGTCGACACCGTGGCGGAAAGGACGCCGACGCGGATGGTCACCCAGGCGGCATCCAGAAAGCCCTGATTGCGGAACAGGGAACCATACCACTGGGTGGAGAACCCGCCCCACACCGTGACCAGCTTTGAGGCGTTGAACGAGAAGATGACGAGGATGACGATCGGCAGATAGAGGAAGGCAAAGCCCAGCACGATCGAGGCGATGTTGAAGCGGCTCCAGGTGGTGTTCATGGCCTAGCGTTCCGCCTCCTGCGCCTTTGCCTGATAGTGCTGGAAAAGCATGATCGGAACGACCAGCAGAAGCAGCAGGATGATGGCGACCGCCGAAGAGACCGGCCAATCGCGGTTGGCGTTGAATTCGTTCCACAGCGTCTTGCCGATCATCAGCGTTTCCGACCCGCCCAGCAGATCGGGAATGACGAACTCGCCGACCGCCGGGATGAAGACCAGAAGGCAGCCTGCCACGACGCCCGGCAGCGCCAGCGGAAAGGTTATCTTCCAGAAGGCGCTGAGCGGCGGACAGCCGAGATCGTTGGCGGCTTCGACCAGCGTGTAGTCCATCTTTTCCAGCGAGGAATAGAGCGGCAGGATCATGAAGGGCAGGTAGGAATAAACGATGCCGATATAGATGGCCCAATCGGTGTTCAGGATGATCAGCGGGCTGTCGATGATGTTCAGCGACAGCAGCAGCTGATTGAGCAGCCCCTCCGGCTTAAGGATGCCGATCCAGGCATAGACGCGGATAAGGAATGACGTCCAGAACGGCAGGATGACCAGCATCAGCAATGTCGGGCGTAACGTCGCCGGCGCGCGCGCCATTCCATAGGCAATCGGGAAACCGATCAGGAGTGTGAAAAACGTCGACACTGCTGCGATCAGCAGGCTGCGCAGATAGGCGTTGACGTAGAGCGGGTCGTCGGTCAGCCAGACATAATTGTCGAAGTTGAGTTCGCCGATCTTGGAGAAAAAGTTGCTGACGCCGATGACCGGCGTATAGGGCGGCATCGCGACAGCGGTCTGCGACAGCGATATCTTGAAGACGATGAAGAAGGGGATGAGGAAGAAGATCAGCAGCCACAGATAGGGCACGAGGATCACCAGCCGGCTGGTGATCGCCGAGAGGATGCCGCCCTGGCGGCGGATTTCGGCCGTGGTGGCTGGAGCCCGTCCGGTGATCGCCGTATCAGCCATATCTGCGATCCTCAGTCGGCCAGAACGACGCCGGCGTCCGGCGCGAAGGATATCCAGGCCTTGTCGTTCCAGTTCAGCGGGTCCTCCGAGACACGCGACGCATTCATCGCGCTCGCCCTGACAATCTGCCCGTCGCCGAGCTTGACGTGATAGACGGTCATGTCGCCGAGATAGGCGATATCGTAGATCTCGCCCTCCATGGCATTGCCGGCGCCGTTTGGCGGTTTCTTGGAGGAAACCTTGATCTTCTCCGGCCGGATGGCGAAAGCGACCGTACTGCCGGCGGCGGCGTTTCCCGCGTTGACGACCTTGATCTCCGCGCCGCTGGAGCCTGTGATGCGCACGGCATCGCCCGACCGGCTCGCCACCTTGCCTTCGAACATGTTCACATTGCCCACGAAATTGGCGACGAAGCGCGACCCCGGCGCCTCATAGACCTCGGCAGGCGTCGCAACCTGCATCACTTCACCCTTGTCGAGGATGGCGATGCGATCGGCCATCGTCATGGCCTCCTCCTGATCGTGCGTCACGACCACAAAGGTCAGCCCGAGATTCTGCTGCAGGTCCATCAATTCGAACTGCGTTTCCTCGCGCAGTTTTTTGTCCAGCGCGCCCAGCGGCTCATCGAGCAGAAGCACCTTCGGCCGCTTGGCGACCGAGCGCGCCAGCGCGACGCGCTGGCGTTGGCCGCCGGACAATTGGTGCGGCTTGCGCTTGGCGAATTGGGTCAGCTTCACCAGCTTCAGCATCTCCGCGACGCGGGCGGCGATGTCGGCTTTCGGCATGCCATCCTGCTTCAGACCGAAGGCGATATTGCTCTCCACCGTCATATGCGGAAACAGCGCATAGGACTGGAACATCATGTTGACTGGACGGCGATAGGGCGGCGTGCCGCGCAAATCCTGTCCATCCAGCAGGATGCGGCCCGAGGTCGGCTCCTCGAAGCCGGCCAGCATGCGCAGCAGGGTGGACTTGCCGCACCCCGAGGCTCCGAGCAGGGCGAAGAACTCGCGCTCATAGATGGACAGCGACAGATTGTTGACGGCGGTAAAATCGCCGAAGCGCTTGGTCACTCCATCGAACACGATGTAGGGCTTCGCCGCCGGATCGTTCCAGGGCGCGAAGCTTCTGCGGATGCTGCCAAGAGATTCCATTCTGTCCCCTCGTGAAATCGGAAGGCCCGGCTGATCAGCCGGGCCTGCCCAATCATTGGCCGGTGGTGATCCTGGTCCAGGAGCGCGTGATCAGCCGCTGGACCTTTGGATCGTGCACGCCCACGGTGAAGAGCTTGGCCATGGTGGCTTCGTCGGGATAGATGCCGGGATCCTCGAGGATCTCCTTGTCGAGCAGCGGCTGCGAGGCCTTGTTGCCGTTTGCATAGAAGACAAAGTTCGACGCCTTGGCGGCAACTTCGGGCTTCATGAGATAGTTGATCAGTTCATGCGCCTCGGCGACATGCTGCGCGTCGGCCGGGATAGCCATCTGATCGAACCACATCTCCGCGCCTTCCTTGGGGATGGAGTAGCCGATCTCGACGCCCTGATTGGCTTCTGCCGCGCGGTCGCGCGCCTGGAACAGATCGCCTGAGAAGCCGACGGCCAGACAGATGTCGCCATTGGCGAGCGCGTTGATGTATTCCGACGAATGGAATTTGCGGATGGACGGACGGATGCTCAGGAGAAGCTCCTCCGCCTTCGCCAGATCGTCCGGCGCCGACGAATCGGGATCGAGGCCCAAATAGTTTAGCGCGGTCGGGATGATGTCGGTCGGCGAATCGAGCACGTAGACGCCGCAATCCTTGAGCTTGGCAATATTCTCCGGCTTGAAGAAAACGTCCCAGCTGTCGATCTTGTCGATGCCTAGGGCCTCCTTCACCTTCTTGATGTTAAAGCCCATGCCCGTGGTGCCCCACATGTAGTTCACCGAGTATTCATTGCCCGGATCGAACACCTCCATACGCTTGCTGACCACATCCCACATGTTGGCGAGGTTCGGCAGCTTCGACTTGTCCAGCTTCTGATAGACGCCAGCCGCGATCTGCCGCGCCAGGAAGGGCGAGGCAGTCGGCACGACGATATCGTAGCCGGAGCCGCCGGCGAGGAGCTTGGTTTCCAGGACTTCGTTGGAATCATAGGTGTCGTAGACAACCTTGATGCCGGTCTCCTTGGTGAACTCATCGATGATGGTGCTGTCGATGTAGTCGGACCAGTTGTAGACGTTGACGACGCGGTCCTGAGCCCATGCCGGAAGGGCTGTCAGCGCGGCGACAATGGATACGGCCGAAAGCGAAAGCGCTTTGCGGTTCATGGTGTTCTCCTCTGGTTCTGCCCCGCCCGACTCGTGAGGAAAGCGCCACGGACGGGTTCTTGGGTGCGAAGCCTATTGGCGTTTTTGCACTGCGACAAGCCGGAATATGTGCCGCCGCGAGAGCTTGCCGGATGCCTCGGTCTCTCGCGCGCTTCCTGCAGGCCGCTGTCCACCAGAAGCGACCGAGCGCCCGCGCGCTCAGCGAATATTCCCTCAGTTGTGCATCCCGAAAGGACAATATCGTCGCCATCGGATGCCCCTTAACGTAGCGCTATTGCTTGGTGTATCCTTTCCCATTCATAGTCGGCACCTGGCGGGGCGCCGTTTGATTTTGAAGTTGGGGCGGGGTCTCCAGCAAATGGGAGCTGAAGCGGGTGGAGACAGACTTCCCTCAAAATAAAGAAACCAAAACTCTGACGAACGAAATCAAGGAAGACGCACAATGACAATCAGACTGAGTGTTCTTGGCGGAGCGATCCTTATGGCTTCGCTTTCGCTACCCAGCGTTGGGCGCGCGCAAACGATCAGCTACGCCGATGCCATGACGGTACTTGCAAAGGACTGTGGCGCGGACATCAAGAAGCATTGCAGAGGCCTCAATCTCGGCAACAACGAGATTCGCAGCTGTCTCGAGCAGAACCAGGCGAAGGTTTCGCCAAGCTGCACGTCCACGCTGAGCAGCGTCACGGCATCGATCCAACTGCGCCTCGAGGCACAGGCCAGCGTCTTCAAGGTTTGCGCCGGGCGCGCAAAGCAATTGTGCAAGGGGATTGTCGGCGAGGAGCACATCATCCAGTGCCTGATCAAAACAGAGCGTATCGATGGCGAAAAATGCAATAACGCGATCACCAATGCGGGATGGCGTTGAGCCGATGGCGAAACCAGGAGACACAAAAATGTTCGGACGGGAAATTCGCAACGGCCTGACGCTGGCCCTGCTGCTTGCCGCGGGCTCGGCGGGCGCCCAGCAACTCAGCGACAAGCAGCTTATCGCCAGCCTGGGTCAGGTCGCACGGACAGCGCCTGTCGTTGATGTCGGCCTGCTCGTGCAGGAGGTAAACGCAAATGTCGGCAAGGGCGTAGCCGCGCTGCCCAACTGGAGCCGGCTCGCCACTCTTACGCAACTGGCTGTCGAGATAGATTTCGAGAACGACTCTATCGCCATCGAGCCGGCGTCCTACCGGACAATCGGGCTGATCGCAGATGCGCTCCACGACCCCCGGCTGCGCCACTACAAGTTCCTTGTCGTCGGACATACCAACGCCACCGGCAAAGCGGAGCACAATCTGGAACTGAGCATGAAACGGGCCAATGCGATCGTGGCTGCGCTGACGACCACTTTCTCGGTGCCAGCAAGCCATCTGCTCGCTGTCGGGGTGGGGCAGGAAATGCCTCTCGACGCCACCAATCCCAAAGCCCCCGCGAACAGGCGTGTCCAGCTCATCAATTTAGGCGTGGCAAACTAGGGGACATTTCCCCAGAGTGCCTGGTGACGGAAAGTCAGCATTTTCACCTCATTCGGAGGACATGGTCATTTCCAACTATCTAAGAGCCCTTTTACTTCTCACTTGCTTTGCTGTCTCTTCTTGTCAGTCGACCCCGGACGGTGGGCTTGAAGGGGCCTGCACTTCACGCGCCAGTGACGACGGTCTTTGCCAGGATGGCATCCAGGTCGATTCTTGAGGCGTTTCGGTAACCTCCGATCGCGAGGAACAGGATCTGATCACCCCTGGGAGCGCCCATGGGAGCGCCGGGGGTGATCCCAGCCTCGGCCTGCGCCGTGGCATAGCGCAGCGTTCCGCTACGGCCTCAGAGCGATACGCTTGGCCGAGCCTGTCGTTCGGCGGCGGAACTCGATGCTGAGATAAACCAGCAGCGCCGTCAGCACGATGGCGCCGCCGAGCAAGGTGCGCGCGGACGGCACTTCGCCATGCACCAGCCAGACCCAGACAGGCCCCAGGATCGGCTCGAACGTGCCGAGCAAAGCCGCCAGCGCGGCGGGAACGAGCCGCGCGCCCGTCGCAAACAGCGCGAGACCGAGACCCAGATTGATCGCGCCGAAGCCGAACAGCCATATGGCGTCCGGCGCCGAGGTGGCGAAGGCTCCCGCCTGCGTGGCGGCGAAGGCCGCCGCGATGATGGTGCCGAGGCAGGTCGCCGGCGTCATGCGCACATGGGCGAACCTCCGGGTGATCACGGTGGCAATGGAGAAGCCGATGGCGATCACCAGCGCCAGCCCGTCGCCGATCGGCGACACTTTGCCGGTGAGCGACTCCGAGACCATGATGCCCACTCCGGCGATTACCGCGGCGATCGCCATCCAGGTTGAATTGGCGACGCGCTCGCCGAACAGCAGAAATGCCAGCAGAGCCGCCAGCAGCGGCACGCCCGCCTGCATCAGAAGGATGTTTGCGACGGTGGTGTAGCCCAGCGCCACCACGAAAGAGGTTGAGCAGATTGCAAAGCACAGCGCAACCGCGAGGCCGGGCAGCCCCATGTCGCGGAACAGTTTCAGCGTGCCGCGCGCGCCGTCGCGCCACATCATGAAGGCCAGGAGAAATGCCGCCGCCCAGAACGAGCGCCAGAACACGACAGTCCAACTGTCCGGCATCTCGATGAAGCGCGAAATGGTGCCGCCGAGAGACCAGAAAAACGCGGACAGAAAGACCAGCACTATGCCCAGGTGCTCCTGCGCGGGGCGCTCGTTAGAGGGCGCTGTCGCGGCGCGGGTGGCGGAGGCGGCGATCTCGTTGGTCATGGTCGGCAACATGTTCCCACATTTCGCCGCCGGACGGCTGCAGAGCGTTTCAGGAAAAGCGCGAATCCGCTTCCGTTCGCAAACGCAACCAAAGACTTGGAGCGGCTGAAAGCTTGGAATTGCGAACCGCCCTTGGAGACGACGCCCGTGGCTTACGCTGCGCTATCGCACCATTATCGGCCGGGCGTGATCCACGCAGGATAGGCAATTGGCGCAGCGCCGCCGGTCCCTTTGATCATCCTGCATCTCACGGTTTCGGTCTCGCGTTCTGGCTTCAACTGCACCGCGCAATCGATGCCATCAGGCCGGAGTTCCCCGATCCTGTCCCACAGGATCGGCAGGGGCCGTTCCTCGGACGCACCATGTCCGGAACTGCGCATTTGACGAGCCGTGCGTTCGCCGAGGGCGCGAGCGTATGTACCAAACGCTAAGGCTATCAGAAGTTCCATCATCATCTCCATCTTTCGATAATGGAATTCTAGTGCGGGCAATGGCACTGTTCTGCAGGTGAATTTGCGCTATATGTTTCAGAAATGAAAAACATCGACTGGAACGATCTGCGGATTTTCGCGCATGTCGCGCGCGGCGGCGGGTTGACCGCAGCGGCGCAGGAGCTGGGCTCGAGCCCGGCGACAATCGGCCGGCGCATGCTCGCGCTGGAACGCTCGATCGGACGCACGCTCTTCGTGCGGCGGCAGACCGGCTACGAACTCACCGATGAGGGACGCGCCCTCCTGGAAAAAGCTCAGGCGATGGAGAGCAGCGCGCGGCCGATCGAGGCGTGGGCCTCGGCCGGCGCGGAGCGGCCCGTGGTTCGCATCTCCACCGGCACCTGGGTGGCCAACTTCCTGGCAGCAGACTTCGCCCGGCTGTGGACCCCGGACGACGCATTCCGAATCGCCTTCAAGACGGGCGAGGCGCGTTTCGACATCGCGCACCGCGCCATCGATATCGGCGTGCGCAACCGCGCGCCTGACGGCGCCAATCTGGCCGGGCGGCTCACCGGCGAGGTCGCCTACGCGCCCTTCCAGGCCCGCAACGCGCCGCGGCGCGACGAGTGGGTCGCGGTCGCTCCCGAGGACGCGTCGACGCCTTCGATGCGGTGGATCAATGCGCGGACGGACCTTACGATCGCCGCCTGGGCCAACACGCCGCGCACGCTATACGATCTGATCCGCGCCGGCGCCGGCCAGGGCGTCCTGCCCTGCTTTGCCGGCGACCGCGATCCGCTGCTCGAACGTGCGGGCGACAAGATTGCCGAACTGCGCCACAGCCAGTTCATCGTCATGCACGACGACGACCGTCACCGCCCGGAAGTGCGCCGCGTCGTGGAGCGCATGGCGGCGCTGTTTGCCGCGCATCGCGCGCTCTTCGCCGGTGGACGTCCACTCGGCGGGGAATAAGGTCGGTCCTCTCAACCCGGCGTTCTCGGGAACTTATGCTCGGCGATCAGGCAGTTTGCGTGCCCGCGTTGCTCGCTAAACTCGATCCATGAACCAGAGCTTGAAAGACGCCATTCGCGAAGTCGAGGCGCTACCCTAAGCCGAGCAGGAAGAGTTGGCGCACGCGCTGCATGTCATGGCCGCGCGCAAGCGAATCGATGCGAAGCTGGCCGAAGCCGAAGCGCGAGGCGGATCGATTCCGCATGAGGAGGTCGTTGCCCAATGGAGGGCGAAGCACTTCGGCTCACTGAAAATCGAAAGCGCTTAAACCCGTTACCATTTCATCGAGCCCCAGCGGGCGGGTGACGGGCGGTTCGGCCCGCGCCAGGCAGCCCGAGCGCTCGCAGAGCCGGCACGCCGGCCCCACCGGCGTCGAAGGCACCTGCCCCGACTTTCCGTGCGAGCCCGGAGCAAAGCCGGGCAGCGCCGCGCCGTAGACGATCTCGTCCTTGAAGCCGATGTCGCAGCCAAGCAGCAGCGCCGTCCGGCGCGGCCGCTCGGCAAACGAGCCCTGCGGGCCTTCGAGCGTGCGCGACACCGTCAGGAACTCCGCGCCATCCGGCATCTCAACCGCCTCGACGAAAATCTGGCCCGGCTGCGTGAAGGCGGCATGAACCGACAGCTTCGGGCAGCCGCCGCCGAACCGGCTCTGCGGGAACCCTTGCGCCCCGGCGCGGCGGAAGCGGTTGCCCGCATTGTCGACCTCCAGCATGAAGAAGGGCACAGCCGCCGCGCCGCCGCGCTGAAGCATCGTCAGCCTGTTGGCCGCCTGTTCGTAGGAGACCGCGAAGCGGGACCGCAGCACGTCGATGTCATAGCGCGCGCGCTGCGCCGCCGACTGGAAAGCCTGATAGGGCATCATCAGCGCATGCGCGGCATATCGCCCGAGTTCGAACCGCGCCAGCCGCCGCGCCTCGTCGGATGAGAGCTTCAGCGCCTGCATCTCGGCGGCGACCGCCACCTGCATGCGCATCAGGCAAGCCTCCATGGCCACCTCGCGCAATTGATCGAAGGGCGACAGGCGCTCCGACAGGAACAGACGCTGCGAATGCCGGTCGTAGCGCCGCCGCCAGTTTGGCATGGTCGCCACCGGTAGCACACGCACGACAATGCCATGCTCGCGTCTCAGCCACGCTTTCAGCGCCGCGAAAAGATCGTCGCCAGGCTCCAGCACGGAGGTGAAGGCCTCCGCCTCCTCCTCGATCGACTGGAAATAGTTCGGCCGACGCTCGAACACCTCATGCACTTCGTCGATCGGCAGGCGCGTGCCGGCCAGCGCCGTGGTGCGCCCTTCCTTCGCGAGCAGTTCGGACAGATCGGTCAGCCGTTCAGCCTGCTCGCGATAGGCGCGAAACAATTTGATCACCGCCGCAGCGGCGTTCGGTGCTGCCTCCGCGATCTCGATCAGTTCCTGGTCGCCGGGCAGTTCGCCCGCCAGCAGCGGATCGGCAAACACCTCTTTCAGCGCGGCAATGGAGCC
>Ga0190271_10002116_pt1 | contig 11835 bp, 9 predicted proteins | sample Popmic356T_FD_133747 | JGI IMG/M metagenome (GOLD analysis project Ga0190271, IMG submission 133747) | Populus adjacent soil microbial communities from riparian zone of Weber River, Utah, USA - 356 T | ecosystem: Environmental > Terrestrial > Soil > Riparian zone | place: USA: Utah | collected...
CCAGCCTGCGTCGCCAGGGTCCGTTCGTGGCCTTCAATGGCGCAGCGGTGGCGCGCGAGCTGTTCGAGAGCGAGCTGTTCGGCCACCGGCGCGGCGCGTTCACCGGGGCCACCGAAGATCATCCCGGGCTGTTTCGCGAGGCCAGCGGCGGCACGCTGTTCAGCGACGAGGTCGCCGAGCTGACCCTGGACAGCCAGGCCAAGCTGCTGCGCGCGCTCGAGACCCGCGCGATTCGCCCGGTGGGCGAGAAGCGCGAAGTGCCGATCAACGTGCGCATCCTGGTGGCGACCAACCGCGACCTCTGGTCCGAGGTGCAGTCCGGGCGCTTCCGCGAAGACCTCTACTTCCGCCTGCAGGTGTTGCCGATCGTGCTCGCGCCGCTGCGCAAGCGCCCGGACGACATCGTGCCCATTGCACAACACTTGCTGCAGCGCCTCGGCGCCAGCGCGCGTCACGAGCTGTCGGCCGAGGCCTGCCACGCGCTCACTGTCTACCGCTGGCCGGGCAACGTGCGCGAGCTGCTCAACGTGCTGCGGCGCGCGACCTTGTTTGCCGAGGGCCCCGTGCTCGACGGCGAGCTCGTGCGCCGCATGATCGCAGCCAGCGTGTTCGCGCACACGGACGCCGGTCGACTGTCGACGCTGCCGAGTGTTGCCTCGCTCGCGGGTGCCGCCAACGCCACGGCGAGCGCTGCGGGCGGCACCAGCTCCACCAGCTTGGCCGAGGTCGAGCGCTCCCACATCGAGCGCGTGCTCGCCGAGATGAGCGGCAACATCACGCGCGCCGCCACCGCGCTGGGCATCGATCGCCGCACGCTGCAGCGCAAGCTCAAGGGCTACGGCATCGACACCGAGTGAACGGCCCTGCTTGCGCGCTCAGTACGACTTGACGTCGGACAGACTGAGCTTGCAGGTGGCCGTGTTGAACTGGCTCTTGCCGTCGTTGAGCTTGGTGGACTCGCCGTTGTGATCGGTGACCGCGTTGTACTCCTGGCAGATCTTCGGCTTGTCTTTGGCCGCGTCGTAGCCGCCCTTCACGTACAGGTTCTTGACTGTCACGGTGTCGCCGTAGTTCTTGTTGGGGCCGGCGACGGTGGTCTTGATGCCCTCCACGCGCACGTTGTCGATCTGCAGGTGGCGCGGACCACCGTTGGCCTCGCAGTCGCCGCACGAGCGCCACAGCTTGCCGAAGTCCGACACGTACGAGTTGCGGATCACGGTCTTGGAGCCGCCCTTGGCATTGTGCTGGAACATCTTGTCCGACGCGTGCAGGGCAATGACGTGGTCGAGCGTCATCGTTGCACCGTCCTTGCTGTTCGTTGCCGCATCCTCGCAGACGTCTTCCCAGTACACGTGGTCGAGCGTGCAGTTGCCCTTACACACGATGCCGTTGCCGCCCGGCTGACCGCCCGCGATGATCAGGTTCTTGACGGTGACGCCGTCTTCGACCTCGAACACGGTCACCTGTCCCTCGCCGCCTTCGCAGTCGACTGGGTTGTTGACCCCGATCTTTTTGTTCTCGAAGTCCCACACGTCTTTGCCGCCGCTCTTGCCGCTCTTGAGCACGGTGGTGGACGGACGAATCTCGCCTGCGCCGTTGCTCGGCGCTGGGATAGTCATGGGGATGGTGGTGTCGCCGCCGCCCACGGGGCCAGACGGCTCGCCGCCGGTGCTGGCATCCGGGGGCTCTGAGGGTGTTCCGGCATCGCCGGGCTTGACGCCGCCATCGCTCGGGCTCGTCGAGCCACCGGCGTCGACACCAGCAGCGGGCGCCTTTTCTGCGTCCGCGGGCGGGACGGTGCCATCCGGCTTCGTGGGCTTCGCGGCGCCGGAATCGACCTTCCCCGGAGTCTGGCCGGCACCCGTGCTCGGGCTCTGTGCACTGTCCTCGTCGCCGTCCTCGGGCTGGTCCGCCACTTCCTCGTCCGGGGTTTCCTTCACCGGCGAGCTGCCCGGCGCATCCGAACCACAGGCGAGCGCTGCGACGGCGAGCAGTGGGAGCAAGAGCCGGGCGCCCAGCGCCGAAGCGCGCGGCTCTTGCGCGTGCGAGCGAAGAACGGCGAGGCGAGAAACTGCGGGGACAGAGGCAGGCTTGAGCAAGCTGAACGACCTTTCCGAGAGTGGCGGCAAACGTGTGGTTGCCGCGTGACCCGACAGTAATGCAGGTCGACCTCGACTCGATCACGGAGTCGAAATGTTCGCGCACCACTACACAGTCACAGAACGACTGAACGAGCGCTCCGCGCTGTGTTCCAGCTCGCAGCTCCGTGTGAGATTCGCAAAGGCCTCCACTTTCACGCGAGAATTGCAGTCGAGGCGCGCGCAGAGTGCCTGTGCGTGATGTTCTCGTTGACCCGAAAGCTCGGACCTGAGTCACTCTCGCGCAATGACTCGTGGTGGGTTCGCTTCGCGGCTGGTGCTCTGGCTCGCACTGACTGTTTCGTGTGACACCGGCGGCGATGTCGAGCCGGTCGCGCGTGATCCTGAAGACTCGGCAGCCGGCCCGCACAGCGACGGCCGCGTGCGGGATGCAGGCGCTTCCGTGCGCGACGCCTCCAAAGATGGCGCAGCGAGCGTGTCCAAACCCTCTGACGCGAGCGTTCGCGCTGCGGACACAGACGCACGGTCGACCGCGAGCACGAACCCCGACGCGGGCGCGGCCGGCGAAACAGACGCGGGCAACGGCGAGAGCGAGACCAGCGCGCAAGCTCTTCCGCCGGCACTGCGCAGCGCGGGTGTGGTCGCGCTGTTCCCGGCGCCCGCCGGAACAGACCTGTGTGCGGACCCTCCGCTGCGCATCACGTTCAGCGCACCGCCGACCCTGGGCAGTGCGGGCAAGCTTCAGGTGTTCGACGCCGCGGAGCCTCGCACCGCCGTGGCGACGGTCGATCTCGCCAGCAAGACTGTCAGCGACCAGCGCGGCGGCGTGAGCTTCGTGATGGAGCGACCCGCGTACGTCGAGGGCAACGCGGCGGTCTTTTACCTGCCCTCGCGCGCCCTGCGTGCGGAGCGCCGCTACTTCGTGCACCTCGACAAGGGCGCGTTGCGCGGACCTGCCGGGGGCGAGCCCGCGATCAGCGACGATCAAACGTGGGTGTTCAGCACGGGCAAAGGTTCCACGAGCGGCGCTCCCACCCGCAAGGTCGCGCTGGATGGCACAGGCGAGTTTTGTTCGCTGCAGGGGGCCGTGGACGCCGTCGGCGCTGGCAGCAGCACGATCGAGCTCGGGCGCGGCACCTACCACGGCATCGTCTACTTCAAGTCCAAGCGCGACCTGACGATCCGCGGTGTCGACCGCAAGGCCACCATCCTGGCTGGCGTCAACAACGAAAACATGAACGGGGGCACCGCCAAGCGCGCGCTGATCGGCGTCGACGCGAGCAGCAACATCACGTTCGTCAACCTGACGATCCACAACCGCACGCCGCAGGGCGGCTCGCAGGCCGAGGCGCTGCGTATGCAGAGCTGCGACCGTTGCAGCGTGCGCGATGCCGACATCCTCAGCCTGCAGGACACGCTGCTGTGGAGCGGACGCGTCTACGCCAAGAACTGTTACATCGCCGGCAACGTCGACTTCATCTGGGGCACGGGCGCCGCATTTTTCGACCAGTGCGAGATCAAGACGCTCGGCCGCAAGGGCTACAACGTGCAGGCGCGCAACGCTGCCGGTGGCTACGGCTACGTGTTCGTGGACTCCAAGCTAACCCACGATCCGGGCATCACCGGCAACTGGCTGGGCAGGGTCGACGCCAGCGTCTATCCGGCGAGCCACGTCGCGTACATCGACTGCGAGCTGGGTAGCCACATCGATCCGGTCGGCTGGCAAGTGACTGGCGCAGGCGGTGGCTCGCTGCGTTTCTGGGAGTATCGCAGCAAGAGCCCGAGCGGCGCCGCCGTCGACACCTCGAGGCGACTTGCGGCCAGCAAACAGCTGACCGAAGCAGAGGCCGCGATGATGCGCGATCCGAGCGTCGTGCTCGGAGGGTGGTCGCCAGAGTAGCCGCGCTGCGGCGCGCCCGTTGGTGTCTCGACACGGCTCGTGAAGCTCCGAGCGGAGGATAGATGGTGATCCGTTCCTGGCATGAATTGATCGCGCGCGGCGTGCTGCTCGCTGTTTGTTCGACTGCGGCCTGCGCGGCGGACCCGAGCAGCGCCCCTGGCACCGTGCGCGCTCCCGAGCCGTCGAACGCAGACGACGGCGACGACAACGACGTCACGCCGGCTCGCGCCGATGCTGGGAAAAAGCCAGCTGTTGCGGACGCAGGAGCGTCCGATCGGCCTGCCACCGGAACCACGCAGGGCGACGGCGCGGTCGCCGTGTTGGATGGTCGCGCTGCCAGCGACGTGTCGACCACGGATGCTGGCACCGCGCGTGCGGACGGCAGCAGTCCGATGGCCGCGGACCCTGCCTCGATCTGGATCGCGCCGAGCGGCTCGGATCAGAATCCAGGGACCCAGGACCAGCCGCTCAAGACGTTGTCGGCAGCCCACGAGCGCGCACTGCCCGGCACGACCATCTGGGTGAGCCCGGGCAGCTACGCTTGGTCCGAGACGGTCCGCCTCACGCGCGCAGGAGAGGCAGAAAAGCCGATCCGCATCCACGCCGCGCCCGGTGCTCGTCCGCTGTTCGACTTCGCGGCGCAGCCGCGCGGCGAGAGCGCGGCGCGCGGCCTCCAGATCTCCGGAAGCTACTGGCACATTCGCGGCATCGATGTGGTCAACGCAGGCGACAACTGCATTCACATCTCGGGCTCTCACAACACGATCGAGCACGTGGTCACGCACGGCTGCTTCGACACCGGCATTCAGATCACCGCCAACGGCTCCGAGGCTGCGGACCCCACGCGCGCCGCGCACAACACAATCCTGAATTGTGACTCGTACGAAAACTACGACGGGCAAAACCAGGGCGAGAACGCCGATGGCTTCGCCGCCAAGCTGTACATCGGCCCCGGCAACGTCTTTCGGGGCTGCCGCGCCTGGAACAACTCCGACGACGGCTGGGACCTGTTTGCGTCCGACGACGTGGTGGTGATCGAGAACTGCTGGGCCATGTCCAACGGCAAGATCGGAGCGACCCAGAGCAACACCAATGGCGACGGCAACGGCTTCAAGCTGGGCGGCGCAGCCAAGGCCGGCGATGCCAACCAGGGCGGCGCGGTGCATCAGGTCAAGGACTGCATCTCCATCTCGAACCGAGCCTGCGGTTTTGTGCGCAACAACAACACCAAGGTTCCCGAGCTCGACAACACCGGCGGTCAGGGAGACGGCAAGGGCACCTACTGCTCGCTGACCACGCGCGGAGCAGCGACGGTGAGCATGACGGCCGCACAAGCGATCGCCGCAGCGCGTGACGTTGACGGCAACCTTCCCAAGATGAACTGAGCGAGCCAGACATGAGACACTGGAAGATGGCAGCGCTCGTCTGCGTGTTGACGCTCTGTGCGAGCGCCAGCGCTCGCGCGGCAGACTACTACGTGGCGGTCGACGGCGCGGACACCAACCCCGGAACGCTGGACTCGCCGTTCGCGACGCTGAAGCGTGCGGAGCAAGCGGCTGCCGCGGGCGACACGGTGTATCTGCGCGGCGGCGTCTATCGTTTCAGCGGCACCCAGAGTGCTGTCGGCGTCTCGTTCACCAAGAGCGGCGCTGCGGATCGGCCGATCCGCTACTTCGCCTACGAAGGGGAGACGCCCATCTTCGACCTGTTCGAGCTCAAGCCACAGGAGCGCGTCACGGGCCTGGATCTGCGCTGCAGCTGGGTTCACCTGCGCGGGCTGGAGGTGCGTGGCGTAAGGCAGATTGTCGTCGGCGACTCGTGGGGCGTGCGCATTCGCGGCGATCACAACGTGGTCGAGCGGCTCAACGTGCACGACAACCAGGCGCCCGGCATCTTCATCACCAGCGGCAAGTCGAACCGGGTCCTCAACTGCGACTCCCACCACAACTACGACCCGCTCGAACAGGGCGGCAACGCCGATGGTTTCGGCTGCCACTCGAGCGGCGGCGACAACATCCTCTCCGGCTGCCGCGCCTGGGAAAACAGCGATGATGGCTACGACTTCATCAACGCGGCGGGAACCTGCATCGCCGAGGGCTCGTGGGCCTTTCGCAACGGCTACATCCCCGATACCAACATGACCGGCGCCAATGGCGCCGGCTTCAAGTCGGGCGGCTACGGCAACCCGCCGACGATCCCTGCGACCGGCGTGCCACGGCACGTCGTTCGCAAGAGCTTGGCCTTCGGCAACCGTGCGATCGGTTTTTACGCCAACTACCATCCCGGCGGCATCGACTTTTTGAACAACACGGCGTTCGACAATCCTGCCAACTACGACATGCGCACGCCGAGCACTGGGAGCACTCCGTCCACGCACAAGCTGCGCAACAACATCGCGGCCGGCACGGGGCGCACCATCGTGAGCTTCAACGGAGGCACCGACACGTTCAATTCGTGGACGCTCTCGGTAGAGGTCACGGCGGCGGACTTCGTCAGCCTGGACAAGGCGCTTGGAGCAATGCCGAGAAAAGCCGACGGCAGTCTGCCCGACATGGCGCTCGCGCGGCTGGCCGCCGACAGTGACCTGATCGATCGCGGCGAAGACGTGGGCCTCGCGTTCACCGGCAAGGCGCCTGATCTGGGCGCTCACGAGTGGGGCGAGGCCGCGCCGAGCTCCGCGAGCGACGCGGGTGTGACCGACCCCGCACCGAGCACGGACGCCGGGCGGCGTCCCAGCGATGCCGGGAGCGTGCCAGGCGGCGCAGTAGTCCAGACCGATGCAGCGACCCGCGCGCCAACTGGCAGTGGCACGCTGGACGCGGCGGTCGCCGCGCGCCGTGACGGCTCGGTGGTGTTGCCAGAGGACGACGACACTCCGATCGACGAAGGTGGCGCTGGCCCCGCCGCCGTGCCTGGCGAGGGGTGCGGCTGTCAGGTGCGCGCCGCGCCATCGAGAGTCGGCGCCTGGGGCGTGCTGCTCGCGGGCCTCTGGCTCGCACGACGCGCGCGTGCCCGCCGCGCGGGACGCGCCTAGCGCGGGCCTCGCGAGGCCGTACGAGCGCGCGGTCACTGCACCCTCTTCAGATCGCGAGCACGAGCTGTGCGCGCAGAGCCCACTGGCTCTGGCGCTCTGTCTGCAGAATGGCGGCGTTGTCGCTCGCCTCCGCCCAGGTGGTGCTGATCGGGTCCGGTACGTAGGTGAAGTCCGCCTGGAGCTTGGCCATGTTCGTGCGGCGAACCAGGTAGCCGTTGATGCCGCCGCCGACGCCCTGGTAGTTGTCGCGCAAGCCGTTGCGGTCGTCCGGCACGCTGTGGAGCTGGCCGTCGGAGTACAGCGCGTCGTAGCGCGCCCACAGCTCGATGCGCTCGTGGACGAACGCGCCCGCCTGCAGCCACAGGCCCGGGTCGTGCGTGGTGTTGCCCTGGTCGGGACGGATGCGCAGCCAGCGGGCGGAGGCGATCACGTTGAAGCCGGAGCCTTCGAGGGTGACGTCGGCCGTGTACTGCTCTAGGTCCCCGTGGGGCAGCGTGCCGTCGACGCGGCCCTGCTGGTAGTGCGCGGCCGTGCCGATGCGCAGGGCGAGGTCACTGCCGCGGAACGAGCTCTCCGTGTCGAAGCGCCCAAAACCGTCGCGCGTGAACAGGCGCGCTTCCACGCGACCCGTCACTGCCAGGCGCGCGGCGATGGGCTCGGCGAACTCCGAGAACGCCGTACGCAAGCCGTTCGAAAAAAATGCTTGCACACGCACACGGTCGAAGGTGGCGCGCGCACCTGCAGCTGCGGCGCTGCCGCCACTGGTCTGGAGCGCGAACTGCGAGTAGTCGATGGCCTGCGCATCCTGGGGAGAAGCCGCCTCCCCGATCGACGCGTTCAGAAACACGATGCCGACCCGCAACGTGACCTGCTCGGTTACGCGCACGTCCGCGTACGCCCGCTCGAAACGCGCGTTGCCGTCGGCGAGCACGCCGACACGAACGAGAAATGAGAGGTAGTCAGTCAAGCCGCCGTCCAGGATGAAGCGCACCCGCGGGACCGAAAAGCGCGACGTATTGGCAGGCTCACCGCTCAGCTCGTTGCGATGATTGAACGTGTAGCGGGCCTGCAAGAGGCCTCCAGGGCGCAACCAGACGCTCTTGGCGGGGCGCCAGGTCAGGTCGATCACGGGAGGGTCCGTGTGCTTTGCGGCGGTCACGGTCGAAGCGGTCGGTTCTTCGCTGGGCGGGCGAAGCTCGGGCGCCGGGGTCGGCTCCTGGGCCCGTGTTCGCTGTGCTGGGAGCTGTGCGAGCAGCAGCTGCAATACAGCCATGAGTGCGGGCAAGGTGGTGCGTGCGTGCCGACGGCAATCAAAGTTCACGACCCCAGTTGTGGCGCAACGTCGGATCAGTTGCACGGCGCGCGGCCCGCCGCCTGGTCCGCACGAAGCGCACGCGTTGTCGCGACCGGTGCCCTAGAACGTGGGCATTTCGCGTGATCGTCGCTGCTTGCAAAGTGCAGCGCGGCACGGTCGAACGGCTTGCAATCGACGACCGAGGCGCACTTAATGTCACGGGGTGTAGTGCTGCAGGCTCGCGCTTGCACTGGCACTCGCCCCATTCATCAGACCGTCAGGTCCGCGCGGGAGCACAGTCGACGCGTAGTCTGCACATACCGCTCTTCCGCGTGGCAACGAGCTCTACGTACCACCATCACAGGCAGGAGAGTCGCATGAAAAAAGCAATTTTGGCCGGCCTCACGCTCATGGTGCTCGGCTGTTCGCCAAGCACCATGGCCACGAAAAAAGTCGACAGCGCGATGGCCGCCGTGGAGAGCGCCAAGTCCGCAGGCGCGGCCAAGGTCCCCGAGGCAGCGCCGTCCCTCGCGGCCGCGGAGAGCGACGTCACACGCGCACAAACCGCCCTCAAGGACGGCGACTACGACGGCGCCAAGAGCGCAGCCTCGAGCGCCTACGACGCCGCCGAAGAGGCCCTCAAGATCGCCCGCGAAAAAGGCGGTGCCAGCACCGCCCAAGCGGCCGCCGACGGGATGTAGGCAGCGCGCATCGGGCGGCCCGGTCGTGCGCTTGACAGTGTCTTCTACGTAAGACAAACGAGTCAGATGAGGCGAACCAACTTCCGTTGCACGGTGCTCCTGCTCAGCGCGCTCGTGGTGGCGCCGGCCCTGGCCGACGCTCCGCCGCCGAGCGTTGTCGGCGCAGCGCCGAGCGCTGGCACTGCGGCCCAGCTCGGCAAACCGGCCCCCGCGTTCACGCTGACGGACACCGACGGGAAGACCTATCGTTTGCGCGACCTCAAGGGGAAGACGGTCATCCTCGAGTGGTTCAACCCCGAGTGCCCGTTCGTGAAGTACGCGCACGGCAAGGGTCCGCTGGTGGACCTCGCGCAGCGCGTGCAGGGCCCCAAAGTGCTGTGGTTGAGCGTGAACTCGAGCGCACCCGGCAAGCAGGGCCACGGCAAGGACACCAACGCACAGGGCAAACAGACGTTCGGCATCACGAATCCCGTGCTGCTCGATGAGACGGGTGTGGTCGGCAAGGCCTACGGCGCGCAGAAGACGCCGCACCTTTTCATCATCGACCCGAAGGGCGTGCTCGTTTACCGCGGCGGGCTCGACAACGCGCCCATGGGTGTGCCCGACGACACGCGTCCTCGCCCCACGAGTGCCAAGTCGGGTGAGCTCGTGGCGTACGTCTCGAACGCCCTCGCCGAGCTCCAGCAGAAGCAGGCGATCGCGCTCGCTGACACGCCGTCGTACGGGTGTTCGGTGAAGTACGCCGATTGAGCAGAGAGGTCGGTCGCACTGCGGCGGAGCACACGCGCCGCTACCCGTGCCGGGGTAGCTTGAGCGTGAACCGCGCGCCGCCGAGTGGACTGTCGGCCGCCGTGATGCTGCCTTCGTGATCGAAGGCGATCCGCTTGGCGATCGCGAGCCCGAGTCCAGTGCCGTGGTCTTTGGTCGTGTAGTAGGGCTCGAACACGCGCTCGCGATCGGCGCTGGCGATGCCTGGACCGTTGTCGTCGACGTGTACCCAGACCGCGTCGGAGTCGGCCTCGATGGAGATGCGCACGCGCGGATGCGCAGACGAGCGAGCCGCATCGGCCGCGTTCTGAAGCAAGTTCACCATCACTTGCGCCAGCTGTTCGCGATCGGCGCGCAGGCTGGTCTCCACGCTCTCGCTCACCACCTCGATGGAGACGTCGGCCGGCTCGTACAGGCTCACCGTGTCGGCGATCAGCGCGGACAGGTCGAGCGCGCCGGGGCGCGCGCGCGGCAGGCGCGCAAAGTCGCTGAACTCACGCACGATGTGCTCCATGCGCCGCACTTCTTCCAGGATCGCGCGCGTCGACTCGTCGAAGATCTCGTCGAACACGGGCAGGCGCTTGTCGTGCGCCTTGCGCAGCGTCTCGATCGCGATCCGGATCGGCGAGAGCGGATTCTTGATCTCGTGTGCGATGCGGCGCGCCATGTCCTGCCAGGCAGCCGCGCGCTCGGCTTCGGCCAGGCGCGTGCGCATGTCGGCGAGCTCGGCCGTCATGCGGTCGAAGCTGCGAAAGGTCTGATCGGCCCGCCCGCCCGGGTAGAGGCCGATGCGCGCGGTGAGGTCTCCTTTGGCGACGCGCTCGGCTGCGAGCTCGAGCTCCACCAGCACCTTGTCGTCCACCGGTGCTGGCGTCAGCAGCGCGTACGCGAGCATGCCCGCGAGCGCGAACATGGCCACCCCGAGCGGAGCCAGCGCGAGCAGCTGCGCGAGCTCGGGTGGCTGCGTGACGCGCAGCGAGAGCACGCGTGCGCTCGCTCTCGCGCTGCCTGGAAGGGTCACGGCCTCGACGTCGGCGCTGTCTTCGTGGTGCGCCGAGCCCTCGGCGTGGTCCAAAAAGTGCGCGTCGTGGGCGTCCTCGGAGCTCAGCCAGCGCAGGCGTGCCTGGTCCAGCGGCTCGCTGCGCACCACCCACAGCGCATCCTTGTTGGCCGCGCGCGTGCAGCTCGCGATCAGCGGAGGCGGGGACCCCGTGGGCTCGCCAGCGATCAGCTGCGGACGGCTCTGTGCGGCGCGCAGGTCGGCGAGCGAGGGAGCGGCGCGCGCGGGCACAGGGCTCGCCGCGACCTTTTGCAGCTGCCCGCCTCGCTCGACCAGCAGCCACACGGACGCAGCGAGCGCGCGCGTGAGTCCGAGCGCCGTGCTCGCCGCCTCGGCTTCGCCGGTTCCGCCCGCGGCGAGCTCGAGCAAAAGCCGCTCCACCTGCGCGTCGCGCGTGCACACCTGCACCATTTGTCGCGCGATCGTTGTGGCGTCGCGCTGCTGTGCGGCGCGCACACCGCGCGCCGCGCGCTCGGCCCGCTGGGACAGCGCGTGCTCGTGGGCACGCAAGGTCAGGACCGCGCTCGCCACGGCTGCGGCGAGCAAACACACGACCGCGATCAGTGCGACGGCGACCTGTTTTTTCATCGTTCAGGGCGAGGCGAGCTGTTCCATCATGAACGTCGTCGGGTCGGCCACGTCGGGGGGCAGGGCCGTCTGCACGGGCACCGTGCCTTCCAAAAACACCTCGTCGATGGCGTCGGTCTCGCCCTCGTACGCCAAGAGGCCGCTCGCGGGATCGATCCGCGCGGTGGCCACGCCGCTCGGCATCGCGAACGGCTCGGGCGCACTCTTGGCGTTGGCGGCGCGCATCAGCTCGACCCAGATGGGCAGCGCGCTCTTGGTGCCGCTCTCCTTGGTGCCGAGCGGTCGATGATCGTCGTAGCCGACCCACACGCCCGCCACCAGCGCCGGCGTGTAGCCACAAAACCAGGCGTCGCGCGCCTGGTTGCTGGTGCCGGTCTTGCCGGCGACCGGG
>Ga0190271_10002117_pt1 | contig 11834 bp, 9 predicted proteins | sample Popmic356T_FD_133747 | JGI IMG/M metagenome (GOLD analysis project Ga0190271, IMG submission 133747) | Populus adjacent soil microbial communities from riparian zone of Weber River, Utah, USA - 356 T | ecosystem: Environmental > Terrestrial > Soil > Riparian zone | place: USA: Utah | collected...
CCGCCGAGCTGGAACTTCGCGGCCGGGATCGTCACCGACGTGCCGACGTAGATGCGCTTCAGCGCCGGGTCGTAGCTCGGCACCATCCACGTGCCCACGTGCCAGCGCTGCGCCATCGGCACGTCGCCCCAGCTGTCGTTGCCCGGCTCGCCGGGCTGCGGGATCGTGTGCGTGCGCCACAGCTCTTTGCCCGTCGCGGCGTCGTGTGCCGTGACCACGCAGCCTTCGAACGTCGCATCGGGTTGGCACTGCCGACCCGTGATGACCTTGCCGCCCGCGATGATGGGGCCCGACGTCGCGCGCGCTCGCACGTTGGTCTCGTGCACGCGCGTCTCCCACACGAGCGTGCCGGTGCGAGCGTCGACGGCGTAGATCTGGTTGTCGCCGCCGGCGTCGATGAGCGTGGTGCCCCAGATCGCCAGGTTGCGGTTCGTTGCGCCGTTGAATCCTTCGGGGAACTGCCGGCGATACTCCCATAGCAGCTCGCCCGTGGCCGCGTCATACGCCTGGATGTAGTCGCCGCGGTTCGGCACGTACATGACGCCGCCATACACGAGCGGCGTCGCTTCCTGCGGGCCGTCGCCGAGAGCATGCGTCCACACCTGCTTCAAGCCCACGACCGTGCGCTTGTTGATCTGCGTCAGCGGGCTGTAGCCCCAGCCGTTCTGCGTGCGCCGCCAACTGAGCCAGTCGCCGGGCGCGGGTTGCTCGATCATCGCGTCCGTCACCGGCACGAAATTGTCGAGCTGTGCCTCGGCGGCGGGAGTAGCAAGCGCCACGCACAGAAGGATCGCGGGCAGCACGGGACGCGGCATCGGTAGTTCCCCCAAATGATTGTTGCGGCAGCCCGTCGACGGGCTTCGACACGTTATCTGACTTCGATCTCGAGCAGCTCGATCGTTGCGTCGCCGAGATTCTTGATGTTGTGCTCGACGCCGGCGCCGTAGAACGCCCACTGCCCCGGCCTGTTGAACTCGAAGTCCATGGGCCCGTTCGCCACGGCTTTGCCGGCGATCGCCTGGAAGATTACGACGGGTGTTTTGTGCGTGTGCGCGGCCGTCGTTTTGCCGGTCTCGAGCGTGATGCGGTAAGAGCGGAACCAATTGTTCGTGAGCTCCGGCTCCGCAGCGAAGCCGGCGTCTGCAACCGACGTCGTCTCGTCACCGGCCGTCTCGTTGACGACGACCATCGCGGAGAACAGACCTTGGCCGACGTTCTCGATGCGGTGCGTGACGGGCCGCTCGACATAGCTCGTCGTGCTCGTCGCCCGTGGCATCCGCCGCTCGGGCGGCGGTTGAGCCGGACGCGGCGCGGCGCCGCCGGCTGGTGCATTCGCATTCCGGGCACCGCCGCCCGACCATTCGGCGCCGAGATTCTGCGTCCGCACTTGCGACGTCCCGAGCGTCATGTAGAGCACCGGCCACTCGTGCGAATGGAACCACGAGATATCGCCCGGCGGCACTTGCAGATCGAGGATGCGCGTCGTGCCGTACTGAAACACCTGCCGGTGATGCGGCTCTTCGTGCACGGGCACGACCGGCGACTGTCGATCAGCGCGGCTGACCGGCGCCGGCGCATCGCCGGATTGCTGTGCCAGCACGGCGCCGGATGCGAGCAACAGCGTCCACGCGGTGCGTGCCATGGTCATGACTACCGCCTTCTATTGCCCGATCCGCACGGCCTCGCTCTCGGACGGTGGCGCGAATATCCCGATGCCACCGCCCGTGTTGCGGGGCCGCGGGCGCTCGGGTAGCGGCTCGCCTTTCGCGCGTGCGTCGGCAACTCGTTGCTGAAACTGCTGTTCCGCGCGCAGCGCCGTGCGGATAAAGGTGTTGCCCTCGTGGCACGAGTACTCGAGCACTTCGTAACCCGGCTGCGTCGTGAGCGTCAGGCGGAACGTCCACGGTGCCGTGTACGTGCGCGGGTCGTCGACGGTGACAACGTAGTCGATCATGTCGGGATCGATGCGCGTGAATCGTTCCGTGAGCTTCAAGTCTTCGCTGTGCGGCATGCGTCCGACGGCGAGCTCGTCCGTGAAGTTGGTGGTTTCGACGACGAGCGTGTCGCCTTCGAAGTGGCCGACCGACGATCCCATGTACTGCCGAACGCCGGCGCTGGCTTGTGCGCGGCCGTCGAGCGGAATGACGCGCGTGTCGTGGAGCATCTCGTAGCTGATGGCGACCTCGGTCGGCGATTGGATGATGCGCATCGCATCGCCGTACAGCGACGGCATGATCGAGCCCGTCACGCCGCGGCTGATGCAGCGGTCGTAATACGAGAAGTCCGCCGTCGTGAAGAACGGCCCGTTCGCCTGGCCGCGGTCCGCCTGCCGCTTCTGTCCCTCGTCGGTAAAGGCCGGCACCTTACCGTCCAGGGGCTCGATGACATACGACGTGTAACCGAACACGCGAGTGCCGGTCTCTGTCGAGTCGAGCGCGCTCAATTCGATGCGGCTCGCGTCTTCCGATTGTTGCGCGACGAACGCCGCGAAGCCGCCGGGGCCGGCGTTCTGGCGCTCGCGAAACTCGTCGGCAGTCATGAACTGACGCGTACCGAACTGGTCGGGCCGTTGCAGCGGGATGCCCTGCATGTCGCGACTCGTGAACGTTCCTTCCAGATTCGCGTGGCCCCAAGAGAAACGCGGCGGCCGCCAGTTCCGCTGCGTGGCCGCGGCCGCGGTTTGCTCGGCGGGGACTGTCTGCGGCGCGGCGTTTTGCGCGCTCGCGTTCGTGGTAGCGGCGATACCTGCCGACAGGCCCAGTGCGGCGCTTACCAATAGCGAGAGTTGCGCCCGCCGCGAGTGAAAGGTTGAAGCTGTCCGATCGCCGCTCGGTGCGTTGCGCGTGTCCATGTCCCCCTCCAAAATCGCATTTTCAGGTAGAGTAATTTGGATGAGCCCAAGACTTCCAGCGTTAGCCGTTGTCATCCTCTCTATTTTTGTCATTGCGCAACCGGTCCTCGCGCAGCAGCGCGGTCGCCCTGAGCGCATCGGTGGCAAGCCGAACTTGAACGGCATCTGGCAGGCCGTGAACGAGGCGCACTGGAATCTCGAGGGCCATTCCGCGCAGTCGCTCAGCCAGTTTGCTCGGCAATTGGGTGCGGTCGGCGCCATCCCGGCCGGGCAGAGCGTCGTCGTCGGCGGCACGATCCCGTATCTCCCCGGGGCGCTCCCGAAACGCGATGAGAACCGCGCGGGCTGGCCGGCCGCCGATCCGGAGGCCAAGTGCTACATGCCGGGTATCCCGCGCGCGACGTACATGCCGTACCCCTTCCAGATCGTGCAGGGGGAGGGCGATCAGATGCTCTTCTCGTACACGTTCGCGAACGCGAGTCGTCCGATCTTCATGCGCGACCATCAGAAAGCGCCGGTCGACCTTTGGATGGGGCGATCGAACGGCTCGTGGGATGGCGACACGCTCGTCATCGAAGTCAACTCCAACATCGACAGCACGTGGTTCGATCGCGCAGGCAATCACCATAGCTCGGCGATGGTCGTGCTGGAGCGTTACACGCTCGTCGACGAGCACGTCATGCAATACGAGGCGACGATCGAGGATCCGGAGACCTTCAGCAGGCCGTGGACGATTCGCATGCCGCTCTATCGGCGCGCCGAGGCCGATGCGCGGTTGCTCGAGTTCAACTGCGTGAAGTTCTCGGAGCCGCTGCTGTACGGCGAGTTCGAGGCCGGAGACGCGGCACGGCCGACTGCCAGTCCCTAGGCTGCGAACAGAATGCCAACGTCATCAATGCGAGGCGATCCAATGTCACGACACTCACTCTCATGCGCTGCGCTTGCTGCCACGCTTGCGGTTGCCGCGCCGGCGCTTGCACATCACTCGTTTGCGGCCGAGTTCGACATCAATCAGCCCATCGAGCTCAAGGGTGAAGTCATCAAAATGGTCTTCACCAACCCGCATTCGCGGATCTTCTTGAAGGTCACGACCGCGACCGGCGAGGTGCAGGAGTGGTCGATAGAGGGTGGCGCACCGAACGCGCTCATTCGCCGCGGCTGGAACCGCGACTCGCTGAAGCCCGGCACCCAGGTGACGGTTCTCGGTTATCGAGCGCGCGACGGGTCGTTGTCGGCCAGCGGCGGCTCGGTCACGTTGCCCGACGGCCAAGAGCTCGACGCCAAGGACACCGGCGCCGGCGCCCCGAGCGCGCAGTAGCAATCCGCCAAGCGAGTGACCGCAAGCGCCGAAGGCGACGCGCTGTTCAAATTGCCGCTCGCCGAGTTCACGCCCGCGCGCAACGCTCTCGTCGCGAAGCTCAAGAAGGCCGGCCGGCGCGCAGAGGCCAACGAGGCGAAGGCGTTGGTGAAGCCATCGGTCTCGGCGTGGGCCGTCAATCAGCTCTATTGGCGGCATCGCGGATTGTTCGACCGCCTCATCGAGGCAGGCGACCGCATGCGTCGTGCTCAAGTGGCACAGATGACGGGCGACGCCGCGCGCGAGCCCGCAGACGCGCGACGCGAGGTATTGACGGCGCTCACCAAGATGGCCGAAGGCCTGCTGCTCGGCGGGAACTACGGTGCGACGCGCGACATGCTGCGTCGCGTCACGAGCACGCTCGAAGCGCTTTCGAGCTACGGCTCGCTGCCCGATGCGCCATCCGCTGGACGCCTTTCGGACGACGTGGAGCCGCCAGGATTCGAAGCGCTGGGGGGGCTTCTTTCGGGTGGCAAAAAACGCAGCGCGCACGAATCTGAAGCGCACACACGTTCGCGGCCCGCGGCGCTCCCGACGAAACCTGCGCGTGCGGAGCAGCGCGGCGCTGCCGCGCGGCGTGCCGAGGAAGAACGAAAGAGCGAGCTCGCCGCAGCGAAAGCCGCCATGTGCGACGCGGAGCGAGCCCTGAAGGTTGCTCGCAAGCAAGCCGAGCGCGCGGCTGCACGCCTCGACGCGGCCGCGACGCACGCGAAAGCGCTCGAAGGGGAGCGCACACAGATCGAAAAGCGGCTCGCCGCGGTAGCGAAAGACGCCGATGCGGCGCGCCGGGACGCGGCCGAAGCAGCGGCAAAATCCAATGACGCCGATGCGGCAGTAACGAGCGCGGAAAGCGCCGTGGAGTCGGCGCGCCGGCGGTTGCAGCAGTGAGAATCCCCCTCGTTCTTGCGTTCATGAGTGCCGGGGTCGGTGCGGCCTGGGGGCAGAGCGCACCTCCGCTCGGGGAATCGCGGCTGCCGCGTCTCACGCGTGCGGAGATGGGCGACGACGCGAGCGCGCGAATCTACGATGAGCTCGTGGGCCGCAACGGCGAGTCGCCGCGTGGGGCGCTGGGGACCGCGCTCCATAGCCCCGCGACGGCGGCAGGCTTTGGCCGCATCGAGCAATACCTCTTCACCGAAAGCGCCTTGAGCGGGCGAGTCGCAGGGCTTCTGGCATTGATTACGGCGCGTGAGATGAACCTTGCGTACGAATGGAGCGTCCGTGAGGACGCGGCGCGCGCGGCGGGACTCGAGCAGACGGTCATCGAGGTGGTCCGGCGCAATGAGCCTGTCGACGGACTTTCGCGGGACGATGCATTGCTCGTCGATTTCGGCCGGCAGCTGTTCCGCGCACGCCACGTGCGCAGCGAAACTTTTGCGGCGCTCGTCGAGCGGCTTGGTCGACAGGGCGCGTTCGACGCGATGCTGTTGCTCACGTATCCCGCGATGGCGGGCGTCCTGCAACGCGCCGTCGATCAGCAACCGCCGGCGGGCTGGAGCCCGGCGCGGCTGCCGCGCATAGCCGACGTCGGAACGCCGACGGGCCGGCCCGGAGACTTCGTGCCCCTCGCCGAGCGGCCGCCGCTACCGAGCGACGTGTACGAAGACTCGTACTATCGCTTCCCGCTACTCGGAAGACAGGAGTTCGACCCGCGGGCCCGTGAGGTATTCGATCGAGTCGTGGGCGCCGATCGAGCGACCACGCCGCGCGGCCCCGTCGGCATGACGTTCTTGAGCCCGGAGCTCGTCGAGCCGGTTCAGGCGATCAATACCGCATTGCGGACGAACGGCGTGCTCGGCACGCGGCTCGCGGAGATCGTCATTGCAGCGACGGGCCGCGAGATGAACAGCCAGTATCAGTGGAACGTTCACGGCGCGGCCGCCGCCGCGGCGGGCGCGGGGCAGAACGTGCTGGACGCGATCCGCGACGACGGCCCCGTGGCAGGGCTCGACGAGCGAGATGCCGTCGCGATCACATTCACGCGCGAGATTTTTCGCGAAGAGACGGTTCGCCCCGAGACATTCGCGAAGGCCGTGGAGCTGTTCGGCGCTCGAGGGACAGTCGAGATCGCCGCGCTGGTCGGCGACTACTTGATGATGACCACGGTATACAACGCGCTCGGCATGCGGCTCCGCCCGGATCAGGCAGCGACGTTGCCGCATCGCGCCGGCGCGCCTGTGGGAGCGGAGTGGCGCTAGGTCGCGCGGCGCCGCTCTCCGGTGACGTCGTCGTCGCTGCGGAGCGTGCGGCCGAGTGCCGCGGTAAGCCCTAACCCATCGAAGTAGTTGGGAGTGACGAGCCCAACGTCGCGGAGATCCGTTAGAACATGCTCGGTGGCTTGGAGCATGTTATGGCGCACGCGGCAGCATATCGTCAGCACCGCTCAACCGGCGCAGATGGACCGTGGTCGCGAGCGTCGGTTGGTTGCCGCTCGGGATCGTCACGACGAGCTCGCCACCGTTGATCTTGGCGAAGCGGCGCAGGATCGCACCAGCGTTCGGTGACACGCCACCGAGCACGTTGTGGAACACCTCGCCGGGGTATACGCCCAGCGCGCCGTAGTATCCGAGATAGTTGCGGGCTGCCTGCGCTTCCTCCTCGGTCGGTGTCTCACCGGCGAAGGGCGAGCGTCCCAAAGTCGGGAAGTGGACGCCGACGAAGCCGCCCGGCGTATAGACGATGACGCTCGGTGCACGCTCCCGTCTGTTGTCCACCTCGCCCGTGGCCGTGTTCAAGCGAGCCTCCTCGATGTGCCGCCAGAACCCGACGACCTCCCGGTACGCGGGGGTCAGGTGCTCGACCGTCGGGACGCGCTGCCACGTCAACCGGACGTCTCGCTGCGCCTGAGGCTCGTCCGTCGAGGTGATGATCAGCCTGTCGCCGGCGAGCTCATAGCGTCGTGAAAACTCGAGGCCGCGCACGCTCGGGCTCACGCCGTCCTCGGCCTCGAAGTCGATTCGGCCGTCGGCAGGGAAGGCCTCATAGCGTCCCCAGAACCCGCCGTTGTCGGCGAAGACGCGCCGTGGATCGGGCTGCGCTGACCCGGGTGGAATGCCGCTCGGCGTGCTGAAGAACTCGAACACGTTGCCGGCGCCGTCGAGGACGAGAAGGCCGCGCGCTCCAGCGACCCGGCGCGCTTGGCCGCTCGCGATGTCACGTTCCGCGGAGACGAGTAGCCAGGAGCTTACGAGGTCGGCCGCCGCGTCGATCTGCTGCGCGTCGGCTGCCTGGGTCGCCTGGGTCGCCGAGATGAGAAGCACTGCGCACGATATCGCTGCACGCACCATGTCGATTTTTCCTCTGTCAACCCTGGCCAAGAATTATGTTGGCTGCTTGTGAATTCTCGTGATACCGTCAGGCCGGACGTAAACGCACAGCTTCTGGTGGCGTCGATATCGTCGGCGCTCTTGGGGTTGATGCCCTTTAAAACGCGAAAGTCGTACAAGCCGGGGGGTAAGTATGAACCAAGCCAAGCGTGCCGCTCAGCCTCATCTCAGCGCACTGTCCTCTGCCGTCCTAGAGTCGTTGCCGCCACGGTTGGCGGGCCGACGACCGCACCGCCAGGTACTCAAAGCGAGTCTTTTATCCGCCTCCGGCACGATCATCGTGGCGTCGGCGCTTGCGGTCGTACCGGCACGGGGGGTGTTGGCCCAAGGGGACGTGGTCGACGAGGTGACCGTCACCGGCTCGCGCATCCGCCGCGAGGACTTCACGGCGAATGCACCGGTCTTGTCCGTCGATGAGCAGATGTTCGATCAGACGACCTCGATCGGCGTCGAGACCATTCTGAACCGCTTGCCGCAATTCACGCCCGCCGTCACGCAGTTCACGACGGCGGACGTGCAGCAGACGGCCACGAACACGGTCGGCGTATCGACGGTCAGTCTGCGCGGCCTCGGTCCGAACCGTAACCTCGTGCTGATCAACGGTCGTCGCGCCATGCCGGTCGACCCCACCATGGTCATCGACACCAACTCGATTCCCTCGTCGGCGATCGCGCGCGTCGAGATCATTTCCGGCGGCGCCTCGGCCGTGTACGGTGCCGACGCCGTCGGCGGTGTCGTCAACTTCATTCTCAAGGACGACTTCGAAGGCGCATCGGTCGACGTCCGCTATGCCGACACCGAGCATGGCGGCAACGAAGAGATATCGATCTCGGCTCTCCTCGGCGTGAATGCGGCCGATGATCGAGGCAACATCATGTTCGGCGTCGAGCGATCGACGCGGTCGGTGCAGCGCCAGTGGGAGCGTGACTGGCGCCTCGCGGACATGGCGGATCCGAGTGCGCCGGGCGCAGCGTTCGAGTGGGGCAGCACGCCCTGGCTGCGGAACGAGGTCAATTTCTCGAGCCCAGTTCCCAATCCGATCGGTTTCCCGAACAATTACCCCGCTCAGACCGCGGCCGATCTGGCCGCATACAAGGCAGCAGGTCGCGATATCACCCCGCTCGGGACGGCGACGTGCGCTGACTGTATTTTCAGCGGGCTGCCGTCGGGCACCATCCCGAACAACGTCAACGCCGTCAATTATCGCCTCAACGACGATGGCACGTTCTTTACGGGCATGGGGTTCGCTCAGGATGGCCCCACGATGGCTCCGGGCGGCTACCGGTTCAACGGCCCGCTGTACGATCCAAACATTCCCGGGTCCGGCGGCAACCATCAGGGCGAGTTTGAAGGTCTGCCCGTGTTCGTCAGGGCGCCGAACGGCTACATCAAGGAGAACAATCTCTACGCATGGTCGTCCTCACCGCTCGAGCGCCTCTCGTCGTTCGCGAACGGCCACTTCGACATCTCCGATTCCGTCAGAGTTACGTCGCAAGCCTCGGTCAGCCGCACGCAGACGCAGTCGAGCCTCGGGCAAACGGCCGCCAACATCAATCAGTGGGCGGCGGCGGTCCCGTTCGGCAACCAGGTCTACCGCGGCAACAATACACCGCTATACCCCGGAGTCGCGCCGGACCGCAGCATCTACGACATTCCGGATTCGCTGATCGACAGGAACGGGAACGGCATAGCCGATGCCGGCGATGGGACCAATGCGGCCTATACGATCAACGGTCGTTTCGGCGTCGAGTGCGATGCGGCACCTACGGCAGCCATGCCCTGGCTCGACGGCCTGCCGGGTTGCACGATGTCGGAGGCCTGGCCGACCAGCCCCGAGGTCTACAACCTCTTCATGAGCCGGCCGGATCCGAACCAGGTCATCTGGGGCAATCGTTCGCCTGACTACCTGAGGACGACGGTCGGCAATGGCCGCTCGACGACCAACACGACGACGACGATGCAGTTCTCGGTGGGTCTCGAAGGCGAGCTCCCGAGCGGCGACGACGTGTGGGACGTGACGGTGTCGACGGGCCGCTCGGACAACGTCGTGAATCAGCTCGGCTCGGTTCGTCTCTCGTCGCTGCGGGCTCTGTATCTGGTCCCGAATTACGGGCGCGGTGCCGTGTTCGATCCGAATCCCACCCACAGCGGCTTCGCCGAGAGCAACCCGACCTGCGTGTCGGGTCTGCCGATCATCGACCGCTTCGTGCCGACTGATGACTGCGTGCAGATCCTAAGCCCAAGTCTGAAGAACGAGCGGGAGATGACGCAGAACATCCTCGAGGCCAACCTCACCGGCGATCTTGTCGAGATGCCGTCCGGCCCGCTGCAATACGCGCTGGGCCTTTCGTATCGCGATAACAGCTTCAATTTCACGCCGGACAACCTGAGCGACAACGCGAACTTCCTCGACCCTATCGCGGGCACCTACCCGAACGAGCCGAGCTTCGGCGAGTTCGACGTGTCCGAGCTCTACGGCGAGCTGCTGATCCCGATCGTCGACGATGGGCCGACAGGCGTAGACCATTTCACGGTCGAGCTCGGCGGCCGCATGTCCGACTGGAGCATGTCGAACATGCCCACTCTCGAAACGTACAAGGCGCTGATCGATTGGGGCTTTTCTCCGCGCTACAGGATGCGCGGCGGGTTCAACCGAGCGTTCCGCGCACCGAATCTGGGCGAGCTCTACATCGCGCGCACGCAAATCTTCGGCGGTATCGGCGTGCAGGACCATTGCTCGCAGAATATTGCTGCGCCGTTCGCTTACGGCGCCTCGTCCCCCAATTCTGCGCAGGCAACGCATGCGTACAACATCTGCCGGCAGCTGATGGGCGAGACGGGTGCGTTCGAGTACTACGACAATCGGCCGCGCTCGAACCAGCCCAACCCCGGCAACACGGGCGTCTCGAACAGCTTCGGCAACCCGAACTTGAGGGAGGAGCAGGCCGACACGTTCACGCTGGGCGTGGTCATGGACGTCACCGACAGCGTCACGCTGACGGTCGATTGGTACGAGATCGAGATCGTGGACATGATCGCCTTGGAAAACGCCGATTCGATCTATCAGCGCTGCCTGGATCTCGCGTTCAATCCCGCCGGCGATCCGAATACGGAGGCGTGCGTGCTCGTCAACAGGGATCCGGCCAACGGTGCGCCCGCGAACGTCGATCGAACGTTCACGAACGAGGGACGCGCGCTGATGTCCGGCGTCGACTTGCAGGTCGACTGGAACAGGGATTTGTGGGGCGGTCAGTTCAGCCTGAATTCCGTCGCGAACATCAACCTAAACTCGATCACGCAGGAACGCCCGTCCGTGGCGGAGGTAGAGCGCGCCGGCTACAACAGCTGCTCGCTGCAGATCCAGTGTCAGCGGTACGACTACCGGGTGTTCTCGACGTTCAGCTACTTCCGCGGGCCGTGGAACGCTTCACTGAGGCACCAGTATTGGCCGGAGCTCACGGACTTTTCCTGCACGATCAACGCTACGGCGGACTCGTGTCTCTACTACTCATATCCGGACCAACACATGTTCGCGGCGACTTTCGGCTACAGGTTCGGAGAGAAGTACAACCTGACGGTCGGCATCGAGAACTTGCTGGACGAGGATCCGCCGTGCGTTGGCGCAGAGCCGAACCGCCAACCGTACGCGTTCACCTGCGAGCATGCGTCGCAAGTGCCGGGCGATCAGTACAACGCCACCTACGACGTGCTCGGACGGCGCTTCTTCGTCGGCATGACGATGGACTTCTGATCCGGTAGGGAAGGGGACAGATCGGTGGGCCGGGGACGGATTTATTAATCCGTCCCCTCTTCGCCGACGTGCTATGCCGCCGGCAATCGCACGTGCAGCAGGATCATCAGAGCCAGAATCGTGGAATGCCACGAGGACTCGTCCGGCTTGCCCGCACCTTCGACAGGCCGCCCCCAGCCGCCGTCGTCGTTCCGGAACGCGATGACGCGCCGCACGAAGCCGAGGTCGACCCGGGCAACTTGACGTGCAAGACACAAGAACGCGCCGGCCTCGAGCTTGATGTCGTTCACCGCCGTCGGATCCTCGTCGATGATCGCGGCGACGGTTCCGTACATCTTCTCGAGGAAACCATCCGGTACAGGCAATGGGCAGCGGTTCTCCTGGACCCATACCCACGCGAGAAGCGCGTGCGTGGCCGCGTACCGTCCCTGACTGACCGCGCGGCCGAGCGCTTCGACGAACGACTCGGGTAAGCCGAGCCGGTCACAGTAGAGCGCCGAGATGAGCAGGCGGTCTGTCTGTAGCTTCACATGCTCCCAATCTTCGACG
>Ga0190271_10002118_pt1 | contig 11823 bp, 13 predicted proteins | sample Popmic356T_FD_133747 | JGI IMG/M metagenome (GOLD analysis project Ga0190271, IMG submission 133747) | Populus adjacent soil microbial communities from riparian zone of Weber River, Utah, USA - 356 T | ecosystem: Environmental > Terrestrial > Soil > Riparian zone | place: USA: Utah | collected...
GACTCAGAACTGACGCGGGGCGCCCTTGAGGACGCCCCGCGACGCGACACACCCATGACTCAGAACTCTGATACTCAGGCGACGCGGCCGGTGACGCGGGACCTACAACCGACGTTTTGGAGAATGCCCCGCCAAGGTAAACATTCAGTTGATGGGAGCCGCGCAATTTTTCAGGTAAGGTCTTGCAAACCATGCGGAACAATCCACTTGCGGCATGGTTCTTTTGACGCTGCGTAAAACTGCGATTGGACTTGGGGTTTGGACCCGGCAACAATTGCCGGTTGAGGCGACGGAGAGAAGTGATGCGCTGGGATGAATTGCCGCAAAGCGACAACGTCGAGGATCGCCGCGGCGGTGACGACGGCGGCTATTCGGGCGGGCCCGGCGGCGGATTTCCGATCGGCGGCGGCGGGCTCGGTATCGGCAGCGTCATCGTGCTCGGTTTGCTCGGCTGGGCGCTCGGCATCGATCCAAGCCTGCTCATCACCGGTGCGGAGATACTGACTGGCGGCCAGCAGCAGCGCCAGGAAGTGCCGTACAACAATCCGCGCAAACCGACCGCGCCGCCGAGCGACGATACGGGCAAGTTCGTTTCCGCGGTGCTGGGCAGCACCGAGGTGACGTGGAAGGGCATCTTCGAGAAGGAAGGCCAGACCTACCGTGCGCCGCGGCTGATCATCTTCTCCGGCGCCACCCAATCGGCCTGCGGCTTTGCGCAGAGCGCGATGGGCCCGTTCTACTGCCCGCCGAGCCGCGAAGTGTATCTGGATACCTCGTTCTTCCGCGATCTCGAGCGGCGTTTCCGCGGCTGCAACGGAGAGGCGTGCAAGTTCGCGCAGGCCTACGTGATCGCGCACGAGGTCGGCCATCACGTGCAGAATCTGCTCGGCATTTTGCCGAAGGCCCAGCAGGCGCAGCGCGCCTCGGGCGACAAGGTGGAGGCGAACCGCATCCAGGTCCGCGTCGAGCTCCAAGCGGATTGCTTCGGCGGCGTCTGGGCGCATCACGCCGAGCAGCGCTGGAAGCTGCTGCAGCCGGGCGACATCGAGGCGGCGCTGCAGACCGCGGCCGCAATCGGCGACGACATGCTGCAGAAGAAAACCCAGGGCCGCGTGGTGCCCGACAGCTTCACGCACGGCTCGTCGGCGCAGCGCCAGCAGTGGTTCATGACCGGCTTCAAGTCCGGCAACGTGAAGTCATGCAATACGTTTGCCTCGGGCCAGGTTGCTTCGCAGTAAATGACAACCGGCAAGGCCGGTGGGACAATGCGCCAATGCCCAGCCTTGATCAGACCCGCCAGTTCGTGCCGCTGAAGATCGCGGTGCTGACCGTCAGCGACACCCGCAGCCTTGCGGATGACAAGTCCGGTGCGACGCTGGCCGAGCGCATCGAGAAGGCGGGACACCTGCTCGCCGGGCGCGCCATCGTGCAGGACGACGTCGAGGCGATCCGCGCGCAGTTGCGCGCCTGGATCGCAGACCCGGCGATCGACGTGATCGTCACCACGGGCGGCACCGGTTTCACCGGCCGTGATGTGACGCCGGAGGCGGCCGAAGCGTTGTTCGAGAAGCGGATGGAGGGATTTTCCACCGCGTTCCATATGGTGAGCTATCCCAAGATCGGCTCGTCGACCATCCAGTCGCGCGCCACCGCGGGCGTCGCCAACTCGACCTTCATCTTCTGCGTGCCGGGCTCGCCCGGCGCCTGCCGCGATGCCTGGGACGAGATTTTGGTGCACCAGCTCGACTACCGCTTCCGGCCGTGCAATTTCGTCGAACTGATGCCACGGCTCGACGAGCACCTGCGCCGTCCCAAGGCCAAAGGCGCGACCGTCTAGCGCGGCTCCTGGATCTCCAGTTCCCAATGCTCGCTGACGACCTGCTGGCCCCAACTGCGCCGCTGTTCGCTCGAGATCAGTTTGAAGCCGCAGCGTTCATAGATGTGCCGCGCCGCGGTGAGCACCTGATGGGTCCACAGCGTGATCGTCCGATACCCGCATGACTGGGCGAACGCCACGCACTCCTCGGTCAACATTCGCCCGATGCCCAGCCCGCGCGCTGACGGTTCGACGAGAAGGAGCCGCAGCCGTGCGACGCCTTCGTCGGTATCCTTCACGAGCATCACCGAGCCGGCATGCTGGCCGTCGACTTCGGCGATCCAACAGCGCTCACGCTTCGGATCGAAGTTGTTGACGAAGTCGGCGACGATCTGCGCGCACAGCCCTTCGAAGTTTTCAGTCCAGCCGTATTCCCGGGCGTAAAGGATGGCATGGCGCGCCACGATGGTTCCGAAATCGCCTGGCCTCGGTTCGCGCAACGTGACGGCCGGTTCGATCTTCGGCCCGCCATCCATCAGCGTTTCGATGGTCCGCATCGCCAACACCAGCCGGTCCTGCTCCGGCTCGGCGATCCCGCGCAGCATGGCCGTGACCTGCTGCCTGGTTCTCGCTTCGAGCGGCGCGAACGCCTTGGCGCCCGCGGCGGTCATCGAGAGCAGCGTCTGCCGTGCGTCGCCGGGAGACACCTGTTTGCGGATCAGCCCCCGCTTGTGGAAGCTGCGCAGCATCCGGCTGAGATACCCGGCATCGAGCCCGAGATCGCGGCCGATGTCGGTCGCGGTCGCGGGATCGCGCTGCTTGATCTCGTAAAGCACGCGCGCCTCGCTCAGTGAAAAGGAGCTGTCGAGCCAGCCGTCACGCAGGACGCCGATCCGCTGTGTAGAAGCGGTTGAAGCGGCGAACCGCGGAGACGTGACTGCCTGCCTGCTTATTTCCTTGCGGCCGGGCCATGTACGCACGGTCGGCCAGATACTTGACTGAGTCAAGTATCTTCCGCGGTTAGCGGGCCCGCTTGGCCTTGCGGCGGACGGGGGCCGGCGAAGGGATGTAACGAGGATTCTGCGTGCACCAAGCGCCGCCGGTTGCGAAAATGTTCGCGCGGCATTGCTCGTACGACATCATCCCGCAGTTGTTCTCGACAAAGCCACCGCCCATCTGCCGGTGCGCGCACCACGGTCCTTCGTAATAGGCAAGGCTCGGCGCAGCCGAGCCTATCGATGCGACGGCCAGGACTGGAAACAGCAACCCGATGCGCATGACGAAAATCTCCACTCGCCCGTCGCGGCGGCGCGGACACTGACATGCAATGTGGCCTTGCCCGCCGCTATTGCAAGCGCTGTCTCTTGCTGCGCTTCGGTTCGACCCCTGCGTAACGCGGATTCTGGGTGCAGTGGCTGGCGCCCTGACCGCGGATTTCGAGTTGGCACATCTCGAACGAGCGCATGTCGCAGCGGTCCGCGACCGATCCTTCGCCGATCATGACGATCGCGCACCACGGACCTTGGTAGATCGTCTGGCTGGTCGCTGTCCCGGCCATCATGGCCAGGGCTGCGAGTGCCAGAACAGACATCGCCTTCATAAGCGCCTCCTACCGGTTGTCGCGTTTGGCCTTGCGCTGCTTCCTGGTTTCCGCCGATGCACGGAAGCGCGGGTTCTGCGTGCAGTAGGCGCCACCCTGCGCGAAGATTTCGGTCCGGCACATCTCATATGAGAGCATATCGCAGCGCTCGACATAGGAATCATCTCCGATCCCGACGTGGGCGCACCAGGGGCCCTCGCGCTGAGCATTGGCTGGTTGGAGGCCTGCAAGAACAACCGCTGTCGTCAGCGCCGCCGCCGCACACAATGATTTCATTGGATTCTCCTGTGGATTCGGCCTTGTCGTCACATCCCTGAGAACCAACTCCGGAAACGTGCGTTGTATTCGCGCCCATCCACCGTCGAGCGTAGCGGGCAGAATTATGTTCTTGTTTTGTTCTAAAATCCCGGCTACGGTCTCGAACCATGAAGCAGCCATCGGCAGTTCTCAAAGCCTCGCCGGCGTTGGTGCCCTCCGCGCCGGCGAGGGACGTTGAGACCATCGGCCTGCTCGGCACCGGCGTCAGCCATGAGCGGCGCCGTGGCCGTGGCACGCTTTCCAATGCCTCGGGCCGCTATGAGGAGATTGCGCGCATCGCGTTCGACGACGGCTGGCAGAGTCTTGAGGAATTGCCGCCGTTCCAGACCACGGTTTCGATCGACTCAACGCGCAAGATCATCACCCGAAACGACTCGCCGGACATCTCCTTCGACCGTTCGATCAATCCCTATCGCGGCTGCGAGCATGGCTGCGTGTACTGCTTTGCGCGCCCGACCCATGCATATCTCGGGCTGTCGCCCGGCTTGGATTTCGAATCCAAGCTATTCGTGAAGCCGGATGCGCCTGCGCTGCTGGAGAAGGAGCTTTCGGCCGCCAGCTACCAGCCGCGAACCATCGCGATCGGTACCAACACCGACCCGTACCAGCCGATTGAGCGTAAGTACCAGGTGATGCGCGGCATCCTCGAGGTGCTGGAGCGTGCCGGACACCCGGTTGGCATCGTCACCAAGTCGGCAATGATCCTGCGCGATCTCGACATCTTGGCGCGGCTCGCGGAGCGCAACCTGGTCAAGGTCGCAATCTCGGTCACCACGCTCGATGCAAAGCTTGCCCGCACCATGGAGCCGCGTGCCGCGACGCCGGGCCGCCGCCTGGAGGCGTTGCGCCAGCTCTCGCGCGCGGGCGTTCCGACCTCGGTGATGGTCGCGCCCGTCATCCCCGCCATCAACGACATGGAGATCGAGCGCATCCTCGACGCCGCGGCGCTCGCCGGCGTCAAAGGCGCCGGCTACGTGATGCTGCGGCTGCCGCTCGAGGTGCGCGACCTATTCCACGAATGGCTGCAGGCGAACTTCCCCGATCGCGCCGCCCATGTGTTCAAGCTCATTCGCGACACGCGCGGCGGCAAGGACTACGACTCCACGTTCGGCCGGCGCATGAAGGGCGAGGGGCCGTACGCCTGGATGATCGGGCGCCGATTCGAGACGGCCTGCGAGAAGCTCGGCCTCAATCGGCACAAGATCGCTTTGACCACCGGGCACTTCAGGTCGCCGCATCCGCGCGCTCAGCAACTCAGCCTATTCGCGTCGTGAGCGGCACGCCGCGCCTGACCGTTGTGACGCTTGGCGTGCGTGATTTTCGCGCCAGCCTGCGGTTCTACGAGGCGCTCGGCTTCGAGCGGAAGGTCCGCGCGACTGGCGACGAGGTTGCCTTCTTCGACGCCGGCGGGGTGGTGCTGGCGCTGTGGCATTGGAAACTGCTCGCCGAGGACGAGGCTTTGCCCGCGGAACCGGTGTCGGCGTACCGCGGCATGAGCCTCGCCTGGAACTGCAAGACGGCTGAGGAGGTCGATTCCGCGTTCGCTAGCGCCATCGCGGCGGGAGCCAAACCGCTCCGCAATCCTGGAAAGACCGACTATGGCGGTTATCGTGGCTATTTCGCAGATCCAGACGGCCATGCGTGGGAGGTGGTGACGGCGCCCGGCTTCGATTTCACGGAAGACGGCCGGCTGATCCTACCGGACTAGACCTTTTCCCCGCCATTCACCTAGGCGTCGCGGCGCGCGATTGACTCGCCTGGCTGGTGGCGCACTCTGCGCGCATGAGTCGTTCAGCCACCGCGAAAGTCGCGCGTCTCGATCTGTCCGAAGCCGTCGTCCATCCAACGTTCCGCCGTGAACGCGCGGCGATGAAGCGCGGCATCTTCCCGGTGGCGGGCTGCGATGAAGCCGGGCGCGGCCCGCTCGCGGGGCCGGTGGTCGCGGCGGCGGTGGTGCTCGATCCGAAACGCATCCCTCGCGGCCTCAACGATTCCAAGAAGCTCGACCGCGATGAGCGCGAGAGGCTCTACGAGAAGATCTGCGCCACCGCGCAGGTGGCGGTGGCGTTCGGCTCGATCGCACGCATCGACCGCGACAACATCCTGCAGGCTTCGCTGTGGGCGCTCGCGCGTGCGGTGCGGGCCTTGCCGGTGCGGCCGACGCTGGTTTTCGTCGACGGCCGCGACAAGATCGACGCGGGCTGCGACTGCCAGGCGGTGATCTCGGGCGACGCGCTGGTGGTTTCGATCGCCGCGGCGTCGATCGTGGCCAAGGTGACGCGCGACCGGCTGATGGTGCGGCTCGGCGCCGCGCATCCCGGCTACGGCTTCGAGCGCCACATGGGCTACAGCGTGCCGGAGCATTTCCAGGCGCTGGAAAAGCTAGGCCCCACCATCCACCACCGCCGCTCGTTCGCACCGGTCTCCGCGCTCTATGCGGCCCAGCCGGCTGCCACCCAAGACGTCGAAACGCGGTTGCCTCTCTAGCGTCCGCGGGGTTAGCTGCGTTCCGTTTGGAGCGCCTTCCGGCGCCGTGCGGGCGAATGCATCGAGTTTCCCTTTTCATCGAGTTGATACGAACGCGCCCGGTCGCGATCTTTTGGGCTGCGGCGCTGACGCAGGCTGCGCTCTGGACGCTGGCGCCGTCGCTGTTCTACGCGGCGCCGCCCGGCGAGCTCGCCGAGATGCTCGCCGTGGCGCATGAAACCGGGCTCGGCAATCCATACGGCCCGCCGCTCGCGTATTGGCTGGCTGAAGGCGCCTTCCGCATCGGCGGCATGTTCGCCGTCTACCTGCTCTCGCAGGCCTGCGTGCTCGTCATCCTGTGGGCGGCGTTCTCGCTCGGCCGCATTGTGGTCGGTCCGCGCCACGCTGTGCTCGCGGTGCTGCTGATGGCTGGCATCGCTGCGTTCGGCGTGGCGACGGTCGAGTTCAGGCCGGCGATGCTCGCGGCGGCGCTGTGGGCGCTGATGCTGCTGCATTATTGGCGGGCAGCCGGGCAGGGGCGGCGGATTTACTGGCTCGCGGTCGGCTTGGAAGCCGGTCTCTTGCTGCTCACGGCCTATTCCGGTTTGCTGCTGATTGGGCTCCTGCTCGTTTTCGCATTGGTCAGCAAGCGCGGCCGCGAGCAGTTCACCTGGCCGGAGCCCTATATCGGCGGCGCCATCCTCATCCTGGTGTTCTACCGTCATCTGATCTGGATCGAGCAGACCAACCTCCTCGACACAGTGAGCTTCGCCGGCCTCGCGGCTGTCGCCGACAACGCATGGACCTGGTTAGGGCTTCTTGGCTTATTGGTCATAGATCACGCGGGTTTCGTCGTGCTGGTGCTGCTCGCCCGCGGCTTCACGCTGTCGCCGCGCGGTCCCGCCGCCGAGGTTGAGCGCGCGCCCGTCGATCCGGATGCACGGACGTTCGTCTATTGCCTCGCGCTCCTGCCTGCCGCTGCGATCGGTCTCGCCGCGCTGTTCACCGGCCGCGTGGAAAATTTCCTCGTGCCGGCGCTGCCCGTGCTCACGGCGCTGGCGGTGATTGTCCTGGCACCGGACCGCATCCGCATCGTCCACCAGCGCCTCACGCAACACACCTGGGCGATGCTGCTGCTGTTGCCGCCGCTAATCGTGGCCATCGCGATTGCGCTCTTGCCGTGGACGTTTGCGGTCGATCTCAGGGTCGCGCAGCCGGCCGCCGAGATGGGCCGCTTCTTCGCCGAGAGCTTCGAGCGCCGCACCGGGCGGCCGCTGGCGGTCGTCACCGGCGACACGTACACGGCGGCTCTTGTTGCACTGACCGCGCCGAGCCGGCCAAGCCTCGAATTCTTTGCCACGCCCGCGCTGTCGCCGTGGGTCACGCCGCAGGACATCGCAGCCAAGGGAGCGGTCGTCGTCTGGCCGGCGACCACCACGCGCGGGCTGCCGCCGCCGGCGATCCAGCAGCGTTTCCCGGGATTGGTCGCCGAAGTGCCGCGCGCGTTCGAGCGCCGCTTCCAGGGCCGCTTGCCATTGACGCGGATCGGCTGGGGCGTGATCCGGCCGAGCACGTCGTCTGCACCTGCGCGGTAGATCAGTGCTGATGATACCCTTCGCCTGCCCGCACCTTGCCCCGGAACAGCCAGTACACGAACACGATGTAGCCAAGGATCACCGGCAGCAGCGCCAGCGTACCGACCAGCATGAACATCTGGCTCGAGGGCGAGGCGGCGGTATCCCAGATCGTCAACGAAGGCGGCACCAGGTACGGGAACCACGAGATCACAAGACCGAGATAGCCGAGCAGGAACAGCGCAATCGAGGCGAGGAACGGCGGAATGTCGCGTCCCGCTTCGAGCCAGCGCCATGCCGCGAACGCGGTGAGCGCCGTGATCGCCGGCACTGGCCAGAGATAAAACAAGTTCGGCAGCGAGAACCAGCGCTCGGCGATGCGCGGCACTGCGAGCGGCGTCCACAGGCTCACCGCGCCCATGAAGCCGAGCACCACGGCCAGCAGCAGCTTGCCGTGCGCTCGGTTGCGGTCGGCGACCGCGCCATCGGTTTTCATCACCAGCCAGGTGGCGCCAAGCAGCGCGTAGCCGGCGACCACGCCGACACCGCACAGCAGCGCAAACGGGGTCGCCCAGTCGAACGCGCCGCCGGCGAATACGCCATTCTCGATGCGTACGCCCTGGATCAGGCCGCCGAGGATGATGCCCTGGCACAGCCCGGCAAGCGTCGAGCCCGCCGCGAAGGCGAAGTTCCAGTAGCGCTTGCTGGTCATTGCTATCCAGCGGAACTCGAACGCGACGCCGCGGAACACCAGCGCGAGCAGCATCACGATCACCGGCAGGTAGAAGGCCGGCATGATCACCGAGTAGGCCTGCGGGAACGCGACCCACAATCCGCCGCCGCCCAGCACCAGCCACGTTTCGTTGCCGTCCCAGAACGGCGCGACCGAATTCATCATCTGGTCGCGCTCGCGCTCGTTCTTGGCGAACGGGAAAAGGATGCCGACGCCGAGATCGAAGCCGTCGAGCACCACATACATGGCGACCGCGGTGCCGATCAGCGCGGCCCAGATAACAGGGAGATAGCATTCCATGGCTAATCTCCCTCCCTAATGTCCGAGTGCTTCGCGGCCAGCCTCAGCCGCGGATGACAGCGGCCGCACCGGCGAGCCCATTTCCGGCGCCTCGATCGCGCGGCCTTGCGGTCCCTTCACGATCAGGCGATTGATGTAATAGAGGCCCATGGTGAACACGATGCCGTAGACCAGCACGAACAGTGCGAGCGTCGATGCGATCGTCGCGGCGGGCACCGGCGAGATCGCGTCGGCGGTGCGCAGGATGCCGTGCGCGATCCAGGGCTGGCGTCCGCTTTCAGTCACCACCCAGCCTGAGATGACAGCGACGAAGCCCATCCACCACGACATCGACGCTGGCCACAGATACCAGCGCGTGTCGAACAGCCGTCCGCGCCACCACAGCAGCGCGCCGATCAGGCCGGCCGCGATCATGACGAGGCCGAGGCCGACCATGATGCGGAACGCGAAGAACACGGGGACGACCGGCGGGCGCTCCGACGGCGGCACGCTCTTGAGGCCGGGGAACAGCCCGTTGGGATCGTGCGTGAGGATCAGCGACGCGCCCTTCGGAATCGAGATTTCGAAATGGTTGCGCTCCGCCTTCTCGTCGGGCCACGCAAACAGCACGAGATCGCCGGGCTTGCTGCCGTCCCAGTGCGCCTCCATCGCCGCGATCTTGATCGGCTGGTGCTCGAGCGTATTGAGGCCATGCTGGTCACCGATGAAAAGCTGGAGTGGCGCGAGAATGGCGATCATGCCGACCGCCATGCGCATCATGGTCTTTGCTTCGTCGAGATGCTTGTTGGCAAGAAGATAGCGTGCGCCGACGGCGAGGATGACCAGCGAGGTGGTCAAGTAAACCGCGGTGAGCATGTGCGTGAAGCGATACGGGAAGCTCGGATTGAAAACGATCGCGTGCCAGTCGACCGGATAGGCGATGCCGTTGCGGATTTCGTGCCCGGCCGGCGTCTGCATCCAACTATTGGCGGACAGAATCCAGAACGCCGAAATCGCGGTGCCGATCGCGACGAAAATCGCCGACATCACGTGCAGCCAGGGCGGCACGCGTTTCCAGCCGAACAGCATGACGCCGAGGAAGGTTGCTTCCAGGAAGAAGGCGGTGAGCACCTCATACCCGATCAGCGGACCGATTACGTTGCCGACCACCACCGAGAAGCGGCTCCAATTGGTGCCGAACTGGTAGGACAGCACGATCCCCGACACGACGCCCATCGCGAACGAGACCGCGAAGATCTTGGTCCAGAAGCGTGCCAGGCGGTGCAGGTGCTCGCGGCCCGTCCACATCCAACGCACCAGCAGCGTGGCGATGAACGCCGACAGCCCGATCGTGAAGCTCGGAAAAATGATGTGAAACGTGATCGTGAACGCGAATTGCAGGCGGGCAAGAAGGACGGGATCGAGGTCCATAGCTGTCACCTTAGCCTCGAAGGCGTGCCGAACAACAGCGCATACAAATGTGAATCCGCCTGTTGAATTCCGCAAGGGGCCGGGTGCCCCTGTGACGCAGCGCCGCTATGCTTGTGCCGCTGGGAACGGGAGCGGGGGCTTCACCATGAACGATTTTCTGGACCGGTATTTTGGGCTCGAGCGGCACGGCACCGACGTGCGCACCGAGGTGATCGCGGGCGTTACCACGTTCCTCACCATGGTCTACATCGTGTTCGTCAATCCGGCGATCCTGGCGAACGCCGGAATGGACAAGGGCGCGGTGTTCGTCGCGACATGCGTCGCCGCGGCGGTCTCGACTCTGATCATGGCGCTCTACGCCAATTATCCGATCGCGCTCGCGCCCGGCATGGGGCTCAACGCGTTCTTCGCCTTCACGCTGGTGCTGACCTACAAGTACACGTGGCAGCAGGCGCTCGCCTTTGTGCTGGTATCCGGCATTCTGGCGCTCATTATCTCACTCACGCCGCTGCGCGAATATGTCATCAACGCGATCCCGAGAAATCTCAAGCTCGCGGTGTCGGCGGGCATCGGCCTTTTCCTTTTCATCATCGCGCTCGAGCAGGCCAAGATCGTGGTTGATCACCCGGCGACGCTGGTGACTCTGGGCGACCTCAAGCAATGGCCCGCCATCCTTGCGCTGGCCGGCTTTACGCTGATTGCGGCGCTCAACGCGCGCAACGTACTCGGCGCGACGCTGATCGGCATCCTGGTGGTAACGCTGATCGGCATCCCGCTCGGGCTCGTCCAATATTCCGGCGTGGTTTCAATGCCGCCGTCGCTCGCCCCGACCTTCCTGCGACTCGACTTCTCTCGGGTGTTCGAAACGACGGCGCTTGTTGTGATCTTCACGCTGCTGCTGGTCGATTTCTTCGACACAGCCGGCACGCTGATCGGCGTCGCCCACCGGGCCAAGTTGCTCGACAACGACGGCAAGCTGCCGCGGATGCGCCAGGCGTTGGTCGCGGACTCGTCGGCAACCGTGATTGGCTCGCTGCTCGGCACCTCGAACACCACGAGCTATATCGAAAGCGCGTCCGGCGCCTTGGCCGGCGGCCGCACCGGGTTGACCGGTGTCGTTGTCGCGGCGCTGTTCCTGCTGGCGCTGTTCTTCGCGCCGCTGGCCGGCATGATCCCGGCCTACGCCTCCGCCGCCGCGCTGCTCTACGTCGCAGTGGTGATGGCGCGCGGGCTTGCCGAGATGGAGCGGGACGACCTCACGGAATCCGCGCCCGCGGTGGTTGCCGCCGTCTCGATGCCGCTGACCTACTCGATCGCGACCGGCATTGGCCTTGGCTTCATCACCTATGCCGTGATCAAGCTCGTCGCCGGCAAAGTCAGCGATGCTTCGCCCGTCGTTCTGGTTCTGGCGGTGCTGTTCGCAATCAAGTTCGCGGTGGGCTGAGGTTTCTTACTGGCGGATGCCGTAGCGCGAGAACTCGGACTCTCGATGTCCGACTTCATGGTCTTTGCCGCAGTGATGTCGGAGATGCCCCCGGCCTTGTCGCCTTTTCTCGCCTTGGCGACACCACGGCCGTAGAGCGCGCTAGGTAGCTTCGATTCGAGC
>Ga0190271_10002119_pt1 | contig 11823 bp, 10 predicted proteins | sample Popmic356T_FD_133747 | JGI IMG/M metagenome (GOLD analysis project Ga0190271, IMG submission 133747) | Populus adjacent soil microbial communities from riparian zone of Weber River, Utah, USA - 356 T | ecosystem: Environmental > Terrestrial > Soil > Riparian zone | place: USA: Utah | collected...
ACCAACGAGGACGCGCATGTCTGAGGTCCACGCCGCCCTGGCCGCGCACGGCCACGAGCATCACCCGCGGCTGCAGCATCACTTCGACTCGCTGGAGCAGCAGCTCTACGCGTCGACGTTCGGGATGTGGGTGTTCCTGGTCACCGAAGTGCTGTTCTTCGGCGGCCTGTTCATGGCCTACATCCTCTACCGGATCTGGTATCCGGACATGTTCGTCGCGGCCAGCCACCACCTGAGCATTCCGCTCGGCACCTTCAATACGGCGGTGCTGATCGGCAGCTCGCTGACGATGGCCTACGCGGTGAACGCCGCACAGCGCGGCGCCAAGCCGCGCGAGCAGGTCATGTGGCTGGTCGGCACGATGATCCTGGGCGCGATCTTCCTCGGCGTGAAGGTCATCGAGTACTCCGACAAGATCACCCACCACCTGGTGCCCGGCCCGAATTTCCACTTCGACAACCCGGCCTTCCAGGGCACGGCGCAGATCTACTACTCGCTCTACTTCGCGCTGACCGGCCTGCACGCCACCCACATGATCATCGGCATGGTGATCATGGCGATCATCGCCCGCATGGCCGCCAAGGGTCAGTTCACTCCCGAGTGGTACACACCGGTCGAGATCATGGGGCTCTACTGGCACTTCGTCGATTTGATCTGGATCTTCCTGTTCCCGCTCCTGTACCTCATCGGCGGGGCTCACTGACATGTCTTCCACCGGCCACGTCATCGGCAACCGGTTCACGTACTTCCTGGTCTTCATCGCGTTGATGGTCGGCACGGCCGTCACCGTGGCCGTGACCTACGTGCACCTCGGCTGGCTCAACCTGCCGCTCGCCCTGGCCATCGCCGTCACCAAGGCGATGCTGGTGATCATGTTCTTCATGCACCTGAAGGATCACCCGAAGCTGATCAAGGTGACGTTCGGTGCGGCGTTCTTCTTCTTCATGATCCTGATCGCGCACACGCTGAGCGACTACCTGTCGCGGGACCAGATGGGCATGCCGAACTTCCCGGCGAGCGGTTTGGTCGCGAAGCCGTAGCGCTACCCAGCCTGCACATCAGTGGACGCACGGCCGAGTCCGAAAGGACTCGGCCGTTTCTTTTTGCTTCAACGTGCCCACGCCGTTCGGCTATAACGACGGGGCCCCCTTCATCCTGTGTTACCGAGGAGCGTCGATGATCCGTACCGCGTTCGCCGCTGTCTTGTGTCTGGCCACCGCCGTCCCCGCGGCCGCGCAGGTCACTCGCGTCAGTATCTCTACCGCCGGCGTGGAGGCCAACGAAACGAGCCGGAACGCCGCCATCAGCGGCAACGGCCGTTTCGTCGCGTTCGACTCGCTGGCGACGAATCTGGTCGCGGACGACACCAACAACAGCTTCGACGTGTTCTTCCGCGATCGTGATACGGACGCCGACGGCATCTTCGACGAACCCGGCGCCGTGACCACGACCCGCGTCAGCGTCGCGGTCGACGGCACCCAGGGGAACGCATCGAGCATCGCTCCGGCGATCACGCCGGACGGCCGTTTCGTGTTCTTCGTGTCGGCGGCGACCAACCTGGTCGCCGGGGCCAGCGGCGCCTTCGATGTCTATCGGACGGACCGCACGACCGGCACCATCGTCCGGGTGCTGGCGTCGGTGGCCGGATTCATCACGCCCGTGGTCAGCGACGATGGCAACGTCGTGGTGACGCTTGCCGGCGGGCCTATCGGTATCGTGGTGCGCGACATCGCCGCCGGGCAGACCACGACGCTTCCGCCGCCCTACGTGTTCGAGGGCACGCCCACGTTCCCGTCGGCTCATCTGGAATACACGTCGCTGTCGATCACCGGTGACGGCGCCCGGGTCGGCTACGTGAGCTACGTCTACTACTACCACGGCGCGCCGTACGAGGACTCGCGGTTCCACGTCTACGACCGCGCCTCGGGCACGACGACCGACATCGCGTCCGGGTACCTCAGGGAGCCATCGCTGACCGTGTCCGGAATCGCGGCGATCATCCCGCGTCGTACCGGGCCGGTCCGGCGCGTGCTGGCCACTGGTGCGGAGACGGCGGCGTGCCTGATGCCGCCAGAGACCTATCCCGTGTCGCGGATCTCACCCTCCGGACGATACATGCTCTCGTCCGGCGGCCTGCTCTGCGACAGCGCCCTCGGCACCTTGACGTCCATCGGCGTGGTGTCGAACACGACCGACTTCAGCGACGACGACCGCTTCATGGCGTTGAGCTCGGCGATGCCGGACGTGCTGCCGGGCAACGTCGACACCAACGGCGTCCAGGACGTGTTCGTGTTCGATCTGCCCGACTTCCTCGACGCAGACAACGACACGATGGACGATCGCTGGGAGACGCTGTTCGGCGTCACCGATCCGGCCGCGGATCCGGACGCCGACGGACAGACCAACGCCCAGGAGGAGGACGCCGGCACGCACCCGAACGGCCAGGTCCGGCGCTTCCTGGCGGAGGGCGCCACCGGCAGGTTCTTCCACACCGCCATTTCGCTCGCCAATCCGAGCTCCACGCTCGCCGCTGCGGCCGTCCTCACCTTCGATCGCGGCGACGGCTCGCGCATCCGGCGCCCGATTGCGATACCGGCCGGCCGCGCCGCCGTGGTCGATGTCGGCGCGGTCGCTGACCTGGAGACCACGGATGTCTCGACGACGGTCGAGAGCGACCGCCTGCTCGCCGTCGAGCGCTCGATGACGTGGGGCACGTTGCCCGACGCGATCTACGGCTCGCACGCGGAGACCGCGACGGCATCGCCGTCGGCGACGTGGTTCCTCGCCGAAGGGTCGACCGTGCTCGGCTTCGACCTGTTCTACCTGCTCCAGAACCCGCAGGCGACTACCGCCCACGCCACGGTCAACTTCCTGTTGCCGTCGGGCACGACGATCTCCCGGACCTACACGCTCGCGCCGGGCAGCCGGACGACGATCTACGTGAACCAGGTGGAAGGTCTCGACGAGACCGACGTCTCCGGCGGTGTCAGCGCCGACGCCCCGATCGTCGTGGAGCGGGCGATGTATCGCAGCCTGCCCGGGCAGCCTTTCGCCCTCGGGACCAACTCGATGGGCGTACCGGCGGCGGCGACGTCGTGGTTCCTGGCCGAGGGCGCGACCGGCGCGTTCTTCGATCTCTACGTGCTGATCGCCAATCCCGGCAGCACGGACGCCAGCGTGACCGCGCGGTACGCCAAGCCGGATGGCACCGTCGTGACCCAGACCTACACGGTGCGCGCGCACAGCCGGTTCAGCGTCTACGTCGACGGCATTCCCGGGCTCGAGACCACGGCGGTCGCGACGACGCTGACCTCGACCAACGCCGTGCCGATCGTCGCCGAGCGCGCCATGTACTGGCCGGGCGGGTTCTTCGACTACTACGAGGGCCACAGCTCGGCTGGCAGCACGTCGACGGCGCCCGAATGGGTGGTCAGCGGCGGCCAGAATGGCGGCGCCGACTCGGTCCGGACCTTCGTGCTGATTGCCAACACGGCCAGCAACCCGGGCGAAGCCACCCTCACGGTGCTGCCGGATCGTGCCTTCACAGGCCCGGCGCCAGCGCCCATCGTCGTCGCGCTGCCGGCGAACAGCCGGACCACCGTGCCGATCATCGCGGTGGACGGGGCGTTCGGTGTGCGCGTGGTCAGCACCGGCGGGGCACCGGTGCCACTGGTGGTCGAGAGCGCCGTCTATCGCAGCGCGGGTGGCGTGATCTGGTCGGCTGGCTCGAACTCGCTGGCCACGCCGGTCGTGCCTTAGAACACGGCGACTCCGGAGTCCAGGCGACTCCGGAGTCGCCGCCTCCCTGGCAGCCGCTCGATCGCGTCGCGACACGCACGAGGCCCGCGACACTGTGTCTGCAATCGCGACACGAGTGAAGCCGGCGGCTTCAATGGATCTGGGTTCGCAGGCGCGTGAGCGCCTGAATCTGGGGAAAAAGCGGAAATCTACTGGCGCGCAGCTGACGATTCCCTTCGTCGATCGCCACGGCACGCTCGTTGCTGGCACCCCGGCAATGACGACGACGTCGCGTGCGCTCATTGCCTTCCTGGCTTCTCTCGCTGCTGCTGTGCCGGCGGCCGCTCAAGTCCCTGCGTTCAGGCGCTACCTCGCCGAGGGCGCCACGGGCCCGTTCTTCGCGACGAGGCTGTCGCTGGCCAACCCGGATGGCGCCAACCCCGCAAACGTGGTGCTGATCTTCGACAACGGGTCTGGCACCAGGCGGACCTTACCCTTGTCCCTGGTTCCCGGAGGCACGGCCTTCGTCGATGTCGGCGCGATCAGCGGCTTCGCGTCGAGCGACGTGTCCACGACCATCGAGAGCGACCGGCTCGTCGTCGTCGACCGGATGATGGAATGGGGCATCGACCCCGCCACCGGTCACGGCTACGGCTCGTCCCTGGAGACGGCGGCGGCAGCGTCCTCGACGACGTGGTTCCTCGCCGAGGGGTCGACTGTCCTGGGCTTCGATCTGTATTACCTGCTGCAGAACCCGCAGCCGACGATCGCGAACGTCACCGTGCGCTACCTGCTGTCGTCGGGGACGGTGATCACGCGGACCTACAGCATGGCGCCGCACAGCCGCACCACGGTCTACGTCAACGTCATACCGGGCATCGAGGAAACCGACGTGTCGGGCGACATCACCGCGAATGTGCCGATCATCGTCGAGCGGGCGATGTACCGGAACACGCCAGGACAGTATTACGGGCTCGGCACGGTCTCCATGGGGATCACCGCGCCGGCGACGCGCTGGTTCCTCGCCGAGGGTGCCACGGGCACCTTCTTCGATCTCTACGTCCTGTTCGCCAACCCCAGCGCGACCGAGGCGCACATCACGGCCGAGTACGCGAAGGAAGATGGGACGGTCATCACGCGGAACTACGTCGTCGGCGCCCACACCCGTTTCAGCGTCTACGTCGACAGCATCCCCGGACTCACGGACACCTCGGTCGCGACCACCGTGACCTCGACCAACAACGTGCCGATCGTGGTCGAGCGGGCGATGTACTGGCCGGGCACCTTCTTCGAGTACTACGAAGGGCACACGTCGGTCGGCACGACCGCGACCGCCCAGCGCTGGGTGATCGCGAGCGGCGACGGTGATCCCGGCACCCAGACGTTCGTGCTGCTGGCGAACACCGACAATCGGCCGGGACAGGCGGAGCTCCGCATCATGTCGCCATCCGGGTTCAACGCGGGCCTGCGCCGCGTCGTGAACCTGCCGGCCAACAGCCGGACGACGGTGGAGCTCACCGGCATGCCGCCGCGCTACGGTGTCCTCGTGACGAGCATCGGCCCGTCGCCCGTCGAGCTCGTCGTCGAGCCCTCGGTCTATCGAAGCTACCGTGGCCTGCTCTGGGCGTCGGGGGCGAACGAAGTGGCCACGCCCTTGCCCTAGCAGCCGAATCGTCGTCGGGAGTCACTCCCGACGGCCATTGCGGATTGCGCGACGAGGCCGTTCGTCACAGGGTTCGTACCAAGAGTGTTGACCGGCTGTGCGCCCGCTTCTAGTCTGCCGCATGCTCAGACGTGCGACGTTCGTTGGCCCGTTGATCCTGGCCGCTTTTCTTGCCCTTCCGACGGCCGCCCTGGCCGGCCCGATGACGCCTGGCGAGCGCCAGCGGCTCATCGCGCACCTCCAGATGACGGAGGATTGGCTGGTCGGCGAGCTGGAGGGGCTCTCCGATGCCCAGCTCACGTTCAAGACGACGCCTGAGAGCTGGAGCATCAAGGACGTGGCCGAGCACCTGGCCATCGCGGAGCCGCAGTACTGGACCAACCTGGAAGCGTCGATGAAGGAGCCGGTGAAGGCCGGGTGGAAGCCCGAGGCCACCGACGAGCAGATGCTCTGGTACGGCATCGACCGCACCAACCGCCAGCGCACCGGCGAGGCGCGCGTGCCGCACGGCCAGTTTCCGAGCGCCCAGGCGTCGCTGGCGTCGTTCCGCAAGCTGCGCGCGACGATGCTCTCGACGGCGAAGGCGTCCCAGGAGGACTTCCGCGGCCGCCCCTTCATGGGCGGCGGCCAGGACGTCTATCAGTGGTTCCTGATGGTCTCGACCCACTCGCAGCGGCACATCCTGCAGATCCGCGAGATCAAGGCCCACCCGAACTACCCGAAGAAGTAGACGACTCCGGAGTCGTTCCTGGTCCGTTTAGGCGTGGACGCCGGGCGCCTCGTGTCCGGAGCGCTGCACGTACTCGACGTACGAGCCGGGATAGGCGTGCGGCTCGGCTTCGACGCCGCTCTCGCCGCCAAGCTCGAGCACGCGATTCGCGAGGCCGCGCAGGAAGGCGCGATCGTGCGAGACGAACAGCATCGTGCCGTCGAACTCGCCGAGCGCGGTGATCAGCATCTCCTTGGTCGCCAGATCGAGGTGGTTCGTCGGCTCGTCGAGGACCAGGAAGTTCGGCGGATCGAGGAGCATGCGGGCCATCGTCAGCCGCGTCTTCTCGCCGCCGGACAGCGCCCGGATCGGCTTCTGCACGTCGTCGCCGGGGAACTGGAAGGCGCCGAGCAGGTTGCGCAGGACGCCGATGCTCTCCCGCGGGAAGTCCTTCTGCATCTGCTCCCAGACGGTGAGCGACGGGTCGAGCAGGTCGAGCGCCTGCTGCGCGAAGTAGCCCATCTTCAGGCTGGCTCCGAGCGTCACCGAGCCGGAATCCGGCGTCAGCGCGCCGGCGACCATCTTCAGCAGCGTCGACTTGCCGGCGCCGTTGCGGCCCATCACGCACCACCGCTCGCCGCGGCGGATCGTCAGGCTCAGTCCGTCGTAGACGACGCGCGTGCCGTAGGCCTTGTGGACGTCCTCGATCACAGCCACCTGATCGCCTGATCGCGGCGGCCGGCGGAAGTCGAACCGCACGATCTCGCGCTTCCTCGGCAGCTCGATCTTCTCGATCTTCTCGAGCGCCTTGACCCGGCTCTGGACCTGCGCCGCCTTGGCCGCGTGCGCCGAGAAGCGCTCGATGAAGCGCTGCTCCTTCGCCAGCATGGCCTGCTGGCGGGCGTAGGCGGCCTCGCGATTGGCCTCCCGCAAGGCCCGCTCGCGCTCGTAGAAATCGTAGTTCCCGGTGTAGGCCGTGATCTCGCCGCCGTCGATCTCGGCGATGCGCGAGACCAGCCGGTTCATGAAGTCGCGATCGTGCGACGTCATCAGCAGCGCGCCGTCGTAGTTCTTCAGGAACGACTCGAGCCAGATGATCGACTCGATGTCGAGGTGGTTGGTCGGCTCGTCCATCAGCAGGACGTCGGGCCGGCCGAGGAGGACGCGGGCCATGGCGACGCGCATCTTCCAGCCGCCGGACAGCGCGCCGACGTCGCCGTCGATGCGGGCGTCGTCGAAGCCGAGCCCGTGCAGCACCTCGCGCGCCTGGCTCTCGAGCGCGTAGCCGCCAAGGTGGTCGTACTCCTCCTGGACCTCGCCGAAGCGCTCGAGGATCTTGTCCATCTCGCCGGCGCGGTCCGGGTCGCCCATCGCGTGCTGGAGCGCTTCCAGCTCGTGGTGCAGGTCGCCGACGCGGCCGCTGCCGGCGATGGCTTCGTCGAGCACCGAGCGCCCAGACATCTCCTCGACGTCCTGCCGGAAGTAGCCGATGGTGGCCTTCCGCGGCACGGTCACCTCGCCGTCGTCCGCTGACTCCTCGCCGACGATCATGCGGAAGAGCGTCGTCTTGCCGGCCCCGTTGGGCCCGACCAGCCCGACTTTCTCGCCCGAATTGAGCTGGAAGGACGCGTCGACGAACAGGACCTGCCGGCCGTACTGCTTGTTGATGCGGGAAAACGAGATCATGCGAGTTTCGCTGCGAGCTGCTGCAGGAACAACCCGACGTCAGTGACCAGGCCGATTGTCTGACTGGATCCCCGGTCGGCGAGCTTCGTCACGACGGCGGGGTTGATGTCGACGCAGATCACCTTGACCCACGCCGGCAGCATGTTGCCGACGCCGATGCCGTGGAGCATCGTCGACAGCATCAGCACCAGCTTCGCGTCGGTGAGGGCGGCGGAGTAGCCGTCCTGCGCGGCGACGAGGTCCATCTCGGTGTCGGCGAGCGGTCCGTCGTCGCGGATGCTGCCGGCGAGCACGTAGGGCACGCCGTGCTTCACGAGCTCGTACATGATTCCCGACTTCAGGACTCCGGAGTCGACCGCGGCCCGGATCCCACCGGCGCGGTTCACGGTGTTGATCGCCCGCATGTGGTTGCGGTGGCCTTCCTTCACCGGTGAGCCGGCTTCCAGGTCGACGCCGAGAGACGTGCCGAACAGCGCGTGCTCGACGTCGTGGACGGCCAGCGCGTTGCCGGACAGCACCGCGCTCACGTAGCCCTTGCGGACGATGTCGCTGAAATAGCTGGTGCCCCCGGTGTGCACGGCCACCGGGCCCATCACGAACACGATCTTGCCGCCGTCGCGCCTGATGTCGCGCATCATCGCGGCGATCTTGGCGATGCTGACCTCGACCCGCCGCTCCGACGAGATCTCGTTGGTCATGAACGCGAAGCCGTGACGGTCGCGTTCGCGGAACTCGGGCACGACGCGGATGCCGCCGTTGCCGCACACGATGGGATCGCCGCGCCGCACGTCGCGCAGCTTGCGGCAGGTCGCGGTGCCGTCCTCGACGATGATCACGGCGTCCATCCGCTGCCGCCCGACCTCGATCCAGCGCCCGTCGTGGCGGACGACGGTGCGGTGATTGGTGGTGGAGTAGAAGTCCTCGGGCGCGCAGCCGTCCTTGTCGGCGGGCCGCACCGTCACGTCGTTCTCCGCCAGCGGATGGCAGCCGAGCGCCAGCAGTTCCTCGAGCAGGGACGACAGGCGCGACTGGTCCGGCGCCGAGACCTTCAGCCGCAGCCGCGAGTAGTCCTCGTTGGTGCGGCCGATGTCGAAGCTCAGGACCTCGAACGCGCTGTCGTGGCGGATGACGGCGTCGAACACCGACGTGAGGATCTGCGAATCGACGAGGTGACCCTCGGCCTCGAGAATGGACTCAACGTTCACGCCGGCCATTGTATGTTGGCGGCCGCGCTCCCGGGCGTGGCCTACCAGCGGTGATAGGCGGGGTGGCCCGGTTTCACCGCGACGAAGCGGCCGCGGCAGGTGGCGGTGACCTCGCCGCCGGCCGCGAGCTCGCCGTCGATCGTTGCGCGATCGTCCTCGAGCTCGACCACCCACGCGCGCAGGTGCACGTCGCCCGTCGTCGGCGTCGGATGGCGCATCCGGATCGCGTAGTCAGCGGTGACGGTGCAGGGCGGACGATCGGCGCCGCGCCGGCGCATCAGCGCGTGGGCCGCTGCCCAGTTGCAGTGGCAGTCGAGGAGCGTGCCGATGATGCCGCCGTTGAGGACGCCGGGGAACGCTTCGTGGTGCGGGCCGGGCCGCCAGGTCGCGATCAGCGCGCCGTCGTCGCCGACGACGCTGCGGACGTGGAGGCCGGCCGGGTTCGCCGGACCGCAGCCGAAGCAGGCGAGTGCGGGCGCGTAGCGCTCCTGCAGGCAGAGGCCGCGATCCGGATCCGGCGCCGTCATGCTCCGGCCGCCTACGCCCGGCCGACCGTGTCGCGCAGCAGCCGCTCGACGATCTCGAGCAGTTCGCGCGAGCTGACCGGCTTGGTGAGGAAGGCGCTGGCGCCCTCGGCGTCGGCTTCGGCGCCGGCCGTCTCGAGGGTCGTGCCCGTGAGCATGATCACCGGCACCCCGCCGTGCCGCGGCGACTGGCGCACGGCACGCAGCAGCTCGAGGCCGTTCATCGCGGGCATCTCGCGATCCGTGATGACGAGGTCGATGCGGGCGTCGGCGAGTTCGGTCCAGGCCTCGTGGCCGTCGGTCGAGGCCATCACGTCGTAATGGGCGCGCTCGAGGATCGAGGACAGCACACGGCGGGTCACCGGGTCGTCGTCGACGACCAGGATGCGGCCACCGAGGGAGCCGGGGCTGCCGAGCGGTGCGTCGGACGGGCTGCTCATCGCCGGATGCTCCCGATCATGGCACGTCGACCGGCGCCTTCAGCACGAGGACCGTCTGATCGTCCGCCGCCGGCCGCCCCTGGCGGAACGCGTCGACGTCCTCGAGCAGCGCGTTGACGATGACGTGGGCGTCGCGCTGCGCGACGCGGGCGATCGCGTCGGCGAGGCGATCCACGCCGTAGTAGGTCCCGTCTGGCGCGGTGGAATCGGTGAACCCGTCGGTGGCGACGACCAGCAGGTCGCCGGGCCGCCAGCGCAGCACGTGGCCTGGACTGTTCGAGCTCGCCAGCATGCCCACCGGCGGCTCGTCCGCGTCGAGGAGCAGGCTCGGACCGCCGTGCGGCCGGTAGATGGCCGGCGCGTGGCCCGCGTTCACGTAGCGCAAGGTGCGGGTGCGCTCGTCGTACAGCACCAGGAAGGCGGTGGCGAACATCTCGAGCGCGACGAAGTCGTCGTAGAGGCTGCCGACCGCCGAGCGCAGGAGCCATTGCGGCTCGGGCGGGCTGGTCCGCAACGCGCAGCGGAAGGCGGCGTGGGCCATCGCCATCACGATGGCCGCCGGGACGCCCTTGCCCGACACGTCACCCAGGCAGGCGAACAGGCCGTGCGTGCCGAGCGGCAGCACGTCGTAGAAGTCGCCGCCGACCGCCGAGGCCGGGCGCGCCGCGGCATGGACCTGGATGCCGGGCAACACCGGCCAGGTCCGCGGCAGCAGGTCGTGCTGCACCTGTGCCGCCAGCAGCATCTCGGTCGCGCGGGCGGAGTCGGCGAGCTTGTCGCGGTGCGCGAACGCGTTCTCGATCAGCGCGCCGGCCTGCTCGGCGATGGCCAGCGACAGCTTCACGTCCGGCGTGCTGAACGGCCGGCCGGATCGCGCAGCTCCCAGCGCGGCGATACCGGCATTGCGGGCACGGACCGGTGCGACCACCCAGCAGTCGTGGCGTGCCGATGGCGAGGCCGCGGCTTCCTGGCCGACGTAGACCTGTGGCTTCCGCCGCATCTTGTTCAGCCAGCCGCTGACGCGGCCTGGCTCGAGGGGCATGTCGGGCGACGTCACGACCTGCGGCTTGGGACTGTCCGCGAGGAGCGCGATGAACCCGAGGTCCGCCTTCAGCAGCCGTCCCATCTCGGCCGCAATCGTCTGCAGAGTCAGCGGAATGTCGAGCTTGTTGCGGCTCGAACGGGCCAGATCGTAGAGGGCCAGGATTTCGTCCTGCCGGTCGACCAGCTCGGCCGCCAGCAGATCGCCGTCCCGCTCGCTTTGGATGAGGGCGGAGATGGTGGCCGCGTCGGCGTCGAGCCGCGACTTGGAGTCCGGCTTCGCGCCGACCAGGCCCAGCGCCAACTGAGAGGCCCCGGCGACCTCTGCCGTGACGTCGGGGGCCGCGGGTGCGGGGCCCGGCGGCCAACTGACGACCCATGAGCGACCTTGCAGGAGGCCGAAGGCGGCCGCGTCGCGAAGCCAGGCGCCCGACAGCCGTTCCAGAGCCGATTTCACCAGGGCCGAACGAACCGCGGACGGCATCGCAGCGTGAGCTTGCGCGAATTTGCAGGGCGCGTCAACGCGCGTGGAACCCGGCTTCCCCAGCTCTGCCATCGGTTCTGGAGGGAAATAGTGACAACTGCCGTGCAGTTCTGCCCGCGCTGTGGCGCCATGGTTCCAACGTGTGGACAGTGATCCAACCAAATGGCGTGGAATACGGTTAGTCGGACGTGGCACCCCTCTTGCTCTTAGGGAGGCATCGCGCGCGAAAGCGCACGATCCCCACCGCGGGTCGGCCGGCTCCCACAGCCGAAACGTCCGATTCGCTCAGCCCACCAGCCGCCTCCGGGAGCTTCGGCTCCCGGGGTCCTGCCC
>Ga0190271_10002120_pt1 | contig 11821 bp, 15 predicted proteins | sample Popmic356T_FD_133747 | JGI IMG/M metagenome (GOLD analysis project Ga0190271, IMG submission 133747) | Populus adjacent soil microbial communities from riparian zone of Weber River, Utah, USA - 356 T | ecosystem: Environmental > Terrestrial > Soil > Riparian zone | place: USA: Utah | collected...
CAGCATGGAGTAGGACATAAACCCGCGGGAACAGAAGTGAATGTGCCGCTTACTTATGGTGATTATTATTTTATAGAAGCGATGATACGTTACCAGGCGTTAAAGAAAAAATAGTATTCCAGGAAAGCACTTACGTAAGTATATAAATTTATAATCAATGAAAAATTTTATTCTCCTGTTTGTTTGTTGTTTTCTCCTACAGGTTTGTTCTGCACAAAAAGTTATTCAGTTATATGCTGGCAAAGCACCCGGTTCTGAAAGTTGGACATGGAGCGAGAAAGAAGTATTTTCAACGGCATGGAATACACAGATAGTTTATAATGTTACGCAACCGACAATAACAGCATATTTGCCCGACAAAACAATCGCGACAGGTGTAGCCGTGGTTATCGCACCCGGCGGTGCCTTTCATGCCTTATCGATCAATAGCGAAGGCATAGATGTGGCGAAATGGCTCAATCAAAAAGGCATTGCGGCCTTTGTATTGAAGTATCGTTTGGCACATATTTTAACCGAGGATCCTGCTGGCGAACTGTCGGCTAAAATGAATGAACCTCAAAAATTAGGTGAGGCAATGGGACCAATCATTCCTCTGGCGATCGCAGATGGGTTGCTGGCAATGAAATATGTTCGCGCTCATGCGAATGAATTTGGTGTTGATACCAAGAAGATAGGGATCATGGGTTTTTCGGCTGGCGGAACAGTTACTATGGGAGTTAGTTATAAATATGATGCTGATTCAAGACCTGATTTCAGCGCGCCAATCTATGCGTATATTCCTGGTGATATGGCGTCATCATCCATTCCTTCTGATGCGCCGGCATTATTTATATGTGCTGCAACCAACGACGGGTTGAGGCTAGCTACTCATAGTTCCAATCTTTATAATAAATGGATTGGCGGGGGAAAACAGGCAGAATTGCACATGTATGCAAAAGGCGACCATGGATTTGGAATGAGGAAACAAAATCTACCAACTGATAAATGGATCGAACGTTTTTATGAATGGCTGGAGGTACAGGGTTTTTTACAAAAAGCTGCTACCAGATAGAAATACCAGTCCAGTCTAATTAATTTTATACTATGATCAGAAATCTAAATTCAACCCGTATGATCTTATTCAACCTGATTTTATCCTCCGCGTTGTTTTTTGCAAACTGTCAGCAAAAGAATGAGCCGGGTACAAATATCCCCGATGAACCCGTTAAAAAAATTTATAAATGGGATGAATTTTGCATGGGGCTTGATCTTTCATATATCAACCAGATAGAAGATAAGGGAGGTGTTTACAAAGATTCCGCCTCAGTGAAAGATCCATTTACCATTTTCAGAAATCATGGAGGTAATGCCGTTAGAGTTCGTTTGTGGCATACTCCTGTTTGGCAACTACCAGTAACCGGGGGAAAATTATATAGTGATCTGTATGATGTGGAGAAAACCATTCGTCGCGCAAAAGCAGCCGGCATGGCAGTAAATCTCAACCTTCATTATTCAGATGATTGGGCCGATCCTCAAAAGCAGGTACCCCCTGCAGCCTGGGATAATTTAAGTTTCGCTGTAATAAAGGATTCCGTTTATCAATATACTTTATCAGTGCTGAATTACCTGGCGTCGAAAAATCTTACTCCTGAAATGATCCAGATCGGGAATGAAAATAATCCCGGTATGTTGTTCCCTCATGGTAAGATCGTTAATGGAAATTTCAAACCCTTTGCCGATTTACTCAAGAGCGGTATTAAAGCGGTGCGTGATTTTTCTGCCACATCTGCCATCAAACCAAAAATAATTTTACATGTAGCCCAGTTACAGGATGCTGGTTGGTGGACAAAAGGAGTAATAGCAACAGAAGGAGTTACCGACTTTGATATTATTGGTCTCTCGCATTATAGTAAATGGTCACAAATAAAAACAATGACTGCCATTACGGATACAATTCGTAAACTGGTGAATGGATATGGCAAAACAGTGATGGTAGTTGAAACTGCCTATCCATGGACAAAGAACAACTTCGATACCTATAATAATTTGTTCGGTTCAACAGATAGTGTTGCAGGTTATCCCTTAACTCCGAAGGGTCAGTACAATTATATGAAAGATCTTGTTCAGGCTATCATGAACGGTGGAGGTAAAGGAATTATGTATTGGGAACCTGCCTGGATTACTTCTCCCATGAAAGACCGATGGGGTACAGGTTCCTCCTGGGAGAATAACGCGTTGTTTGATAATAATGGAAATGTGTTGGAGGGGATGGATTACATGAACTTTGAATACAGATGACGGATATTCGGATGGCGAGAAAGAAAATGGCGGATTTACGGATTGCGGATGGCGAATTCGTTAGGTGTATCATCACATCACATAGGAAAACTTCCTTTTGTTAGAGACATTGAGTTAAAGCATCCACCATTCGCCATCCGCAAAGCCGCCATAGGCACTTAAGGTATAATTTTACAAGCATACATCATCATCATGAAAACCGCAATCGTAACCGGAGCATCCGGTAACATGGGACAAGCCGTCGTAAAAAAATTTATCGACCAGGGTTTTAAAGTGATAGGCACGGTGATACCCAATGACCCGGTCGCAATGGATTTCCCGAAAGAAAAATTTGAGAAGATAGTGGTTGACCTGATGAATGAGGATGCTGCTCAGCAATTTATTGATACCATTCTTTCTACACACAAAACGATCGATGCCGCTATTCTTACTGTTGGTGGATTTGCGATGGGTAAGATTGTGGATACGAAAACATCCGATATTCTGAAGCAATACAAATTGAATTTTGAAACCGCATATAATGTGGCCCGCCCCATTTTTATTCAAATGCTTACGCAAAATAGCGGACGCATCTTCCTCATCGGTTCCAAGCCGGGACTGGATCATAGGAACGGCAAAGGAATGGTAGCTTACGGATTGGCCAAATCACTTATTTTCCGATTAGCAGAATTAATGAATGATGAGGCAAAAGGAACGGATGTTGTAACCAGTGTTATAGTGCCCAGTACAATCGATACTCCTCAAAACCGTCAATCGATGCCAGATGCGAAATTTGATAGTTGGGTTAAGGCAGAAGCGATAGCTGATATTATTTATTTTCATTGCAGCCCCGAAGCATCCGCATTGAGAGAACCAGTGATTAAGATTTATAATAACGCATGAATCGTGAGTGGTGAGTGGTGAGTCGTGAGTGGCGCCCGAATAGTCGGAGAGTTACTAATACTTCGGGACTCTCTCACGACTCACGATTCACGACTGACGAAAAAGCCCCGTTCAACTTAATTGCTACAGTTGAACGGAGCGTCCTCTTGTTAAGAGGCAGTTGCATCGCATCATCCGTTAATTTTCTACTACCAGTACGCTGTTCCATCCGATAAGTCCATCGGGTTCTCGCCAGGGATTATCTACATCTTCCACCCACATGCGATCATCGATGAAAAATTTGTAATAATACTTACCGCGCGGCAACATCGGAATTTCAATTTTCCAATTACCATTTTTACCGGGCTGCAGTAATAATACATCCTGTGCCCAATGATTGAAAGTTCCGGACAGAGAAATCTGGTGAGCGCAACCATTTTTAATGTTGAATTCAATGGTTTTCTTGCGGCGATTGATAAATGGAGATTCGTGCAGGTTCATAATGACCTCCTTTTTTGGGATTTTAAAATTGCTTTCCTCGGGCGGATGTAGGCGAAGCTAGTTGTTTCGATGGGTAAGGAGTATAATTGTGTTACGATGCAGTACGGATTTTAAAGAAGTGTAAGCGTAGGATCAGCCTAGCAACTGAGCGATCTTTGACTTACATTCGGGCGGTAAACGAATTACCGACATTTAGTAAAAAGTCAACCAAAGAGAATGGGGTACAAATAAAAATGAGGTGATTTTCTATCTAAGAAAAGTTACAGCTTTTTCCCTGAACGTTAGAACATCCTATTTTATTTTTTCAACATCTAAATGTAATTTTTTTGTAACGGAATAACTGTTACATCAACAGTTATTCGACCTCGTTAAATTCCGTCCTTCCTTAGTACCCATTTATTGAGTTGCATTCCCTCTTCTTCGAGTTGACTTTCGATGATAAACCCATTCTTTGCGACTACTTTTTCGGAAGCGGAATGACCTATTGGGATAGTAGCTGCAACTTGTTTTACGCGGATATCTTGTAAAAGATGATTGACAAAGAGTCCGGTAGCTTCGGTGGCCAAACCCTGACCGTCGTATTTACGTTCAACAAAATAACCAATGACAATTTCCCCTTTTTCATCCGGCACACCATTGCCACCCACAGCACCGATATAAACATTATCAAGTAGATGAACGATTAACCAGGAAGTAAACCATTTATACTCAACTGGATTTTCCCGGAGTTTGGGTATCGTATAAGCAGTAAGACCCCGTCTCATTTCTTCGATCCAGCTATCGTCCAGATCGAGGGTGTTATGATTTAGTCCGAGGGAAATTTCCAGGTTTTGCTGATCAGATATTAGTAATGGAACCTGCCCCGGTGTTAACGGAATTAATTGTATGCGCTCTGATTGTAAGCGTGGCATTTGAATGTGTTTAAGTTGTAATGCAAATAAAATACTGTCCAGTCCGGGAAGACTGGTTCTTTCAGAAATAAAGGCATTACACAATGCCAGGCAGGAATGAATACTTAGTGGTAATATGCGTTAATTGAATGGAACGAAATTATATATTCTTCATTAAAACGAATGAATTTCTTAGATCTCTATCCACAATATTCTCAGGACTCTGTCAGCACCTTCTTAATTCCTTCACACATTTTCCTTATTCGCTCTAATGAAGCTTCGCTGTTTTCCGATTTTTTAAGTTCAATCAAAAGTTTTCCGTTTCTCGATTTTAAATGAAACTTGGTATTATCTTTCAGGTCAGCCGTTACGTCAACCGGGTCATTACCAGGTGTAAAAAAATCTCCATCTGAAATACAGCTGTTGATATATTGTTTTATTCTGGCTGTTTTGTCTTCCGGAAAAGAGGCAGTCATCTTGTAGGTACTTTCAGACTCTTTAATAGTAATCGAAGTATCGTTTTCCGGTCCCGAACAGGAAATAAGGAAGCCGAGCAGTATGGCTAAAACTGCTCTTTTAGAGTTGTTTTTCATGTTTTGCTATTTGACAACCAATTTAATGTAATGTTAGGTACTATGTAATGCAAAATACACAAACGGCAATTTGGGAATGATGAATGAAAAATGAAGTACCTGCCTCCTCGCCCTGCGCCACCGCTGAAGCTTAAGCGGCACGCGGTCGCGCAGCTGCTACGGCGGAGCAAGGCCGGCAGGCAGGTTCTTTATTTCCACAAAGGGTTTTTTGAGGTTCAAGCGAATTCTGGACCGTCGCGAAATAACTGCCGGATGAAGAAAAAGTGCCAAAAGGATAATAACCGGGATACCTCCATAAACAACCGTATCGCCCCAGATAGCTGCGAATGTATCAATCCTTGCTTTATGGGGATTGTTTTTGGGATATCGAACCGGAACTGTTTCCCCTTCCTTAAAAAAAATATTATCATTTCCATTGAACCAGATAGTATCTTTTCCAGCCATGAAACGAATATTGGAATAATTGTGAACATAGGTGCCGGCATAACTTTTCCCTATAAAACCCATCTCGCCATTGACTTTTACAGATCGGGCAAGCCAGGTTATTTTGTAAATGAGAAAGGGAGCGGTTATGATACAAAGAAGTAAAAGGAAAAAAAGGGGTTTGCTGAACGTCATGGAGCAGTTGATTAGGTGATGGACCTTCTGCACATAATCATTGTCGGCAATAGTAAACCCAAAGAGCGGGATAAATATTGTTACAACTGTTTAAAAGAGTTGTTAATATCAGGCTGTTCTGATTTTTTCCTGGTATTCTTTCAACCAGTTAAATACGGAGATCTCACTCTTTGCTTCGAGTGGCAATTGGTCAAGAAGGAGCTCCTCTATTTTCAACCCATCTTCAATAGAAAAATCTTTGAAATTAGAACCATATAAGTTTATAAGAAAAAGGATCTGATCTCCATTATTACGGTCAAATTTGCGACGGGTCAATTCCCCAGTGAAAAGGTTTTGATCAATTCCATCAATCCAGGTATACTCACCTTTCAGGTCCTCTCTTCGTAAAAGCATAATTATGTTGCTGGTAGTCTTGGTGAAGTGAATGATTCGTTGTTGCTAACCCGGTGAAGATAGGCTTTTAAAAGATATAAGGTAAAAGGGATAAAATAGTGCTTTTTGTTAGTTTTTTTTATGATCATCAAACTGCAATTTCTTTAAGCGTATTGGTGAAAGTTTGTATTTCTTCCAGAGTTCCCATAGTTACCCGGCACCATTTCCCACCATAAGCGTCACGAATTCTTAGATGAATATTCTTGTTCTTCATACCGGAATTAAATTTTTCTTTGAGCGTATCAATATTGAACAAAATAAAATTAGTGCTCGAAGGAATATACTCGAGATTTAGTTGTTGGAAAGTTGAATAACATAACTCTTTCACTTTATTGTTCTTTTCGCGACAATCCAGTAAAAAGCCGCGGTCTGTCAATGACGCGATTGCAGCGGCAGCAGATACCGTACTCACATTCGCATCGGGCCAGGGTTGATAATTGCTCAGGGCCTGAATGGTTTCAGGATGCGCGATCGCATAACCGATTCTGGCACCAGCCAATCCGTATATTTTTGAAAAGGTTTTGGCAACAATGATTGCCGGGTCGTTTATAGCTAATCGTGCCAGCGAATCCATCCCGGCGTATTCGGTATATGCTTCATCAATAAATACCAATGTTTGTTTAGAAGCTTTCACTGCGAATTGTTCAATCAACTTTGTTTCTATTACGGAACCGGTGGGATTATTGGGATTACATATATATACCATACTCGTTTCCGAAGTAACAGGCCCATATAATTTTTCGATATCAGTAGTTGCGTTTTTAGGTAATTGATTTCGTTTAAAGCTTAAGCCGAAAGCAGAAGCTTGTGTGTTCCATTCCTGGTATGAAGGATGCGTAGTGATAACATGTCCTTTTCGTTTCGACGCATGAAGACAAGCTAAACCAATGATCTCGGAGGAACCGGCTCCTAATAAAATATGTTCGGCTCCCACTCCCCAATGTGCTGCAATCGCTTTTTTTAAATCAACTACGATATCATCGGGATAACGATTGGAAGAAAGATAATTTTCCAACATCGCTTTACGGGCGGCGGGCGAGGGGCCATAAGGATTTTCATTGCTTCCAAGTAAAATAGCATCCTCCTGATTATATAAAACCGAATGATCAACGCTTTTTGCAAATAGGGTAGGGCTAAGACCTAAGCCCGCGAGTGCAAGGGCGCTTTGCTTGAGCCATCGTCTGCGATCTGTGATTTGCATTTCGTTTTATTTAGTATTCAGGCTAACAGGTGTTGAATGTATCAATTCAATTTTCCAGGCACCTTTTAGTTTACGAAAAATCGCACTTTCATTCCAGGTTTTTACTTTTAGCATTGAGTTTTCTGTGATATCAGATCTCAGATTATATACAGCGTATGCTGTGTTGCCATATACTCTCACAAATTTGATGTCGAAATAATCCTTACGTTCAATTGTTCTACTGGCATTTTCAATATAATATTTCCGTTCTTTTTCCATGTTCCATATCTCACCTTCCTCGATCAATAGGTAATTTTCAGTACAATTCTGCATATGCTTTGTAATGTTCCAGTTTCCCATAGTGGAGTAATCGTCCTTAAGTAGTTTTATAATAGCAATGGAATCGGATTTATCCTGGGAAAATAATATGACGGGAATGATTGTGAAAAGCAGCAATAGTAGATGTCTCATGAGCTGGTAGGTTTAGTTATGTGCTGAAAGAAACAAAATTCAGGCAATACAGAATGAGAGGTCTCATACTGATTACCTGAATATACAAAAAGTTGGAGTTATGATGCTATCTCTTGCTAGGAGGGATGCCTTTGTTTTTTGCAAGCAAGTCTTGAAATCTTACAAAATCAACGGGTTTGATATATTCCTCTAGTTTAGCGGGATTCTTTATAAGTTTTTCTTTGGGTCTTATTGGACGTTTTTCAAACCCGCCTCCACAATTAGGACAAACATTATGTAATAGATAGGTAATACAATCACGACAATAAGTACATTCAAATGTGCAGATCATTGCTTCCGTACTATCGCAGGGTAATTTCTTACTGCAGTTTTCGCAAACCGGTCTGAGTTCCAACATAATTATCGATTAAATGTTTCTGGGCCACGTTCTGAAAGCGGTTCAGTTTCATATATCCCCAAATCTGGTTAGGAAGCGAAAATAGGAAGTTCATAAACTCATTCTATAATGGATTGTACAATTAACCGCGATCCGGCTACTGAGATTCGAACTACTGTAATCCGAATACTTCATCGGATTCTCCTGGAGTTTTGCTTAAGTGTATCTTTCTCTTTTTTACTTAAGCTCTCCATCCCGAGTCTATTTATCTTGTCAAGGATTTTATCGATTTCCTGCTGTCTGGCGGCTTTTTCACTGTTGTACACATGATCGATCGAATAGAAATCATGATGTCTTTTGAAATACAGGTTATCTATAAGTAAAAGATGCGGCTTAACCGTGATCAGGAAAATAAAGAGGAGGGAGGGAATGGTTATCAGGAAAATCGTTATGTAGTTTTCGGAAAATGCCGAAGGAAATAATAAGAGGGCTGTCATCATTCCAATTAAAGCGCCGCCTAAATGTGCCTCGTGACCAATATTATCTTTTTTTGATCGGATGCCATAGATTGAATATCCAATGTAAACGATTCCATACAGCCAGCCGGGGATTGGTATTGGAACAAAGAAAAAACTAATATCCATTCCCGGGAAAATGGCAATGGAAGCGAAAATAACTCCGCAAACCGCTCCCGATGCTCCCACAGCACTGTAATCCCCATGCTGCCTGTGTATAAGCAAAGCCAATAAACTTCCCCCTAACAAAGCTGAAAAATATATTATTAATAGGGATGTTCCTCCGATAAAAAATTCAATGCTTCCGCTAAAGAGCAGGAGACTGACCATATTTAAAATAAGATGAACCCATCCCACATGCAGAAAGCCCGAAGTAAGAACCCGCCGGTATTCTTTTCTTATCAGAATTCGGTCAACATTAAATTTATACTTGTTAAAAAAGTACGGATTGGAAAAACCCTTGTAGGAACAGATGACGGTTACGATGGTTAATAGTATTCCAGTAATTCCGGTATCTGTCATCTTGGGTATCTTTTGATTTGGCAGTTAATGAAACAGATTAATTAACGAATAGATTGAGCTACTGCCAAGATAAGAAAAATGTTGATCTAATTGCCGGTTGAAGCTTTGAGAAGGCGAACAGGCCGCAAACAATAATGTCATGACGTTTGACAGAACCATCATCCTCGTTTTTTACAACCAATCATGTATTCACTAGCACAAGGCGTTGCTACGGAACGCAAATGCACTATTTATTTAGTGTTACCCACAAGTCGTCCCTACGGGACGAAATGCAAGAAAGTATTACCCAATCATCTTTTGAATAGTCACTAAACATCAAGAGAGTGCGTCCCGTAGGGACGACTTGTGGGTAGAAAATTAGAAACAACGGCCTTACGTTCCGTAGGAACGTCTTGTGCTATTGCAATTAAAGACTTACAAAAAATGGGGATGATAAAATCAAAACCATCTAATTTCTTTGAACAGAATCTGGAAATCATCCTTCAATGAATCCATCTGCTGGTTATTAATATCTCTGCATGTGGAAATAACGAAACCTCAACTCGTATTAAATCGTTCCCGCCATCTTTCAAATTGTTCTCCCCTGTACATATAGTTCCTGGGTTTCGCATTATAACGGAAGCCTGGGAAGAAATAAAGGATTCGATTTTTGATTCCGTTCACTGTATCAGCAGAAGTGGGTGAGGTTTAATACAAGCAAGTTACTGCGTTTGGGTAGACAATTTTTTTTATACTTCTATATACGAAAATCTCATTTAGTGTATAAGGAATCAGCGTTTCTTAAAAGTGAGCGTTTTATTCGCTGTTCTAATTTTCAGCGTGTAGCAATTTTCAAAACTATATTCCTGCGAACTACGGATATTGTCGACAAATTCATTTCCCCATGATGTTTCAGCAACTTTTGTCATCGACAATACAGGAATTGATATGGATTGATTATCACCTACTGAATAATCATTTTTCATTATGTCGTTAGTAGGAGTTCTACCGATGAAGGTACCATTGGTAGTGCTTTCAGGTGTAAAAGTAATTTCAACTTCACCTGTAATTGAAGTAGGTTTGGTGGTAATTGAGCCAGTAGCATTAACTTTTACAAGTACCATTCTCCAGTTGCCGGCCAGCGTTTCAGGAACTACTGTGTTTGTTCTATTACAGGAGTAATGCGTCAAACCGAGCATTAAAACCAGGAAAGATATTTGTTTCATACAGAGTTTATTATCGTTGTGAGGCCAAGTAGCCAATTGTTCATAAAAATGACATTTAAGTTAAGAAAATTGCTGCACCGTGGTTGATGGAACTTCTCCTTAAATAAAATTAATAGTCAATGCAGTTGGCAGGATTTTGTGTATTCTTTACAATCAGGTTTAGTCAATCACACATTGACTTTCCGTATGTGTTAATTTCAGTGAACACTGCATATTTGCCTCAGTGTGAAGTATTTTAATAGTATTTGGAAACAATCAAAAGGGTATACCTATTTGTGAATGGCTCATTTGGGCCCGCGTGGAGGTATGAGGCATAAGCTTTAATATAAAATGGGAAAGCTTAATGTGCCGGTTGCGGTTCCGTTTTGCATGGTTTATAACAATGAAGAACTACTCCGCTCTTAAAGGTTTTAGTAACGGTAAGTTTCAAATCCATCATGTGATCAATATTTTTCAGTAATGGGGTTCCTTCGCCTATTACAACCGGGTGAACCATGATCTGGTATTCATCAATCAATCCTTCTTCAGCGAACCGATTAACGATTGACCCGCTTCCGAGCACTACCATATCTTTTCCATTCTGCTTTTTCAGTTTTTTTATTTCTTCCACAATGTCATTCTTTATTATCCGGGTATTCTTCCAGTTTGCTTTTTCCAGGGTATTTGAAAACACAATTTTCTCCGCCTCATTCATTCCCTCTGCAACAATGGGATCATTTTTATGTGCCTCCGGTGTTGGCCAGTATTTTTCCATCATTTCGTATGTTACGCGACCGAAAAGAAGTATGTTTCCGGATTTGAGATTGTCCGCTGCAAATTCCGATTCTTCACTTGATCCTTTCTTGGCCCAGCTGATATCTTCGTTTGCTCCTTTAAAAAAGCCGTTAAGGGTTACGAAATTGTACACGATTAATTTACTCATAAAATAAGGTTATTTAGAATTATGTCATGAGGAACTGGCACAAATGAAATGCCGGAATTATAATGGAGCTAAACAATAAAATTACTTTCAGTTAAAAGGAAGATGGTTACGCACATAGGGGAAGGGTTTGCCCGTAATATCCGGCATGCATTTTTTATTGACAATCTATTTCGACTAATCTCATTGAGTCGTTGAATTTGAGTGAATCCAGGTTTTTGAATCGTACTTTGTCATCCGCTGAATTAATATCACCGTAACCTTCAATAAAACTATTTTCTTCTAGTTTGAAAGCTACTTGCCTTACGGATTGAATTCCCTCAGACTGGAAGGTATAATCGGCAACAAAGAGGTTTCCTCTCATACTACCCTGGATAGTTCCCTTGTTATCGTCTTTTTCTTTATAATCATAAATCAGGGTGCCGGTAATAGCGTCTCCGACATGGATTAGTTTCAAGAGA
>Ga0190271_10002122_pt1 | contig 11819 bp, 10 predicted proteins | sample Popmic356T_FD_133747 | JGI IMG/M metagenome (GOLD analysis project Ga0190271, IMG submission 133747) | Populus adjacent soil microbial communities from riparian zone of Weber River, Utah, USA - 356 T | ecosystem: Environmental > Terrestrial > Soil > Riparian zone | place: USA: Utah | collected...
ACGGAAGAGGGCAATGCGCTCTCGTTGGATGAACAGAAAGCCAAGCTCGCGCTCGTTACCGAGACCGCGCGCGAGGTTTGGAATTAACCTTTAGACCAGGGAGAACCATGAAAACTCAACCACCAGCCAAGCCACTCGCCAAGCCATTGGCATTGGCGATCAGCCAGGCACTCGCATTCGGCGCAGCCGCGACATTCGCACCTGCCGCTTTCGCACAGGAGCAGGAAGCCGAACCACAGCGCCTCGACGAAATCATCGTTACCGCCCGTAAGGTCGAGGAAGATCTGCAGAAGACGCCTATCTCGATCACCGCGATCACGGGCGAAGCACTCGAAGACCGGCAGATCTTCCGCACCGACGTGCTGGACCAGGTCGTGCCGAACCTGCAGTTCGCCAACAACGCACCGCTGGCCGGCAACAACTCTTCTTCGCAGGTGTTCATCCGCGGTATCGGTCAGACCGACCCCACGTCCACGGTCGATCCCGGTGTCGGTCTCTACATCGACGACGTTTACATCGGCAACGCCGTGGGCGCCTCGATGGCGCTGCGCGATGTCGCCAACGTGCAGGTCCTGCGTGGCCCGCAGGGAACCCTGTTCGGCCGCAACACCATCGGTGGCGCTGTGCTCATCACCACCCAGGACCCCAGTGAAGAATTCGGCGGCGAGGCGCGATTGGAGCTCGGCGACGACAGCCTGATCGACGGAATGGTCGCGCTCGACATCCCCTTCGCGCCCCAATTCAATACGCGCCTCGCGCTGGGCATGCGCAAACAGGACGGCTACGTGGAGCGCGCCGATGGCACCGATCTCGGTGACACCGACACGTTCTTCGGCCAGTGGAAAGCGGTGTGGACACCGAGCGACCGGCTGAGGGCCACGTTCATCGTCGACATGACCACCTCCGACGAGAACGGGTCGCCCCTGGTTTTCGCGGCCATCAACGAAGGCGCCACGTTCGCGCGCGTCGCCAGTCTCGATGCAGGATGCCCGGGTCTCACCGATGGCGCCGTTCCGCCGCCGGGACTGCCGGACCAGCCTCGCGTGCCCATGACCAACGATCCCCGATGCGCCAACGACTTGCAGAATGCCGGACGCTACGGCAACAACGGCACGCTGCCCCTGTTCAGCACGCTGGACAACCTCGGCTTTTCGGCGAATTTCGCCTATGACCTCACCGAGAACATCACGCTGAAGTCGATCACCGCGTATCGCGAGACCGAATGGACCGGCGCGCGCGATGCGGACAACACACCGCTCACGATCCTGCACACCATGTATGACGTGCAGGGCGATCAGCTCAGCGAGGAACTGCAGCTCCTCTACGAAACCGAGAAGCTGGTCGGCGTCTTCGGCCTGTATTACTTCGAGCAGACCTCCGAAGACATTGCAGACGTGTTCCTCAATCCGCCGCCGGCGGGCGTACAGCACGACAGCGACAACAACGACGTCGACAACACGAGCTGGGCTGCGTTCACGCAGTGGACCTACAAGTTCGCCGACAAGTTTGCGTTCACACTGGGTGGTCGTTACTCGTCGGAGGACAAGGGTTCCTATCCCGATCAGTTCGACTACTCCACGCCTAACAACAAACAGGTGGCCGTGAGGTGGTATCGCGAGACATTCGATTCGTTCACGCCGTCCGCGTCGTTCGCGGTGGATTGGAACGACAGCGCGATGACTTACCTGAGCTACTCGGAAGGCTTCAAGGGCGGCGGCTGGAACAGTCATTTCAACGATCCGCCTCTCACGGCCGCGGAGCAGGCCGCGCTGCAGCTGTTCGAGCCAGAAGAGGCGCAGACGATCGAACTGGGCATCAAGCTCGAACTCGCCGACAGGACATTGCGCCTCAACGCTGCGGTATTCACCTCCGATTACACCGACATGCAGATGACCTATCGCGGCCCATTCCGCGCGCCGCCGGCGGCGAGCGGTGTGGCGCCGTTCATTACCAACGCGGGTGAAACGAGCATTGATGGCGCTGAAGTGGAGCTCACCTGGGCCGCCACGGACAACCTGATCATCGACGCGAGCGCGGGTTTCCTGGATGCGAAGATCGACAGCCTGTCGAATATCCCGCTGGCGGTCCTGCCGCCAGGTCTCGTCGAAGGCAATTTCCTGCCGTTCGCGCCGGAGTGGCAGACGCACCTGGGCGCAGCGTACTCGGGTCACATCGGCAAGCTCGGCTTCAAGCCGCGCGTCGATGCGTCCTTCCAGACGACGACGTTCTTCGACGCGACCAACACGGCTGAAATCGCGCAGCTCGACGACGTGTTCACGGTGAATGCCTCGGTGGTCGTCAACGGCGGAGACGATTCGGCGTGGAGCGTCACGCTCGGCGTGAACAATCTGACGGACGAGGAATACCCGATCGCGGGCAACTCTTCGTTGACCACGGGCAGCGGTTACGCGGAAATCGCGTACTCCAAGCCGCTGGAATGGTTCGCCGCGCTGAAATACGAGTTCTAAAGTGGTGAGGACCCAGGTAGCCATCGTGGGCGCAGGACCCGCGGGGCTACTGCTCGGGCAGTTGTTGCACAAGGAGGGCATCGACACACTGTTGCTGGAACGGCGCAGCGCGGATTACGTCGCAGGACGTATCCGCGCCGGCGTGCTCGAGCCGGGCACCGTCGACGTGCTCGAGCGCGTGGGTGTGGCCACGAGGCTGCACGCCGAAGGGCTCGTACACGATGGCGTGGAGATCGGCTTTCGCGGTGTCCGGCATCGCATCGATCTCAAGGCGCTCACGGGCAAGGCCGTGACGGTATATGGCCAGACCGAAGTGACTCGCGACCTCATGGAAGCGCGCACGCGGTCTGGTGCTTCCAGCGTCTACGAAGCCGAAGACGTGGCGGTGCACGATTTCGCGGGATCGACTCCGCGAGTCACGTATCGCCACAACGGCGTGGCGCACGAAGTGGCCTGCGATTTCATCGCTGGTTGCGACGGGTTCCACGGCATCAGCCGCCGCAGCGTTCCCGCGGCGGCGATCAGTGTGTTCGAACGTGTCTATCCATTCGGATGGCTCGGGTTGCTGGCCGACATGCCAGCTCCCTGGCACGACCTCGTCTACGCGAACTCGGAGCACGGGTTCGCACTGGCCAGCCTGCGCTCGCTGACGCGAGTGCGTTGCTACATCCAGTGCGATCTCGGTGAACGTGTCGAGCAATGGAGTGACGAGCGCTTCTGGACGGAGTTCCGTCGACGCATGGGCGGCGACTTCGGCGCTCGCGTGCCCAACGCTCCCTCGATCGAAAAGAGCATCGCGCCGCTGCGCAGCTTCGTCGCCGAGCCGCTGCGATTCGGCCGGTTGTTCCTGGCCGGCGATGCGGCGCACATCGTGCCGCCGACCGGCGCCAAGGGACTCAACCTCGCGGTCAGCGACGTGTTCTATCTATACGAAGCGCTGCGTGACTTTTATGGCGAACGTTCCGAGCGTGCGCTCGACGACTATTCGCCGCGTGCCCTGCGACGCATCTGGCGCGCGGAACGTTTTTCCTGGTGGATGACCCGGCAGCTTCACCGCTTCCCGGGCGACGCATTCGATGAACGCCTGCAGCAGACCGAGCTCGAACACCTGTTCGAGTCCCGCGCCGCGCAGATGGCGATGGCGGAAAACTACGTAGGGCTGCCGTTCGAGCCGGCCAGAGGGGGCTGATTGAAGGTGATCATTCCGATTGCGCTGTGCATGGCGGTAGCCGTGCTGGAAGGCTTCGATATCCAGGCCATGGGCGTGGCCATGCCGCGGCTCGGTCCCGAGTTCGGACTCGACGCGAGCGCCAAAGGGCTGCTGTTCACGATGAACAACATCGGCATGGTGCTGGGCGCCGCGATGGGCGGTTGGCTCGCGGATCGCACCGGCCGCAGGCCCGTGCTGATGTGCGCGGTGGCGCTGTTCGGCTTGTTCACGTTCTGGGTCGCGATCGCGAAGAGCTACGAAGCGCTCGTGGCCGTGCGTTTCCTCGCGGGCCTCGGGTTCGGCGCGGCGCTGCCTAACATGATGGCGATTGCCGCCGAGTTGAGTTCGCCGGCGCGGCGTACCATCACCGCCTCGCTGGTGTTCTGCGGCCTGCCCATCGGCGGTGGCACCGTGGCGCTGCTGACGCAGATTTTTCCGCCGGACTTCGACTGGCGCATGTGGTTCATCATCGGTGGTGTCCTGCCACTGGTTCTGTTGCCCGGCCTGCGATGGTTGCTGCCGGAAACGCTCGACCCCGCGCATCGCCAGGCGCCGAAGGAACGAACTCCGGTCTGGGAAACCTTGTTTGGTGACGGGCGTACCGTGCCCACGCTGCTGCTGTGGCTCGCCTTCCTGCCTACGCTGCTGATCCTCTACCTCATGCTGAACTGGCTGCCGACGCTGGTGGTTGCCAAGGGGCTGGACAAGGCCGTCGCACCGCAGGCTTCGCTGGCGTTCAACTGGGCGAGCGTCGCGGGCGCCTTGCTGCTCGGCTGGCTCGTGGATCGCTTCGGGCCGCGCTGGCCGCTCACGCTCGCGTACGTTGCGCTCATCGTTTCGCTGGTGGCGTTGGGGGCTTCCACCGAACACGCGATGATCGTCGCCTATAGCGGCGTCGCCGGATTCTTCCTGCTCGGCGCCAACTATGCGCTGTACGGCGTAGCGCCGTCTTACTACCCGAAGCCGTTGCGCGCGACCGGCAGCGGTGCGAGCGTGGCAGTCGGACGCGTGGGTTCCACGCTGGGGCCGCTCACGGCCGGGCTCATGTTGTCGGGCGGGCAGAGCGCCGTGAACGTGGTGCAGTACATGGCGCCGGTGGCGGCCGTGGCCGGGATCGCCGTGCTCTCCCTAAGCTTCTGCCGGAAATGGGGACATTCCGATTAACGGTGCCTGGCACCGTTTCCTAGAAATCGGTGCCTGGCACCATTTTCGTGGCGGGGATGTCGCGCTGCGGGTCGTGGATGATCAGCTTCCCGACCTTGCCGGAAGCGTCCTTCACGAAAGTGAGTCGCGCAGGGTGGATACGCGAATAGAACGTGACCTCCGATTCCGGCACCGCGATGTCCCCCGGTTGCCCCGTGGCCTGCACCACCAGCTTGTCGTTCTCGCGCGTGACGTGCAGTGCCACTGACGGATTGATCGCGTAGCGGCCCACGTATTCATCGTAGATGTCGGGGTCGACGCGCACCGCGCGGCGCACGGGCGGCATGGAAAAGGACTCGCCGAACATGATGGAGCTCAGCGCGCGCAACATATCGTTCAGGTTCACGGGATGCAGGTTCGCCAGGATGATGATCGTCACGCGCTCGTCCGGATATCTCAGCAGGTCGGTCGCGAATCCCGGGATGCCGCCGGCGTGAAACACCAGCCGGCGGTTCTGCGTCTTCGGTGATGGCGGCAGCAGCTGCCAGCCGTAGCCATATTCCCCCAGGTCGGCCGCCCACATCGCCGCAAGCTCCTGCGCGGGAAGCAGCGCGTCGGTGGTGAGTGCGCGTTCCCACCTGAGCAGGTCTTCGACCGTCGAGTAGATGCCGCCCGCGGCATAGAGCCACGACGCATCGACGATGGGCGCCTTCGCGTTGTCGGCTCCGTCAGGTTGATAGCCGCTCGCCGGGCGTGGTGACGTGCCGGCGTTGGCGTCATAGCCGCTGTCCTTCATGCCCAGCGGTTTGAAGATGAACTCCTCGAGCACGGCTGCATAAGGTTTGCCGCTGACCTTTTCGATGATGGCGCCGAGCAGGTAGTAGCCGGAGTTGCTGTAGCGGTACTTCGTGCCCGGCGCGAACTCCAGCGGCAGATCGCGAAACAGCGCGACGATTTCCGCAGGCGTCATCGGCGCGCGGTTGCGGTTTTCGAAGTCCGGTATGCCCGTGTAGTTGGGAAGGCCGGCGGTGTGCATCAGCAGATGCCGGATCGTGATCTCGCGCCAGGCGGCCGGGCAGGGGTCGATGTACTGGCACGCCGGATCGGTGATCGCGAGCGCACCCCGCTTCTGCAGTTGCAGGACGACGGTGGCCGTGAAGGTCTTGGTGATCGACGCGATGGGGAAGCGCGTCGCCGCGGTGTTGGGGACCCGGGATTCCGAGTCCGCGAAGCCATAACCCTTGACGAACAAGGTCTTGCCGCCGCGCGCCAGCAGCACGGTGCCGCTGAACATGCCGGAATCGCCGAGTGCCTGCAGGTATTGGTCTGCTTTCGGCGCGACCTCCGCCTGTGGGGCGCCGTCCGAAGTGCAGGCAATGACGAGGGAGCAGGCAGCCAATAGCCATGTGTTTTTGGTCATGCTTTCAATAGTCTTTGGGGACACGAATTACTTACAGGGCGGGGAAACAGATGACGGCAGAAACTTTCGCCACACCGAAGGCGCTGGAATCCTGGATGCGCAAGAACCACGCCAGCGCGACGGAGTTGTGGCTCAAGGTTCACAAGAAGGATTCGGGGCTGCGTTCGGTGACGTGCGCCGAGGCGCTGGACATCATGCTTTGCTGGGGATGGATAGACGGCCTGCGCAGGGGTTTCGACGAGAAGTCCTTTCTGCAGCGGTACTCGCCGCGCCGCGCGAAGAGCATCTGGAGCCAGATCAACCGCGAACATGTCGCGCGGCTGACGGCGGCCGGCCGCATGACGCCACACGGTCAGAAGCAGGTCGATGCCGCAAAGGCGGATGGAAGATGGGGCGCCGCCTACGCGTCGATCCGCAGTACGTCGCAAGCCACCATGCCCGCCGACCTCATGGCCGCGATCAAGGCCAATGCGCGCGCGCAGAAGAAATACGAGACGCTGGGGCGCATGAACCTGTTCGCGCTGGCATTCCGCACTAACAACATGAAAACTGCCGCGGGGCGCGAGAAGAAGATCGCGACGCTCGTGGCCATGCTGGCGCGCGGTGAAACCATCGTGCCGGAGAAACCCCCGAAGGGCGCGAAGCGGCGCGCCAAATCCAAATGATGCGCAGGGCGGGTTGAGGTAGGCTCGCACGATCGAATTCCCGGAGAGCGTCCCTTGTCGAAGCTCATCAGAAAAGGCCTCGCGCTCGTGCTGGCGCTGGCGAGTCTCGCGGCCGTCGCGGACACGCAGCAGTGGCCTGTTGCCAGGGTCAATGCCTGGTATGCGAAGCAGGGCTGGCTCATCGGCAGCAACTACGTTCCCGCCGATGCCATCAACCAGCTCGAGATGTGGCAGGCGGATACCTGGAACCCGGCGCAGATAGACAAGGAGTTGGGCTGGGCGCAGTCCATCGGCATGAACACCATGCGCGTGTTCCTGCACGACAAGCTCTGGGAGCAGGACGCGGAGGGTTTCCGGAAACGCATCGATGAGTTCCTCGCGATCGCCGCGCGCCACCGGATCAGGCCGCTGCTGGTGTTCTTCGACTCCTGCTGGGACCCGAATCCGAAGCTGGGTCCGCAGCACCCGCCCATTCCCGGCGTGCACAACTCGGGCTGGGTGCAGAGCCCGGGCGCCGCGGGGCTCGCCGATACTGCTAACTACCCCAGGCTCGAGGCGTACGTGCAGGGAGTGATGCGCGCGTTCGCGAAGGATGAACGCATCCTCGGCTGGGACCTGTGGAACGAACCGGACAACGCGCTCGGTGGCGCCGGAGAAAACTCGCCCGAGGGGCGCAGGAAAGTGGCGCTGGTCGGCGCGTTGCTGCCGCAGGTGTTCGCGTGGGCGCGCGAAGCCGGCGCGAGCCAGCCCATCACCTCGGGGGTGTGGCACCACGATGACTGGTCCGCGTCCGCACTCAATGCGGTCGAGAAGGTGCAGATCGAGCAATCCGACTTCATCACCTTCCACGTGTACGACTGGCCGGAGGTCTTCGAGCGCAAGATCAGGCAGCTTCAGGCCTATGGCCGGCCCATCGTCGTCACGGAGTACCTGGCGCGCGGCGCCGGCTCGACGTTCGACACCTCGCTGCCCATCGCCGTGAAGTACAACGTGGGCATGATCAATTGGGGGTTCGTCGTGGGCAAGACACAGACGCAGTACCCCTGGGATTCCTGGCAGAAACCGTACACGGGAAGTCCTCCGGCAGTCTGGCATCACGACATCTTTCACGCCGATGGAAAACCCTACCGGCAGGCCGAAGCGGACCAGATCCGCGCACTCACCAGCGCGGCAAACAAGAAGAAATGAACGCAAGACTCACTATCTACTCCGGCCCGCTCAGCATGTTTGGCGCCAAGGTGCAGATCGCGGCGCTCGAGAAGGGGCTCGAATTCGATCTCGTCATGGTCCCCTACGATTCGCAGCAGGGCTACAACCCCCGGCATCCCGAAGTCCTGCGCATCAACCCGAAGCGCCAGGTGCCCGTGCTGGTTCACGGCGAGCTCGGGTTGTTCGATTCGACGCAGATCTTCGAATACCTGGAAGACATGGCGCCGGAGCCGCCGTTGTGGCCGCGCGAGCCCGTGGCGCGCGCCCGCGCGCGCAATCTGGAGCATCAATCCGATGAAGTGTTTTTCCCGCACGTCATCAAACTGATGGGCCTGCAGGACGCGCTGAAGAGCGAGCCGGCCGTTACCGCTATCGAGGCGGCCAGCCGCTTTTACGCGGACATGGATCAGCGTCTCGCCGCAAGCGAATGGCTCGCGGGGAACTATTCCTTCGCGGATATCGCCTTCTACATGGCAGCACTGTTTGGCGAACGGCAGGGTGCGCCGTTGACGGCCGGCACGCCGCGCCTGCTCGCGTGGCGCGAGCGCATGGGGCGGCGAGAGCCGGTGAGAAATGTCGTCAGCGCGATGGCGACGTGGTTGCGTAATGCCGGGCGACCGGTGCCGGCCTTCATGTCTTACAACCAGGCATCCAAATAGTGGGAACATAGTCCGCGCCTCTCGCATTACGATTTCTCGTGCGAGAAAAAGCCTCGTCCTGATGCTACTCGTCTCCTACAGCGTAACCCCTAATGTTAGGCGTAGGGTGCTCGTCGCAATACTGCCGAACGATGCCAGGAGGCGATGTGAACAACCAGACACGGTATGGACTATTGGTAACGATGGGGATCCTCGGACTGTCGACGATGGCCGCGCAAGCCGCCGACGATCCGAATCTCATCAGCGAAGGCAAGAAGGTATTCCGCTTCGATACGTTCGGGGACGAGCAGCTCTGGACCGACAAGCTCGGCCTCCACAAGGTGGTGGAGACCAAGGTCGATCCGACCACGGCGCTCAAGGTGGGGCTCAAGGTCGATTCCGAGGTGCTGCCGGCAGGAATCCTCGAGAAAGTGGATCTCAAGGATCCAGCCACCACCGTGGCGCTTCTCAAGATGAATGCGGTCGTGGGCCTCAAGGCCGAGGTGGATGCGAACAATCACATCACGCGCCTGGGAGTCACCTGTGCGCTGTGCCATTCCACCGTCGATGATTCCGTGCAGAAGGGCATCGGCAAACGGCTCGATGGCTGGCCGAACCGCGACCTCGACGTCGGCAAGATCATCTCGCTGTCCCCGGCGCTCACGGCCGACCAGAAGAAGGTCTACACGTCGTGGGGTCCCGGAAAATACGACCCGCGCTACAACCAGGACGGGAAGAACAATCCGCTGGTCATTCCTCCGGCCTATGGGCTTGCGAACGTCAAGAACGAGACATACACGGCGGAAGGGCCTATCTCCTACTGGAACGCGTATGTCGCCGTGACGCAGATGGGCGGGCAGGGCAATTTCAAGGACGATCGGCTCAAGATCGACGTCAAGCATTCGCCGGACCTGGTGACCCCCAAACTACCGGCACTGCGTGCCTACCAGCACAGCCTCGCGGCGCCGATGGCCGCAGCGTCGAGCTACGACGCGACTGCTGCGCAACGCGGTAAGGTCACCTTCAACCGCACCTGCGCCACCTGCCACGTGGGCGGCAGCGGCACCGACAACGATGCCGGCAAGATGCATGCGCCTTCGGACACGGGCATGAACAGTGCCTATGCCATGCGTACCGCGAGCAAGGCGTTCCGCACGACTCCGCTGCGTGGGCTTCAGCACCATCCGCCGTATTTCCATGACGGCAGTGCCAAGACGCTTGGAGAAGTGGTCGAGCACTACAACAAGGAGCGCTCGCTGAATCTCACCAAGGATCAGCAGGGCGATCTCGTGGAGTTCCTGAAAACGTTGTGAGGGGGTCTTGTCGGTGCCGGGTGGTGAACACCCGGCACCGGCTTCACGGGGACTGTTGAAGGTACAACTGCTGCGCGCGCTCGGCCTTCTCTTCGACCGTGAGGCTCGGGTCTTTCTCGTTCTCCATCAGTTTGAAGAGCTGGCGCTGCGCTTTCTCTTCGAGACCGAACATCTTTTCCGTGGCCTGCTCGCCGAAGAACTGCACGCGCAGTCCATGCATGCCGTCGATCTGCGACACGCCCTGTTCGACGGTCGTCATCTCGCGGTCGGGTGGATAGGCCTGGTACGCCGCGGCCTGGTAGTTCTGGTATTGGTCCATCAATTGATGGAGCTCGCGCGCGGCCGGGGGCGGCAGAGTGGCGGACATTTCCTGCAATTGTTTCTCGCGCTCCGCCGGACCGTAGAGCGCGTGAAGCCGTTCGAGATCGAGCCGCGTGTTTTCATTCAGCACAATGTGCCCTCGTGCATCCGCCTTGAAGCCGATCTGACCGTCGTCCTGTTCCGCTTCGAGATTGGCAACGGCCGCGGTCGCGGTGGCGCCGTCGGTCGTTGCCGTGGTGTCGGATGCCCGGGTTGCTTCGCCCGGCATCGCGGGCCCCGTAGATTGCAGGCCCTGCGCTGCTTGCGGGCCTTGCGCGGCAGTCCGTGATTCGGCCGGTACGCTCGCGACCGTTGTCGCTCGCGACAGCGAGGAGATGGGTGCTTCGGAACGGAACAGCACGAACCCGCCGACCAGGGCGAGCGCGGCGAGCGAAGAGATCAGCAACGCGTTGCGTTTGTTCACGGACATGCACGTCGACCTCGAGCAAGCAGGGGCGGCGCGGTGGCCGCCCCCGCATCGATCCCAGGGCAATCCGCTAGAACGGCGCCGTGGACGCGAACAGCGACAACCGGCTGTCGGTGATCAGGAACGGCGTGTAGCGCTGGTCTCCGTCGACCCAGCGCTTCATCCACGCGACCTGATACAGGCTCGACGGCTGATTCGCAGGATTGTTCCCCGGAAAGGAATGGCTTGCGCCGCTGATCACCGCGAGCAGCTTCTCCGCCTGGTTGATGCTGTTGTAGAACGGGATCGAATGGACGGCCACCGGCGCGACATTGTCGGACGAGGCCCCGACAATGCCCGCTGGCGAGCGGATCGCCGCGAAGTTCCGATCCGTGCTCCACGGCGCCAGGCCGACGCCCGCGCGCAGCGAGGTGTTCTGGCGCAGCGCCAGCAGCGTACCGCCACCGCCCATCGAGTGACCCGTGACCGCGCGACGGTTCGTGTCGACCTTGCCCGCGACCGGGCCCGTGTTGAGTGCGGCGACCGCGTTCAGCGCCGCGAGCAGCTGGGTGGCACGGCTGGGTGGAAAATCGAGCGGCGAGTTGGTGTTGATCGTCACGACGACGAACCCGTGCGTGGCGAGCCGCCGGCCCATGACCGCGACCGAGGATTGCGTGGCCGTGAAGCCTGGGGAAAACGCCACGAGGCCGTATGTGCCCGCGTTGTTCGGCGAGTACACCGTGCCGCCACCGAAGCCGTTGCCTCGCGCCAGCGATTGCGTCGATACCGCGAACGGACCGTCTGCGGCGATGCTTGCCGGCGTCGGATCGGGTCCCTGTACCTGTGCATGCGCGGTGACCGCGAGCATCGCGAGACACAGCCCGAGTACGCATTTCTTCCTGATATGCATATGTCACTCCCTGACCTGGTTGAGTTCGGCGGCTCCCGGGTAGCTAGCCGCCAGCCATCGTGGTTGCCGCGATGCTG
>Ga0190271_10002123_pt1 | contig 11814 bp, 12 predicted proteins | sample Popmic356T_FD_133747 | JGI IMG/M metagenome (GOLD analysis project Ga0190271, IMG submission 133747) | Populus adjacent soil microbial communities from riparian zone of Weber River, Utah, USA - 356 T | ecosystem: Environmental > Terrestrial > Soil > Riparian zone | place: USA: Utah | collected...
GCCGGGCCTGGGCGGCGGACACGGGCCGCTGGACCACGGCTGGCCGGTGCGGGCGTGAGCAATCTAGAGGCGCAGCTGACCGACATCGTGCGCGCCGACGCAGGGCTGATGCATGTGCTGACGACGGTGCGGGCGCTGGGCCTGCCGGATTGGCGGCTGGTGTCGGGGGCGGTCTATCAGGCGGTGTGGAACGCGCGGACGGGTCGGCCGGCGGGGTATGGGATCAAGGACTACGACCTGGCCTATTTCGATGGGTCGGACCTGTCCTACGATGCCGAGGACGTCGTCATCAAACGCGTCGCCGCCGCCTTCGATGAACCGTTCCGCAGCCAGGTCGAGGTGCGCAACCAGGCGCGGGTGCATCTGTGGTTCCAGGATCGGTTCGGCGAACCCTATGAGGCGCTGGGATCGACGGACGAGGCGCTGGGACGGTTCGTGGCGCCGACCTTCGCGGTCGGGGTGCGGCTGGAGGCCGACGATGCGATCAGCGTCGCCGCGCCGTTCGGGCTGGAGGACGTATTTGCAATGACGATCCGGCCCAATCCGAACCGGCCGCTGGCCAAGGGGTGGGCCAGGACGATCGAGAATGCGCGCGGTCGCTGGCCCGAGCTGACGGTGATCGAGCCCTAGAAGGGGCCGTGCTTGCCGTTAGAGGAGAACTCGGGCGGGGCGGCCTTGTGGATGTATTGTTCGGCGACCAGCCAGGCCTTGAACGGGCGCAGGCAGCCCAGGCACATGGCGATCAGGATCGGCAGGGTGACCACCAGATGGACCCAGATCGGCGGGTGGACGGTGAAGTCGAACACCATCAGCAGGATCATGCCGATGATCCCCACCGCCGACATGACGAAGAAGGCCGGGCCGTCGGCCGGGTCGGCGAAGGCGTAGCTGAGACCGCACGTGGGGCAGTCGGTCTGAAGCGTCAGATAGCCCTTGAACAGCGGACCCTTGCCACAGCGGGGGCAACGACAGGCCAGGCCGGTCTTGAGGGTGCTAAGGCGAGGATAGTCGGTCATGGGACCACTGTATGCGCCCTGAAGGCGGTCCTGTCGCGTGGACCGGTTGTCCTAGCGAATTCCCCTTTCTTTAGGTCGGTCGCTTGACACCCAACACAGTCGCGCCGGTTCTGCGAAGCGGCCCGGAGGTTGACGACAGGTTGGGATTAGCTCCGCATCGCCTCCACCGCCGTGACCAGCCGGTCGAGGTCGGTCGCCGTTGAAAGCCGGTGATCGCCGCCCTCGATCAGGTCCAGGCGGACGTCGCCGCCCGTCAGCCGCTCGACCAGTTCGATCTGATGCCGCCACGGCACCACGTCGTCGGCCCGGCCCTGGAGCACATGGACCGGGGCGGCGATGTCGATGACGCCGTCCAGCAATAGCCAGTCGCGCGCCTCCTCGAACATGCGACGCGTCAGGACGTATTCGCCCAGGCCCTCCTCGACGATCAGGGTCTCGCCCTCGCGCAGGATGGCCTGGCGCTCGTGGTCGGCGAGGCCGGGCCACATCAGGCGTTCGGTGAAATCCTGGGCCGGGTTGACCAGGAAAAGCCCCTTGATCCGCTCGGGCCGGGCCAGGGTCGCAAGCAGGGCGACCCAGCCGCCCATCGACGACCCCACCGGAATGACCGGCCCCGACAGGCTGTCGATCAGGGCGATGGCGTCCTCGCGCCAGCGGCCGATGGTCGCCTGCTTCCAGTCGCCGGAGGACTGGCCGTGAGCGAAATGGTCGTAGCGGACGAAGTTCCAGCCGCGGTCGCGTGCGGCCGCCTCCAGCGCCAGGGCCTTTGTCCCCTCCATGTCCGAGCGGAAGCCGCCGACCCAGATCACGGTCGGGCCGTCGCCCTTGATGCGTTTGAAGGCGAGGGTTTCGCCGTCGGGGCGGGACAGGTGCTGGATGTCGGTCATGGCGCCCTTGTGCCGCGACTTTGAGGCTCCGTCACCCTTGACCGCGACGCGGGATGGCGGAACTACAGGCGTATGTCCGCACCCCAAGTCCTGTTCGTCACCTCCAACCGCATCGGCGACTGCGTTATCTCGTCGGGCGTGATCCGCGAGATCGCGCGCCAGGTTCCGGGGGCGCAGATCACCGTTGCCTGCGGCCGTCCGCCCGCGCCCTTCTTCCGCAATGCGCCGGGCGTTGTGCGGACCATCGTGCTCGACAAGAAGAAGATGTCCGGCCACTGGCTCGACCTGTGGACACAGGTGGTCGGGACGCGCTGGGACCTGGTGATCGACATCCGGGGTTCGGCGCTCAGCTATCTGATCCCGACGAAACGCCGCGTGGTCTATAACCGCTCGTGGGAGACCGGCCTGCGCAAGGTCGAGATGGTGTCGCGGCTGATGGGGTCGCCGACGCCGCTGGATCCCGAAATCTTCCTGGACGACCAGGCGCGGTCTGAGGCCGTCGCCGTCATCGATCCGCAGTTGGCGGGCGGCGCCAGTGTGGGCCGGATCATTGCGCTCGCCCCCATCGCGCACCAGCCCGGCAAGAGCTGGCCCGCCGACCGCTGGGGCGCCCTGGTCGAGAAGCTGAAGGCCGAACCGCGCTTCGACGGCTGGCGCTTCATGCCCGTGGGCGGGCCGGGCGACCGGCCGCCGGCGACCCCGGCGCTGGAGGCTGCGGGCGCGCGGGCCATCGACTTCGTGGGCAAGGGCGACATCCTGGCCTCGGCCGCCGCCATCGACCGGGCCGACCTTTTCGTCGGCAACGACAGCGGTCTGATGCACGTGTCTGCGGCGCTGGGTCGGCCCACGCTGGGCCTGTTCGGGCCGACCGAGTGGTGGCTGTATGGTCCCTGGGGTCCAAAGACGCGAACGGCGGCGTCGAACGAGACGCGCGGCCAGTTCGCGCCCATCGAGGATCTGAGCGTGGATCACGTGTTCGAAGCGGTGCTGGCGCTGCATGACGCCTATATCGGCGCCGCGCCCGTGAAGCCTTGAAAAACCGGCCTTCCGGGCGCATATTGCGGCCTTGACGGGAACGTGGCGCACGCTGCGCCATTCCGCTTATCAAGACACACGCCTTCTCTGACCACATAAGGAAACGACGCCCATTCGCCGTCCCATGCAAGCGCCACCCGTGAAAGACGGGCCGCGTATGAACCAGGATATCCGCGCCCCTCGCGTTCTGCTCATCGACCAGAACGGCGAGAAACAGGGCGTCATGCCCACCTCTTCCGCGCTCGAAGCCGCCGAAGAAGCCGGGATGGACCTGGTCGAGATCGTCTCCACCTCCGAGCCGCCGGTGGTCAAGATCCTCGATTACGGCAAGCACCGTTTCCAGGAGCAGAAGAAGAAGGCCGAGCAGCGCAAGCGCCAGAAGGTCGTCGAGCTCAAGGAAATCAAGCTGCGCCCCAACATCGACACCCACGATTATGAGGTGAAGACCAAGGCCATGCACCGCTTCTTCGACGAGGGCGACAAGGTCAAGGTCACGCTTCGCTTCCGCGGTCGCGAGATGGCGCACCCCGAACTGGGCATGAAGCTGCTGAACAAGGTCCAGGCCGATTTCGACGAAATCGCCAAGGTCGAGTTCTCGCCCAAGATGGAAGGCCGCCAGATGATCATGATCCTGGCCCCGCGCTGATCGCGATCCATCGCTGAATACAAAACGCCCCGGTCGCAGGACTGGGGCGTTTTCGTATGCGCTGCGACGCGCTAAGCCATCACCATGACCGCGACACCGACGACCCCGCCCAAGCTCAAGACCCCGGCGCTGGCCGTGTTGTTCGCCACGGTCTTCATCAACCTGGTCGGGTTCGGGCTGGTGGTGCCACTGCTGCCCTTCTTCGCCCAGAGCCTGAAGGCCGAGGCGTGGCAGATCACGCTGATGTTCTCGGCCTATTCGCTGGGCCAGTTCTTCGCCGAGCCGTTCTGGGGGCGGCTGTCGGATCGGATCGGGCGCAAGCCCGTGCTGCTGATCACCCTGATCGCCAATGCGCTGGGTTATCTGATGCTGGCCTTCGTGCCCAACATCTGGCTGGCGATCGCGGTGCGGCTGTTCACCGGCCTGGGCGCGGGCAATATCTCGACGGTCCAGGGCTATGTCGCCGATGTGACGCCGCCGGAGCAGAGGGCGGGGCGGATGGGGCTGATCGGCGCCGCCTTCGGCCTGGGCTTCATCGTCGGGCCGGGGTTGGGCGGCCTACTGACCCAGCCGCAACTGGGGCGTCTTGGATATCAGCTGCCGATCTTCCTGGCCGCGGCCCTGGCGGCCGTGGCGGCGGTGGGGGTGATCGTCTTCCTGCGCGAGAGCCGGGCCAAAGTCGATCCGGCCGCGCCGCGCCCGGCCTTCCTGGCGGGGCTGAAAGACGCACGCGACAATGATGTGGTGTCGCGGGTGCTGATCGTGACCCTGATCTATATGGCGGGCTTTTCGGCGATGGAGAGCGTGTTCGGCCTTTGGGCCGAGAGCCGCTATCAATGGGGCGCGCGCGAGGTGGGGCTCAGCTTCATGATCGTGGGCATCGTCTCGACGCTGAACCAGGGGGTCTTCGCCGGACGGCTGGCGCGACGGTTCGGCGAATCGCGCGTGCTGGCGGTCGGCATGCTGCTGTTCGGAAGCTCGCTGGTGCTGCAGGTGCTGGCGCCCGTCGCCTGGTTTCCGGCGACCCGGCTGGAGCTGGGCGCCCTGTCCATTCCCATCGTTCAGGGCTGGGTCATTCCGATGGTCATGGCGCTGGGCGCGTGCGGCATGTCGATGGCCATGCCCAATATCTCGGCCATGATCAGCCGCGCCTCGCCGCCTGACCGGCAGGGGGCCATGCTGGGGCTGAACATGGCCTCCAGCTCGGTGGCGCGCATCTTCGGGCCGATGATCGCGGGCGCGCTGTTCTCGGGCCTGGGGCATGACTGGCCCTTCCTGGTCGGGGCGCTGCTGACCATCCCGGCGGCGGTCATGGCGATCAACGCCGGGCGGGCCATCCAGCGGGGCAAGACCGCCGATGAAATGGCCGCCAAGTCCTTGTCCTGACTCACGTCTTGCGTCGGCAGGCGTCTTCGCCTACAAGCCGCGCCTTCGCGTACCGAACCGCCGGGCGAACAGGCATGCCTGGGCGGTTCTTAAACTCTGAGGAAATACCACGACGCGGGCTCAAGTAGCTCGAAGAGCGGTAGCCCTCCAAAAAGGAGACTGAAATGCCGAAACTGAAGACGAAGTCAGGCGCCAAGAAGCGCTTCAAATTCACGGCCACTGGCAAGGTGAAGTCGGGCGTTGCAGGCAAGCGTCACCGCTTGATCAGCCACAACTCGAAATACATCCGCCAGAACCGCGGCACCAAGGTCATGGCCGACGCCGACGCCAAGAAGATCAAATCCTACATGCCGTACGCCTGATCGGCGCGCGCTGTACGACTGATCTCCATCCCAAAGAATTTGAAGGAATAGCGACATGGCTCGCGTAAAACGTGGCGTAACCTCGCACGCCAAGCACAAGAAGGTTCTGGAGCAGGCCAAGGGCTTCTCCGGCCGCCGCAAGAACACCATCCGTACGGCCAAGGCCGCCGTCGATCGCGCCGGGCAATACGCCTATCGCGACCGTCGCACCAAGAAGCGCAACTTCCGCGCCCTGTGGATCCAGCGCATCAACGCCGCCGCGCGTCTGGAAGGCTTCACCTACAGCCAGTTCATCAACGGCCTGAACAAGGCCGGCATCGAACTGGACCGCAAGGTTCTGGCCTCGATCGCCGCTGATCCGACCGGCTTCAAGGCCGTCGCCGAAAAGGTCCGCGCCGCTCTGGCGTAAGCCGGACTGCAGCGACCAAGATCAACGCCCGCTCCGGTTTCCGGGCGGGCGTTTTTCGTTTCAGGCGGCCTCCGCCATACGACTTTGCGCCAGCACCATGCGGATGGCGTTCAGCAGGGCGTCGGGCTGGATCGGCTTTTGCGCCACCCCGTTCATGCCCGCGGCGATATAGTCCAGCTCGTCGCGCTCATCGGCGTTGGCCGTCAGCGCCAGGATCGGCAGGGCGCCGGCCGGGCCGGGCAGGGCGCGTATGGCCCGCGTCGCGGCGACCCCGTCCATCACCGGCATCTTGATGTCCATCAGGGCCAGGTCGAACGGCCGCATGCTGACAGCGTCCAGCGCTTCGCGGCCGTTCTCGGCCATCTCGCAGGTGCAGCCGAACATCTCCAGCAGCTTGCCGGCGACGAAGCGGTTGGTCGCATTGTCGTCTACCACCAGCACATGCAGGGTATCGTGCGGCGTCGGCGCGGCCATGATCGGCGCCGTCGCCCCGCGTTCGGTCGCGACGCGCAGCGGCAGCCGCACCTGGAACCGGGCGCCGCCCTGGGGCGAGGTGGCCAGGGCGATGACGCCGCCCATCCGCTCGGCGATCTGGCGGCAGATGGCCAGGCCCAGGCCGGCGCCGGCGCCCTCGCGCCCGGCCTTGCCGGTGTTGAAGGGGTCGAAGATGGTCGCGGCCGCCGCCTCGGGCACGCCGGGGCCGCTGTCGTCCACGGTGAAGATCACCTCGCCGTCAGGCCGGCTTTCGATCAGGGCCACGACCTCGCCTGTCAGGGTGAACTTCAGCGCATTGCCGATCAGGTTGTTCAGCAGTTGTTTCAGCCGCATGCCGTCGGCCTGAATCCACGGCGTGGCCAAGTCGGTGCGGATCGTCAGGGCCAGGGCCTTCTCCTCGGCCCGTGCGCGCCACAGGGCGTCGATGTCGAAGGCGACGGCCGACAGGTCCAGCGGCTCTTCTTCCAGGGTCAGCATACCCGCCGAAGCGCGCGACATGTCCAGCGCGTCGGTCAGCAGCCGCAGCAGGCTCTGGCCCGAATCGATGACGGTGCGGACGTAGGGGCGCAGTTCTTCCTGTTCGAGCTTCTTTTCCATCAGGGCGGCGACGCCCAGCACCCCGTTCAGCGGCGTGCGGATTTCGTGGCTCATCACCGCCAGGAACTCGGACTTGGCGCGGCTGGAGGCGACGGCCTCGGCCTCGGCGACAGCCAGGTCGCGGGCCAGGGCGCCCATCTCCTCGGCGCGCTGGCGGTGCAGGGCCGCGCCCGCCTGAACGATCTGCAGCGCCGTGCCGACCCCGACGTAGCGGCCGTCCGCCACCACGACGAAGCCGCTCAAAAGGGCGCCCAGTTCCGCCGCGCCATAGGCCTGGAAGAAGGCCTCCGCGCTGGTCGCCGCGTCGGCCACGGGGGCGTTACGGTCCATCAGGCTTTCGGCGGGTTTCCTGGCATAGAGGGCGCGCCCGAACTCGGCCGCCATCCTCAGGGTGAAGGCGTTGCGTTCGATGATGCCGACCGGGCGGCCGTCGTCGTCCACCACGGCCAGGGCCAGGGTGTTGGGCTCGGTCTGGAACCGCTCGAACACCTCGGCGCCGGGCGTGGACGGCGCCACCGGCGCGATCAAATCAACGAAGTCACCGATACGCGGCATCAAGGTCCCCACCCGTTCGGAGGCCTGCTTAGCGGCTGATATTTAACGCCAGCTTTTCCGTTCATGAACCTTTCGCGGCGTGTTTCAGACAGTTGATCCGTTAACGGACGGAAATTGCTTATTCCGAATGAACGTTCCCCCACGCGCGCTTCGCCGCTAGCCTCGCGCCATGATGCGCACCCTGATTTGCACCCTGGCTCTCGCCCTCGCCCTGGCCCATACCGCCGTCGCACAGGAGCGACGCGTCGCCGTCACCTTCGACGACCTGCCGTTCCAGGCGGATGAGGCGACGCTGTGCGATCCGGCGCGGTTGATGACGATTACTCAGGACTTCGTCGCCATGCTGAAGCCGCTGGACACCCACGGCACGGCCTTCGTCAATGCGGGCCGAATGTGCGACGCCGAACGCGACGCGACCTTGCCGCGCATCCTGAACGTCTGGCTGGACGGCGGACTGGACCTGGGCAACCACACCTTCAGCCACATCAACATCCACCGCACGACGGACGAGGCCTATCTGGCCGACGTGGACGCCGGGGCGCCGATCGTGCGGGACGTGCTGGAGGCGCGGGGCAAGTCCCTGCGATGGTTCCGCCACCCCTATCTGTTCACCGGCGAGACCCAGGACAAGCACGACGCCATCGCCGCCGGCCTGGCCCAGCGCGGCTATACGGTCGCGCCGGTCACGATCGACAACAACGACTGGATGTTCGCCGACGTCTATCGCAAGGCCGAGACGCTGGGCGACACGGCCCTGATGCAGCGCATAGGCCAAGCCTATGTGGCGCACATGACCACGGTGCTGGACTTCTTCGAACCCTACAGCGCCGAGGCCGCCGGCGGACGCGAGCCGGCCCAGGTCCTGCTGCTGCACGCCAACAGCCTGAACCAGACCTATTATCCGCAGATCCACGCCCTGTATCTAGCGCGCGGCTATCGCTTCGTGCCGCTGGAAGAGGCGCTGGCCGATCCGATCTACGGCCACGCCGATACCTACGTCCGCGCCAACGGAATCTCGTGGCTTCACCGCTGGATGCAGACCGACGGCCATCCCATCCGCTGGGAGCCGGAGCCGCCCGCCTGGATCGTCGCGGCCAACAAGGCGCCGGCGTCGGAACTTCAGGCTATCGCATCCGCGCCTTGAAGGGTGACGAAACGGCTTTCGCCCGCTAAGGCACGGGGCAAATGACCGATCTCGCCACACTCGAACTCGACCTGATCAACGCCATCGGCGGCGCCGAAAGCGTCGCCGCCCTGGAAGAGGTGCGCGTCGCCGCCCTGGGCAAGTCCGGCTCCGTCTCCGGCCTGCTGAAGGGCATGGGCGCGATGAGCCCCGACGAACGCCGCGAACAAGGGCCGATGATCAACGGCCTGCGCGACCGCGTGGCCGCCGCCATCACGGCCAAGAAGGCCGAGTTGGAAGCCGCCGAACTGGACGCCCGGCTGCTGTCCGAGCGCATCGACCTGACCCTGCCGGCCCGGCCGCGTCGCAAGGGCGGGGTCCACCCCACCATGCAGGTGATGGACGAGATGATCGCCCTGTTCGCCGAGATGGGCTTTGCGGTCGCCGAAGGCCCGGACATCGAGGACGACTTCCACAATTTCACCGCCCTGAACTTCCCGCCCAAACATCCGGCGCGGGAGATGCACGACACCTTCTTCCTGAAGCCCGACCCCGAGACGGGCGAGCGCAAGGTGCTGCGGACCCACACGAGTCCGGTGCAGGTCCGCACCATGATGTCGCAAAAGCCGCCGATCCGCATCATCGCGCCGGGCCGCACCTTCCGTAAGGATTCGGACGCCACCCACACGCCGATGTTCCACCAGATCGAAGGCCTGGTGATCGACCGCGACATCCATATGGGTCACCTGAAGACGACGCTTCAGACCTTCATCGCCCGCTTCTTCGAACTGGACGCGGTTCAGGCGCGGTTCCGGCCGCACCACTTCCCCTTCACCGAACCCTCGGCGGAGATGGACATCCGGTGCGACCGGTCCGGCGGGAAACTGGTGTTCAATACCGGCGACGACTGGCTGGAAATCCTGGGCTGCGGGATGGTGCATCCCAACGTCTTGAGGAACTGCGGCATCGACCCGGACGAGTATCAGGGCTTCGCCTTCGGCATGGGCGTGGACCGTCTGGCCATGCTGAAATACGGCGTGCCGGACCTGCGCCCCATGTTCGACGCCGACACGCGCTGGCTGTCGCACTACGGCTTCTCGGCCTTCTCGGCCCCCAATCCGGCCTCTGGCCTGAGCTGAATGAGTTTCAAGATGACCGATGTAATGTCCGAAGCGTTCGGCCGTGAGCTCATTGCGAGATCGACTTTTTCAAATGAAGGTGTCTGGCTGCCTTTGCTCGCCGTGCATCATATGAACGCGGGCGACCCCGTTATTCGCAACAAGACGTTCACTGATTGCGTGATCGAGGGTCCGGCCCTTGTCATGCCTATGGGCTCGACGACCTTCGACAGCTGCAACATGGGTGTCGCTGCAAATCCACGCTCTCTTATGTACAAGCCTCAGGGGCCGCTGTTGGTCGGCGCTGTGGGTCTTGAAAATTGCAGCTTCGTGCGTTGCCGCATGGTGCAGATCGGCTTCACGGGCGCGGACGCCTTTCTTGATGAGCTTGCGGAACAACTTGTCGCCGCTCAGGAAGGCCGGGTCTAATGTCGCGCCTCCCGATCAACCGCCCGATGAGCGTCGCCAAATCGCTGACTCAGACGGATTTTATCGACGTCGATATCAATCTGTACGACCTCTATGCGGCTCATCAACAACAAGGCGCCGTCGTCGGGCGCACCTTCACTGGATGTCGTCTTCAAGGGCCAGCCGTCGTTCTGATCGGCGGCGGTACCACCTTTGATGAAACCAACTTCGGGGACTCGCGCGGCGGAATGAAGAACCTGCTGCTGCAACCGATGGGGGACAAGGCGTTGGGTACCGTGCCGATGCATAACTGCACCTTCGTCGGCTGCGAGTTTTACAACGTCGGTTTCACTGGCTCGCCACAAATCCTCGAACAGATGGCGGCTGTGCCGACTGCGACAGGGCCAGCGGAATGAAGTTCACCCTGTCCTGGCTGAAGGATCACCTCGAAACCGAGGCGGACGTCCATCAGATCGCCGAGGCCATGACCATGGCCGGGCTGGAGGTCGAGGAGGTTCTCGACCCCGCCGCCAAGCTGGCCCCCTTCACCGTGGCCAAGATTCTGTCGGCCGAGCGTCACCCCAACGCCGACCGGCTGCAGGTCTGTCAGGTCGAGACCGTCGATGGCTTGAAGGAGATCGTCTGCGGCGCGCCGAACGCGCGGGCGGGCCTGACCACCATCTACGCGCCCATCGGCGCCTATGTGCCCGGCCTGGGCGTGACCCTGGTCGAGAAGCCGGTGCGCGGCGTGGTGTCGAACGGCATGCTGTGCTCGGCCTCCGAGCTTGAGCTGGCGGACGAGAGCGACGGCATTCAGGAACTGCCGCCCGAGATTCCGTTAGGGACCCCGGTCGCCGGCCTGTTCGGCGCGGAACCCGTCATCGATTTCGAAGTGACGCCGAACCGGCCCGACTGGCTGGGCGTCGCCGGCATTGCGCGGGATCTGGCCGCCGCCAGCGTCGGCAAGCTGAAGCATTTCGACATCGCCGTGGTGCGCGGAGCCTTCCCGTCGCCGATCACCGTGCGGCTGGACGCGCCCGAGATGTGTCCGGTCTTCGCCGGTCGCGTCATTCGCGGCGTGAAGAACGGGCCGTCGCCGGCCTGGCTGCAGAAACGCCTGACCGCCATCGGCCTGCGCTCGATCAACCGGCTGGTCGATGTGACCAATCTGATCGCCTACGACCGCGCCCGGCCGCTGCACGTCTATGACGTGGCCAAGCTGGTCGGGACCGAAATCGTGGTGCGCGGGGGCCAGGTCTCGGCCGGGACCGCCCATATCGAGGGGGACGAGCCTGAGCATCTGATCGCCCTGGATGGCAAGACCTATGCGGCCGCCGCGAGCGACTGCGTCATCGCCGACGCCGGGGGCGAACGCCCCATCGGCCTGGGGGGCGTCATGGGCGGCGAGAGCACCGGCTGCGACGAGACCACCACCGACGTCTTCGTCGAAAGCGCCTGGTTCGACCCGCTGGTCGTCGCCCAGACGGGCCGCGCGCTCGGCATCCATTCCGACGCCCAGTATCGGTTCGCGCGCGGCGTCGATCCGGTCTCGGTCACGCCGGGGCTGGAGCTGGCCACCCGCCTGATCCTGGACCTGTGCGGCGGCGAGCCGTCCGAGATCGTCTTCGTCGGCGAGCCCCCGGCCAGCCCGGCGCCCTTCGCCTTCGACCCCGCCTATGTGAAGCGGCTCAGCGGCATGGATCTGCCCGACGACCGGATCGGCACCATCCTGGGCCAACTCGGTTTCCTGGTTCAGGCCGCCCCGGCGGGTCAGGCC
>Ga0190271_10002124_pt1 | contig 11813 bp, 9 predicted proteins | sample Popmic356T_FD_133747 | JGI IMG/M metagenome (GOLD analysis project Ga0190271, IMG submission 133747) | Populus adjacent soil microbial communities from riparian zone of Weber River, Utah, USA - 356 T | ecosystem: Environmental > Terrestrial > Soil > Riparian zone | place: USA: Utah | collected...
GGCGAAATTCCTGGTGATGTGGAGCGGACCGGTAGGCAAGGTGAGCGAGGAGGACATCTTCAGCAAGTACACCGCCGACAAGGACAGCCCCGTCGCGCCTACCTACGACGAAGCGCTGCGTTCACGAACGCAAAAATACATCTGGCCGGATTTCCTGGGCAAAGACACCGACTCGAGCGAAAACCTGGCCAAACTATCGATCCCGGGGCTCTGGGTGTTCAGTGACAACGACGGCAGCATCCCCGTGGGTTTGTCCATCGACCGGCTGCAGCAGCTTCGCAAGAACGGCCACGCTTTCGACTACGTGCTGTTCTCGGGCCTGGGGCACAACAACATGGACCGCACCTTCGCAACGGCCATTGCGTGGCTGGAGCGGCTCTGAGCCTCAGCTCTTCAGAAAGGCCAGCAGGTGATCGATCACGCGTTGCTTGTCGGTGGCCAGCAGGCCGTGCGGCGAACCTTCGTACTCGATGAGCTTCGAGTGCCGGATGCCTTGCGCCGCGGGCCGCGCCGACGCATCGATCGAGACGTTCTGATCCGCGGTGCCATGGATGATGAGCGTCGGCACTTTGAATGACGCCAGGTCCGGCCGGAAATCCGTCTTGAAGAAGGAGTCGGCGCAGGCCAGCGTGGGTTTGAGACCGGCCTGCATGGTCATGTTCAGCGACCACTGCAGCAGTTCGTCACTCACGGGTTGCTCGGCCGTATCCACGCCGTAGAACTTCTTGAAGAACTCGGCGAAGAACTTCGGGCGGTCCTTGAGGATGGCGGCGGTGGTTTCCTCGAGTGCCTTGATCTCGGTGCCGTGCGGGTTGTCGTCGGTCTTGAGTTTGTAAGGAACAATCGAGGCGATGAGCCCGGCGTGCGTGATGCCGGCGCCGTTGTACTTGCTCATGTAGCGCGCCACTTCGCCGCCGCCCATGGAAAAGCCGATGAGCGCGCCTTCGGACACCTGGCAGTGCTTGAGCACGGCGCGCAGGTCATCCGTGAGCCGGTCGTAGTCGTAGCCGTTCCAGGGTTGTGAGGACCTGCCAAAGCCGCGGCGATCGTAGGCAATCACGCGGTAGCCGGCGTTGGCCAACGCGAGAGACTGGTCGTCCCACGAATCCGCGCAGAGTGGCCAGCCGTGCAACAGCACGACGGGGCGGCCACGGCCCCATTCCTTGTAGTAGATCAGCGTGCTGTCGTCGGTGGTCACGTACGGCATGTGAGCTCCTGGGTTGGATCCACAGTATTCGCCGCGCGCGAGGCCGACGGCAGCGGACGTCATCTGACGATGGATGTGGTCCATTGCTGACATTCATGTGCGCGAGGCCGCGCAAGCCGTTACATTTCGTGCCCATGATCACGCGCCGACAAACTTTAAAGGGTGGCCTCGCACTGGGTGCCGCGGCCTCGGGTGCATTCCGGGCGGCCGATGCAGTGGAGATGGTGGATGCGAGTGGACCGCCACTCACGCTCTGGTATCGCCAGCCTGCCGAGCAGTGGACCGAAGCGCTGCCGATCGGCAATGGCCGTCTCGGCGCGATGATCTTCGGTGGCGTCGCGCGCGAGCGCCTGCAGCTCAACGAAGACACGCTGTACGCGGGCGGACCCTACGACCCTTCGAACCCCGAGGCGCTCGCCACGTTGCCGCAGGTCCGTGCGCTCATCGCCGCCGGCAAATATCTCGATGCGCAGAATCTCGCCGACGAAAAAATGATGGCGCGTCCGATCCGCATGCCGTCGTACCAGACGGTGGGCGATCTGATCCTGACCTTTGGCGCCTCGGCCTATGCCGAGGACTATCGGCGCGAGCTCAACCTCGATGCAGCCTGCGCGCTCGTGCGCTTCACGCGCGACGGTGTGAGGCTGACCCGCGAATCGTTTGCGTCCGCGGTGGACCAGGTGATCGTCACGCGCGTCACCGCGGATCAGCCGGGTAGCTTGAGCTTTCGCGCCAGTTTCGAAACGCCGATGCCGGGGGCGGTCGCGATCGACGACGGCCACCTGGTGCTGAACGGCCGCAATGTTCCACAACAGGGTATCGACGCGAAATTGCGTTTCCAGGCTCGCGTGGTGGTGATTCCGCAGGGCGGGGCGGTGCAGTTGCGCGACGGGGAGTTCGTGGTGTCCGGTGCGGACTCCGCGTTGGTGCTGATCGCCATGGCCACGAATTTTCGCCGCTTCGATGACGTATCCGGCGACCCCGAAGCCACCACGCGCGCGCAGATCCACGCGGCTGCCGCGAAGACGTTCAAGATGCTGCGCAGCGCGCACGTCGCCGATCACGGGAAGCTCTTCGGGCGCGTGGCGTTCGACCTGCCGGCGACTGCCGCGGCCTCACAACCCACCGACCTGCGCATCCGCCACTCGCAGACCAGCGATGACCCACAGCTCGCGGCCTTGTATTTCCAGTATGCGCGCTATCTGCTCATCGGCTGCTCGCGCCCGGGCACGCAGCCGGCGAACCTCCAGGGTCTGTGGAACGACAAGTTGTTAGCTCCCTGGGGCTCGAAATACACCATCAACATCAACACCGAGATGAACTACTGGCCCGCGGAACCGGCCAACCTGGCCGAGTGCGTGCAGCCACTGGTGGCGATGGTGAAGGATCTCGCGGTCACGGGCGCGGTCACCGCGCGCGTGAACTACGGTGCGCGCGGCTGGGTGGCTCATCACAACACCGATCTGTGGCGCGCCAGCGGACCCATCGATGGCGCCAAGTGGGGCATGTGGCCGACGGGCGGCGCCTGGCTGTGCAAACACCTGTGGGATCACTACGACTACGGTCGCGACCGCGCGTACCTCGCCGAGGTCTATCCACTGTTGAAGGGAGCCGCGCAGTTCTTTCTCGATACGCTGGTCGAAGACCCCACGGGCAAGTTCCTGGTCACGAGTCCGTCCATATCCCCCGAGAACGTTCACCCGCACGGCGCGGCGATCTGCGCCGGCCCGGCCATGGACAACCAGATCCTGCGCGACCTGTTCGCCAACTGCATTCACGCCGCGGAAATCCTTGGCGTGGATGCCGGCTTCCGCAAGGCATGCGCCGCCACGCGCGCCAGGCTTCCGCCGGACCGCATCGGCAAGGCCGGGCAGCTCCAGGAGTGGATGGACGACTGGGACCTGGAAGCGCCCGAGCCAGACCATCGGCATGTCTCTCATCTATATGCGCTGTTCCCCAGCGAGCAGATCACCCTGCGCCGCACGCCGGCGCTCGCGGCAGCGGTCAAGAAGTCGCTCGAGCTGCGCGGCGACCTGTCCACGGGCTGGGCCATCGCCTGGCGCATCAATCTCTGGGCGCGGTTGCGCGATGCCGAGCACACGCACGGCGTGATCAAACTACTGCTCGACCCGTCGCGCACCTATCCCAACATGTTCGATGCGCACCCGCCGTTCCAGATCGACGGCAACTTTGGCGGCGCCAGCGGCATGATGGAAATGCTGCTGCAGTGTGTGGACGGCGAGATCGAGCTGCTGCCGGCGCTGCCGCGCGCGTGGGCCACGGGCAGGGTACGCGGCCTGCGCGCACGCGGGGGCTTTGAAGTGGACATCGCCTGGCGCGAGGGCGAGTTGGTAGCCGCCGTGCTGCGCGGCGCGCCAGGTGGCCTCGCGCAGGTGCGATATCGCGAAAAGCTGCACAAGGTTCGTGTCGCGAATGGGGGGCGCGTTGAACTGAGTCCCACGCAGTTCAGATGAACTACGCGTAGCCGCAGACGTGTTTCAACAGCCGCCGGCGCAGCGGCGGAAATCCGTTCGCGGTGGCGAGGAACAAGCGTCGCCGCAGCGGCGAAAAGCCGGTGCCATCGAGGCGTGACCAGATGCGGCTCACACGCGCGTAGCGATCGACCTGCGGCTTGCGACGGGCTTGATAGGCCGCCAACGCGGATGAAACTGCATCACCGCTATCATGCAACTCCTGGCGCAACGCCTGGCTCAAGCACTCGCTCAACGCCTGGGCATCGAGCAGCGCCATGGTCGCGCCCAACCCGAGTTGCGGGTTCAACGCATGCGCGGCGTCGCCCATCACCAGCGTGCGGGCGCCGTGCCAGCGGCGCAGGGTGACGTCAGCCGTGGTCGACCAGGTGAGCGCGTCGAATCCATGGAAGCTGCGCAACAGTTCGCCGGCCTCGGGACAGAATCCTTCGATGTACGTGCACCACGCGCCGTAACCCTCGGCTTCGAGATGCGGCAAGTCGCCGGCCCGCGCATTCCAGAAGAAGCTCACGAGCGACGGCGCCCCTTCGCCGTGCCCTATCGGCAGCATGCCGACACCGTCGCGCATGCCGTTCAACGACTGCAACAAGACTTCACTCGATAGCGAAGCAGGCAGGGGCGCGACCACGGAGAACACACCGCGCGCGTGCGGGCGCAGCTTTGCGCCGGTCGCGACGCTGTCGCGCAGGCGCGAATTCAAGCCGTTGCAGACCAGTGCGAGGTCGAAGGGTCCGTGGGTTTTCGCGCCGCGTTCGATCAGCGATACCTTGCTGCCGTCTTCGGAGATCGCTTCGATCGCCACATCGAAATGAATCCCGGCGCCGGCCGAACGCGCGCCTTCGTGCAAGACACCCGCCAACGCGGGCCGCCGTATCCCCAGCGCTCGCAGTTCCGGTTGCAGGTCCGCGTAACGCAGGTTCATGAGAGTGGCGCCGTCGCGCGCGCGGGTGACCACGCGTTCGATGGCGCAGCCGCGTGCGAAGGCAGGAGTCTCGAGGTCGAGGCGCCGCAGAACGTCGATGCCCGCCGGTTGCAGCAGGATTCCGGTGCCGTGGGCGTAGATGCCCGGCGACTTCTCGAACACTTCGACGCGATGGCCGTCACGCGCGAGGAAGATCGCGGACGCGAGCCCGGCGATGCCGCCGCCTGCGATGGCGACGCGCAGGGCGTTGGCGCTATGCATGACGCGATAGTAGCGCTTTCCTGGAAGCTGGTTGGCGCGCGTCCGCGCGGGGAGTAGCCTCCACAGGAAATCGGAGATCGTTCATGTGCATCGGGTTCCAGAAAATCGTTCTTGTCATGCTGGCCGGCCTCTCGCTCGCTACCCAGGCCGTGGCGCAGGAAGATGCGCACGTCCACTGCGCGGCCGTCGGCTGGGTGCCGCAGGAAATTCTCGAGCGCCCACTGCCTTTGCGCGCTGCGACCGGCAACGCCGCCGATATCGTCACTGCCTCGACTGCCGAGGCCCGTGCCTACTATCTGCAGGGTCTCAACTACCTTCACGGTTACGCATGGATCGAAGGCGCGCGCTCGTTCAACCAGGCGCTGCGGCTCGACCCCGGTTTTGCGATGGCACATTGGGGACTGAGCCGGATCTATTCCGGCCTCGACGATCACGCCAAGGCGGTGAGCGAAGCGAAGCGCGCCGAGGAACTTGCCAAGACGGCCACTCCGCGCGAACAACGACGTATCGCGTTGCGACTCCAGCAGCTCGACGCGATAGCCGATCTCGGCAATGCCGGGTTGCATGTCGCGTACAAGCAGGCGGTCGATAGAGCGCTCGCGGCCGACATGGGTGACGCCGAGTTGTGGCTGATTCGCGGCAATGCCGAGGAACCTACGGCGGCCGGGCGTGGCCAGCGAGGAGGCGTGGCGTCGACGGCCTTCTACCAGGAAGCGCTGCGCGTCTCTGCCGACAACGGCGCCGCGCATCACTATCTCACCCACTCCTATGAAAACCTGAACCAGATCCCGCGCGCGCTCGAACACGGCGAAGTGTATGCGCGGCTCGCGGCGGACATTCCGCACGCGCATCACATGTGGGGACACGACCTGCGGCGCGTCGGTCGGCTCGACGAGGCGATCGCCGCATTCAATCGCACCAACGATCTCGAGAAGGCGTATTACGCCGCGGAGAAGATTCCCGCCGAGATGGACTGGCATCACGTGCACAACCTCGATCTGCTCGCTACCTCGTACGAGCACAAGGGACAGATGCGCCGTGCCGAGGCGCTGTTACGCGAAGCGGTGGCGGTGAAGCCGATTACCGAATACCAGGCGTACAACCAGAAGTCGCTGACGGTGTTCCTGCTCGGACGGCAGCGCTGGCGTGAAGCGCTTGTGACCGCGCAGACCCTGAGCAAATCGGGAAGCGTCGGTACGCGGGTCATTGGCCACGCATTTGCCGGGCATGCATACCTCGGAATGCGCGATCCGAAATCCGCGCATCGCGAGCTTTCCGCGGCCGAAGGCGAGATGGCCAACGTGCCGACGCTGGTAGGCGGAATAGGGGTGGGACGCGCGGTCGTCGTCCCCTATGTCGATGCATTGCGCGCCGAAATTCTGTTGCGCGAAGGCAAGTCGGAGGAGGGCCGCACGCTCATGAAAGATGTGCAGGCGCGGCTGCGTGCGCTGCCCGGGCCGGATGCCTGGACGCAGGCGCTGTTCAGGCTGGACGCATTTGCGCGTATCGCACGAGACGTGGGCGACTGGGACCTGGCGGAATACACCGCGCTCCAGATGATCGACCACGACGCCGCGTACGGGGGTAGTCACCTGGCGCTTGCGCTGGTAGCGCGCCATCGCGGGGATCTCGCAGCCGCGCAGCAGGAAGCGGCCGCGGCGCGCAAATACTGGAAGGATGCGGATCGCGACCTCAGGGAGCTTGCGCTGCTGCAGGATGGGTCGCTGCGCGCGAGCCGGGACTGATGCTCCGCAGTATTCTCTCGTCGGAAGTCGGCTGAAGGCGCAGGAAGCCCAGTTCACGCGCGGATTCCTCGTCGACGCCTCGCAAAGCGGCCGCGATCGACTGCGCATGCCACGAGATCCGCAGTTTCATGGCGGCCGTGACGCGCGCCAGCGATTCGATGGCGCCCGGCGCGGCCGCTTCGTCTAACAATCGCAGGGCGTATTCGCGCAGGCGGTCCAACTCGTTGAGGCTGGCGAGTTGCTCGACCGGGCGAGGCAGGTTCCATTGCCCCTGCAGGTGTTCGATGCGCGCCAGGTAACTCTCCCCCAGCAGTAGCTGGAACCAGCTCCGCTGATACTGCGCCATGCAGTTCAGCGCGCTTTCGCCGGGAATCTCGATGTAGCGGTGTGATGGAACGTGATGATTGGTGAATGTGACCGGGCAGGTGTCCGAGTGCTGCATGCTGCCGCTGAATTTTGGCGCCCCGATACGCACGGAATCTCCATGCAGGCCGGCGGCGCAGAATAACGTGCGGCTGTCGGTCAACGGCGCACAGAAAAGCACGATATCGGCCTCGTGCGCGAGCGACATGTATTCATAGGTGCCGTCGACCCGAACACCATGACGCATGCGCGAGAGCGTCACGGGGGTATGCGCGCCGGCGGCACGCTCGCTGCCGGCATTGGCGAGGATCAGCGAGTCGCGGTCGATGGCACGCAGGAGCAGCATGCGACGGAAGTTGCCCACGCTCCACCAGGGCAACGGCACGCACCGCAACGCGCATAGAGGATAGAGGTGCATCACGACACCGATGCCGAGCGGCAAACAACCTCTGGCCACCGAGCGAGCGCTATCGGCGGCAGCCTCAAATATGGTTGACGCGGCGATCCCCGCCGGATGCAGGTCGAGCTGCGAGCGCAGCCGCGCGAATTCAGTCGAGGGTGACAATGACCTTACCCCGGGCACGGCGGCTGCCGATGTATTCCAGTGCCGCGCCAGTCTGCTCGAGTGAGTAGCGCCGGTCGATCACCGACCGGATCTTTCCTTCGCGCGCAAGACCGCCAAGGAATTCCAGGTCGGTAGTGGTCACGCTCGCAATGAAGCCTTCGAGCTTCTGGTCTACGAACAAGCTGATCACTTTTCGCTTGGCCATGCCCACGAGCGGACCGATCCACTGGCCTTTCTTGGATCCGCCGATTGTTACCAGCGTGCCGTTCGGCTTCAGCGCGCGTCGCAGTGCCAGCAAGCCGTGATTACCGGCCGTGTCGACGATGAGGTCGTAGCGGTCGGAGCCATTGGTGAAATTCTCCTGGGTGTAGTCGATGACACGGTCCGCGCCGAGCGAGCGCACGAGTTCCACGTTGCGTGTGCTGCAAACGCCGGTCACTTCCGCGCCGAAGGATTTCGCCAGCTGCACGGCGTACGTGCCTACGCCGCCGGAGGCGCCATTGATGAGCACTTTCTGTCCTGCGGCGATGCCGCCGTGATCACGCAGCGCCTGGAGCGCGGTGACGGCAGCAATAGGAATTGCCGCCGCCTGTTCGAACGCCAGATCGGCGGGCTTCATGACGATGTCGCCGTCCTGTTTTGCCACGACATACTCGGCCAGCGCGCCCCCGACCCCGCCGAAGACCTCGTCGCCTGGCTTGAAGCGCGTGACGTTTGCGCCCACCGATTCCACGGTGCCTGCGAAGTCGGATCCCAATCGATGTCGCTCCGGCGCGCCCACGCCTCTGAAGAACCGGATCAGGTAGGGCTTGCCCGTCGTCATGTGCCACTCATAAGGATTGACGCCCGCGGCGTGAACCTTGATGAGTACTTCGCCATCGGCCGGCAGCGGTTTGGCAATACGTTCGACGGCGAGGACCTTCGGCGCGCCGTAACAACGTTGCATGACGGCGCGCATGGTTTCACCGCCGGGAGCAGGCGGTAGTGAGGCCGGGCAGGGCGACTCATGACTCAACGTGATGGCAAGCGCAGCCACGGCAACGGCAAACAGCCCCGCCACTGCGTACAGGATCTTGTACCGGAGTTTCACGACTGCGCTCCGGCGGGCGGCTCCATGGTGATGACGACTTTCCCGCGCGCACGCTGGCTGCCGATGTAGTCCAGCGCGGCGCCGGTCTCTTCGAGCGGATAGCGCCGGTCGATCACGGTTCTCATTTTTCCTTCGCGCACCAGGTCCGCCAGGAATGTCAGATCCGCGGGTTTCACGCTGGCGATGAAGAAGGTGAACCGCTGATCGACGAACTGCGCGAGCAGCTTCATCCTCATGAGCCGCCATATCGGTCCGAGATAGGGTTCGGTCTTGGGGCCACCGACCATGACGAGCGTGCCCTCGGGTTTCAGGATGCTGCGCAGATTGCCCAGCGAATGATTTCCCACGTTGTCGATGATGAGGTCGTATTTCAGGCTGCTGCTGAAGAGGCTTTCCCTGGTGTAGTCGATGACGTCATCGGCGCCGAGCGATCGCACCAGTTCGACGTTTCGAGTGCTGCAAACACCGGTCACTTCGGCGCCGAAAGCCTTGGCAATCTGCACTGCGTAGGTACCGACGCCACCGGAGGCGCCATTGATCAGGACCTTCTGGCCAGCAGCGACGCGGCCTTGATCGCGAAGCGCCTGCAGCGCGGTGATGGCGGCAATCGGGATCGCGGCTGCCTCTTCGAATGTCATCTGCGGCGGCTTGGGAACGATGCTGGCGGATTCTCGCGCGACGACGTATTCGGCAAACGCGCCTCCTGCGCCGCCAAACACTTCATCGCCTGGCTTGAATCGCGTGACCTCCGCGCCTACCGCTTCGACGACGCCCGCATAGTCGAAGCCGATGCGTGAGCGCTCCGGTGCACCGAAGCCGCTTTCCATGCGAATGAGATAGGGTTTGCCGGTGACCCGATGCCACTCGGCAGGATTGACGCTCGTGGCGCGAACCTTGATCAGCACCTGTTCGTCGGTGGGTACGGGCTTGGCGATCCTCTCCAGCGCCAGCACTTCGCCGGGCGATCCATAACATCGCTGCACGATGGCACGCATGGATTCGCTGCCGGCCGCCAGCGGTGGCGCTGGCGGACAATCGGACTCGAAACTCAGCGCGACGGCCAACGTGGTCACGGCCACCAGGAAGACCGCTCCCACGCCCGCAAGGATCTTGTTTCTCGTTTTCATGATGAAACTATGAATCCGTGGGGACGCGAGCGCTGGCACTTGCGACGGGCGACCGGAAAGGTGACCCGAACTACGCCGGGTGCCGACGAACGGCTTCCGGAGTTGTGAGCCTGGACGCTCCGCGCGCGTGCGGTGCGGCAGCGTTGTTCTATAGTCCGATCATGGCATCCGTCGCACCCGCAACCCCGACCGGCTTCGCGCGCATCTTCGCGTGGCCACGGCTGCGCTTCACGCTGGCGATCTCGGCGGCCTTTGGCGTGCTGGTCGGCATTGGCACCAAGGTTTCGCTGCCCATCGACGTGATCCGCACGATGTTGCTCGGATGCGCCGTGCTGTGGGTGTTCGGCTGGCTCGAGCGGTGGCCGCACCGTATGCCCAGGTGGTTGCCGCGCACCGTGCTCAGGCTCATCGGCATTGCAGTGACCTTGCCGTTTGCCGCCAAAATCGCGTTCAAATTGACAGGCGGCGGCAGCAACCACGACTTCCACCTGCTGCTGGGCATGGGACTGCTGTGCGCACCGTGGGTTGCCATCGGCACCATCCTCCGGCAGCGCGACGCGTTCGCGCGCGAGCAGGCGCTGGAGTTCGAGCTCCAGCGCAGCGAGTTCGAGCGCCGCGAATCGGACGCGCGCCTGCGCCTGCTGCAGGCGCAGGTCGAGCCCCACTTCCTGTTCAATACGCTGGCGAACGTGCAGGAGCTGGTGGACTCGGGATCCCCGCAGGCCTCGAAGGTGCTCTCCAGTCTCATCGCCTATCTACGGGCAGCGGTGCCACGCATGCACTCGCAGACCACCACGCTCGAGAACGAAGTGGACCTGGCGCGCTCCTACCTGGAACTCATGCAGATGCGCATGCCGGATCGCCTGCAGTATGCGATCCACCTGGACCCGGCCGCCGTTCGCCTGCAATGTCCGCCGATGACATTGCTGACGCTGGTCGAGAACTCGGTTCGTCACGGCATCGACCCGAGCGAGGCGGGCGGTCGCATCGACACGGACATCTGGATTCGTGACGACCGCTGCGTGGTGCGCGTGAAGGACACCGGCGTGGGTCTCAAGACCGTGAGCCGCGGACTGGGTACGGGGCTTTCGACGCTGCGCGAGCGATTGAAGCTGGCGTTCGGCGGCGATGCGCAGCTCACGCTGACCGAAATCGCGCCGCACGGAGTCTGCGCCGAGCTGAGCTTTCCCATGCGCACGGCTCACGCATGACACGCGCAACGGCACTGGTCGCCGACGATGAGCCGCTGCTGCGCGAAGCGCTGGTGCGAATGCTCGGCAGCGCGTGGCCTGCGCTTGAAGTCGTCGCGCAGGCGCGCAACGGCCGCGAGGCCATCGACCTGTTCGAGGCGCATGCGCCCGACATCTGCTTTCTGGACGTGCAGATGCCGGGCAAGACCGGCGTCGAAGCCGCGCAGCATATCGGGCGCCGCGCGCACCTGGTGTTCGTCACGGCATTCAACCAGTACGCCGTGCAGGCTTTCGCTCAAGGCGCGCTCGACTATCTGGTGAAACCCGTGGAGCCCGCGCGTCTTGCCGAGACCGTGCAGCGATTGCAGGAGCGGCTGCGCGCGTCGCAGCCGGCGCTGGATACCGAAGCACTGCTCCAGCAGTTGGCGCGCGCGCTGAATCCCGATGTCTCCCAGACACTGCGCTGGGTGCGCGCATCGGTGGGCACGACGGTGCGGCTGATCGCCGTGCAGGACATCGACTTCCTGCGCGCCGAGGAGAAATACACCGAGGTTGCGTGGCGCGATGACACGGGTCAGCCGCGTGAGGCGGTGATTCGCACGGCATTGAAGGATCTGATCCCGCAGCTCGATGCCGCGGAGTTCGCGCAGGTGCACCGCTCGGTGGTGGTCAATCTGCGCGCCATCAGCCACGTCACGCGCGGATCGAACGAGACCGCCGACATTCATCTGAAAGGCCGGCCGGAGACGCTGCCGGTGAGCCGGACCTATCTACACCTGTTTCGACAGATGTGAGGCTATCTCAGAGCCCGCAGCACGCCGCTCGACGCATTGTCAAAGTCCTCGGCGGCA
>Ga0190271_10002125_pt1 | contig 11813 bp, 6 predicted proteins | sample Popmic356T_FD_133747 | JGI IMG/M metagenome (GOLD analysis project Ga0190271, IMG submission 133747) | Populus adjacent soil microbial communities from riparian zone of Weber River, Utah, USA - 356 T | ecosystem: Environmental > Terrestrial > Soil > Riparian zone | place: USA: Utah | collected...
CCAGCTATCGCAGCAACAAACGAACCAGACGCCAGTAGCCGCGCAGCAGCGTCCGCGCCGGCCGGGAGCGGACCAGGGGGCTGATCAGCTCGGAGTCGAGGTCGGGGGTGAGCCAGGCGGCGAACTCGCCGGCGCTGATCGTGCGCTGGCGCTGGACCGCGCGCCGCTCGCGCAGCAGGCGCGGCAGCCAGCGGAGGAATTCGAGGTTGGCGCGCAGCTTCTGCCGCCCCCATCCCCCGCTCGCGGCGACCGCCAGCAGCGCCAGCTCGGTGGCGAGCAGGGCCGGGGCGAGCAGGGCGAGCAGGGCACCGGGGTAGGTGCGGAGGAGGAAGGCGAGGCGGTTGCGCTCGAGCCAGCGCCACTTGTCGGCGTTGGCGGAGAACTCGTAGTCGTGGGCGACGACCGCCGCCGGCTCAATTCCGACCGCGCCGCCCGCGGCTCGCAGCCGGACCGAGATGTCGACGTCCTCGTGGTACATGAAGAACTCGGCCGGGAAGCCACCGACCCGCCGCCAGCTCTCCATCGGGATCGCCAGGCAGGCGCCGGAGGCGGCGGGCACCTCGCCGACCGGCGGCGCCTCGCCGACCGGCCGCCCGTGGCCCCCGGCCCAGACGATGCCGGAGAAGTGGATCGGGTTGCCGGCCGAGTTGATGCACGCCCCCTCCCCATCGGTGACCAGGGCCTGCCAGGCGCTCCAGCCCCGTCCGTCCACCCAGGGGCGGCGGATCGCCTCGCCGAAGCCGGGCTGCGGCGCGGCGTCGGGGTTGAGGATCACCAGCAGATCGCCACTTGCCTCGGCGGCGCCGGCGTTGCAACCGCCGGCGAAACCGCTGTTGCCGCCGGTCGCCACGATCCGCGCCGCCGGGGCCAGCTGCCGCACCAGCTCGGCGCTGCCGTCGCCGGGTTTGTTGTCGACGACGATCAGCTCGTCGCCGTCGCCCAGCTCAGGGAGCAGGGCGGGAAGGGTCTTGGTGAGATCGTCGCGGCTGTCGTAGGCGACGATCAGGACTGAAAGCGTCGGGCGCACCGACGCGGAGGCTATTCGGCCATCCGCGCCGGTGCGATCGACTCGCTTGCTGGAACTGCTCCTACTACTTCTTGCCCTTCTTCTTTCCGCAGGAAGCGATGTTCAGCTTGAACTTCTTGGCGTTCTTCTTCTTGCCGTTCTGAGCCTTCATGTTCACGATCGCCCGCTGCGGTTTGGCGCAGGTGTTGACCGAGTTCACGAGGAGGCTCTTTTTGCCGCCCTTCATGTTGAGGACGAACTTGCTCACCGGCACGTCCGGCACCGTCCGGAAGACCGTCTTCAGGCCTCCGGTGCTGCCGCTGCTGATCGCGCCGCGGAGGTAGATCTCCACCTGACCGCGGAGGTCGACCAGCAGGTCCGGCAATTTGTTGTTGGAGGAGACGAGGTACACCTTCCCCTGCAACTTCTTGTCGAGCAACGGCGACTTCGCCCACGCCTTGCCGTAGACCGAACCGGCCGGGCAGGTGTGCGAGGCGAGCTGCGGCCGGGTGCAGACGGTGCCGATGTGCCCCTGTTCGAGGAACAGCGAGCGCGGCATCGTCACCGCGGTGCGGGCGATGTTGGCATCGCCGTTGCGCGCGGTCAGGGTCGCCTTCAGACGCGGATACTTGTTCCGCTTCGTGCCACCGAAGAGCTGGATGTTCAGCTTCGGCTTGAAGGCGAGTTTGTTGCATTCGGTCGCCTGGAACGGATCGTTGACGGGATAGGAGCTGAACGCGGCCGGGTTGGTCGGGTCAGCGCCGCCGCCGTTGATCGCCCCCGTCGTCGCCTGCGCGGAGCAGTTCGTCGGGTTGAGCATGAACTGGCTGCGGTCGATGTCGAGATCGATCGCGCGGATGTCCAGCTTCACCCCTCCGAAGACGTCGGGGATGAGGTCGGAGACCGCGTGGATCTGGGCGGTTTCCGGATTGACGTTGAGCGCCACCCGGACGACCACGGTGCCGAGGTCGAACGGGCCCGCCACCGCCGGCGTAATCGTCACCAGCGAGAGCGCGGCGCCCTTGTATGGACCGGCGAGGTAGGCGCTGCCCGCCAGCTGCAGCGGGTTGGCGCCCGAACCGGACTTGGTCGTGACAGTGCCGAGTCGGCTCGAGGTCGAGCAGCTCGGGCTCGCCAGCTCCGCTTTGCCGCTCTTCCCGACGGCGGCCGCGATGGCCTCCTCCGGGCAGTACGGGATGCCGGCCAGTTTGCCGGTCAGCCCTTTCGGCAGGGTGACGTCGACGACTTTGAGCTCCTGCTCGCCGTCGCGGCGTCCGATGTTGACGTGGAACGGCGAGAACGCGCCGCCTTTGCTGCTGTCGACTTTGGCTTTGTAGAGCGGGGTGAACTTCCGCTCAGCCAGGGTTTTCGGACAGCTGCCACCGGTCGGGTCGCCGCTCAGGGTGACGGAGGCGGTGGCGGGCTTCAATTCGCCCGGTCGCGCCCACGGTTCGAAGTGGCTCGTCCCAGACGCCGAGCAGATCGGCGGGCTGGTCAGAACCTCTTTGGAGCCGTCGAATTTCACCTTGACGGATTCGAACGGGACCTGCGGCAGGCCCTCTGGCAGTTTGCCGGAGAACTCACCGGACAACTGATCGGTGATCACCGCGGTCAGGTCGCCGGTCGTTTTGTTGGCTTTGACGTGACCGATGAGACGGGCGGCGATGCCCTCTTTCTCGCTCTTGGCTTCGAGCAGGATTCGGAACTGTTCGCCCGATTCGGGGTCGTTGCTCTTCTGTTCGCCGACGTAGACGTCGCCGATCAGCGGCTCTGCCAACGGCGCCGATTTGACTTCGACGGTGCCGATGTCGGATGCCGCCGGGCATTCGTTGTCATATACGCGGACGCCCTTCTTGAACTGGGCGTCGGTGCATTTGTCGAGACCCTGCGCCCCGGCCGGGTTCAGGCCCATGCCGCTCGGCATGGAGATTTCGGCCTTGCGGACGTGGGACTGCATGATGCCTTCCGTGTCCCCGTTTCTGACTTCCCCGCCTTCTTTGGCGGGATCGAACGGCAGCGTCGTCTCGATGGTCGCTGCCGCGGGCGAATCGACCTGATTCGTCCCCGGGTCGACTTTGACGGCGATGTCGAACGGGACTTTGTCGCAACCGGTCGCCTGGGTTTCAGGCGGCAGTTTCGCCTCGAACGCGGTCGAGCCGGCCGGGAAGGTCGGGTTCGGTTCGCCCCAGGACTCGGCCCGGAACCAGGTCGAGTACAGGGTCTGCCATTCGTTCGGGTTGTAACAGGTGGTCGGCAGGCTGATGTAGGTGCCGTTGCCTTTGCCGGCCGCTTCGACGTTGCCGGCTTCCTGGCCGAAGTTCACCAACCGGCTTTTCAGGGTCGAGAACGGCGGCGAGGGTTCGGGCAGCGGAATCGTGAAGCTCTCGTGGAAGTCGTTCTCCCAGGCAACTTCGGTTTCCAGGTAGACGACTTTGCTGAAGGCGATCACGAAACCGAAGCGGGCGGGTTCGCCTTCGTCGGGCTCGATGTTGTACACGGGCACTTTGGTCCCTTTGGCGGGATCAGGTGCGACCACAAATCCGACCGGCAGGAATTTGCCCGGTTCCAGTGGGTTCGGAACGGCGTTGGCGGTGTTGACCACCAGCGTCACTTCCTCGCGACCGACAATCGATCCTTTCGGGCAGTTAGGAACCTGTACGAATTTGCCCGGTTCGGTTTCCACTTTGGTTTCGAAAGCGGCTTTAGAACACTTTTCCGTGGCCTGTGGATTGACGGTCAGACCCGGCGGCAGGTCAACGCGCAGGGTTTTGATCGTTTTGTCTTTGTAGGGCGGAACATCTTCCGGATCTACTTTGACCGGTTCGACGACCCCTGGGACAACGACGTCGTGCTGAATGATGTACTGGGTGAACCCGATTGGCGGGTGTCCCCCAGCCTGCGTGAACAGCTGTTCATCCGGCGATTCAGCCGTGCAGAACGGCGTGTCTGAATAACAGGTCCCGGCCTGGAATCCGTTTTTGGATTCCGGCGTCTGTCCCTGTGGTTCGATGATGTTCTGGGTGTCGGCCTGTGCCATAACCGGCACGGCGGCCAATGCCCCTAGACAGATGAGAAGCAGCGCAAGCGAGCGCTTAGCCATCAATTCCCTCCTCGTTTTTCCCTTAACGAGGACGCCCCCTGAAGCGCCCTTAAAGCAACTCTCCCGCTACAGAACATACACAGCTGTGCAGGTCTTTCAAGTACCTACCCCACTTACTACCTAAGTAACCGTGACACCGATCTGTGACGTGACACAGATCGGTGCTTACTCACTTCTTATGCTTCCCGCCCTTGCCTTTGCTGCAGGGGGTCCGCAGCTTCGGCTGGCGCTTCACCTTCTTGCCGTTCTGGGCTTTGATCCGGATGATCGCCTTGACCGGCTTGGCGCAGAGGTTGGTGGAGTTGACCAGCAAGCCCTTCTTGCCACCCGGCAGGGTCAGCACGAATTTGCTCACCGGCACGTCGGGGACGCGGCCGAAGGTCGTGCGGATGCCGCCCTTGAAGCTGTCGATCCGCCCGACCAGGTCGATGGTTACCTGGCCCTGCAGGTGGGCCACCATGTCCGGCAGCGTGTTGTTCGAGGAGCGCAGGTAGACCGGGCCTTCGAGCGGTTTGCCGAGCAGCGGCGAGAAGGCGCGGGCCTTGCCGTAGATCGAGCGTTTCGGGCAGTTCTCGGCGGCGAACTGGACCCGGGTGCAGACCGTGGCGAGGCTGGCCTGGTCGAGGAAGAGGGCGTGCGGCAGGGCCACCGAGGCCTTGCGGATGTTGGCGTCTTTGCCGCGCGCCTTCAGCACCGCCCGCAGTTTCGGGTGCTTGGCCCGCTGGGTCTTGCCGAAGAGGCGGAGGTTGAGCTTCGGCCGGAACTTCAGCTTGCGGCAGCCGGTCGCCTGGAACGGGTCGGACACCGGGACGGCCGAGAAGGCGGCCGGGCTCGCCGGGTCCCCTCCGCCGCCGGCAATCGTCCCCGCGGTCGCGCCTTTGCGGCAGTTGGTCCCGGTGAGGGCGAAGTCCTTGCGGTTGACGTTGACGAAGATCGAGCGGATGTCGAGCTTGGCGCCGCCGAAGACGTCGGGTATCGCGTTCGTCCGCGGGTTGATCTGTGCGGTTTCGGGCTGGAGGAAGAGCGGCACCCGGACCACCACGTTGCCGAGGTCGAACGGCCCCGCCACCGCCGGCGTGATTACGACCAGCGAAAGCGACGCTCCCTTATATGGACCGGCGAGGTAGACATCGCCGCTGATTTTCAGCGGCGAGCCGCCGGTGCCGGCCTGTACCGAGGCTCCCCCGATCCTGCTCTCGTCCGGGCAGCTGGCGTTTTTACGCTCCGCCGCACCGGAGCGCTCGGCGGCGCCGGCGATCGCTTTCGGCGGGCAGTAGGGGACGCCCTTCAGCTTCGCGGTCGCCCCTTCCGGCAGGACGATGTCGACCCCTTTCAGCTCCTGCTGACCCTGCGGCCGGGTGATCTGGGCCGTGAACGGCGTGAAGGTCTTGGCCGCGTCCGACTGCGGCTTGGCGTTGAAGCCGGGGGCGAAGGGTCGCTGGGCCATCGTTTTCGCGCAGGCCCCGCCGCCGGGAGCTTTGCTCAGGGTGAACCCTTTTTCCTGCGGGCCCTGATCGGGGGTACCGGACCAGGCGGTCATCGCGTGGGTGGCGGCGTTCGGCCCGCAGGTCGGCGGACTGGTCAGCACGCCCTTGCCGTCGTCGAAGTCGAGCTTCACCGAGGTGAACGGAACCTGCGGGTTCTCCTTGAAGATGGTCGTCAGCTGGCCGGTCAGCGGATCGGCTTTGACGTTTCCGACAAGGCGGACGTCGACCCCGTAGCGGCTCGAGACCGCGTTGAGGAAGACCCGGTAGAGGTTGCCCGACTGCGGGTCGCGGCTCAGCTGCTGGCCGAGGTAGACGCTGCCGGTCAGCGCGCCCGCCGGCAGCGGCGGGGTTTCGATCGCGGCGGTCCCGATCTTCGAACCCGCCGGGCAGGCGACCGGGTTGCGGGTGCCCTTGCCGAACTGCTGGTCGGTGCACGCCTGCAGGCCCGGAGCGGCGGCGGGGTTGAGGCCCATGCCCCGCGCCAGGGTGACGACCGCGTCCTTGACGTTGGAGTTGGCGATCGCGGTCCCGGATTGCTCGAACGGGACCCTGACCTCGACCAGCGGACCGCTGGGCGAATCGGTCACCTGGGTGCCGGGGTCGACGGCGGTGGTCGGCTGGAACGGGACTTTGTCGCAGCCGGTCGGCTTGATCCCCGGCGGCAGGGTCGACTCGAAGTAGGACGACCCGGTGGGGAAGTTCGGGTTGGGCTGCTCGACGGAGTCGGCCCGCATCAGGGTCGAGTAGACGTGCTCGAACCCGGCCTGGGCGGGATCGAAGCAGGTACTCGGAAGGGTGAGGAAGGTGCCGTTGCCGGCGCGGCCGTCGAACACCAGGCGGTTTTTCAGGATCTCGCCGATCGGCGATTTCGGCACCGCGATCGTGAACCCCTCGTGGTAGTCGCCGCTCCAGTCGACGTCGGCTTCGAGGAAGACTTCGTTGTTGAGGATGCGGAACCCGAACCGGGCCGGCTGCCCCTCCTTCGGCACCAGGTTGTAGACCGGCACTTTGGTGAGGCCGTCTAGCGCGGGCGCCGGCAGCCCTTCCAGCGCGGCAGTCACCGCGCTGGTGCCGACCTGAGAACCCGGCGCGCTGACCGCGCACTGTTCGGCCTGGAAGCTCGCGAGCTCGCACTGCGGCGTGGCCTGCGGGTTGACGCTGAGGCCGACGGGGAGATCGACTCGCAGGGTCTTGAGGGTCCCCACCGGATTCTGGGTCCCCGGTATCGGCACCCCGGGAATGAGTTCGAACGGTTTGTTCTTGACGATGAACTGGGTCAGCCCGACGTTCGGGTGCCCGGCGGCCTGGGTGTAGAACTGCCCCGGCGTCTGCGGCGTGCATTCGGGCAGGTCGGTGGTGCAGGTCCCGGCCTGCCACCCGTCCTGGGCGCTGGGCGGGTTGTTCTGCGGGGCGATGATGTCGCCGGTGTCAGCCACCGCGGCAGGGGCCAGCGCCAGCAGCGAAAGCGCCGCCAGCACGATTCCAGTCGCGAACCCCCTCTGCATCGCGCCTCGTCTACCCCGCTGCTCGCCGGGCCTAAACAGGCCGGTCCCGGGCACTACTTCTTCCGCTTCCCGGCCTTCTTGCAGCCCGGAGTCCGCAGCGGCAGCTTCTTCACCTTCAGCTTCTTCCCGTTCTGGGCTTTGAAGCCGAGGATGGAGCGGTTCTTGCTTTTACAGAGGTCGCGGGAGTTGACCAGCAGGCCTTTGCCCCCGCCTTTCATGTTCAGCACGAACTTGCTGACGGGGACGTCCGGCACAGAGGAGAAGACCGTCTTCATCCGCCGCTTCGAAGAGCTGATCACGCCGCGCAGCCGCACGTTCACCTGGCCCTTGAGATCGGCCAGCAGGTCGGGGAGTTCGTTGTCCGAGGAGACCAGGTACACGGGACCCGCGACCGGGTCGTCGAGCAGCGGCGACTCGGCCCGCGCGAAGCCGTAGACCGAGCGGGCCGGGCAGGCCGCGGCGGCGAGCTGTACGCGGGTGCAGATCGTGCCGATGTGGCTCTGGTCGAGGAACTGGGAGCGGGGCAGCGTCAGCGCCGCCCGCTTGATGTTGGCATCGCCGGCGCGGGCGATAAGCACCGCGCGGAAGGCCGGGTGGCCGTTGCGCCGCATCTTCTTGCGGCCGCCGATCAACTTGGTGAAGAGCTTGGGCCGGAATTTCAGCGCCCCGCAGTCGCCGGCCTGGAACGGCGCGCTGACCCCGAAGGCGCTGAAGGTGGCGGGGTCGGCCGGGTCGGCGCCGCCGCCGTTGAGCGCCCCGCTGGTAGCGGAGGCCTCGCAGCTGGTGGGATTGAGGGTGAAGTTCGGCCGGTCCATCTTCAGGTCGACGGAGCGGATGCTGAGCAGGGCGCCGCCGAAGACGTGCGGGATCGGGTCCGAGAGGGCGCGGATCTGCGCCGTCTCGGGATCGACGAACAGCGCCACCCTCACCACGACCGTGCCGAGATCAAACGGCCCGGCCGTGGCGGGGGTGATCACTGCCAGGGAGAGAGGGGCCCCCTTATAGGGACCTGAGAGGAAGACCTTGCCCTGGATTTTGTAGGGGTTGGGACCACTGCCGGCGGCGACCGAGGCGGTGCCGACCTGGCTCTCCGCCGTACAGCTCGAGCCGGCGGCCTCTTCCGCGCCGCCCCTGCCGGCTGCCGCGGCGATGGCGGCCTCCGGGCAGTACGGGATGCCCCGCAGCTTGCCGGTCATCCCCGGCGGCAGGACGACGTCGGCGCCTTTCAACTCCTGGGTACCGTCGGGGCGGGTGATCTGAATCGAGAGCGGGCTGAAGGCGCCGGCCTTGGCGCTCTCCGGGCCGGCGGCGAAGCTCGGGGCGAAGGGTCGCTCGGCCATCGTCTTCGCGCATTTCCCGCCGCCCGGCGCATCGGCAACGGAGAAGTCGTCGCTCGGGTGTGCCGCCGGGTTACCCGACCACGGGGTCATCGTCGTGGTCGTCTGGTTGGGCCCACAGGTCGGCGGGCTGGTCAGCACCGCGCGGGCTCCACCGTTGAAGCTGAGGTCGAAGGAGGTGAACGGAACCTGCGGGGTGTCGGCGATCGTCGTCTCCAGCTGACCGGTCTGCGGGTTGGCGCGGACGTTGCCGATCAGCCGCACCGAGATCCCGTAACGATCCGATTTGGCTTCGATGAAGATCCGGTACTCGTCGCCGGACAACGGGTCACGGCTCAGCTGCTTGCCGACGTAGACGTTGCCTTCGAGCGCTTCTTCGGGCTGCGGGTTGGTGATGTCTTTCAGCGGCGGCGATTCGATCTTCGCCCGGCCGATGATCGACTCCGGCGGACAGGCGACCGGGTTCTCGGTCCCTTTGCCGAACTCGGCGTCGGTGCAGGTCTTGAGGCCGTTGGCGGCGGACGGGTTGAGGCCCATGCCCTTCGGCAGCGTCACGGTGGCCTGCTTGGTGTGGGAGCTGTCTTGTTCGTTTTCTTCGGCGCCGAAGTCAGGGATCAGGTGCGGGACGGTGACGTCGACCGACACCCCGGCGGGCGAGTCGGTCTGGTTCGTGCCGGGGTCGACCGCGATCTCCGGGTCATAGGGGATCGTGCCGCACTCTTTCGGTTCGGTTCCCGGCCCGCTGGTTTCGCTTTGGGGCGGGATCGGCGATTCGAAGAACGAGGAGCCGTTGGGGAAATCGGGGTCGGGTTCTTCGTAGGAATCGGCGCGGAGGAAGGTCGAGTAGAGCTTGCCCGAGGGGCCGCCCGGCAAATCACCTGGTTTCCAGTCGGGGGCGTAAGCGGGCCCGAAGCAGGTGGTCGGGGTGGTGAGGAAGGTGCCGTCGCCGGAGCGGCCGTCGAAGACCAGGCGGTTTTTCAGGATCACCCCTTTCTGGCCGGTCAGCAGGCCGAGGACTTTGCCCAGGTCGGCGGGCAGGGCTTCGGGCACGTGGATCGTAAATCCCTCGTGGAAGTTGCCGGCCGAATCGACGTCGCCTTCGAGGTAAACCTCGTTGCCGGCCAGTTCGAGGCCGAAGCGCGCCGCCTCGCCCTGTTTCGGTTCGACGTTGTAGACGGGAACCCGGGTGACGCCGTCGACGGGGGCGATCGGCCCCAGGGGACCGGCTGCGGTGACGAAACTCTCGCCTACCTGCGAATCGGGCGGGCAGCCACCGGCCCCCGCTTCGAAGACCGTGAGTTTGCAGCGCTCGGTGGCGCTCGGGTTGACGCTGAGACCAACCGGAAGATCGACGCGAACCGTCTTCAGTTCCCCTACCGGGGCTTCCCCGGGCGGCGGCCCGTGTTTGATGATGAACTGGGTGAAGCCCCAGTTCGGATGGGCACCCGCGAGGTCGAAGAACTGGTCGGGCGTGGCGATCGAGCAGGTGTCGGCGCCGGCGTCATAAGGGGCTTCTTCGTTACAGGTCCCCGCCTGCCAGCCGGAATCGACGCTGGGGTGGGTTACGTCGCTGGGGGCGATGATGTCGTCGGTGTCGGCGAGAGCAGACGCCGGCAGCGCGAGCGCCAGCAGGCAGAAGACAAAGATCGTTCGCAGGGCGATATGCCGCTTCAATTTTTCCTCCCAATAAGCATTCTCGACGAATAACCTACCCGAAATTGATGACATGAGTCAATAATTTTTGGTAATGTCGGCCCATGCCACCCCAAGACGGTTTTCCCCACAACGGACACACCTCAAACGGCCATTCCGCTGCAAGTAGGGCGGAAAATGGCCACAACGGCGCCCAGTCATCAGTTCCCGTCAACTGGGAGCGACTGGCTCGGGCCACTGCTCACCCCCTGCGGGTCTCGATCCTCGAAATCCTCGGAATCGACGGCGGCAGGGTCCTCTCCCCCAGCGATCTCAGCCGCGAGCTCCAGATCCCCCTCAGCAACACCAACTACCACGTCACCGAGCTGGCGAAATCGGGCTTGATCGAACTGGTGCGGGAGCGACAGGTGCGCGGCGCTACCGAGCACTTCTACCGCCTGCCGGGCACCGGCGAGGCGACGGAGCGCGAAGAGCAGCCGGTCGAGGATTCGGAGCGCGCCTGGGCGATGGCTTGACGCCACGTCCAGGCGCCCACCCCTAATTCAAAGGGCGCCGACAGCCGATCTAGTGGGGGATGACCAGCGAGCGCTCCGACGCCCAACTGCGCGAGATCATCCGCACCCAGACCGAGATCGTCGCCAGCGATCTCGACGCCAAGGCGATCATGCAGCTGATCGCCGAGCGAGCGCAGCAGTTGACCCGCTCCAGCAGCGGCGTGATCGAGCTGGCCGAAGGCGAGGAGATGGTCTACGCGGTGACCACCGGCGAGGCGACGCCTTACCTGGGGACCTCGCTGAAACGGGCGACCAGCCTCTCCGGCCTCTGCGTGAGCGAAGGCAGGGTCCTGCGCAGCGACGACACCGGTGACGACCCCCGCGTCGACGCGGCCGCCTGCCGCCGGGTCAACGCCGCCTCGATGATCTGCGTGCCGCTCGCCCACCAGGGCGAGACGGTCGGCGTGCTCAAGGTCTACTCGCCGCAGGCCCACCACTTCGACGACGGCGACGTCGAGACGCTGGAACTGCTGAGCGAGCTGATCGCCGCCCACCTCTCCCACGCCAACCTCTACGAGGCCGAGTCGCGCGAGAGCCGCCAGGACGCCCTCACCGGCCTGGCCAACCGCCGCGCCTTCGAGGAGCGGCTGCCGGTCGAGCTCGCCCGCTTCTCCCGCTCCGGGCGCCCGCTCTCGCTGGTCCTCATCGACCTCGACGGTTTCAAGGGCGTCAACGACCGCCTCGGCCATCCGGCCGGCGACGAGGTCCTGCGCCAGGTCGCCGCCCTCCTTCAGGACTCGCGCATGGCCGACGACTGCTTCCGGATCGGCGGCGACGAGTTCGCGATCCTGATGCCGGGGACGAGCCCCGAGGAGGCTGAGATCGCCGCCCGGCGGCTGGCCGACGCGGTGCGGGGCGCCGAGGTCGGCGCCGGCGAGATCGGCGCCTCCTTCGGGATCGCCGGCAGCGAAGACATCGACGGCGAGGCGCTCGTGGCGGCCGCCGACCGGGCGCTGCTGGCGGCCAAGGACCGCCTCTACAGCCGCGGCTAGCGACCCTTCCTGACGATCACCGTGCGGCCGTCGGCGAGGCGGTAGACGGTGCCGACCGCGACACCGCGGCCGACGACGCGCTGACCCGGCTCGAGCTCCAGCGGCTTCACCTGCTGGTCGCGATCGGCGACGACGGCGCTCTGCTGCTTCGCCGCGGACTCCTGCCCCTTCTCGGTCAG
>Ga0190271_10002126_pt1 | contig 11808 bp, 11 predicted proteins | sample Popmic356T_FD_133747 | JGI IMG/M metagenome (GOLD analysis project Ga0190271, IMG submission 133747) | Populus adjacent soil microbial communities from riparian zone of Weber River, Utah, USA - 356 T | ecosystem: Environmental > Terrestrial > Soil > Riparian zone | place: USA: Utah | collected...
GAGCGGGCCCAGCACGAGCGGGTCACCCGGGCCGGCGAGATCGTCGCGAAGCTGCGCCAGGAGGGGTTCGACCTGCACCTCGAGGACGCCGTCCGCGAGGCCGGCGACGCGCTCTCGATCGGCCGCCCCCACATCGCTCGCGCGGCCGGCGCCAGCGGCGACCTCGGCCCCTTCTTCGAGGAGTACCTGGTGCCCGGCGCCAAGGCCTTCGTGCCGCGCCGCTGGCCGACCGCCGCCGAGGCGATCGAGCTGATCCACGCCGCCGACGGCGTCGCCGTGATCGCCCATCCCTACTGGGACATCTCCGCCCCGCACGAGGTCGACGACCTGATCCGCTCGCTCGGTGCCGACGGGGTCGAGACCTACTACCCGACCCACTCCGAGGAGCAGACCCGGCACCTGCTCGAGCTCTGCGACGAGCTCGGCCTCCACGCCACCGCCTCCTCGGACTTCCACGGGCCCACCCACAAGACCTTCGCGCGGTTCGGGGCCTATGAGACCTACGGGCTCGGCGAGCCCCAGGTCCCTCCTCGGCCGTAGTTTGGCTACCCTCATTAGGTCCACCTAATTCGGGCGTCCTGAAGATTTGGTAACCGGGCCGCCCCCCCAAGGCGAGAGGAGCCACGCCGTTGTACACCGTGATGAACGTCGTCCGCGTCAAAGAGGAGAACAGGGAGGCCTTCGAGCGCACCTTCCTCGAGCGTGAGAGCCACGTCCACAAAGCGGACGGCTTCGCCGGCTTCGAACTGCTGCGCCGCGACCGCGACGGCGAGTACATCGTGCTGAGCCGCTGGGAGACCCCGGAGGACTTCCGCGGCTGGGTCAACAGCGACTACTTCAAGATGAGCCACCGTCACGCCGAGGGCCAGCTCGCCGACAGCAGCGAGGTCCGCAACTACGACGTGATCGACACCCGGATCCCGGCGTGATCCGGCGCGTCTCGGCCCCCTGGCGAGCCCAGCTCGCCCTCCTCGCGACGGCCTGCCTACTGGCCGCGCTGGCGCTGCCGGCAACCGGCAGCGCGGCGCCGCCGAAGCGAGTCGTCGCCCTCACCCCGTTCGCCGCCAACACCCTCGCCAAGCTCGGCGTCGCCCCGGTCGCGGTCGGCCAGACGCTGGGGGGCGCGGAACGCTTCTCGCCGAAGCTGAAGAACGCCAAGGTGCTGCCGCTCTCGCACCCGAACGGGCCGAACCTCGAGCAGCTGGCCTCGCTGAACCCCGACCTCGTCTTCTCCTCCCAGACCTGGGCGAAGGGCAACGAGGCGATGGGAGAGCTGGGCATCGACGTCGTCGTGCAGGATCCGCGCTCGATCAACGGCGCCCTCGCCGACACCTTCGAGATCGGCACGATCATGGGCCGCAAGCACTACGCGCGCGACGTTCTGCAGGGGATGCGGAAAGAAATCGAGGCCGCCGAGAAGGGGATCGAGAAGCGCCCCAAGGTGATGCTGATCCTCGGCGTCGGGCGCACCCCATTCACCTTCCTTCCCAACAGCTGGGGCGGTGACGTGGTCAGCAAAGCCGGCGGCGTGCTGCTCACCGGCGGGGTCAAGTCCGGCTCCGGCTTCGAGCGGATCTCCGACGAAGTCGTGGTCGCCGAAGACCCGGACATCATCATCGCCGTGCCGCACGCCAACGAGGACGACATCCCCTCGCTGACCGAATACCTGCGCTCGAACCCGGCCTGGTCCAGCACCAGGGCAGCCCAGACCGGGCGCGTCTACATCTCGGTAGACAACTCGCTGCTGCAGGCCGGCACCGACATCGCCCGGACGATCCGCAAGGTCCGCAGCGCCTACCTGAAGAACTGACCCAGGTGGCGCGGCGGACCCTGGTCTTCGCGGCGCTGATTGCGGCGCTCATCGCCGCCGTCGTCTGCTCGCTCGCCTTCGGGGCGGTGAAGGTGCCGATCTCGACGGTGATCGACATCGTCCTCGGCAAGGGCGGCAGCCCCACCGACACCCAGATCGTCGAGACCCTGCGGCTGCCCCGCACGGTCGAGGCGATGCTGGTCGGGGCGGCGCTCGGGGTCGCCGGGGCGATCCTGCAGGGGGCGCTCGGCAACCCGCTCGCCTCGCCCGACGTGATCGGCGTCACCGGCGGCGCCGGCTTCGGGGCGATCCTGATCATCATCCTGCTGCCGGGCTCGATCGCCCTGCTGCCGCTGACCGCGCTCGCCTTCGGGCTGCTGGCGGCGGCCCTGGTCTTCGCCTTCGCCTGGTCGGGCCGCAACCGCGGCAGCGTCGGCAAGGTGGTGCTGGCCGGGATCGCGATGCTCTCGCTGTTCACGGCCGGGACCACCGGCCTGCTCGCCGCCTTCCCCGAACGTGCTCCCTCGGCGATCTTCTTCATCGCCGGCGGCCTCACCTCGAGCGGCTGGCGCGACCTGGAGACGGTCTGGCCCTACTTCGCCGCCGGCTTCGTCTTCGTGCTCTTCCTGATCCGGCCGCTGGACCGGCTCGCGCTCGGCGACGACGTCGCCGCCTCGCTGGGCTCGCGGCCGCAGCTGATCCGGCTCGGGGCCGGGATCGCGGCGGCGCTGCTGGCCGCCGCCTCGGCGGCGATCGCCGGCCTGCTCGGCTTCCTCGGCCTGGTCGTCCCGCACGTGGTGCGGATGGCCGGCGGCACCTCCAGCCACACCTTCGTCGTCCCCGCCTCGGCGATCGGCGGCGCCGCCCTGCTGGCCGGGGCCGACACCCTGGCCCGGACCCTGCGGGCCCCGATCGAGATGCCGGTCGGGCCGTTCATGGTGATCCTCGGCGTGCCCCTGTTCCTCTGGCTGCTTCGCAAAGCGGTCTGATGGAAGCGGCGAGGAGCGCGGCAACCACGGCGCTGCTGGAGGCACGCGGGGTCGAAGTGGAGATCGCCGGGACGAAGATCCTCCGCGGCGCCGACCTCGACCTCCACGCCGGCGAGCTGGTCGCGATCGTCGGGCCCAACGGGGCCGGCAAGTCGACCCTGGTCCGGGCCGTCTCCGGGATGCAGAAGCCGAGCGCCGGCAGCGTCTCCTGGTCGGGCCGCGACCTGGCCGAGATGCGCGGCCGCGAGCTGGCCCGGCGGCGCGCCTTCGTGCCGCAGCGGATGCCGGTCCCAGCCGGGGTCAGCGTCCGCGAAGCGGTGACGATCGGTCGCTCCTCCCACCTGCGACCGCTGCGGCGGCTGACCGGCGAGGACCGCGACGGGGTCGAGCGGGCGATGGAACGCGCCCAGGTGACCCGCTTCGCCGACCGCGACCTGACGACGCTCTCGGGCGGCGAGCTGCAACGGGTCCAGATCGCGGTCGGGCTGGCCCAGGAGGCGCCGGTCCTGATCGCCGACGAGCCGACCTCGCAGCTCGACCTCGGCGCCACGATCGGGGTCGCCGACCGGCTGCGGGCGCTCGCCAACAGCGGCCTCGGGGTGCTGCTGGTCGTCCACGACCTCGCCCTGGCGGCGGCGATCGCCGACCGGATCGTCGTCGTCTCCGACGGCCACACCGTCGCCGACGGCGCCGCCAGCGAGGTGCTGAGCACGGAGCGGCTGGCCGAGGTCTGGGGCGCCAACGCCCAGCTGGTCGAGCACGAGGGGCGCACCGCCCTGCACGTGGCCTGGCTCAGCCATCATCATTAGTCGCTCTAATTAGGTCTCCCTAATTCCTACTTTGTTAGTGTGGATTCCTTTAGGGCACCCTAAACGGGTGCCGTGAGCCACCTGGCGGGCCGAAGCGGCGCGCTGGACAAAGGAGACATCCCAGAGATGAGTTGGAACGAATCGAGCACGAGACGGCTGACCGTCGCCGCGCTCGCAGCCCTCGCGGCCCTCGCCGCCAGCGCCCTGATGGCCAGCGGCGCCAGCGCCGTCAGCGCCAATGGATCGGCCGTGATCGCCCTCGCCAATCACGACCAGGGCCGGACCCTGAGCGGCCAGGGCGTGAAAGTGGTCGCGACGACGCCCGCCAGCCTCACCGGCACCCAGCTGACCGTCCCGGTCTCCGCGGTCGAGCTCGGCTCCAAACCGGCCGCCAACCTCGGCGGCGGCTTCAGCTTCGCCGCCAACGGCCGCAGCGTCGCCGTCACCAGCCCGCGGGTGGACGTCTCCTCCGGGGCCCTGGTCGGCAAAGTCGGCGGCACCGAGCTGGCGATCTTCCGACTCGGCGCCGCGGTCAACGTCAACGCCGGTGCCGGCTCCGTCTCCCTGCAGAAAGGCAGCCTCCGCCTCACCGCCGAAGCAGCCACGCTGCTGCAGCAGAAACTCGGCCTCGAGCGCGCCCTTATCCACCGCGGCGTCGGCATGATCTGGGTCGCTGCCCAGGCCAACGCCACCCAGGTCCACCGCAAAGTCACCGGCGGCGCCCTGCAGTGGGGCTTCCTCGCCTCCTGGCGCGAATACGTCTACAAAGAACTCGGCCCGTTCACGGTCGGCTCGATCGTCACCGAAGGCGGCGCCACCACCGTCGGCAACCCCGCCGTGGCCGGCTCGTACTTCAACTTCCCGACGATCGGCGGCAGCTTCCTCGAAGGCCACTACGGCGCCTCCACGGAACTGACCGTGCACACCGAGGGCACCGTGAAATTCGCCAAGCCCGGGCACTGCATCAACGAAATCACCCTCAGCAACATCGTCGTCCACCTCGGTGGCGCGACGCCGTCGATCGTCGCCAACCTGGGCTACAACGTCGGCCAGTTCAACGGCAAAGGCTGCATCCCGCAGCCGCCCGTCTACGCCCCGAACACGACGATCGCGACGCTGAACACCAGCGGCACCGGCCCGACGGTGTCCGGTCAGACGGTCACCTGGGGCAACGTCCCGGCGACCCTGACCGCCGCCGCGGCGAAACCGTTCGAACCGCAGTACAAAGCCGGGCAGCAGCTCGACCCGGTGACCGTGACGGCGGCGATCGGTTGATCCCTCGGCGGGCCACCTGGGTGGGTGTCGCGGCGGCTCTCGCCGTCGCGACCGCCCTGCCCGCCGCGGCGCTCGGCGCCAGCGGCTCGGCCCGCCTCGCCCTCGACGGTCCGGCGGCGGACGCCCTGCGCGCGCAGGGCGTCCGCGTGGCGCCGATCAGTCCCGCGAGCGGCGGCGCCAAGCAGCTGAAGCTGCCGGTCGCGGCCGGCCTGGCCGGCACCAAGACGAGCCTGGTCCGCTACCGCGGCGGCCTCAGCCTCGCGGCAGGCAAAGGCAAGCGGGTCCGGCTCACCGGCCTCAGCCTGCGCCTCGCCAAACGCTCCGTCCTCGAAGCCAAGCTCGGCGGCGAGCGGCTTCCCCTCTTCAACCTCGGCGGCGGCAGGCGCGAAGTGAACGCCGTCGGCGGCGCGATCCAGCTCTCCGGCCTGCGCCTGCAGCTGACCGGCAGCGCCGCGCGGGCCCTCGGCAAGCGACTGGGGCTGCACCTCGCCAGCGGCCGCTTCGGCTCGGTCTCCGGCGCCGCGGTCCGGCTCACCCCAACGGCGACCCCCACCCCCACGCCCACGGGCGGGAGCGGCGGCACCGGCAGCACCCCCGCCGAGCTGTCCGGGGCCTGCCCGCTGCCCGGCACCCCCGGCCCCAGCGGCGAAAGCAACCCGCCGGTCGCGACCCCGCCGCTCGGGGCCCTCAGCGTCACCAGCGCCACCGTCAACTGGCGCGTCCGCGAGACCTTCATCCGCTACGTCGCCACCGGCGAGGGCACCAGCGCCGTCGAAGGGGCCGCCGCGGGGCCGCCGCTGCTGCTGCCCGGCGCCTCGACGCCGCTCGCCTACGACTTCGGCTTCCCCTTCGCAAACGGCTGGCTGGACACCGGCGTCGATCCCACCAACCCCGCCGACGACCGCGCCGTCCTCAACTTCAACGGCGGCGTCCGCTTCCGCTACAGCACCCACGGCCTCGACATCCTCGCCAGCAAGCCGGAGCTGGAACTGAACGGCGCCGCCTCGCGGGCGATCTTCTCGATCTCCGAAAACGGCGGCGCCAGCCAGCGGCAGGTGCTCGTCAACCTCGACCTCGCCCGCGCCGGGGCGATCTCCCAGAGCGGCAACACCTTCACCTACGACCGGGTGCCCGGGTCCGTACCGTCCGGCACCGCCTCCTCCGTATTCGCGGGCTTCTACGCCCCTGGAACCGACTTCGGATGCTTCAGCGTCTCCTTCGCAACCGGCTCCTGATCGCGGTCGGCCTCGCCGCGCTCTCCCTGGCCTCTCCCTGGCCGGCGGTCGCGGGCGCCGACGCCGCCCAGGTGACCGTGGTCAGCCCCGGCGGGCTGCAGCGGCCGCTCTCGCTGGGGGCGCTGGCCGGCTCCGAGGACGTGGTCGGGCGCACCTACCTGGTCCGCTCGGCGGCGGGCGAGGAAAGCCGCGCCGTCACCGGCTTCTCGCTGGCCGCGCTCCTCGACGCCGCCGGCGCCGACCCGTTCAGCTTCGCCTACCTCGAAGTGCAGCGCCCGGGCGGCGGCTCGGTCCTGCTCAGCCGCCACCAGGCGCTCGACGCCGGCGCCTTCCCGGAAGGCTCGCCGGTCGTCTACTCGACCGAAGCCGGGACCGGCTTCCTCCGCCCCGCCGTCGACGGCGAGGACGCCAACGGCAACGACAGCTTCGAAGCCCCGCAGGGCGTCACTGTGGTCCTCCGCAAAGGCTCGCCGCTGCAGGTCAAGGCGAAGGCCTCGACCCTGAAGGCGCGGCCGGGCCAGAAGGTCGAGTTCAACGCCGAGGTCGAGCGATCCGGCGCCGGCGAGCAGCTCAGCTACTCCTGGTACTTCGACGACGGCGGCTCGGCCAGCGGGCCCAGCGCCAGCCACAGCTTCGCCAAGAAGGGCAGCTACGACGTCGTCGTCGGGATCACCACCCCGGGCGACGACACCGGCGCTTCGGCGGTGGTGACGGTCCAGGTCGGCGCCTCGGTCGAGGGCGGTCCGAACCGCAAAGGCGGCGGCACCAACCGCGCCACCGCCGCCCCGGACTCGGGCGCCGCGACGGGCGCCAGCGGCACGGCCGGCCCGACCGCGGCCGACGCCGCCGTGACCGGGACCGAAGGCAGCGCCGCGACCGTCCCGCCTCCGGCACCGGCCGAACCGCAGCCGACGCCCGAAGAAGAGCCCGCACCGAACCCCGAGCCGCGCCAGCCCGCCGACCTCGGCGAACAGGTCAGCGGCGTGCTGCTCAGCGACAGCGGCACCCCCAAGCCGCCCAGCCCCGACACGCCCGGCGAGCAGGTCGCCGCCCGGACCGGCACGCTCAGCGACAGCGGTGGCGGCGGCCTGCCCACCGCCGCCTGGGGCCTGCTGGCCACGGCCGGGCTGCTGGGCGCCGGCGCCCTGCTCGAGGCTCGCAGCATCACCGGCCTGCTCCGCTTCCGTAGGTTGGCACCGTGAAGGTCGAGGAGATCCTCTTCGAAATATCCGAGGTGCTCGAGGTCCCGGTCCTCGTGCTCACGGTGCTGGTGCTGGCGCTGGCCCTGGTCGAAGCCGGCTCCCTGTTGGTCGAGCTGCGGCGCCGGCACTGGCGCAGCCTGACCGGCCTCGAAGAGGCGATCGAAGAGACCCGTCGCCGCCTCACGGGTGGGATGGCCGACGCCGTGGCACCGCTGCTCCACTACTCCTGGAACCGCAAGATGGAAGAGGCCCTGATCGGGATCGTCGCCCAGTGGGGCCGACCCGACGCGGAGATGCGGATCTCCAAGCGGCTGGCCGAGTACGACTACCTCTCGCTGCGCCGCCTCGAGCGCAGCCGCATCCTCGTCCGCATGGGTCCGGCGCTGGGCCTGATGGGGACCCTGATCCCGCTCTCCCCCGCCCTCGCCGGCCTCGCCGACGGCGACATCGCCACCCTCACCGAGAACCTCCGCGTCGCCTTCAGCGTCACCGTCGCCGGCCTCCTGATCGGCGCCATCGCCTTCGCCGTCTCGCTGATCCGCGACCGCCTCTACGCCCAGGACTTCTCCGATGTCGAGTTCGTCGCCGCGGGTCTCACCGCCCCGGCCAACTCGCCAGGAGCGCCGATCGTGCCGGCCGCTGGGCTCGAGCATCAGCACGGCGCCACCTGGGTGGGCACGCCGTGAAAGTCACGGCCCGCGCCCGCAGCCGCGAGGACCGCGCCGGCGACCCGCTCGACGGCCTCGTCAACCTCTTCGACCTCGGCATCGTCCTCTCGGTCGCCTTCCTGCTCGCCGCCCTCTCTTCCCTCGACCTCACCGGCGCCCTCACCAAGCAGTCCGTCGACGGCCAGCTCCGCCCCGCCGACTCGGTGGTCGCCAAGAAGGACCAGAAGGTCAGAGAAGTCGAGCTGCAAGCCGACGAGAAGGTCGTCGGCCGCGGCAAACCGATCGGCACCGTCTACCGCCTCGCCGACGGCCGCACCGTCGTGGTCCGCGAACAGCCCTAACGGGCGGACGCGCTCAGCCCAGCAGGCCGAGGACTTCGCGGACGGCCGTCTCGAGGTCGGCGGCGGGTTTCAGGTCCGGGCGCTCGGGGGCCTCGTAGGGGCTGCCGACGCCGGTCAGGTCGGTGATCTCGCCGGCGCGGGCCTTGGCGTAGAGGCCCTTGGGGTCGCGGCGTTCGCACTCCTCGAGCGGCGTGTCGACGAAGACCTCGTAGAAGGGCAGGCCGGCCTCTTCGTGGGCGGCGCGGACGCGGTCGCGGTCCTCGGCGTAGGGGCTGACCAGGGAGACGATCGCGATCGCGCCGGAGTCGGCCAGGACCTTGGCCACCTCGCCGACGCGGCGGACGTTCTCGGCCCGGTCCTCGGCGCTGAAGCCGAGGTTGGCGTTGAGGCCGTGGCGGAGGTTGTCGCCGTCGAGCATGTAGGCGGCGTGGCCGTCGGAGACCAGGGTGTGCTCGACCGCGGTGGCGATCGTCGACTTGCCGGAGCCGGAGAGGCCGGTCAGCCAGATCGTCGCGCCGCTGGTCTCGAGCGCCTGCCAGCGGTCCTCGCGGGAGAGCTTGCTGGGATGGAAGGTGATGTTCTCGGCGACCACCGAGCTGCCCTCGCCCTCGCCGCCGGAGCCGATGATCATCCCCGCCGCGACGGTGAGGTCGGTGGCCGGGTCGACGAGGATGAAGCTCCCGGTCGTGCGGTTGAGCCGGTACTCGTCGAAGAAGAGCGGCGAGGTGGTGTGGATCGCGACGCGGCCGATGTCGTTGACCTCCAACGTCTCCGGGCCGAGGTCGCGGTGCAGGGTGTCGACGTCGAGCTGGTAGCGCAGCTCCTCGATCTCGGCGGTGACCCAGCGGGTCGTGTGCTTGAGCTGGTACGGCGCCCCGGTGCGCAGGCTCGAGGTCTCGTCGAACCAGCAGACCATCGCCTCGAAGCGGCGGCTCGCGGTCGGCTGGTTGGTCGGCCGGCAGATCATGTCGCCGCGGGAGACGTCGAGCTCGTCCTCGAGCAGGACCGTCACCGCCATCGGCGGGAAGGCCTGGTCGACGGCGCCGTTGGGCGTGTCGATCTGGGCGATCGTCGACTTCTGGCGCGACGGCATCACCATCACCTCGTCGCCCTGCTTGAAGATGCCGCCGACGACCGAGCCGGCGAAGCCGCGGTAGTCGCGGTTCTCCGAGGACTGCGGGCGGATCACGTACTGGACCGGGAAGCGGTTGTCGACGAGGTTGCGGTCGGAGGCGATGTGGACGTCCTCGAGGTGGCCGAGCAGCGGCTGCCCGTCGAACCAGGGCATGTTCAGCGAGCGGTCGACGACGTTGTCGCCCTCCAGGGCCGAGATCGGCACGAAGCCGAGGTCGGTGATCTCGAGCTTGGCGGCGAAGGAGGTGAACTCCTCGCGGATTTCGTCGTAGATCGCCTCGTCGTAGTCGACCAGGTCCATTTTGTTGACGCAGAGGACCAGGTGCGGGACGCGCAGCAGCGAGGAGAGCAGGGCGTGGCGGCGGGTCTGTTCGAGCACGCCTTTGCGGGCGTCGACCAGCAGCAGCGCCAGGTTGGCGGTCGAGGCGCCGGTGACCATGTTGCGCGTGTACTGGATGTGGCCGGGGGTGTCGGCGATCACGAACTTTCGCTTCGGCGTCGCGAAGTAGCGATGGGCGACGTCGATCGTGATCCCCTGCTCGCGCTCGGCCCGCAGGCCGTCGGTCAGCAGCGCCAGGTCGGTCTGCTCGTCGCCGCGCTTCTCGGAGGTGCGCTCGATCGACTCCAGCTGGTCTTCGAAGATCGATTTGGTGTCGTGCAGCAGCCGCCCGATCAGGGTCGACTTGCCGTCGTCGACGGAGCCCGCGGTGGCGATGCGAAGCAGCTCGGAGGGCATTAGAAGTAGCCCTCCTTCTTGCGATCCTCCATCGCCGCTTCGGAGAAGCGGTCGTCGCCGCGGGTGGCGCCGCGCTCGGTGATCCGCGAGACCGCGGTCTCCTCGATGACGGCCTCGTAGGAGGTCGCCTGGGAGAGCACCGCGCCGGTGCCGGTGGCGTCGCCGACCGTCCGGTAGCGAACCATCAGCCGTTCGATCTGGGCGCCCTCGGGCAGCGGGAAGAACTCGTTGACGGCCATCAGCAGGCCTTCGTGGTCGACCACCTCGCGCTCGTGGGCGAAGTAGATCTGCGGCAGGTCGACCTGCTCGCGGGCCAGGTAGCGCCAGACGTCGAGCTCGGTCCAGTCGGAGATCGGGAAGACGCGGATGTGCTCGCCTTTGCGGTGGCGGCCGTTGTAGAGGCGCCAGAGCTCGGGCCGCTGGTTCTTCGGGTCCCACTGGCCGAATTTGTCGCGGAACGAGAAGACCCGCTCCTTGGCCCGGGCCTTCTCCTCGTCGCGGCGACCGCCGCCGAAGACGGCGTCGTAGCCGCCGCCCTGGAGGGCTTCCAGCAGCGCCACCGTCTGGTGGCGGTTGCGGCTTTCCAGTTCGTGGGCGACCTTGATCCGGCCGGCGTCGATCAGCTCCTGGACCGAGGCGACCTCGAGCCGCAGGCCGTGCTGCTCGACGGTGCGGTCGCGGAACTCGATCACCTCCGGGAAGTTGTGCCCGGTGTCGACGTGCATGATCGGGAACGGCACCGGCGACGGCGCGAACGCCTTGCGCGCCAGGTGCAGCATCAGCACCGAGTCCTTGCCGCCCGAGAACAGCATCACCGGGTTCTCGAACTCGGCGACGACCTCGCGGATGATGTGGATCGACTCCGCTTCGAGCGTGTCGAGGTCGGTCAGCTCGACGGCTGGGGTGCGCACTTGGGTCGTCTCGTCCATCGCTGCGGTGGTCCTCAGGTCAGTCGGCTATCGGGCTCGCCCGGCGAACGCCGGGGGCGCGGCCGGCGCGCTAGTTGATTCCGCACTCGGTCTTAGCCAGGCCCGCCCAGCGACCGTCACGCGCGGAGCCGCCCGGCCCGACCGGCTTGGTGCAGTGGGTGCAGCCGATCGACGGGTAGCCGCGGTCGTGCAGCGGGTTGTACGGGAGGTCGTGCTCACGGATGTAGTTCCAGACGTCGCGCTCGGACCAGTCCGCGAGTGGATTCAGCTTCCAGATGTTGAATTTCCGGTCCCAGCCGAACTTCGGGGTCTTGGACCGGGCGCTGGAATCACCGCGGCGGACGCCGGCGACCCAGCAGTCTACGGAAGAGAGGGCACGCCGCATCGGGTCGACCTTGCGCAGTCCGCAGCAGGCGTCCGGGTTGGTCTTCCAGAGCTCGTCGCCGTACTGCTCGGCCTGCTCCTCGAGGGTCAGGTCGTGGTAGCGGTCGAACTCGATCCCGAGCGACTCGGCGAGCCGGTCGCGGGTCTCGTAGCTCTCCTCGAAGAGGACTTCGGTGTCGAGGTAGAAGAAGCGCGCCTCGGGGTTGATCGTGCTCGCCATGTGGGCGGTGACCGAGCTGGTTTTCTGGAACGAGCAGGCGATGTAGTGGTCGGAGCCGAAGCTCTCGAACATCCAC
>Ga0190271_10002127_pt1 | contig 11808 bp, 7 predicted proteins | sample Popmic356T_FD_133747 | JGI IMG/M metagenome (GOLD analysis project Ga0190271, IMG submission 133747) | Populus adjacent soil microbial communities from riparian zone of Weber River, Utah, USA - 356 T | ecosystem: Environmental > Terrestrial > Soil > Riparian zone | place: USA: Utah | collected...
GAGCTTTTCGTAGACCACCGGCTCGTGCTTCTTGAGTACGCGATAAACCGGCTGTTCGAGCAGCGCCGATTCGGCGCTGTAGCCCTCGTACCAGTACGCGCCGACTGCCCCCAGGACGACGACGATCAGCAGGATGACGACCCATTTCATGGGCGGAGGATACTCCGTTTGGCTCCTCCCCCTCGGGGCGGCGGCCTCCCTGCAGCCGCCGCCCCTTTGTCACGGGTCTACTGCAGACGGACGGCCAGGGCCCTGACTACCGTCGTGTTGCTCGACCCTAACAAACCGATCGCGGTCAGCGCGCCCGTGGCCAGGTTCACCCGGTACAACGTCGACTGCGCAGCGCTGGTCGGCCGAAGCGCCGCGAGCTGCAGCCCGTTCTCGCCACCGGCGATATCGAAGCCGCCTTCAAGCGTGAACGTGGTGCCGGCGTTGAACTGACCGACCATGGCCAGTACTGCACCGGACGTCTGTCGCACGAGCGCTCCCGCCGCGACGTCGAGTTCGTACTGCGTCGTGCTCGTCGCGCCCACGTAGCTGTTGGAGAAGGCGGTCCCCACCACCTGCGGCGTGCCGGGGTTCAGATTCGCTTCGGTAGAGTGCCTTCGGCCGAGCGTCGGTCTCGAGGCTGGGAGCTATGGGTCTTTTGGCGCCTCGGTGAGAGGGTTAGACCCTCGCGAGACCTGGCAAGCCAGTCAAATATTCTTGTGTTTCTGAGCCGGTTGATAGTTAGGCCACTATCGGCAACCGATGAAGTCACGGACCCTGATGGGTATTCACGCGCGGAGCCTCGTCAAGCAGTCAACTGTGGATAAGTCGCGCTCAGCAGGTGCACATCGAGTCTATTTGGCCGGTTCCTATGGTCTATGGGCAGGTCGGCAGCGAGTTGACGGTCGACTTTTTGTTGGTTCGGTTGCCGGCCTTGTCGAGCTTGTAGCAGACCTGGTTGTTGTTGTTCACCGTCCCGGTGTGAACGACCTTGATGAGCCTTCCCCTCGCATCGTAGGTGTGGGTGACAGTCTCAGCGGCCGAGGCGGTCGAGCCGATCAGCCCGAGAGCAAGTGCGGCTATAGCGAATCTGGTGGTGCGTGGCATGGCGTTCCTCCTTAGGAAGGCGCAAATGTTCCGCAAGTTGACTTTCAAAGCAAGTTGTTTCGTTGTTGCCGAAGCTTTGGATCAATGTGGCTGAACGCCCATCTACTTGTTAGAGATCCACCGAGCACGAGACTAACCAGATGATTGCGTACTTGTAAAAAGTACAACTAACTTCGAGCAGAAATCCCATTTCAGCGTGTGAATGAGCCTTGCGAATAAATGCGGGTCGGCCGCATAGTAGTCGGCGGCCCCAAACTACTCCGTTGTCACGTGAGCCAGGCGCGGGTTGTCGGCGAAGTGGTAGATAAAGACAAAAATAAGGGGAGCGTGATTAAGAATTCGTGGCTCACGGCCGTCAGTCCATTCAGGCATCGCCTCTCGGTCGTTCTTACGCTGGCGATCGGTATCGTGGCCGGTGCGCCGGAGGCAGCCTTCGCGCAAATAGTCCCGGCTGCCGCTGTGCGGGAAAGCGTTGACGCCAATGTCTACTGCTACGACAAGGCCGGCAACAGGACACCTGCGATTCGAACGCGACCCGCACGACGGCAGCGTGCGTGACTGCGACTAGTCTTCGAAGTAGACGCTGACCAGGGGCTCGGGTCACGTTCTTATGAATTCAGGATTCGATCATTTGGGGGAGCATTTCATGGAAAGGTTGCGAACTGGTTCGTACCTGATTGTCGTTCTTCTTGCGTCAACCTTCTTGTCCTCGGCCGCGTTGGCCCAGACGCAGACCACTGACGTTCCCATTCGCCAGTTCAAGGACGACAACGGCGTCGATCTGCTAAGCGGCACGTTCACAACAGCCGCCGGCATAGCTATCGGCGATGCTGAAAATGGGCTGGCCTTCACCCGCGAGATCCGAGGTGTGTATGCGCTCGACAACATGCTCGGCGAGATCATCAATAACGGCACGACCACTACGGTTACGCTCTACGGGCGTGCTGAGAAATTCACGCGCTCTGGCAACGTGTACACACCAGTCGAACAGAACGGCTCGACGCTGACGCTCTCCGGAAGCACTCTCATCTACCGCACGGCCGACGGAACGACGGCGACCTTTCCTCCCAATGGAGGGGTCAACTACTACCAGTTCGGCAACGCCAAGGGCATTGTGCCGGACTCGTTAACCTATCCGAATGGCAAGGTGTTGACGTTCGGCTATTCCGTCGCATCCACCGCTATGCCCCCATCACCCAACCCGATCTACGGGCGGCGTTTGGCGGGGGTTTCGAGCAACACGGGTTACAGCGTGACCTTCGGTTACGAGGCCAATACCGTAACGTCAACCACGATCCACCTCTGGAGCAACCTGATCAATGTGACGACGGGTACCGGCGGCCCCTCCTTGGCCATCACCCCGATCAGCGCATCCGTCAGTTATCGCGACTATACAGACGCTATGGGCCGGTCCACGCGCTATACGTTCGACGGCACTGGTGTATCTACCATCCGGCTTCCGGGCAGCACGAGCAATGACATCACGGTCGCTTACAGCAACGGGAAGGTGTCGTCGGTGACCGCGGCCGGGGTCACGACTACCTACAGCTATTCCGACGCGGGCAACATCCGCACGACCACCGTGACCAGAGGCTCGAACCCGAGCAGCATTTATAAGTTCGACCTGACCAAGCTCGTGATGACTTCGCATCAGAACGAGGCCGGTCACGTGGCGCAGTACCTGTATGACACCTCGAACCGACCCTCTCGGGTGACAATGCCCGAGGGCAACTACGTCGAGTATGGATATGACGCACGCGGCAATGTGACGAGCATGATCGCGGTTCCGAAGCCGGCCATCGGCGGCACCGCAATCACCACTACCGCAGGCTTCGACGCCTCGTGCACGGTCGCGGTGAGGTGCAATAAGCCCAATTGGACCAAGGACGCCAAGGGCAACCAGACCGACTATACCTATGACACCACGCACGGCGGCGTCCTGACGGTCACGGCGCCCGCGCCGACGACGGGAGCGGTGCGCCCGCAGACGCGGATCACCTATGTCAGGGTCAACTCGAGCGGGGTCGAGGGCTCGGTCGGCGTGTTCAAGCCGAAGACGATCTCGACCTGTCGAACGTACGCGAGTTGCGCGGGCACCTACGACGAGGGCAAGACGACCTTCGCTTACGGCAACAACCAAAATGTCGCGTCGATCACTACCGCAATAGGCGATGGATCGGGGAGCGCCACCACGGCATTCGCTTACGACGCGGCTGGCAACGTCACGTCGGTCGACGGTCCTCTATCAGGTACCGCGGACCAGACGGTTGCCGCGTACAACGCGGCTCGGCAGCCGATGTGGCAGATCGGGCCGGACCCGGATGTGGGAGGCCCCGCGCTTTTTCCGGCGGTGAAGTACACCTATCTATCAGATGGTCAGGTCGACTACGTCCAGTCCGGCACCGTGACCGTGCAGTCGCAGGCCGGCATGTCGAGCTTCAGCGAGCTGCAACGCCAGACTTCGAGTTACGACGGCTACCATCGTCCGATCCGCCAGGCACTCTCGAGCGCAGGCACCGCATACCAGATCACCGATGTGCTCTATGACGCAGTCGGCCGTGTGCAGTGCTCGATGTTGCGGATGGATCCGGGCAGCTGGAGTTCGCTTCCGTCGAATTGCAACCCGACGCAAACCACTGGTCCCAATGGCCCCGATCGAGTGTCCTATAACTACTACGATGCCATCTCCCGAGTGTGGGCGGTGACGAGTGGTTACGGCACGACGGCCGCGGCCGATGACTGGATCGCGAGCTTCACTAGCAACGGCCGAATGGCCACCGTCAAGGATGCGGAGAACAACCTCACAAGCTACGAATACGACGGCCACGACCGGCGGGTGAAGACACGCTTCCCAATTACTACGAAGGGCGGGAACCAGAGCTCCACGACCGACTACGAGGAGGTCACCTACGACGCTAACAGCAACGTGCAGTTTTTCCGCACGCGGCGGGGCGAGATGATGGCGTTTTCCTACGACAACCTCAATCGGCTGATAAAAAAGTGGCTGCCGGAGCGCGCGGGGCTTTCTTACATACATACCCAAGACATTATTTTCGCGTACGACCTGCTCGGCGACATGACCGATGCCCGGATCGAGTGTGATGACCTCATAAACTACTGCCTAGGAATTGGTAACACGTTCAACGCGCTCGGCCAGCTGATGGGCAGCTCTACCTCAATGATCGTCGACGGCCCAACGTACTGGACCGGCTACCAGTACGATGTCGCCGGAAACCGCACGCGAGTGACGCATCCCGATGGCACCTATTTCACCTACGCGAGGAACGCCGCCGGCGGGCTCGACCAGATCAATCTCAACGCTTCCACGCCGCTCTTGAAGCCGATCCTCGATACCCCGGGACGATTGAACCGCCTCGACCGGTGGCGCACCTCGCCCGGCGACTGGCTCGCGCGAAATACCGTTGGCTACGACTCCGTCTCGCGCGTCGCGAGCCTTGACACCAACGTGACCAACACCAGCTACGACACTACGACCAGCTTCACGTATAACCCAGCGAGCCAGATCGCGACCGCGACTCGCACCACCGACATCTATGCCTGGAACGGGCAGGTCGACGCCGACGTGACTTACACGCCCGATGGGCTCAACCGCTACAGCGGCGGTAGTTTCAGCTACGACGCCAATGGCAATCTCACCAGCGACAGTGCCAACACCTTCGTTTACGACGTCGAGAATCGGCTGGTCACTCGCAGCGGCGGGGTGAGTGCCACCCTGCGCTACGATCCGCTGGGTCGGTTGTATGAAGTAGTGAGCGGGAGCACCACGCGCAGGTTCGTCTACGACGGCTCCGATCTCGTCGCTGAATATGATGCGAGCGGCACGCTTCAGCGTCGCTACGTTCACGGCTCCGGCTCCGGCGCCGGCGACGATCCGCTGGTTTGGTTCGAGAGCAGCGGAGTCGGCGACAGCGCCCGGCGTTACCTCTTCGCCGACGAGCGCGGCTCGATCGTCACGGTGACCGACAGTGCCGGCACCACGATCAAGCGCAATAGCTACGACGAATACGGCGTTCCCCGCTCCACTAACTTGGGCGCATTCCAGTACACCGGACAAGTCTGGTTGCCAGAGCTCGGTATGTACTATTACAAGGCGCGGATGTACTCACCTTTGCTCGGCCGGTTCATGCAGACCGATCCCATCGGCTATGGCGGCGGGATGAACATGTATGCGTACGTCGGTAACGATCCGTTAAACCGTGCAGATCCAAGCGGACTCGACTTTGTATGTTCCCAGTCATCTTTCATGACTAGGACTCCTGGAACTGAGACAAGCACACAGGTGAAGAATCCGGACGGTACGTGGACTACCGTTGCGTCTGGTCGTCAGAACGGCTCAACCACTGCTAGTACTTATACGACGTGCAATTTCACACCCAACTTCCTGAATCCAAATACTGGAACTGTTGGGCCGCAAGGGCAACCCAAGGTCTGCACCCGACCTTCACTCGGCACAGCAAAAATCAGCCTAGGTGCCCAAGTTGGCTTCTCCGCGCGCTTTCCCGGCCGCTCGATGCATATCAATGGCGATATCAATCTTGGCTCATGGTCTCAGTCTTCGGGTGAGCACGTTGCGCGCGTGGAGCAATCATTCGGTGGTGGTGCTTCGTTGTTTGGCTTCGGTCTCAACTTCAAGACGGACAGATCAGTTCCAGCCGTTGGAGATTGGAGCTTGGCTGCAGTACCGTTTAGCGAGACTCAAATTAGTGCTGATATGGAGACTCACATGCCTGGCTCGAATACCGAGATTTCCAGGCCGGAGGACGATATGCACTTGGGTGTAAGCGCAAAAGCTCTAATTGGATTGGAACTCAGGCTAAACTTGTTGGAAACGATTAACCGCCTAGCTGGTATCGGCGGGTGCAAATGATTGCTTGCATGAAAACAAACGATGGTTCGTGTCGTTTGTGATCTTCGATATGGAGTAACCCAAAATGAGAGCCGCCTATCTTCTCAGTGTCATGTTCATCATAGGTGGGCTCGCGGCTTTGTTTGGCTACCCTGGGATTTACGTGGCTTATCGGCCTGTAACGGGGGTGAGTGGATTTCTCGTAGCGCTGGCCATGGCTGCTGTGCCCCCGCTTGTGGTCTTGGGAATCAGAAGATTGCGTCGGAAGTGAGTTAGTCAAAGCGGCCGGGGTCTGTCAGAAATCTTGTGTGAGAGCCGGTTGCATTGATCAATCGTTCATCGCGAAGCGCGCACCGAACTGGATAGCGAGCTGCACCTTGGGTGCTACCGGCGGATGGCTTGGCGGCAACTTTTTGGGATCATGGGCGGCCGCTCACTCGGCTCGATCAGGCGCAATAATTGGGAGCATGAGCGCGGCTGAGGGCTTAGGCTCGGGTGTGCTATTGGGGTCGGCCGCAGGCGGGGTTGTTGGTGCTCTCGTTGGCCTAGTATCCGGACTTGCAGTCGACGAGATGCATCAGACCAAGTGTGAGTAATCGCAGTGATATCGAAGCAGTTGACGGTTGCCGTCAAATACGATCGCGACACATTGGGTAAGGTGGCCAATCGGCTGTTTGTTCGGCGGTGGGCCCCTTTGTTTCCATATCTACATTTAGCGATTTTAGTTTGCGGTACCGGGGCGGGAGTCGCCTTGTTCGTGTTAGTGGAAGACTCACTTTCAGGAACTATTGTGCTCGCTCTGGTTGCTTGGGCAGCTCTTATCTGGGCGATTCTTTGGTTCCGAATGCGTCATTTGGTACATAAATTAGCAGGCCGAGAAGTCGAGTTCTCGCTAGACGAGGACCAGTTGACGGTAAAGATTGATGATGATCGCCAAATACTTAAGTGGAAAGACCTAGTCGAATGTGAACGTCACCCTAGATTCGTGTTGCTGTACTTAACACGCGCTACGGCGGTGGTGATGCCAACCAGTATTCTTTCTTCAGAGGCCGATGAATTGATCGCCCGAAAGGTTCGCGTGGCCTGACCTGAAGTTTCGAACTACTGCGATCACATGGTTCGCCGTTTTCGTGCGAATTCGGGGGAAGTAGTCAGGCTGGTTGGTTTGGAAGTACAAGCAGGATAGCGTCGCGCTTGCTTTTGTGGCCATTGGAACTCCCCCGATCTGCCGCGGCTCGTCGATGAGTTCGAGCGCTACGCCGCCCTGCAAAAACGCTCGGAGCTCTTGAAGCAACTCACCCGCGTCGAACTACTCGTCATCGACGACTTCGGTCTCGCGCCGCTCGCCGATCAGACCGTGCGTGACCTGTTGGAAGTCCTCGATGATCGATACGACCGCGCCTCCACGCTCATCACCAGCCAGCTCCCGCTCGACCAGTGGCATGCCTGGCTCGGCGATCGCACCGTCGCTGATGCCATCCTCGATCGGCTCGTGCACAACGCCCACAAGGTCGCCTTGAAGGGCGACTCGATGCGCAAGCGTCAGGCCGTCAGCCGCAAAGATCGTTGACCCGAACACCAAAAACTCACACAGTCACCACCGTACCGCAGCTCACGCCAACTCTGGCCCGGCATGCGTGAAACACTGGCCCGCCTTGCCGTGAAACGCCGGCCCGGCTTGGGTGAAATACGCAGGCGGTTGGTCCGGGCTCGACTAATTGCCATTCTTTGACTTGCCATCGTTCCCCGATGGTTTGGTTGATTTCTCAGCTGGTTTGGGAGACGCACAGCTATTTGGATTTGGGAACCGGCGCGTGACCTACTGAGTATCAACGGCAACGTAGACACGACTGCGGTCATACAGAGCGCGTAGCTGGACGTCTTTTGGGCTCGGACCTGGACGGCTCGGATATGCGGCTGTCGCGACAGGCTACTCTGTCGTCGCGAGCTCTGGTGCCGCGGCTTCAGCTTTCCGGGCGCCCCTGAGGATGCCGGGTGCGCCAGTCCACGACTTGACAGCGCCTCGCCAAGGCACTCGCGTGCGATCTTTAACGTCTGAGTGGGCAGCGCCGGCTTCTTGAGAAGCGCTTCATACCTACATGCTTGCTCCAGCCGATACGGGCGGTGAGCTCTTGAGATGACGAAGTTCTTGCGGCGGGCGCAGGTTGAATGCTCGCGGTGCGCAGCATCGGGACCGAACGCATCGCCCCGACAGGCACTGTATTCCTGACGGTAGACGCGAAAGCCCCAGTCGCACACCCGAGGGGCAGTCCCGCCTCGACTAGCGTGCGTAGTTCTTGAGATCCTGCTTCATCGACGAGCCGCGAAAGCGCGGGCGCTTGCCGAGAAGCTTCACTCCAGCCCGACCGCCGAGCTGAGGGGCGCTGAGCATGTGTTACCAGGTCGAGACGGATGCTCGATGACGGCGTTCTCTATAGTCGTTCAATCGGTAGTGGTTTCCGACGTAGCCTGCATCGGTGATGGCGCGATCGCGGTGACCTAAATGCTGAGCCAAAGCAAAAAGAGATGTGCGATCGCTCATGGCGACAAAGCGCGCGAATGTCTCGCGGCCCTGATGCGTCGGGAGCCGCCAACGCTTCTCCTCGTAGGGCGGCAGCGCGACCATTCAGCCTAGCGCGCGAGGTTGCTTGTCGATACGCGTCGTTCCGGGAACCCAAAGCGGGGCTGAACACTCAGGCGGCCACTCGGTCGCGCGGAGGCGATGCTCGCGCGAACGCAGCCACAATGCCGGGCGCGTCGTGCGTATGCGGGCCGCGAGTTCCGGGTTGAATAATGGCAGCAGGCCAATGCCTTCGAACAGCTCGACCTGGATACCTGCCGGAGCGAGCCGCGCCGTGGCGCGCAGCGATGCGGAGTTCAGCGAAACAGTGCGCAGGCTGCGCACAGCGCGAGGATCTTCCTGGACATTGGGGCGGCAGCCTAGCAGCCGCCGCCCCCCTGACACATCGTTACTGCAGGCGAATGGCCAGAGCCGAAACCACCGTGGTGCCGCTCGAGCCTAACAAACCAATCTCGGTCAGCGCCCCGTTGGAGAGGTTAACGCGATACAACGTCGACTGCGTGGCGCCGGTCGGCCGAAGCGCCGCGAGCTGCAGCCCGTTCTCGCCGCCGGCGATATCGAAGCCGCCTTCGAGCATGAACGGACCGACGTTGAACGGACCGACCATCGCCAGCACGGCGCCCGACGTCTGCCGCACCAGCGCCCCAGCCGCCACGTCGAGCTCGTACTGCGTCGTGCTGGTCGCGCCCACATAGCTGTTGGTGAACGCGGTGCCCACCACCTGCGGCGCGCCTGGGTTCAGGTTGCCCTCAGTGACAACGACGCCTGTATCCACTTCGATGCGCATGTTCTGGCCGGTGTCGCTCTGGATGCGAAGCTGGCCGTCGAGCGGATGGAAGTCCACCCCGAAGCGTGTACCCGACAACGCCGTGAACGGCGCCGTGGTGTCCGCCGGGTTGGCGGTCAGCGTCAGCGCACCTGCCACTGCACCCGTGGCCACGTCGACCGTGTACAGCCGACCCGCATCAGTCACCGCATACAACACGCCGTTCGACGGGCGGAAGTCGATGCCGACGATGGCCTCAGCGCCTTGCAGGCCCGTGATCGCGACGTCGGTGTCGAAGGTGGCCGGAGTCAACGGCTTGAAGCTGACGAGATGATTGTCAGTCGTGAGCGCGAATACCGTGGCGACTGGCACCCGTCCATACGCGAGCCCGCGCAGCCTCTCTCCACCGCCCACGGTGTTGATGCGCGTGGCGGCGCCGGTGAGCAGGTTCACGGTGAACAGGTCCGAAGTCGCAGCACCACCGATGTTGAGCGCCGCCAGTCCCAGGTTGTTAGTCCCGAAGATGTCGAAGCCCGCCACACCGGTGACGTCACCCACGCCGAGCGCGCCAACCGTAAACAGATCGCCGTTGATGGCGGTGCCCGACGGACGCCCCAGGATTTGCAGGCCGTCACCCGCGGAATCGATGGTGTAGTAGAGCGCCGCGTTGGTACCCCAGAAGCTGTTGCTGTACGCAGCTTCGGCGACCGTCGGGCCCACCGGATTCGTGGGCGTGTCGGTCGTGGTGATGCCGTCATCCACGTTGATGCGGATGTTGAGACCGCTGTCGCTGGCGACGCGGAGCAGGTTATTGCCCGGAACGCCCGGATTGAAGTCCAAGCCGAACGTCGTGCCCGTGAGGCTCATGTACGGATCCGTCATATCACCCGTCGACACGAGCGTCGATTTGAGCGTCAGAACGCCGGCGGCAGTGTCCACCGTGTACACGCGGCCAGTGCTGCCGACCGCGTACATCAAGGTGTCGTAGGGCCGCACGTCGATGCCGACGATGTTCTCGCCCGCCTGCTGACCGGTGAGCGTCACGCTCGTGCACGCCTTCTGCGGAAGCGCCGAATTGAAGGACAGCAGCTTGTTGGTCTCGGTGAGCGCGAACACATCGCCTGCCAACTGCGCCGGGGCAGTGGCAGGAGGCGCGATCGTGGTGTCACGCACCAGTTCGTTGGCGTCGAGCAATGTGACGGCGCCCGTGCTGGTTGCGACACCGGTTGCGAGATCAATCTGGTAGGACGTAGGAACGCCGCCAACTACCAGCACCGCGTAACCCGTGTTCGTGCCGTCACCGGCGGTGGCGATTTCAACATCGCCGACCGCTGAGGTATCGACACCCAGTGCGCCAACCATCGTTACCGCACCGGAATTCGGATCGCTGGTAGTCAGCAATTGATCGGTGCTCGCATCGATGTAGTACAGCGTGGTTCGACAGGCTGCCGCGAAAGCGTTGGTGTAAGCCGCGCCGTTGATGCCGGTGCGAGTCGCGCCTCCGCTGGCCAGGAGCGTGTCGGTGATCGTTGCGCCGGTGTCGGCGTCGATGACCAGATTCTGGCCCGTATCACTCACCACGCGCAGACGATCCATGACCGGGTTGAAGTCGATGCCGAACTCTGTGCCGGAAAGGGCGGCGAAGGGTTCGGTGGTATCGCCGGCGTCCGCGGCCAGCGTCGACTTGAGCGTGGCAGCACCGCTCGTGGTGTTGATCGTGTAAAGCCGACCGGTGCTTCCAAGTGCGTACAGCTCGCCGGGCGTTGCTCCTCCGGCGCGTAAGTCGATTCCGACCACGGTTTCACCGGACTGCAGCCCGGAGATGGCAATGGCCGTATCGAGCGCAGGAGCGGCGCGGTCGAAGGTGACGAGGCGGCCAGTGCTGGTAATGGCAATCGTATCGCCCGAGGTGACACCAGCGCCCGGCGCGGGTACCGCGGGAGGCGGCGGCGGCGGCGGCGGCGGCGGCGGCGGCGGCGGTGGTGGTGGTGGTGGTGGTGGCGGCGGCGGCGGCGGCGGCGGTGGTGGTGGCGGTGGCGGGGGCGGCTGGACCGTTGGGTCCATGTCCCCGTAGGAGCTGCAACTGGTCCCGGTCAGCAGCAGGGCCAGCAGCAGCACGAGAACCAGCGGCATGTTATTCCTCCCGCAGCACCTCAGCTGGTGCGACTTGCAGGACACGTCTGGAAGGGAGCCAAGCGGCCAGCACGCCGGCCGTGGCGAGGGCGCTGATAACAAGAGAATAGACGCGCCAGTCCCTGGAATTCGCACCCATCAGGGCATCGCCGAAAAGGGGGGCGACCAGCAGCGCCAGCCCCAGTGCTATGATCAGGCCCGCCCCCAGCGGAATCAATCCCCCTCGCATGACCAATCGCATGACCGAGGCCGGACGGGCACCGAGTGCCACGCGAATGCCGAGCTCGCGGGTGCGCTGGCGGACCGCGAACGCGACCATACCGAAAAGACCAACGCAGGCCATCACCAGCGCCGAGACACCGAACA
>Ga0190271_10002128_pt1 | contig 11806 bp, 9 predicted proteins | sample Popmic356T_FD_133747 | JGI IMG/M metagenome (GOLD analysis project Ga0190271, IMG submission 133747) | Populus adjacent soil microbial communities from riparian zone of Weber River, Utah, USA - 356 T | ecosystem: Environmental > Terrestrial > Soil > Riparian zone | place: USA: Utah | collected...
GGTCGAGCCCCACGTCGAGGTCGCGTACCGGATCGACGGCCGCGAGCGAAACCCGCCGCTCGGCGACCGCAAGCACCCGCAGCCCGTGCGCAGCCCAGGCGGCGGCGGCCCGCCGCACCGCCGCCCGGCTGCTCGAGTCCAGGCTGCTTCGCGCCACGAGCTCCTCCGGAGCGCCCTTGACCACGACCCGCGCGAACTCACCGTCACGGTAGACGGCGCTCGCCCGGCGGCGATCAGGGTCGAACGGCGTTTCGAGCAGCCGCTCCCGCCGCTGACGCGGGTCCCGTCCGCCGCGGGCGGCGAGCGCCAGGAGGAATGCTCCGTCGACCGGGTCGCCGGCCACATGCAGCTCCCCATCGACTTCGACGAGGTCGGCGGAGGACGCTAGCGCCGCAGCCTCGATCACGTCCAGCTCCGTCCACCCCGGCTGCGGCCTGAGCGCCCGCACGCGGAGCTGGTTGACGGTCAGTGTCCCCGTCTTGTCGGTGGCGATGACGGTCGCGGCGCCGAGTGTCTCCACCGCGCCGAGCCTGCGAACGATCGCGCCGCGCCGCGCCATCGCGCGCGCCCCCTGGGCGAGCGCGATCGTGACGGTGGCAGCGAGCCCTTCCGGGACGGCCGCCACGGCGACGGCAACCCCGACGAGAAACGCCTGCTCGAGCGATTCGCCGCGAGCGAGCATCCCGAGGGTGAGGAGCCCCGTGACGGCGGCGCCGAGGGCGACCATGGCGCGGGAAAGCGATCCGAGCTGGCGCTGAAGCGGTGTCGGCGGTGGCCGTGATGTCGCGCTCAGGGCGGCGATGAGGCCTAGCTCCGTTGCGGCGCCGGTCGCGGTGATGACCACGCGTCCGCGCCCGCGTGTGACGGCCGTCCCTGCGAAGACCGGCGAATCGACGGCTTTCGCGACGGGCAACGACTCTCCCGTGAGTGCAGACTCGTCCAGCTCCAGCCGCTCGGCCAGAACGGCGTGGCCATCCGCCGGGACGCGGTCACCGTCGCGCAGGACAACGAGATCGCCGGGGACGACCTCCGCTGCACGGATCTCACGCTGGCGTCCCTCGCGGATCACGAAGGCCGTCGGGTGGATGGCACTCCGCAGCGCGATCACCGCGCGTTCGGCGCCTGCTTCCTGCAGCAACCCGAGCAGGCCGTTCAGGAGCACGATCGCCGCGATCACGGCCGCCTCGAGCCCTTCTCCGACGAGCACAGAGACCGCGGCGGCCGCGATGAGAAGCGCGACGAGCGGGTCGGCCAGCTGCCGAGCGGCGATCCGGAGGTAGCTCGGCCGTGACCTGGCCGGCAGTTCGTTTCGCCCGACCTTGCTCAGCAGTCGCTGCGCCTCGGCCTCGCCGAGTCCTTGCTCCCGCTCCGCCGCGTCGCCGCCGGACGGCGATGGAGCGGGCTGCAGGGCCGTCGCCACCTCAGTCGGTCATCCGCAGCGCGACCGCCGGCCGGATCCGGCTCGCTGCGATCGTCGGCCAGAGCGTGGCGAGCAGTGACGCGGCGACCGTCCCGACAAGCAGCAGCCCCAGCTGAAGATAGGGGATTGAGAAGGCCAGCTCGCCGAACGAATCGCTCAGCGAGACGATGTCGTAGAGGGTGACGAGCGCGAGCACGCAACCGATCACCGTGCCCTGGATCGCCACGGTCGCCGTCTCGATCGCGAAGCTGCGCCCCACTGTCCGCTTGCCGAACCCGAGCGCACGCAGTGTGCCGATCTGGCGGCGGCGCTCCCGCACGGCCCGGATCGTCACCACCGCCGTCCCCGCGATCCCGACGAGGAGCCCGAGCGCGAGATAACCCTGGAACAGCTGAAAGATCTGACGGTTCGACGTGAAGCTCTCGTCGATGATCGCCCGGAACGAGACCGCTTCCGCGCCGTGCTCGAGATACCGCGCCTGCACGGCCTCGGCGAACGCGTCCGCGTCGACGCCGGGGCGCAGGCTCGCGTAGAGCCGGTCCGGCGGCGGCGCATAACCGAGCAACGTCCGCGCACCGTCGGCGCCGTAGTAGAGCCCGCCCTCGATGAAGTAGTCGAACGGGGCGATCGCGGCGACGGTCAATGTCCGCGTGCGGCCGCTCGAGGGTTCCGTGACCGCGATCTTCGTACCCGGCTCGGCGGCGAACTGCGGCGGCCCGCCCGTCATCTGCAGGAAGGCCGCGTCCACGATCGCGAGCGAGGGATCGTCGAGCACGGCCCGCCACGCCTCCCGATCGGTCGCGAAGCCGCCGCGGTCGTCGAGCACCGGCGGGCCGCCCTCGAGGAATCCCTCCTCGAACGAGGTCATTCGCCACGGCTGCGGGTCGCTCATCCCCTCGACCTGGAAGAGGGCGGTTCCGCGTCTGAGCGGCGCAACCTGCCTGACGCCGCCGAGCCGGGCCAGCTCCGCGATCGGCACCGGGTTGGCGGGGCTCGAGTCGACGACGACGTGGTAGCCGCCGGACGCGTTCGCGCTCGCGGTCTCGACCTGGCGGTCGATCATGTGCGCGATCGAGGTGATGAAGGTGAGAACGAAGACGACGAGCGCGTACATCGCGATCGTCAACGCTGTCCGCGAGCGCCGCGCGAGCGGGTAGGCGAGCCCGAGCCGCAGCGAGAGCGAGCGGTGCCCGCTCAGGAGCCGAAGCAGACGGCTCAGCCGCTCCTGCTGCAAGGAGACGAATGTGACCGCGGCCGCGGTCAGAATGACGCCCTGGACGACGTAGAGCGTCATGCTCGCTCCCTTCGTCGCCGCGGGCACGAGCGCAAAGAGCGCGGCCGCCCAGCCGACGACCAGGAGCGCTGCGAGACTCCAGACAGCGCGCCTGTGCCCGAGTCGCTCTGCGAACGGCGCCAGCCCGACGATGACGAGCACCGGCCCGAGCAGCAGGCCGTAGCCGTCCCGCGCCGGAGCCGCGGCCAGCGTCAGCGCAACGCCGGCGACGACAGCGAGCCCGGCCGGGACGAGCCGCCAGCGGCTCGGGTCGCGTGGTGGCGGCTCGGCGACATCGCGAATGGCGCGGATGATGTTGAGGCGGCTGACCCGCAGGCTGGTGGCGACGATCGTCGCCAATGCGACGGCGAAGCCGATCGCGAAGGAGATCGCGAGGCTGGCCGGCTCGATCGCCAGCGAAAGGTCGAGGCGGTTGTGCTCGGACACGAGCGCGCTCGCCATCAACTCGACCAGGAGCGCCCCGAGGCCGACACCGGCTGCAACGCCGAACACGCTCGAGAGGCCCGCATAGATCCAGCCCTCGGTCGCGAACGCGCCGACGAGCTCGCTGCGGCGCATGCCGACGGCGCGCGCCATCCCGAGCTCCGTCTTCCGCTCGGCGGCGAGCATGACGAAGAGATTGACGAGCAGCAACAAGCCGGCGAGGACGCCGAAGCTGCCTGTCGCGGTGAACATCGAGGTCATGCTCTTCCCCATCGCGTCGGCAGCGTCGAGGAGCGACTGCTTTGCTTCGTAGACCTGCGCTTGGATCCCGGCTGCGGCCGCTGCCCGGTTGAGCTGCGGCACGACCGCGTCCGTCCGCGCCGCGCCGCTCTCGACGCCGCCACGGTTCGAGACGGCAATCCGCCACCTCGGAGGCGCACCTTCGGCCCCCGCCCCCGTCAGCTGCAGCCGCTCGAAGGTCGCCCAGGAGACGAGCACGTTGCGCGCTTCCGGTTCCCCCTCGAGCGAGAAGCCGGCGAGCCCGCGCCGGGGCAGGACACGGTCGACGAGCAAGAGCGTCCGCCGGCCGTAGGCATGGACGGCGATCCGCTTGCCGGGACCGACGCCGAGCGACCGGGCCAGGTCGGCGCCGAGCGCGGCATGGCCCAAGCCGGGTGTCGTCCCAGTGATCCCGGTTGCCCGGGCGTCGCCCCCGAACCCGCGCGCAGCCGCGAAGTCGAGCGCGACCAGTTGCGTGCGCGGTGCGCTGCGCACTCGGGGCCCGGTCGAGGTGGCCGCGGCCTCGAGCGTCCCGAGCGGGATCACCCCGTCGACGTCCTCGAGCTCCGCCCGCTCGAGCTCGCGCACGAGCAGCCGCTGCTCGCGAGGCCCCTCCACCGAGACGAGCTCGTCGACGGGGCCGAGATGCGTGTGGACGATCTGGCGGATCGACGCCCCCATCGTGTCCCCGACGACGAGCGACCCCGTGATGATGGCGGCGCCGAGCAGCGAGCCGAGAACGACGAGCGTCGCTTCGCGCGGCCGCCGCACGGCGTTTCGCACGGCGAGTCGGCGCAGGACCGGCCGCCGGGCGAGGATGTAGAGGAAGGGCAGCGAGAGCAGGAGAACGGCTGCGAGCGCCGCGATCATGGGAGGGCAACCGGCGAGGCGATCTCAAACCGCGCCGCCGCCTCCGGCAAGAGCAGCTCGTCCGCGACGATGCGACCGTCCCTGACAGTGATCAGGCGGTCGGCACGCGCGGCGACGCTCGGGTCGTGGGTGACGAGGACGAGTGTCAGGCCCTCGGCATGCAGCTCGCAGAGGAGATCCATCACGGCCGCAGCCATCTCCGAGTCGAGGTTGCCCGTGGGCTCGTCGGCCCAGACCAGTCGCGGCCGGCCCGCCAGCGCTCGCGCGATCGCGACCCGCTGCTGCTCGCCACCGGAGAGCTCCGGCGGACGCCGGTCGAGTCGGTGCCCGAGGCCGACGCGGACGAGCGTCTCGCGCGCTCGCCGGCGCGCCTCCGCCTCCGGGACGCGCGCGAGCAGGAGCGGCAGCTCGACGTTCTCGGTCGCCGTGAAGACGGGGATCAGGTTGAAGGCCTGGAAGATGAAGCCCATCGCCTCTGCCCGGTGCCGTGTGCGAGCTCCGTCCGAGAGCTCGTGGATCGAGTGGCCGTCGACGACGACGCGCCCCTCGTCGATGTCGTCGAGGCCGGATAGGCAGTTGAGCAGCGTCGTCTTGCCGGAGCCCGACGCCCCCATCACGGCCAGAAACTGACCCTGCGGGACGGTGAGGTCGAGGCGCTCGAGCGCGACGACGTCGCTCCCGATCGAGCGATAGACCTTCCGCACTCCCTCGGCGGCCAGGATCGGGTTGGTCATGGCGACCACCTCCATTCGCATCCGTTGCGCTCGCATAGTCCGGCTCAGCCGGGGCGGCGGCATCGGTAGAAGCCCGCCGCCCCAGTGCGGGCAGGAGCGGATCCGCAAGAGCGGGGTGCTGACGACGCCGGCGGAGCGCTCAGCGGCGTTCCGTAGTTCTCCGCGACGGCCTGCCGCTGATCTGCGGATGTGAGCGGCCGGCAGCGCTGCTTAGGGTCGAACCATGCTTCTACCCGTGGCCACGCTTGCCGTCGCCCTCGCGCTCCTCGCTCCGGACGGAGCGCCAGCTCGAGCGCCGGACGGCGCGCCCGGGGTCAGCATGAAGCCCTGCACCGTCCGGGGCTATTCCGCCCGTTGCGGGACGCTGCTCGTGCCCGAGAACCGGGCCCGGCCCGCTGGGCGCAAGATTGGCCTCCGTGTCGTCGTTGTCCCGTCCTGGCGGAAGCCGGCGCGGCCTGACGCCTTCACCTACCTGGCGGGAGGACCGGGCGCAGCCGCGTCCGAGATGACCGACTCGGTGATGTCGATCTGGTCGGATGTGAACGCGACGCGCGACATCCTGCTCGTCGACCAGCGCGGCACCGGCCGCTCGAACCCGCTCAGCTGCTCGCCACCAGCCGAGCCGATCGAGAAGCCCGCGCGGATGCGAGCCTTCGTCCGCTCCTGCCTGCGCGCAGCTCCGGGCGACATGCGCCTGTACGGCACCCGTGCGGCGATGGACGACCTCGAAGCCGTCCGCGTCGCGCTCGGCTACCGGCAGCTGAACGTGTACGGCACCTCCTACGGCGCGACAGCGGCGCAGGTCTATCTGAAACGCCATCCCGCCTCGGTGCGGACGGTCGTGCTCGACAGCGGCACCGCGATCGACGTCTCCTTCTACGGCCGCTTCGCCCCCAACGCCGAGCAGGCGCTCGCACAGGTTGCGAAGCGCTGCGCCGCCGACCGGGCCTGCAGCCGCGCCTATCCGAACTGGCGCGGGCAGCTGAGCGCGCTGATCCGGCGCTGGGACGCCCGCCCGGTGCGAAACCGCAAGGGCGAGACGATCGACGGCGCCGGCCTCGCCGGCGTGATCCAGGGGATGCTGCGGGACGCGGGCGACGCCGCCGAGATCCCCTTCCTTGTCAGCCGCACCGCGGCCGGCAACTACCAGCGCTTGAACGAGCAGGTCAACGACGACGGCCCGACCTTGCAGCTGATGTTCTGGTCGATCTGGTGCAATGAGCCCTGGGTCGGCCTGGGCGCGCGCGGCCCCTGGCGGACGGACTTCGACGGCTACACGCGCAGCTCGATCGCTTTCCACCGCCAGGCCTGCTCCTATCTGCCCAAGCGCGCCGAGCCGGCTTCCGCCTGGACGTCACCCCGCTCACGCGTGCCGCTGCTGGCGCTGGCCGGCAGCGCCGACCCGCAGGACCCGATCTCGAACCTGCCGCGGCTGAAGCAGCTCTGGCCGAACGGCCGCGCGATCGTGGTGCCACATCTCGGACACGCGATCGGCCAGGAGGGTTGCCTCGGCGAGCTCGTCACCCGCTTCGTCGCCCGCGGCAGCGCCGACGGGCTGGACACCCGCTGCGTCAGGAAGATCAAGCCGCCGATGTTCGAGCTCCCGTGAACCGCCCGCAGGCGCTCAGGTCGCGGCTCGGGCCGACTCGGCGAGTTAAGTTCCAGGGATGAAGCGGCTTCAGGCGCTGATCCCGCTCTCGCACGACCATCACCACGCCCTCGTCGAGGCACGGCGGCTCCGCCGGGCCGCAGACCGAGACGACGATCCCAGCGGCGCCGCCACGGCGTTCGTGCGCTTCTTCCGCACGTCGAGCGTGCCGCACTTCCGCGAGGAGGAAGAAGCGCTCTTTCCGCTGGTGATCGACGTCGAGGAGGCGCGTGCCTTGCTCGTTCAGGCTCTGCTCGACCACCAGCATCTTCACGCACTCGTGACCGCACTCGAAGCCGGGCGCGACGTGCGCGCGACGATGCGCGAGCTCGGCGAGCGGCTCGAAGCGCATGTCCGTCTCGAGGAGCGGCAGCTCTTCCCGCTGATCGAGCGTGTCGCAGCAGCAGCGCTCGGTGGAGCGATGGCGACGCCGAAGGGAGGTGGCCCCGTGTGGGGGGATGCGTCCGACGACCTGAACGCGACGCTCCTCGAATGGAGTGCAGACTCGGGGCCGCCGGAGCACGTGAACGATGAGCGCGACGTTCTGGTCTTCGTCGTCGACGGCTCGGCCAAGCTCGCGGTCGACGGTGAGGAGCGCGAGCTCGTCCCCGGCGAGGCTGTCATCGTCCCCAAAGGCACACCGCGGAGCATCACCGCCGGGCGCGGCGGCGTCCGCTACCTGTCGGTCCACATCAAGCGGCCGCCGCTCCAGATTCGCCCTGCAGGCGAGTGATGAAAGCCGAAGCGCTCCGGCCGGCAGCTGGCTGTCTCAGACACGCAGGCGTGCCTCGGGCGGCGCCGCCGCGAGTGCATCCGCCAGCCGGCTCTGTACATCGGCGCCGTCGAGCCCGCTCATCCGGAGCAGGTCGACAGCGACCGACTGGACGAGGTGGATGATTGTGCCACCGCCCAGTTCCCCGGTCGGTGTCTGCGCGGCGAGCGCTGCGGCTGCAAGCGCGAGCTGCCGTGCCTGCTCTCGCTGATCCGCGTCCGAGCGGTCGAGCCAGCGGTCGAGCGCGGTGATCGCCTCCGCCAGCCGGCCGACCGGGGCGGCGAGCTCCGGTGCGGCGGCACGGCGGGCACGGAGCACACGCGCCGCCGAGCCGGCGATCACGCGGGCGCTGCGGGCGATAGCGCTCATCCGGTGCGCTGCTTCCGCGTAATCTGCGACGCGTCCGTACCTGCGCCGGCGGCGCGGCGCGATTCGCGCCGTCTCGAGTCCGCGGGTAACGGCCATCTCGAGGCTCTCGCCGTCGATCCGCCGGGCGCGGGCGGTGTCGGCACGGGCCAGGTCTGCCTCGCGCAGCGCCGCGGCGGATTCGCCCAGAATTGCCGCCAGCTCGCCGAAAACCTCGGCCGACGTCTTGCGCACCTCGCGCAGCGGATCGATCGGGAACAGCAGCAGCGACATCACCAGCGCGACGCCGCCGCCGATCAGGGCGTCGATCAGCCGCTCCGGCGCCAGCCCCTGCGTCTGCCGCTCGACTGCGACCACGAGCAACGCTGAGATGCCGGCTTGGGTAACGAACGCCGGCTGCGCGCTGAGCGTGCGGGCGAGCGCCATCGAGACAAACAGGATCAGAACGAGCTGCACCGGCCCCTCGCCGAGCACGTTCACCAGAACGTCGGCGACGACGACGCCGAGCGCGACGCCAAGCACGAGCCGAACGGCTTGCCGAGCGCGACGCCCGGCGCTGATCCCCATCGCAACGATGGCGACGATCGGCGCGAACAGCGGCGCGTCGTGGCCGGGCACGAGCCGGGCGAGCTCCCATGAGACCGTGGCCGCGACCGCAGTCTGGAGAATCGGCCACAGCGCCGGCCGGACGTTCCGGAGGCGGAAGGCGAGCCTACGCATTAGGGCTGCAGTCTGACCGACTACTCGTTGCTAGCTTGGGGCCAGGGTCGGCGCCGTTGAAGTGCGTCTTCGGGCTGTCCCTCCGCACTCAACGGCGTGAGCGCAGATTCGAGGCAAGTCCGCGTCGCGACTCAGCGGATCCGCAGCTGCTGGCTGAAGCGGCGCTGTTTCGGCGACCAGATCCGGAACAGCGCGCCGGGCTTGACGCGGATCGTCCGGATGAAGACACCGTGGTCGTTCGTCAACCGGGCGCGCCCGACCGGCTTCCAGACGTTCCTGCGGAGGACCTCCAGCCGATAGCGCTTCCGTCCCTGCCCGTCGCGGATTTGACCCCAGACAACCGCCTTGAGCCCGGTTCGTCCCATCTGCGCGAAGGGCAGCCTGAATGCCTGCAGCGAGGGTTTCCAGCGGTCGTCCACGAAGACGAGCCCGGTCTGGAAGCGGCTGAGCTGGGGCTCGTCACGGTAGAGGTACTGGATCAGCATCGTGATCCGTGGGAGCCTCCAGGCCCGCATCGCTGCCAGGCTGAGATTCGTCGCCTGCCGTTTGAGCGTCACGCCCAGGAACGTGTCCGGGGGGTTCGTCTGGTAGCCGTACTCCGTCAGCCAGATCGGCTTCAGGCCGAAGGAGCGCTTGACGAGGATCAGAAGCTTCCTGATCGTCGCCATGGTGATCCAGGGGCAGTTCTTGCAGCCGCCGCTGGAGGGCGTCTCGGACGGCGTCGAGGGGTACGGGTGGTGGGCGTAGGCGTCGAACTTCGCGCGGGCGGCTGCCATGCCACGCACCCAGGTGACGGGTGCGACGCCTCCCGCCGCGCCCTTGGGCCCCGTCACGCCTCCGCCCACCCGAGCGTGCGGCAGCACGGCATGGATGCCCTCGTAGCCGGGGTTGAGCAGATGCCGGACGTAAATGGACGCCTTCGTCGGCCTGAGCCAAAGACGCTTGTTCGGCTCGTTCCAGATCACCCAGTAGCGAACCCAGGGGTAGCGGCGGGCGGCCGCGGTCGCGAAGCGGCGGAAGTCTCGAGGCCGCGGCGGAGCGTACTGCGGCGAGCGCCCGCCGTTCGCCCACGCGGGTGTCCCGACCAGGGTGAGCACGGGGGTCAGGCCGTGGCGGCGCAGCCCGCGCAGCACCCGGTCGGGCCGGCGCCAGTCGTACGCCCGATCACGCGGCGAGGTCGAATCCTGAGGCCGTCGCGGGGCGATCTGGTTCCAACGCAGTGTGAAGCGGACGAGCGGCACGCCGAGTCGCTTGAGCGTCAACAGCCGCTGGTTGAGCGTCCCCGTGCCCCACTCCAACCATGCGTCGTCCTGGATGCCGAACTGGACGCGCGACGAAGCCTGAGCGGAGCTCGCGGCGACGCAGGCCGCAAGCACAACGAGCAGCACGAACAGCGTCATCCGGCCGGTTGTCGTCCTCATCGGCTGGTCGACCTTAACCGTTTGCGGACCCTTCCTCATGCCGTTCGTCCGTCGTGCAGCCCGCTCGTCAAAGCCGGTCCCGGATCCCCGCCAGGCCGAGCTCGACATGTGCGGGTTGGTCCGTGAAGAGCCCGTAGTGCGCCTCGTACCACGGGCCGAGGCGGTGGTAGAGCCTGGCTCGGCGGCGGAGGTCGGGATCGACGTCCCAGTCCCCGAACGGGCCGTTGAGCAGCCAGGCGTAGTCGAGGGCGGGATCGCCGACACGCGCGTCCCCCCAGTCGATCACGCCGGCGAGGCGGCGGTTGCGAACGCGGAGATGGTCCGGCCCGAGGTCGGCGTGGAGGAGTGCCGGCTCGAACCCGACCAGGGTCTCGACCTCGGCGAAGAGGTGCTGTGCCCGCCGCCGCTCGTCGCGGTCGACCAGGGGGAGGACGAGTCTTGCGAACTCGGCGCACTGGTTGCGATACGCATCGACCCAGTCGTGCGAGTCGACGGGGAGGCCGGACGGGTCGAGCGCGTGCAGCGCGTCGAGAAATGCGCGCACGCCGTCCGCGTCCTCGTCGACGAGTGGCTCGCCGCGGATCACGCGGTACCCGACGAAGAGCGGGCTGCGCGAGACGTACTCGAACGACGGCACGTCGACCGGGAGCGCGGCCGCGAGTGTCGGCAGCAGCGCGATCTCGAGCTCGAGCGCCTCCTCGACGCCGGCACGCCGCGGAAAGCGGAACACCCACTCGTCGTCGACGATTGCGACTTCGAAGTCGTAGCCGGTGTCGATCTCGAGGATCGTCCGCGGGCTGCGGCCGAGCGCTTCTGCGATCTGCCCGCGGCGCTCGTCGGTCAGGCCCGGTTCTCCTCCAGATACTTCTTGAGACCGAGGTAGGGAAGGATGAAAGCCGCCAGGAGCGCGCCTGCCCAGACGAGCACCGCCGCGCCGATCCACGCTCCCAGACCGTCGATCGAGAGGCCGTCGGCGACGATGTCCGTCACGACCAGCCCGACCAGCGACGCGATCAGCGCGACGCCGCCGATCGCCGACGAGTCTCGCCGGCGGAATTGGTTCGCCAGGAACGGCAGCATCAGCGCGTACGCGACCGTGAAGACGATGACGGCCACGATGAACCCGCCCGCATCGAGCTGCACGCCGTCGAGCAGCGCCGCGGCCACCAGTAGGCCGACGGCGTTGGCCGCCAGGGCAATCGCCGTCCGGACGATGAAGCGAATCACCGGACGATCCTACAACCGTTGCGTCGCGGATCAACGCCGTTTACCACTGCCGTGCTCGGGTAGCCGAGACCCATGACCACAGCCGCCGGAATCTTCCTCCTCGTCTTCTCGCTCCTCACCGTCGTCGTCGTGCTCGCCGCGTTCGTCTGGGCGGCGCGCAAGGACGGCGAGAAGGACAGGGCGCTGCAGCGGCGGCTCGGCATCAAGCGCCGCACCCGCATCGGCCGCTAGGCGGTCGGCCCGGCAGAAGGCCCGATCGGGTCTATTGACGGTCAGGTCCGTCTCGGGCATCCTGGCCGCGCCTTGAAACGGGCCACGCTCATCACATCCTTCTTGCTGCTCGCCTGCGCCTGCCTGGTCCTGGCCGGCCACGCGGCGGCGGCAGCCACCGGAGGCTTCACGCAGAAGGGCGTCGTCACCGAGGTGGTGGACGGCGACACGGTGCAGGTGCGGCTCGCGGGCGGCAAGAGCGAGCGGGTGCGATTGATCGGGATCGACGCCGCCGAGCGCGGTGCCTGCTTCGCGTCGGCCGCAACCGCACGCGCGAGACAGCTCGCGCGCTCGAAGCGCGTCGTCCTCCGCGGCGACCGGACGCAGGACACGCGCGACCGCTACGGGCGTCTGCTCGCATA
>Ga0190271_10002129_pt1 | contig 11805 bp, 10 predicted proteins | sample Popmic356T_FD_133747 | JGI IMG/M metagenome (GOLD analysis project Ga0190271, IMG submission 133747) | Populus adjacent soil microbial communities from riparian zone of Weber River, Utah, USA - 356 T | ecosystem: Environmental > Terrestrial > Soil > Riparian zone | place: USA: Utah | collected...
AAGAACAGCGCCACCACCAGCGAGGCGGACAGCGTCGCGATCAGCGTGATTGGCAGGTATTTCATGAACTCACCGACGGTGCCGGGCCAGAACAGCAGCGGCGAAAACGCGGCGACGCGGGTTGCGGTCGCAGCGATCACCGGTCCTGACATGCGCTTGGCCGCAAGCGAATAGGCCTCGCGCGGCGGGATGCCTTCGGCCATGCGCCGCTCGGCGAATTCGGAGACGATGATTGCGTCGTCGACCAGCATGCCGACGGCCAGGATCAGCGAGAACAGCACCACGATGTTGATCGTCAGCCCAGCGAGCTGCAGCCCGAGAATGCCGGCGAGGAAGGAGGCCGGAATGGCGATGCCGATGAACAGCGACGAGCGGAAGCCGAGGGAGAACAGGATGATGACGATCACCAGCAGCACGCCGGTGACCACCGAATTCTGCAGGTCGGCCAGCATCTGCCGGATCAGCTTAGACTTGTCCTGGGTGAACGAGACCTTCAGCTCGCTTGGCCAGGTCTGCTGCAGCCGCTCAACCACCTTCTTCACGCCGTCGACGGTCTCGATCAGGTTGGCGCCGGAGCGCTTCGACACCTCGATGGTCATCGCCGGCACGCCGTTGACGCGGGTGATCGAGATCGCGTCCTTGAAGGTCGGCCGCACTTCGGCGACGTCGCCGAGCGTCACGGTTGCGCCCGAGGACGCGACCACCGGAATCTTCAGCACGTCTTCGGGCTTCTCGATCAGCGCCGGCACCTTCACCGCGAAACGCCCGCTGGAACCTTCGAGAGCGCCCGCTGCAACGAGGCTGTTGGACGAAACGGTCGCGGCGATCAGCTGATCCAGCGAGATATTGTAACTCTTCATCAGCGATGGCTCGGCGATGATCTCGACCGCCTCGTCGCGCGCGCCGCGCAGTTCGGCGGAGATGACGCCGGGCGACTGTTCAATGGCATTCTTGGCGTTGCGCGCAAGCTGCAGCATGGTGCGCTCGGGCACGTTGCCGATCAGCGACACGACCAGCACCGGATAGAGCGACAGGTTGACTTCGGAGACGTTTGGTTCGTCGGCGTCACGCGGCAGGTCGCGCTTGGCGTCGTCCACTTTGGCGCGCACGTCGGCGAGCGCCGCGTTGGAATTGAAGCCGGCCTCGAACTCCAGCAGCACATAGCCGCCGCCCTCGTAGGCCGTCGAACGCATCTCCTTGACGTTCGGCACCGACTTCAACTTGGTCTCAATCGGCCGTAGCAGCAGCCGCTCGGCATCCTCCGGGCTGATGCCGCGCTGGGTCAGCTGGGTGTAGATGATCGGAATCTTGACATCGGGCTCGGCCTCCTTGGCGATGGTCGCATAGGAGACGTAACCCGCCAGCAGCAGGAAGATGAGCGCGGCAATGGTCAGCCGCGCGTGCGAGATCGCGTAGTCGATCATGGTGGACATGATGATTCCTTGCGCTAGCCCGGAACGCCTGTCGCCCCTGCGAACGCAGGGACCCATACCCCGTGTCGCCAGTAAGACAACGGACGTATGCGAGCTTTCGCTTGCTCGGAGCGTAGGGGTCCCTGCTTTCGCAGGGACGACGATGAAATTTGCCCCATGAGTTCCTACCCCGCCGACGCTGCGGCCGCGGCCTGGTACGGCACCGGCGCGACCTTCTGGCCTTCGCGGACGAAATCCTGCCCCTGCACGATCACCTTCGATCCCGCAGCGACGCCGTCGACCCACATCTGCGTCTGGCCGTCGGCCAGCACCTGCACGGGCACGAACGCAACCACACCCTCATCGTTGACGACCCGCACGCCGAGCTCGCCGGCGGACGAGAACGTCAGCGACGAGCGCGGCACGCGCACGGCCTCGACCGGCGCCAGCGACAGCATCACCTCGCAGGTAATGCCGTCGGGGATTGTGTTGTCGGCGTTGTCGATCTCGACTTCCACACGGTAGGTGCGCGTGGCAGCGCTGGCGGACTTCGAGACGTAGCGCACGCGTCCCTTGGCCGCCTGCCCGTCGACCAGCTTGATCTTCGCCATGCCGCCGACCTTGACACCGCCGAGCTTGCGCTCGGAGACCTCGACGATTGCCAGCATCGGATCGAGCGCCACGAGCTGGGCGATCTCCTTGCCCGGCGACATCGGCTGGCCTGCAACGGTCGGAACATCGGTGATAATCCCGGCCCACGGCGCACGGATCATGCCGCGATCGCGCTCGGCCTCGGCCGCGGCGAGTGACGCGGCGGCCGTGCGAAACTGCGACTCCAGATTGACGCCGTCCAGCCGCGGCAGGGTGCCCTGCTCGATCAGCTTGCGGCGCGCTTCCAGTTCGGCGCGGCGCTGGTTCACCAGTGCGGTCGCCTGGTCGACCTGCGCCTCGCGCGCCTCGTCCGACAGCACGGCGACGACCTCGCCCTCCTTCACCGCCTGGCCGCGCTTGACGTTCAGCCTGTCGAGCAGCCCGCTGGTGCGCGAGGTGATCATCACCTTGTGCTCCGCCTCGGTACGGCCGGACAGATACAGCTGGCGCACATGCGGGCTGACTTCGGCGGTCATCACGCTCACGCGGAACAACGGCGCGGCCGGCGCTTCCGCCGGTCGATTGGCCGCAACGCTTTCGCCCTTGCCGTGCGGACCGAGATGGCCCGAGAAGATCCAGAGCGCAGCCCCTGCCACCAGGCCGACTGCCGCGTATCTGCTTCCCTTCATCGCTTCTTCCCCTCATGCACTTCCAGAAACGCCGCCGGTTTTCCAAGAAGGTTTTCGACCATCTGGAACACCAGCGGCAGCACGCGCTCGACATTGAAACTGCGGTCGGCGACCCGCCGCAGCGAAACCCCGTCCGCGATCACCATCAGCATGGCGGCGGCGCTTTCGAGGTCCGGCGACGGACTGATTTCGCCGCGGTCTGCCGCGGTCTGCAGCAGCCGCACCAGCCGCGCTTTGACGTCGTCCTCGAGATCGTGAAACAACTTGGCGACGGCAGGATTGCGGCGACACTCGGCCATGATTTCCATGCCGAGATTCAGTTCCTCGGCGCTGCGCTCGACCATGTACATCCGCGCCATCGCGCCGAGCCCTTCGAAGAACGACGGCGCATTCTCGATCGCGTCGAAATCGGCGGAGGCCTGCGCGCGGTGCCGCTCTGTGATGCCGGCGATCAGCGATTCCTTGGACGGGAAGTAACGGTAGAGATTGCCCGGGCTCATGCCGGCTGCCTGGCAGATGTCGGCCATCGAGGTCTGATGGAAACCGGACCGGGAAAAGCAACGCTCGGCGGCGTCCAGAATGGTTGCCCGCCGGTCGGTCTGGTGCTGAAGGTTGGCGGTTCGCATCCGATATTGCGCTGCGGTAAATGAGAATGATCATTCACTCTCACAATCGCGGAGCAGTGTCAATCTTGTTCCGGCTTGCGGTCCTGGAATGTCTCACGAGGATTTGCGACCACTGATCTGGCTCCGTTCACCATTCAGCCACGGTCGCTGTGCAACAAACCATGCGACGGGTACGGGGGTTTGATGCAGCGATTCGGCTTTGGACTGTTGGGCTTGGCTCTGCTCGGCGGCTGCGGGGGCGGCGGCGGCGATCCGCCCGGCCAGCCTGCCTTCTATGTCAGCATGGCTCAACCGGGGGCCCAGCTCGACAGCAACGTCGCTGCCTCGATGATCTCGGGCTACCGGCAGAACAACGGCCTGTCGGCGGTGTCCGTCGATCCGCAGCTGTCGCGCATCGCGCGTGAGCAGGCCGAGGCCATGGCGCGGCGGAACAAGCTCGACCATGACGTGATCGGTGGGCTCGGCAAGCGGATCAAGTCGTCCGGGTTCGACGCGGTCGTCGCCGTCGAAAACATCGGCGCCGGCTACCACACCCTCGCCGAAGCCTTTTCCGGCTGGCGCGATTCCCCCTCGCATCGCTCCAACATGCTGAAGGGCGGCGTGACGAAGATAGGCATCGCCGCGGTCTATGCGCCCGGCACCAAGTACAAGGTGTTCTGGGCGCTGATCCTGGCCGCTCCCGACCGGCCGGCGTGACCGGCGACGCGCATTTCGTTCAAATTGCGCCCATAAACTTGCACGAAATTCGCATGTGAGTTCCACGTTGTGCGGCAACCCTGCGCGATACGGTGGACATCGGTCCGGCGTCATTCGAGAATTCGCACGATGAACGATGCAACTGCAACGAAGCCGGCCGCGAGCCCTGTGGCGGCGAAGCGCGTACTCGTCCTGCAGGGCGGCGGCGCACTGGGGTCGTATCAGGCCGGCGCCTGCGACGCGCTGTGTACGCACGGCTTCGATCCGGCCTGGGTCGCGGGCATTTCGATCGGCGCCATCAACGCGGCGATCATCGCCGGCAATCCAAAGGAGAAGCGCGTCGCCCGGCTGAAGGAATTCTGGGAGCTGGTGTCCTCGCCGATCCCGTGGCGACCGCTCGTCAGGAGCGGCAACTCGCGCACCGCCTTCAACGAGGGGAGCGCCGCGCTCATCGCCACGTTCGGCGTGCCGGGCTTCTTCACGCCGCGCATGCCGCCGGCGCCGCTGTGGCCCCGCGGAACGCCGCAGGCGATCAGTTATTACGACACTGCGCCGTTGCGTCAGACGCTCGATCGCCTGGTCGACTTCGATCTGATCAACAGCAAACAGGTTCGTTTGAGCGTCGGCGCCGTCAACGTGCGCACCGGCAACTTCGCCTATTTCGACAACGCCCGCCAGACAATCGGCCCGGAGCACATCATGGCGTCGGGTGCGCTGCCGCCCGGCTTTCCGCCGGTCGAAATCGACGGCGAACATTATTGGGACGGCGGCCTCGTCTCGAACACCCCGCTGGATTACGTGCTGGACAGCGAGAAGAACGAGGATCTGCTGATCTTCCAGGTTGACCTGTTCAGCGCCCGCGGTCCGCTGCCGGATTCGATCCTCGAGGCGACCGAACGCGAGAAGGACATCCGCTATTCCAGCCGCACCCGGTTCAACACCGACGCCAACCGCAAGCTGCACAATACCCGCAAGGCGCTGCGCGAGTTGATCGCCCGTCTGCCGGACGATCTCAAGGCCGATCCACTGGTCGCGACCCTGTCGGAGGCGGCCAAGGAGAACACCGTCACGGTGATTCATCTGATCTACAAGAGCAAGATCTTCGAGTCGGGCTCGAAGGATTACGACTTCTCCCGCGTCGGCATGGTCGAGCACTGGCGGGCCGGCGAAGAGGATGTGCGGCAGACCCTGCAGCACCCGGAATGCTTCGCAACCCCGCAGGCGGGCGAGACGATGGTTGCCTACGACTTCACCGGGGACAGCCGCCGGCCTCCCGAACAAACCAACGAAGGACCTTCCAATGGCTGATCTCAAAGGCAAGACCGCGGTCGTCACCGGCTCGACCAGCGGCATCGGGCTCGCAATCGCGCGCAGGATGGCGGGCGCCGGCGCCAACGTCGTCCTCAACGGCTTTGGCGAGGCCGCTGCGATCGAGACCGAGCGCGCCGGCATCGAGCGCGAGTTCAAGGTGAAGGCGCTGTACTCGCCGGCGGACATGACGAAGCCCGCCGAGATCGCCGGGATGATCGCGCTCGGCGAAAAGACCTTCGGTTCGGTCGACATCCTGGTCAACAATGCCGGCATCCAGTTCGTGTCGCCTATCGAGGAGTTTCCGATCGACAAATGGGACGCGATCATCGCCATCAACCTGTCATCCGCGTTCCACGGCATCCGCGCCGCGGTGCCGGGCATGAAGCAGCGCAAGTGGGGCCGCATCATCAACACCGCATCGGCGCATTCGCTGGTCGCCTCGCCGTTCAAGGCGGCCTACGTCTCGGCCAAGCACGGCATCGCCGGTCTCACCAAGACCGTCGCGCTGGAACTTGCGACATTCAGGATCACCTGCAACTGCATCTCGCCGGGCTACGTCTGGACGCCGCTGGTGGAGAAGCAGATCCCGGACACGATGCAGGCCCGCAACATGACCAGGGAGCAGGTCATCAACGACGTGCTGCTGACCGCGCAACCGACCAAGGAATTCGTCACCTCCGACCAGGTTGCAGCATTGGCGCTGTATCTCTGCGGCGACGACGCCAGCCAGATCACCGGCGCCAACATGTCGATGGACGGCGGCTGGACCGCGGCGTGAGGGGTAACCCAGATTCGATCGTCAAACAGCCCGACGCGTATCTTCAGACACGCGTCATCGCTCCGCGTTTTGTCCGGCCACGAAGCACGTCTCAAGCGCGCTTGGCGTTTCGCGCCAAACAAATTGCTTCCGTCTCCCCCGTAAGGGCATGCGGAACGCTGGACGGTTCGCCGCGTCCGCGGCGCCGCGTGCCGGTTGGCACATGGCTCTGTGCATCTGTGGAGGGATGCACGGCGGTGTGTGGCCTTGCGGGTCACACGATCCTGCGAGCCTCTCACGGGCTCGGCAGGACGGCCTCGGAAACAGGAACAGCCTGCGTTCCGCCCCGCGCCGTGATGAATGCGGCGCCCTTTGAGTGACGCGGGACGGAGGGGTTAAATCCTAGGCCGAACGTCGTCAGGCCATATCGGACTAAATTCTTTTCCCGATAACCAGAAAATGTCGGTAGTGAAGCATGACCTTCCCCTCTCCCCTCGTGGGAGAGGGTGGATCGCCGTGGCGTATAGCAACGGCGAGACGGGTGAGGGGCAGCCGCACACTCTAAGCTCTGAGCCTGTCGCGCCCCCTCATCCGCCCTCGCTTCGCGAGGGCACCTTCTCCCACGAGGAGGGAGAAGGGAAGAATGTGCGCTCGTGTCATCTCACGAGTAGCGCCCGGCTGCGGCTCAGATAGAATGGCGGACGAAGATGCCTGTCTCGGCAGCGCCGAAACGGCGTGAAGTTCTTTGTCCGGCACCGCGATGACCCAAACCCCACTCAAGCGTCTCGGCTTTTTCACGCGGATCCTCGATGCGGCGCCGCCCGCGGAACGATACCGGCTGGCCACGGCCCAGATCGCGCACGCCGAACGTTGCGGGTTCGACTCGGCGTGGATCGCCCAGCACCATTTCCACGAGGGCGAGGGAGGATTACCGGCGCCGCTGGTCTTCCTCGCCCATGTGGCCGCGCGCACCTCGACCATCAGGCTCGGCACCGGCATCGTCACGCTGCCGCTTGAAGAGCCGATACGCGTTGCCGAAGACTCAGCCGTGCTGGATCTCCTGATCGAAGGCCGGCTCGAACTCGGTGTCGGTACCGGCGGAAATCCGACGGCCTTCGCCGCGTTCGGCCTCGACAGTGCGCAGCGGCGCGAGATCTTCAGCCACAACCTCGCCATCCTGCGCGACGCCCTCGCCGGACGCGCGCTGCGGGGCGGCGACACGCTCTATCCCGCCCGGCCGCCCTTGCTCGACAGGATCTGGCAGGCGACGTTCTCAACCGAAGGCGCGGCCCGCGCGGGCGCTGCCGGCGACGGGCTGCTGCTGTCGCGCACGCAGCCGAGGACGAAGCAGGCGCCGATGGCATCGCTGCCGGAGATCCAGCATCCGATTATCGATACCTATCTCGATGCGCTGCCGGCTGGACGCGCTCCTCGCATTCTCGGATCGCGCACCCTGTTCGTCGCCGACAGCCGCACCGAGGCGCTGCAGCTGGCCGAACGCGGCCTGCAGCGGCAGGTCGCGCGCTTCATGGAGAACGGTCATCGGCCGCCGGGCGACACGCTCGAGGAGATCATCGCGGCGTTCGACGTGCATGTCGGCGCACCGGAGGAGGTGATCGCCTCGCTGCAGCGGGATACTGCGCTGGCGCGGACGACCGACCTCGTGTTTCAGGTTCATTCGATCGACCCCCCGCATCCGCTCATCCTGCGATCGATCGAACTGACCGCCGAAAAGGTCGCGCCGGCGCTCGGCTGGACGCGAAGCCAGCTGCCGAAAGCGCGCCTTGCCGCCGCGCAATGACGGGGCTAGTGCCGCCGATTTGAATCCCTGCAGTACCTGCTGCAAACTCGTGCCAGGGATTTCAAATCGATAAGCGGCACTCGAATAGTGTCGTTGCTAGTGCTCCTTATGTTTCCGAAGTTCGCATGAGACGGCGCCGCCAGCTGATGCGAACTTCGGAAACGGAGCACTAGCGCATGCGAAGGAAAACACAATGAACGATATCATCGACCAGCTTGCCGCCGTTGCGCCGGGATCGCCCCTCGATGCCATCCGCGCGCGCCGCCCACAGGCGCGCCAGCATGCGCAGCAGAGCTTCGCTGCACTGTTCGAGCCTGCCGACGTCGCGGGGGTCACGCGGGTCGAACGGTTCGCGATCGCGGCCTTCGTCGCCGGTCTGCACGCCGAAGCCGCAACGCGCGAATTCTACCGGTCAAGGCTAGACCCGGCTGCCGGCGGCGCCATCGCTGCTACAATCGATGCGGAAATCGCACGCGGCAGCACACGGGGACCTTACGGCTCCTTTCCTGCCGGACCATTGAGCCGCGAGGACAGCGCGGGCCTTGTCTACCGGGTCAGCGATGACGCACGGCGCGATCTCGGCCCACGGCTCACTGCGGCGCTCGAACATGCGCATCTGCTCGTGTTCCGGCCGCGCGACTCCGATCCGGCTGCCTTGCAGGCGCTCATCGGCGCGGGCTGGTCAACCGACAGCATCGTCACGCTGTCTCAACTGGTCGCCTTTCTGTCGTTCCAGGTCCGCGCCGTCGCCGGCTTGCGGGCCCTCGCCGCCACGCCCGCACCCGCCGGCCAGGCACACGCCGGAGACACGCCATGACCGACGCAATCATCGCCCACGCAGACAACAACGAGCCGACCGCCTTCACGCAGAAGGGACTTGGCTGGCTGCCGTGGCTCGAACCGCTTGCCGAGACCGGCTTCACCGAACGCCATCGCGCCGCGCTCGTCGACCCGGCGCGGATCAAGTCGGCCTATTTCCGCCTGCTGGCGCGCGATCCCGAAATTCTCGAAGCCCGCACCAGGACCGACAAGGACATCTTCTACAATGTCGCCGACGGCCTGCCGCGCGCCGAGCGGGAGCTTGCGGCCGCGGCCACGTCGCGTGTCAACGGCTGCATTTATTGCGCGTCGGTGCATGCGCGTTTCGCGACAGCGTATTCGAAGCGCGGCGAAGACGTACAGCGCCTGCTCGACGAAGGCGTCGGCATCCGCATCGATCCGCGATGGGACGCGGTGATCGCTGCGTCTGCCGCCCTCACCGCGACGCCCGCGACATTCGACGGCAGCCACATCGCCGCGCTGCGCGCGGCAGGTCTCGACGACGCCGAAATCGTCGATGTCATCAACGCCGCAGCCTTCTTCAACTGGGCCAACCGGCTGATGCTGTCGCTCGGAGAGCCAGCGGGGCCGTGAGATCGCGTGTCTGATCCGCGAATTACGGTCCGCGCCACGTCAGGGCGTAATCATCGGCCCACTGCTTGACCATGGCGACCTCGTTTGAGTGAGGCAGCCGGTTGGCGAACCCGCGGCATTGCGCGATCGTGCCGTCGGCGCGCACCTCGAGCGTGACGGCCTTGTTCACTACTCCGAGCGGAAACTCGCAGGTGAGCGACCAGATCGAAAGGCTGCCGGCGAGGCAAAGCTGTCTGTAAGAGGCCACGCAGTGGCGCATGCGCTGACCTTCGCGGAACAGGTCGCTGCCGGTCTTGATCTGACGGAAGCGCCAGATCGCCCGCTTCTGTTCGCTGCCCACTTCATACGCGGTGTCGGGGATCGGACGGCCGGGCCAGGCGCTACCGCAAATCTCCCGCTGCTTGCGCAGCACCCGATGCCACTCCTCCATGCGGCGCCGGAGCGCGCCGAGGCTGCGCGCCTTGAGCGAGAAGCTGTCGTCCTCGGCCCTGGCGGCGCGCGGGAAGTCGACGAGGTCGTGGATCTCGTTCACCGCCAAAGCATGGCGCGCGAAGATGCGCGCCGCCTCCTTCCAGAACGACGATGCGGCGGAGAAATCCGCGAGCTTGCTGCGGGCGACGCGAATCGCCGCCGCCCGCTCGCCGGTCTCGGCACGCGCGAACGCGTACCAGAAGGCGCGTGCGGTGGTTTCGACCTCGGCCGGCGCGGTGAGAAAGTGATGTGTCTCGATCCGCGACAGGTAAGCACGCGCTCCCGCCTTGTACAGCGAGCCCCCTGGGCGGCGACGATGTACCAGGTGCGCAGATCCGGTCGATCGGCGCGGCGTGGCATGCGCGGGTCGACCGGCGTGACGGCGTCGACACGGGCTCGTGCGGGCGGCGTATCTACGGCAGGTTGGTCGGGTTATCAAGCCGTCAGGTTCGAGATGCGTGCGACGGAGATCAAGTTGAGCGGCAGCCGTTGCCACAGGTTAACAGCGGCAGGTCGGTACGACTGACCCCAGGCGTTACGTTTGCGTCAGCCCATCCGCGCTAGAACCCCGCCGCCGGCACGCGAAGCGGACGCCCGCGCACGGCGCGTCCGGAGGTGTCGCCCCCGATCTGCGTTTCGTCCCCCCAGGCTGCGAAGACGATCTCGCCTTCGGGACTTCCGAGGGCAACGGCCGCAAGGCTGAAGCGGCTGCTGCCGCTCGAGGTATTGAACTGGGTGACCTGACCCAGCGGACCTTGCGTCGAGAAAACCCGGCCCTTCACATTCGTGGTGGCGGGCACTTGATCGACATTGCGCTGGACCCAGCTCATGAGGAAGCGTCCACCGGACAGCGGCAGGAGCGTCGGCCAGCTCGCGTGGATGCGCTGTTCGCTGGTCGAACGGACGTGGAGATTGGCGGCAGAACCGTCGGCGTTGTACACGTCTGCCTCCACGATGATCAAATGGTTGATGGTTGCGTCTTCACCGATATTATCCAGGTACGCGATGACGAACTGGCCGTTGTCGAGCGCAGTCATGGCCGCCTCGGTGGCGGTCGGTTGCGTGATCCGTTCGCTGCCGACGGGTCCCTTCGCATTGAAGATCTGAAAGCGGATGTGAAGGGGCGCGAGGCGCGCCCGCCACGCGATGACGATATTGCCGTTGGTAAGGCACGCCACCACCACCTCCCGGTGCAGTCCCGGGAAGGTGTTGGCGCGGAATTCCAGACCGATCCTCGTTCCGTCGGGACTGAATCGTTGTGCGCGGATCCGCTCGTCGGCTCGCTTGTCCGCCCAGACGACGATGAAATTTCCGTCGCTCAGGCGCGCCATTGCGGGCCGGATCCCAGGCTCGACTGGCGAAGTGCTGACCTGGATCTCCGGCCCGGACAGCGTGTCGGCATCGAAGATGCGAAGCTTCAGCTGGGCCGGAGCGCTCGCAGGGTGACCGACGGACACCTGCTCGGTCCAGGCAACGGCGAAGCCGAAGCCGTGCTCGACAATCGCCGGATGCTGTCGCCGCAGGCCCGGCGGCGTCGGCAGGTTGATCAGGATCTGCTCGCTGCTCCTGACCCCGGCCGCGCCGAACATCTGGCCCTTGATGGTGAAGTCGCTGCGGTCCTCCCACACGACAACGAACTGGGTTCCCTGCAGGCCGCAGACGGCAGGCTGCCCCTGGATGCCGGCCGTGGTGGTGTTGATCAGGACCTCGTCCATGTGTTCTCCCTCCGGTCCGGCGATCGAGCGGACGGCGCGCACCAATCTGCCCAAACCAGCACTGGTTGTCTATTTTGGCTTTCACCACCGGTCAGCCGGCCCAACCGGGAACGGAGATTCTGCCGCTGTCACGCCCAGAAGAGGCGCGTCACCAGCACCGCATCGTTCCACAACGCAGAGGGTAAATCAGGATCAGTGAAATGGTCCGGTAGGGCTTGCGCAGCACACCCGGCACGTAGTGGTTCATCATGCGGCCGCCGTCCAGAGGACGCAGTGGCATGGGGTTGAGCGCGCCCAGCGCGATCGACAGGCAGGCCGATATG
>Ga0190271_10002130_pt1 | contig 11805 bp, 17 predicted proteins | sample Popmic356T_FD_133747 | JGI IMG/M metagenome (GOLD analysis project Ga0190271, IMG submission 133747) | Populus adjacent soil microbial communities from riparian zone of Weber River, Utah, USA - 356 T | ecosystem: Environmental > Terrestrial > Soil > Riparian zone | place: USA: Utah | collected...
CACCAACATCCTGTGGCTGCGCACCACCGACGTTGATACGACGCAGTGGGTGCAGGTCAATGGCGGCAGCGGCGTCGGCGTGCAGGGACCGCAGGGACCGCAGGGTAATGTCGGCCCGCAAGGCCCGGCTGGTCCGACCGGGCCAGCCGATGTGGATTCGGTCAAGCACGTTGCGCAGACGCTGACGAGCGCGCAGCAGCTACAGGCGCGCAGCAACATCGCAGCGGCACCGTTCGACGCGATTGGCTACAGCGGCATGCAGGTCAACGGGTCGTTTGAAATCAACCAGCTCCCGGGCGGGGCAGCTGCGAACGGGCCGCTCGCTGATGGCTGGCTGTTCTATCGGTCTGGTCCGGTGGTTGCGTCCGCCAATGTGTATGATGCGCCGGGGGTGTTTCCCTATCACCCCAACTGCGCCGTCATAAGCATATCAACCGCAGATGCCGTGATGGCGGCGGGTTCGTACTTGGCGATGGGTCAGGGCATCGAAGGCTATCGCATGGCCCGGCTGAACTGGGGCACCGCCAACGCCTCTCCGCTCACGATTGGTTTCTGGTGCTCGCATCCGACAGTCGGGACTTACAGTCTGTCTGTTCGCAACGGGAGCAGCAACCGCAGCTACGCCACGACCTATACCCAGAACGTCGCCAACGCTGCCGAATACAAGACGGTGACCGTTCCCGGCGATACATCCGGGACGTGGGCGCGAGACAGCGCGATGGGCATCCAGCTGTGGTTCGTGGCGGCGAGCGGCTCAACGTACATCGCACCGACGGCGAACGCTTGGCATACCGGAAACTACATCGCTGCGCCGGGGCAGATAAACGGCGCGGCTACGGTCAACAATCCCTTGCGCGTAACCGGGCTGACTGTGCTGCCCGGCGTCTCGGCACCAACCGCAGCGCAGTCGCCGCTGGTCATGCGGCCATACGACCAAGAGCTTCTTCTGTGCAGGCGCTACTTGTGGACCAGCAATCCAGCTTCGCCGAAGGGCACGCTTGTCGGCATGCTGTCCGGCCACACCGTGACCACTGGTGCCATCGGGTTTTCCACGTGGCGTTTTACAGTGCCGATGCGGATCGTTCCCGCGCTTCAAATCTGGAATAACGGCGTGCAGAACCAGCTGCGCACGACAACGTCCGGCACGGTGTTCGCGATGGCCTCTGGTCCGGGCAACAACTACTGCTCCACTGAAGGCGTGAGCTTGCTACCTGTTGGCACGACGACTCCCAACACGTGGGTGGACTTCGACATGATCGCGGACGCGAGGTTCTGATGGCCTTCAACTTTCCAGCCACGCCAACGCTAGGAGATGAGTACGCCAGCGGCGGCATCACCTTCGTCTGGAACGGCTACGGCTGGAACGTGAAGGCGAGCGACGCGCCGATTGACGACAAGCTCTACGGCCGGAAGAACGCGACGTGGGCGGAAATCGTTTCGGATGTCACGAAGTCCTACGTTGACACGGAGCTGGCGAAGCGTGTCGCCAAGACTGGCGATGCCATGAGCGGCGACCTGTCAATCGTGAAGGTCGATCCATCTCTCGTCCTGAACAAGAGCGCGGCTCTGGAAACCAACGCTGTCTATGGCCGGTTGAACGGCGCGCATCGCTGGCTGATCGCGGCCGGTAATGCCGTTGCAGAAACCGGCGGCAATGTCGGCTCCGACTTTGGCATCTATCGCTATGCAGACAACGGCGGGTATCTCGCCAGCGCGCTGTATATCAACCGCAGCAGCGGCAACGTCACCATTGGCAGTGAACTGGCGGTGTCTGGCGGCGCGACTGTCACCGGCGCTATCATCACAAGCAGCGAACTGAAGTTGAAGCAGGGCGCAGTCGGCACTATTCGCTTCGGGCCTGACGATGGTCCCTATCTTCACTTCAATGGCACCAAGCTGTCTGTCAGCAGAAGGTTGGGCGTTCCAGCTCCGACAGAAGCCGATGACGCGACGAACTACAATCACGTGGAGGACCGCGCAAACGCGTGGGGTTCGTATCACGCTGGGAGCAGGATGGCGATTGCTGGTGGGACTTTTACTGGCAAAGTGGCTATGAACGCTTCGCCATATCACATCGCTTGGGCGTCAGGTGATGCAGGGTTACAGGTCTACGGCAACAGTGGCTACAACCACGCCTACATGGAATTTCACAGGCCGGGGTTCGCTACCAACTTCGGCATGGACGAGAACGGCAACTTCCGCATGGGAGGCTGGTCACATGGAGGAGGTAATTGGTACCAGTTCTGGACAACGCGCGACTTCACGGCCTTGCCAAGTGTCACTCCATACTATCACGCAGCGCAATGGGCCTACATCGCCGACACCTATCACCCTTCAAGTGAAGGGATAAAAGAGCCTCACGCCGGTGGCGTTGTGACAGGCGCGACGGGCATTGATGGTGGTGTTGGTTATTATAATCGCTACCGCGTGCTTCAGGTTCTGAATTACCAATGGTGGAATGTGGGCTACACATGAGACACATTCATCACGGCAAATGGCTGCGCTATACGCCGGAGCGATTACCCGAGCACGCACCGCCGCTCACAATGTTCGCGCGCCGTGAAAGCGACGGCGTGGACTGGTACGAGTACATCAATCCGCACCTTGAACCCCTGACCAGCAAACTGAGGGATCAGCCAGCCAAAAGCAATTTCGCTAAAGACAGCGTGAAGTTTGCGGCATTCATGACCGACCTGCCTGACGGCACGCAACGATACGTGGTCGGTCCGGCTGTCCACGACGAGAACAGGATATGGCCAGCTGGTCATATCGTGGTTGAGATACCGGACTACGCAGGCAGTGATCCGCAGGAAGAACTGCGCAACAAGGTCTATGACCCTGACACTGAGACATTCACCGACCAGCCTCCGCGCGCAGGCGGCAACTTTCTGCAAGACTTGTCCGACCTGATGACCCGCTTCGAGAGACTTGAAAAACGCCTCACTGAAAAGGGAATCCTGTGAGCATCATCGACCACGGAACGTGGACAAGCTACAAGCCCGAAAGGACTTCCGCCGACGCGCCGGAAAACGCTCTCTTTCTGCGCCGCGAGAGTGATGGCGCAGACTGGTACGCGTATGTTCGCTCAGGAAAACACTTCAGGCCCGACACGGTGAAGCTCGTGCTTGAGCAGCGCGATAGCGAGACTGTCGTCAGGACGGTTGCTGTGGAGGCTCCCCGACTGTTTCCAATTAACGGACACGTCGTTGAGATTGAGAATATGAAGCGCAAGCAGGATGAGTCCTCCCTGCTTGAGGAATTCGTAAACAGGCGCTTTGACCTCAAGACCGCAAGGACCGGCGAACGTCTGGAGCCGAAACAGGCAGACAACATTCTGGCGCGGCTGACCAAACTGGAAGAACGCCTCACCTCACTCGAACAGCAGAAATCGAAGGGACTTCCATGACCGAACCAAAGACCCAGCAGGAAGCACTAAACCAAGCCATCGACAGGGAGACTCGCCAAGTCATGGGCGACCTGATGATGCAGACCATCATCCTGAAACAGGTGCTAAACCTGACGCAGCAGCCGCAACCGGTGCAGCCACCAGCGAACCCGGTGCCGCCGCAGCCGGAGCCGATTCCGCCGCAGCCGGAGCAGCCGCCGCCGCGCCAGTCGATGAACGGCGGAGCAAAGCGTGAGGTGCTGTGATGGTTGAGGTCAACGTCAATGCCACGTGGCGCATGTCGCGCCTCGAATTCCAGACGCCATACAACGTGCCGCACAGCGTGATTGGTTACGGCGAAGTGCTGCTTGAGGAGCCCGCCACGCCGAGCGAAGGCGCGGCCATCCTGCGTGGGCCGTATCAGACCTTCGGTGAGGCCGAGCCGTCGAAGAAAGTCTACGGCACTATGGTGGGTGCGTCCGTCACCCGGCCACTGAACGACGTGCTGGAGGACACCATTGAGGTTGACGGCAAGACCATCGTCTTCTCGACAGTGGTTGATTCTCTCAAGCGCTTCATGGAGAAGTGGCGCGCTGAGGATGCGGCGAAGCCTCCGGTCCAGTTCACGCCGATTGGCCGGGCCGTTCCTCCGCCGGAGCCGTTGACGCCAATGCCGCCGCCGCCTGACAACTCCAAGGACCCGCGCGCGAACGGGTAAGAGTCTCTCTCCACCGTGGGGGTGGAGGTTACGGGAATGTCTGAGGACCGCCCGTCGTTGTCTGTGACGACGTGGTTCAAGGAAAATCAGACGCTGATGATTTTCCTGATTGCGCAAGCTCTCGCGATAGCGACGGCGGGCGCTTCCATCATTGCCTACTACGTCCGCATGGAAACACGCGTCCACATCATGGAGACGCGCGGGGCCGAGTATTCCGTTGCGCGCATGGCCAAGATGGAAGAGCGCATCACCATCATCGAACAGCGGCAGGCCCGCAACGAAGATTCGATCAAGCGCATCATCGACCAGTACTTCAAGGATGCGCCGAAATAGGAGCGACACATGCCGAATTTCACGATGATGCTTGACGCCACCAATATGAAGGTGCGCGAAACCGGCGACGGCTATCTCGTCTGTCAGCCGCGCGTTGCGCGCACGGGCATTCAGGAATATCTCGGGCACGAAGTCGGCAAGCCGCATCTGGACAAGGTCCGGGTGTGGCGTCCGGAAGCAGAGGTGTTCGCCAAGGACTCGGTCCGCTCGCTGCCCGGCAAGCCGGTCTGCGTCGAGCATCCGCCGGTGCCGGTCACCGCCAGCAACTGGAAGGACTACGCGGTCGGCTCCGTCGGCGACGAGGTACTGCGCGAGGGAGAATTCCTGCGCGTGCCGCTGATGCTGATGGATGCCGCAGCCATCGCCGAGGTGCGCTCCGGCCGGTCAGAGCTGTCGGTCGGCTACACCGCAGAGCTTCAGTGGGGCGACGGCGTAACCCCGGACGGCGAAGCCTACAACGCCAAGCAGACAACCATTCGTGCCAACCACGTAGCGATCACCCATACCGCGCGCGGTGGACCCAAGCTCCGTATGGGAGACGACGGCAAATCCAAACAACAGGAGACTCCAATGGCTACAAGGAAACTGACGGTAGACGGCATCGTCATCGAAATGGACGAGCGGGACGCATCGCTTGTCGAGCGGGCGATTGCCAAGCTCGAAACCGAAGTGGCGAACGCCAAGACGCAGCAGACGAATGACTCCGCCTCTGCCTCCGCAGTCGCGCAGACCAAGGACGCCGAGATTGCCACGCTGAAGCAGCAGCTTGCTGACTCAAAGGTGACGCCGAAGAAGCTGCAAGAGATGGCGCGCGACCGCTCGCGGGTCGAGCAGAAGGCCAAGGCATTGCTCGACAGCTGCGTCTGCGACGACAAGACCGATGAGGACATCCGTCGTCAGGTCGTCAACGCCAAGCTCGGCGATACCGCCAAGGCTTGGACTGACGAGATGGTGACGGCATCGTTCAACACGCTGGCCGTCAACGTTGCCGACGCTGGCTACAGCAACAACCTCGACGCCGTGCGCCATGTCGTCATGCAAAGCGACAACTTCACCGGCGGCGGCGACCCGACGGCGAAGGCCTATGCCGAATACGACAGGGATTTGTCCGAACGCTGGAAGACCGCAGGCCGACGCACGGCCTGATCCGTCTCGCGACGGATTATCGAAGACCCACAACTCAATTCAACAGGAGACAAGACAATGGCTGACGTTAACGAACAGCAGAGGAATGAGACGCAACAGGCGCGTTCCGACCGCACGGGTTTGATTCCCGCGCCGAGGGACGCGGTAGTGACGCCTTACGGCATTCCGCAAACCACGTTCCCGGAGCGGATGCGAGCAGGCATTCCCGGCATGGTCAACCGGATGGTGCTCTACAACGCCATCTCGCGAAACTGCGCCACGGCGGCGGGCATTCCGTACTGCCGTGCGGTGAGCCAAGGCACCCTCCCCGAGGACGCCGTCATCGGCGGCACGCTCGCGGGCTTTCTCGGCATCACCATCCTTGACCCGACGCTGGTGCACTTCACTGCGGGCATGGCTCCGGAAACCTACGCGCAGACGATGGAGATGGGCATCCTCACGCAGGGCCAGATGTTCGCAACGTCTGTCGTTGCGATCACCGCAGGCGACCCGGTGCACTTCGTTGCGGCGGACGGCACGCTCACCAACACGGGCGCTATCGGTCCCGTTCCGGGCGCGCGCTGGGTCTACACCACGGCTCCCGGCGCACTGAACTCCGTCACGCTCGGCATCCAGCGCTAACCACGTCATCCCGACGTAAAGCACTTCACAGTTTTCAGAACCCCGTCAGGAGGCGGCAATGCGAGACTTTTACACACGTGACGCGCAGCAAAGCGCGTACAACTTCGTGGTCAACCAGAACACGGTGATCGAACGCGAGGTGGTGAAGATCCAGTACCCCGACGTTCAGTACCCGGACCTTGTCCCGGTGGACACGGCGACCGGCAACGAATGGGTGAAGTCGATCACGTACTACTCACAAGACATCGTGGGTAAGGCGGACTTCTTCCATCACACCGCGCTTGACGTGCCAATCGCCGAGCTGACCCGCGAGAAGTTCGAGCGCGGGATGGAGATGGCGGCCATCGGCTATCGCTGGACCATTGAGGAAGTGGCGCAGGCGATGGGCCAGCCGGGCGTCAACCTCACCGCTGACAAGGCCACCGCATGCCGACGCGCCTACGAGGAATTCGTGGACGACATCGCGCTGCGCGGCTCGGTGCCGAAGGGCATGCAGGGCCTCATCAACTCGTCACTGGTGACAGCAACGACGGCACCTGCGGACGGCACCGGCTCGGCCACGACGTTCGCGAGCAAGAGCAACGATCAGGTCATCCGCGACATCAACGGCGCACTGACCGGCATCGCAAGCGGCACCAACTGGCTCTACTACGCCGACACGATCCTACTTCCGCCGGGCGTGCTCGTCGGCTTGGCCGGACGCATGTTCGCCAACCAGCCGATGACGCTGCTGGAGTGGCTCAAGCAGTACAACGTGCTGACGGTGCAGACCGGACGACCGTTGACCATCGCAGGCGTGCGCGGGTTGGAGACGGCGGGCTCAGGCGGAATCTCCCGCATGGTCGCCTATCGTCGTGATCCGCAGGTGCTGAAGATGTGGATTCCGATGCGCCACAAGTTCCTGCCGGTCTGGCAACGCGGGCCGATGGTGTTCGACGTGCCGGGCATCTTCCGCATCGGTGGCGTGGAAATCCGGATGCCTGCGGCTATCCGTTACTTGGACGGCGTCTAATCGCGGCGCTAATCGCGGCGCGGATTCCGGGACGACACGATTAACACGATTAACAGGAGGGCCTGATGGCCAAGGTTAAGAACACCAGCAACCAGCCGCGCGGCTTCATCACGGAGGATGGCGGTCAGGTGACCGTCATGCCCGGTGAGGAGAAGGAATTCAACCTGACCGAGGCGGACTACAAGAAGCTGGAGGAGATCGCCGCCAGCACTGACCCGGCGATTTATGAAATCAGCGGCGGCCCCGGCGGCGTCAAGAAGCTCACCGCGAAGGAGCAGAAGGAAGCCGACGCCAAGAAGGCCGAGGCCGACGCCAAGAAAGCCGCCGACGAGCAGAAGGCAGCAGAAAAGAAGTAAGCCGATGGCCTTCAACGCAACGCTGCCGCCGACCGTCGCCGAATTCAGGAGCGCCTTTCCTGAATTCGCCGAGGTGCCTGACAGCAAGGTCGAGTTCGAATTGTTCTCGGCCATGCAGTGGGTGGACACGTACTGGTCACCCATCGACGCCAAGCTCGCGGTCATGTACTCGGCGGCGCACTTCCTCTCCATGCACGACACCGCGAGCGGCGGCGTCATTTCCGGCGACGAGGGCGGCAGCGGCGGCGGCGGCGGAGCGGTTGATCCTGAAGTCGGCAAGATATGGGTGAGAACCGTTCGCTTCCGCGACCGCATGATCACCTATGACCGCGTCGATGCTTCGGACGCGACCGGAGGGTCTTCCGGCACGGGCTCCGACGCGTCGGAATTCTGGGAGGCCACCTACTACGGCAAGCGCTACCTCTCGTTTCTGCGTCGCAACGTTCCTCATGTGGCGGTGATCTGATGGAATACTCTCTGAATGTGAAGCGCTTGCGCATGAAGGCCGTGGTCGATTCCATCGACGGCGGCAACGGCAACGGCTCAATCGAACTGCGCAGCGCCGATGGCCTCATCCTCGCGTCGCTGTTGCTCCAGAAGCCGTCGTTCTATCTGGTCGGCGACGACTTGCAGCTGTGCGCACCGACCACCGGCTACGTGACGGCGGCCGGGCTCGCCACCGTCGGCACCATCTCGGACGGCACCGGCACACTGGTGATCGACGCGATGACAGTCGGCACCGACACCACCGAGGACAATATCCACGACTTCGAAATCAACCTCGACACGACTGTTCTGGAGATTGGCAAGCAAATCACCATCGTCAGCGCGACAATCGAACATGGCTAGACGCACCAGCAAGGTCATCCTCCCCGACATCATGCACCCCGTCGATGATGAGATCGACAAGATATGGGGCGAGCAGGTGGTGATGCGCCCGATGATGGTGCAGAGCACCGGCTATCGCGAGGCGGTGCCGGACCCGTCGCGCATGGTGGTGATTGCTATTGGCGTCTATGACCAGACGCGTGGCGCGGTCGAGCCAACCGGTGGCGGGTCGATCCATCAACAGGCAACGTCGGATGTCTCGCTGAGCATCCGCTGGGAGCACACCGAGCAGGCGAAGCTCCAGAAGGGCGACCGGGTGTACTTTCCCGAGCGCGACGAGCTTTACGACGTGAGCTTCATCCACCCGGACCCGGGCGGGCGGCCAGACGTGCACCTGTTGCGGGTGCTTGAATGAGCGTCGTCCGCATGCTGATGCGGATGTGCGCCGTGGCGGCGCTGCGTGGCGAGACGTGGGCGGACGACCGCGTGTTCGACAGTGATAACACGCCGCTGTCGCAGGCGCTGACGCTGAACGCTGCGGCCAAGCCGTATATCGTCGTCTACACCGACGTGGACAATCGCCTCAACCTTGAGGGCACCGACGTGCTCAACGTTGATCGCGAACTGGCGCTGGTGCTGGAAATCGGCGTGGCCAGCAAGATTGAAGGCCCGACCGGCGAAGCGACCATCAAGACGCCGCTCACCGACGAGGGCATGGAAATCGCTCTCGACATGATTGAGAGCCAAGTTATCGGCGCGCTGTTCGCCGACCCGCGCAGCCCGTGGGGCGAAATTCTGAAACACATCGTCATGCGCGTGACCCGCGTGTCGGGACAGCGCGGCGCATCGGCCGAGCGCGACCGGCGCTGGGCGGCGCGACAGCTGACCTTCGTCTGCGACGTGATTGCGGACTTGCCGCCGGGCGTGCCGGTCCCGGCCGGACACCCCATCAGGGAGTTCATTCGCGTGGCGAAGCTGAACCCGGGCATGGAGCACGCTGGCGAGATTTGCGCGGCACTGACCAGTCAGGAGATCGCGCCGAAGTGGGAGCAGGTGCAGGCGTGGCTCGGCGTTCGCAGGCACGTGCTGCGCGGCATGGGGCTTGCGCCACTGTCGTCCGACCTGCCGACGATGGCGACGCCATACGGCGACGACCTGACTGACAAGGATGGTGAGGCACCGATCCTGCGCGAGCTTGGGGCTGATGACGTGGACATGAACGACGACCCGCTGAAGGGGCTGATCGACATGCAGACGATCCGCACCAACGTGGTGAAGATCGCGCCGAAGGATACGCCGGACAAGGTGGAGGCGGATGGCGAAGTCTCCCCCTAGCGGCGTCAGCATCAAGGTGGATACCACCGAGCTGGAAGAATTCAGCAAGCGCATTGCCAAGGCCCAGAACGTGACGGCTCCATCCATTCTGGCTGGGCTGAACGACCTTGGTGACCAGCTGGTGGCGACGATGGCGCGCGACCTCGCAAGCAGCACCGGGCTTTCGCTCGAACAGGTACGCGGGCTGATGAAGGTCACGCGCGCGAGCACAGTCGGCCGGACCATGCACTACGATGTGAAGGTGAACCACGGCGTGTTCGCCAGCGAAGCCGCGCGCAGGCTCGAAGGCAGGCGCGAGGATACGGACTTCGGTCAGCGACGGCCGGGCACGCTGGTGGTCGTGGTGAGCAAGAAGGACGAGCTGGTTTGCCCGGACTGCGAGGAGCTTGAAGCGGCCGGTCCGATGCCGGTCGAGGTGGCCGAGCGCCACGTGCCAGCACATCCGAACTGCCGCTGCATCATCATGCCGTATGTGCCGAAAGGCAGGCGGTTGCCGGTGACGTTCACGACGGTATCGGGCACCGACCCGCGCAAGCGCATGGGCGGCAAGGCACCAGTCAATGTTGACCTGACGCTGCGGCAGATGGCTGAGGCCATCATCAACAAGGCGGTTTCAAGAGTTCGCATCGAATTGACGAAGTGAGGTTCTCATGGCCGACGCAATCCAACGTGTTCTGATGCAGCTCGCGGACGTTCGCCGCCGGATGGCGAACCAGTTCGTGGTCGGTACCGTGCATGAGGTGGATGGCGACCAGCTGCGGATGGTCATCGGCAAGGACAACAAGGGCAAGGAAATCCTGTCGCCTTGGCTGGACACCTCGAACCATCGCGGCGGCGCGACCGAGTCACGCTTCTACAAGAAGGGCCAGACACTGTCGGTGACCTGCCCGAACGGTGACCTCGCGCAGGGCATGCTCTCGCCCTACGCGCCGAGCAAGGAATTCAAGCGGCCCGAGCACGCCAACAAGAACAGCGAAGGCGAGGAAAGCTACCAGCTCGAAGACTATCGCCAGAAGCAGAGCAAGGACGGCGTCGATATGTGGTTGCAGGGCGGCGACCAGAAACAAAGCGGCGGGCAGAGCAAGGAAGGCCACACCGGCGGCGACAAGGCCAAGGTGAAGATGCGGATGAATGGCGACGGCGGCATCACGCACCGCTTCGGCAAGGACAACCGTCTCGCGGCAAACAAGGAAGGCGCGAAGATACGCAGCAAGACCGACTGGGTGGTCGTGACGGACGGACGCATCGTCATCTCGAAGCCGCCCATCATCGGCAAGGACCCGATGAAGAACGACGACAAGTAAAACTCAACAGGAGAGCGAAGCATGGCCTACGTTCAGAAATACTTCATCTATGACCCGAGCGTGCGCGAAGGCGACGAGCTTGGCGGCATTCGCGTGCAGAAGGACGACGACGGGCTGCATGTGAAGTCCTCGCCGATGTGGGCGCAATACTTCATCGACCAAGGCCTGATGGGCATGGACCCGCTGTCGAAGCTGAAGGAGAAGTCCAAGAAGTTTCTTGCGCAGACCACGCGCGGGCGTTCGACCAATCCGGACCAGCTGCCGAAGCGCGTGGCGAAGTACACCGAGCTTTCGCAGTCCGGCAAGCCGCGCTTCTCGCTGAAGGAGCAGCTGGGCGGGAAGCGGAAGGCCAAGCGCCGTGCTGACCCGCGCAAGGACAGGACGCCGCAGCCGAAGCCCGCGCAGGACCCGCCGCGTTCGATGCCAACCTCGAAGCCCGGAGCGGCGGTGACTTGACGTGGCAGGCTACGTTTACGACGCGAATCTGGACATATGGCCCGACCTTAAAAACGGTCGGATCGTTCTCGCGCCCGTGCGCATCGGCATGGACCGTCACACCGGCAAGATGATCACGGGCTGGGACCACGTCGTCCAGTCGCTGCTGCTGATCTTCTCCACCCGCTATCACGAGCGGGTGTTGCGTCGCTGGTGCGGCTCGTTTGTGCCGCACCTGATCGGCGAGAACGCGACGGTGCCGACGATTGCCCGGTTCTACTGGGCCATCGCCACCGGCATCGACCTGTGGGAGCCGGGCTACCGCATGCAGC
>Ga0190271_10002131_pt1 | contig 11802 bp, 7 predicted proteins | sample Popmic356T_FD_133747 | JGI IMG/M metagenome (GOLD analysis project Ga0190271, IMG submission 133747) | Populus adjacent soil microbial communities from riparian zone of Weber River, Utah, USA - 356 T | ecosystem: Environmental > Terrestrial > Soil > Riparian zone | place: USA: Utah | collected...
CCGCGCCGCACGCAGGCGTCAGCGACCTCGCAATCCACCGCGCGCGCCCGTCGACCACCGCGCCCGGACCACGAGACGCTGCGCCAAGCGGCACCGCGGGTCACCCCCGGCTTCGTCGCGCAGATAAAATACAGAGTTATTTCATATGCCTTTTCCCTCCGCCTCAGTTTGGACCAGGCCGACCTCCGAAACGTGTGCAATGTTTGTTCATACTTGTGACGATGCTTTGTTGCAGGTGCCGACGGGGTGTCTACCCAGCTCGGCAGGGCCCCGAAGCGGGCGGGAGTAAACGATGCGCACTTCGATGGTTGCTTGGCTGGTGCTCGCGGTGGTCGCGGCGTGTGGTGACGAAGCGGCCCCCGAGGGCGACCGGGTCGCGGTCGACGCGGATCCCCAGACGACCCAGGACGCCGGCGGCAAGTCTGCAGACGCGGCACAGGGAAGCACGCTCACGGACGCCACGGCTTCCCCGAGCGCCGCGCTCACCTTTGCGTCGGACATCACGCCGGTCACTCGCGTCGCGGACGCACTGGAACGAACGTTCATCCCGCCGTACACGTCGTGCGTCGAGCCCGCAGCCGGCGAGACGGGTCGCGGCAAAGACGGGAGGATCTGCACCAACGTTGCGATCTCCGGCGCCACCGAGGCGGGGCGCTACTTTCCTGACTACGCTAGCTGCGACGTCGTGATTACGCAGCGTCCGTTCTGGAGCCGCCCGCCCGCAGCAGAGAGCAAGCCCGACGACCCGCGCTTGCTGGACAGCGCGTACCTCGCGGAGCTGGGCTGGGTCAAACAGCAGATCGAGGCCACCGGCTGTGTCTGCTGTCACGACTCCCAGTCGCTCGGCAAGCAGGCCGGACAGTGGGACATCCGGCTTGGGCCGCTGTGGCTCGACAGCCTGTCCGACTCGGGCCTCGCCCTGTTTGCCGGGCTGGCCGACTCGTCGGTGCTGGGCGCCTATCCGGCGGCCGACAACAACGGCTTCGAGCGCGACCAAACGGGCATCCCGTCCACCGACGGCCCGCGCATGCAGAAGTTCATGTTCGAGGAGCTCGCGCGGCGCGGCATTACGCAGGACCAGGCGCGCGCGGTGCCTCCATTCGGCGGCCCGATCTACCAGAACCGCGTGGTGAAGCCGACCCCCTGCGAGCCGGGCGAGGGCGTGTTCGACGACGGCAGCGTGCGCTGGCAAGGCGGGCCGGCTCGCTACGTGTACGTGATGAACAAAGACAGCGAGAACCCCGGCGTGCCACCCAACCTGGACCTGCCCGAGGGCACGCTGTTCCGGCTCGACGTGCTGCCCAGCGCGGCGCCCGTCGCGAGCGGTGTCGGGTACGGCAGCACGCCGCAGGGCTCGTTTCAGGCCTTCCCGGTGCGCAGCGCCGCCGAGCCGCTGGTGCGCGGCCAGACCTACCACCTGAGCGTCTTGCGCGACGTTGGCCTGCCGGTCGCCAACTGTCTGTTCACGTACGGAAAAGAGCCCGCGCCGAGCGAGCCGCCCGGAGCCGACGCCGGCAGCGCGGCCGCCAGCGGAGACGCAGGCGCGAGCGCTGCTGACGCAGCCTCCAGCTGCAGCTTGCCGGGCGGCGACGCACAGGGTTTTGGCGCGGCCTGCCGCGCGTCGAGCGAGTGCACGTGCGCGGCCAACTACTGCGCGCTGATGCCGGGGCAGCCCCAGGGTTATTGCAGCAAGGCCGGCTGCAATGCTGACAAGGCATTGTGTCCGAGCGAGTGGAGCTGCTTCGATCTGTCACAATTTGCGCCGGGACAGCCCGCCATCTGCATCCGCTGAGAATGCGCTCGCCGGCTAGCGCCTGACACGGGAGGCCAGGCGCCAACGGTGCTAAAGCCGCTCGTCAGCCGCTCGTTTTGGAGCGGCGCAGGGGGTATCAGTGAGCGCAAGCAGAGGGTACGCAGCGCAGTCGGCCAAGGACGCTCTCGCGCCCTGGCAGTTCGAGCGGCGCGAGCCAGGCCCGAGCGACGTCAAGATCGCGATCACGCACTGCGGCGTGTGTCACTCGGACGTGCACCAGGCGCGCGACGAGTGGGGCGGATCGATCTTTCCCATGGTGCCTGGCCACGAGATCGTCGGCCTGGTCAGTGCGGTCGGCAGCGCCGTCGACAAGTTCAAGGTCGGCCAGCGCGTCGGCGTCGGCTGCATGGTCGACTCGTGTCGCAAGTGCCCGAGCTGCACCGAAGGTCTCGAGCAGTACTGCGAGCGCGGCTTTTCCGGCACGTACAACAGCCGCGAGCAAGATCGCAAGACGCCGACCTACGGCGGCTACGCCGACAACATCGTGGTCGACCAGGCGTTCGTGCTGCGCGTGCCCGACAACCTCGACCCGGCGGGCGTGGCGCCGCTGCTCTGCGCAGGCATCACCACCTACTCGCCGCTGCGCCACTGGAAGGTGGGCAAGGGCCAGCGCGTCGGCGTGGTGGGCCTCGGCGGCCTCGGCCACATGGCGGTCAAGCTGGCGCACGCAATGGGCGCCGAGGTCGTGCTGTTCACCACGTCGCCCAACAAGGCCGAAGACGCCAGGCGCCTCGGTGCGCACGAGGTCGTGCTGTCCAAAGACAAAGACCAGATGAAAAAGCAGCGCGGCCGCTTCGACTTCATCCTCGACGCCGTCGCCGCGCCGCACGACATCGACGGTATGCTCGGTCTGCTCAAGCGCGACGGCACGCTGTGTCTGGTCGGCATCCCCGATCAGCCGCATGCGCCACACCAGGTGGGCACGCTGGCGTACAAGCGGCGCAGCCTGGCTGGCTCGCTGATCGGTGGCATCGCCGAGACGCAGGAGATGCTCGACTTTTGTTCCGAGCACAACATCGTCTCGGACATCGAGCTGATCCCGATCCAGAAGATCAACGAGGCCTACGAGCGCATGATCAAGAGCGACGTCAAGTACCGCTTCGTGATCGACATGGCTTCGCTCTAGTCGACGTCAGTAGTAGAGCATGGTGATCTTCACCTGCTCGACTTCACCCGGCTCGAGCTTGAGCTTGGCGTCGTCCCAGCTGGGCGGGCCAAAGCGCGCACGGGCATCGCGCGAGAAGCCGATGCCTTCCTTGGGAATGCCGATGAAGTTCGTCTTGAGCTCGCTGTCGCCGTCCTCGTCGTGAAAGACGCTGACTGCGAACACGCCGGGTGGCACATCGCGGAAGCTGGTCTCCGCCACGCCCTTGACGATCTTCGCGACGGCGCTGGGCGTGCCTTTCGGCGGCGTGCCCGGAAACGCCTTCTCGCTGCGCCACAGCGCCACGAAGACCTGTCCGCGCTCGTTGCGAAAGCCGCTCACCTTCACGTGCACCTGCCCGGGTGCAGCGCGCGGCTTTGCAGGGGCTTGGGCGCGCACCGTCGACCCCAAAGGCAGCAACAACAGACTCGTGAGGATGGTACGTCGCAGCATGGGACTCCCTTTGGTTGGCCGCTCGCGTCCGTGACCCGAGCCGGTGCGGCTGGGACGTCCGCCCGCTACAGGTCGTCGCAGGGGACGCCGAGCTGCTCCTTCAGGTAGACACCGAGCTCGTTGTAGATGAGTCCGTAGTTCTCGTTGAGCGGCAGGAGCAGCAACGTGGAGGTGCCGCCGGCGATCCACTGCGCGCTCTGCTTGCCGACGACCAGGCGCAGCTTGCCGCTGGTGCTGGCGAAGATCTCGCCCTCCGAGTCGGAGACCACGTCCTTCATTGCCAGCGGGCGCAGCTTGCCGCGCGGGCCGCGGTAGAGCCGAAAGTCGCGTGCCGTCTCGGGCGTGTTGCCGCGGTCGACGAAGTAGTAGGTGCCAGCTTTGTCGCGCGCGAGCGCGTAGGCCTCGCGCTGGTGCGGGCTCGGCACGTAGCTGGCGTTGGCCAGCACGGCATCTTTGGCGGCCCCCGTGAGCAGCTTGAGCGAGCTCGTGCGCGTGCCGCACTCCACTTCGCAGGTTCCGTCCTCGGGCTTGGGCTTGACGTAGCTGAACAGCCTCAGGTCCAGACCGCGAAAGTTGTCGTTGTGTTTGTCGTTGCGCTGGCGAGGGTCGAAAAACCAGCCGTCGCTGAGCGCGCTGAAGCGACGCACCAGCGCGAACTGCTTGCCGTCGCCGTAGGCCATGCCGTGATGGGGTGCCTCTTCGGGCCCGATCAGCACCACGTGTTTCTGCTCGGCGTCGGCGCACACGAAGGTCTGCGCGTCGTTTTTTTGTGCGCCGAGCGTCTGCCTGGCGCCCGCGGGCTTGAGCGCCAGCAGCGCCTCGTACGCGCGCTGGTCGGCGTTGGTGATCTCGAAGTTGATCGACCAGCGCAGCGTCTGCCCCGAGAGCTCCAGCGTGTTGGCCCCGTCGAGCTTGCACTCGGCGCTGAGCACGTGCTCCTTGACGAAGCGCTTGCCCGCGTCGTCGTCGCACAGGTGGTCGAGCGCAGACAGCACGCTGGCGCAGTAGCCCGAGATGCTCTTTTCGAGCAGCTCTGCGTCGCTGACGCTGGCCCAGACCACCGCGACCGGCACGGTCTTGCCGCAGCGCTGCGCCGTGCTCGCGCTGGCCTCGCTGAGCGCCTGCTCGTTGTGGCGCTGCTCGGCCGCGCGGTCGAAGCGCTGCAAGGCGTCGAGCTCGCCACTCCTGGTCTGGGCCTGGTGCTCGCGCTGCAGCGCCACCGCGTCGACCTGGGCGCTCTTGTCCTCGGCGTAGACCAGCGCGTAGCCGTCGCGCGAGCCCGGGACGTAGCTGTGCCAGTGGCCGTCGCGCTCCTTGGTCAGCGTGTTCCAGTCGCCGCCGTGCAGCTTGGTGCGGTACTCCACGCGCTCGCCGTTCAGGCCGCGCTGGTAGGCGAGCACCTTACCGGTGAGCTCGCTGTCCACGCCCAGCACGCGCACCAGCGCGCTCTCGTCGGCGAAGTCGACCACCTCGACGTGCATGCCGTCGGGTCCGGAGAACCAGCGCTTTTGGCTGGGCTCGCGCAGCGGCTCGGCCGCCTCCGTGAGTGCGGGCTTGCTGGTGGCGCAGCCAACCAGCGTGAGCGTCGCCTGTGCCGACAGCGCCGCGACCACAGTCGGCACCACAAGCGCCATCACAATTTCAGGCCGCGCCCCGCAGCGCGTCCAAAACAGCCCTCTGTTGATGCTCATCCCGTTCTCCTCCCCCTCGTACCGTTGCGCAACGCAGGCCGCCCCCGGCCCACCCAGCGCACTCGCCTTGCAGCGCGCTGGCGATCCGCGCCGTTCGGCGCGACCATGCCGACATGGAGCTCGCCGAGGGCGTGATTCTCGACGGACATTACCGCCTACGGCAACTGCTTGGCCGAGGCGGCATGGGTGAAGTCTGGGAGGCCGAGCACACCCGACTGCCCAAGCCGTTCGCCGTGAAGTTCTTGCTCGGCCTGTCCAAGGCCGAGCCCGAGCTGCTGATGCGCTTCAAGCGCGAGGCGGAGATCGCCTCGCGGCTCAACCACCCGAGCATCGTGCAAGTCACCGACTTCAACATCTTGCCCGACGGCACCGCCTACATCGCCATGGAGCGCCTGGTCGGCGAGGACCTGCGCGCGCGCCTGTTGCGCGGCCCGCTGTCGCTCGTGGACACGCGCGAGATCACCAGGCAGGTCGCCTCCGCGCTCGAGCTCGCGCACCGCGAGGGCATCGTGCACCGAGACCTCAAGCCCGAGAACATCTTTTTGTGCCGCGAGCCGGACGGCGCCCTGCGCGCCAAGGTGCTCGACTTCGGCATCTCCAAGCTGTCCGGCAGCGTCACCACCGGCACGCGCGACGACCGCGTGCTGGGCACGCCGGGCTACATGGCCCCCGAACAAGCGATGGGCAAAAACTCGTCCATCGACGGCCGCACCGACCTGTTTTCGCTGGCGACGATGGTCTACGAGATGTTGACCGGCAAGGGCGTGTTCATGGGCGACACGCTGGCCGAGCTGTGCACCAAGGTGCTCTACCACTCGCCGCCGCCACTCGACGAGGTGCTGCCCTCCACGCCGCGCGCGCTCGCAGTGGCGGTGGCCATGGCGCTGTCCAAGGACCCCGCCGCGCGCCAGTCCGGGATTCGCCCGTTCGCCGACGCCGTCGCCGGCGTTGCGCTCGGGCCGGCCGGCAGCGCTTCCGGTTTCTCCGCGACGGCGATGGCCGAGCCCTCGCTGCCCGCCCCCTCCGACGCGATCACGCGCTCGGACAAGCCCTCGCTCGCTGCCGCGTCGCAGCCCGCGGCCGGCCGCCGCAGGCTCGTGCGCATCGGGCTCGTCTCGCTCGCCTTGCTGAGCGTGATCGGGGTCGCCGTGGTGCTCGAGCTGCGCGACGCGCGCGTCGTGTCTGCGCCGCTGCCGGTCGCCCCGTCTGCAGACACATCGTTCCGACGCACCGCTTCGAACAAGCCCACGCTGGCCGAGCAGACTCCCGTCCCGCAGCAACCGGGCGACGTCTTACCCGTCCAGCCGACCAAGAACGCTCAGAAACCCGCGCCCACGGCACAGGGCTCCACGCACACGCCGCGCACAGAGCGCCCGAAAGGCGACAAGCCACCGGCGCTGTCCGAGAGCGCGCTGGCCGCCCTCAGCGAGGCAGAGCGCGCCGTCGAGCGCGGCGACCTCGCCAACGCCATCCGGCTCGCGCGTAGCTCGCTGCGCGAGGCGAGCAGCGAGCGCGCGTACCTGGTGATGGCGCGGGCTTATTGCGCACAGCACGACGTCGGGATGGTGCAGGCGATGCTGCGCAATCTGTCGTCGGCGGGGCGAAAGGAAGTGAAAAGGAAGTGCGCGGCCGAAGGTGTAAGCGTGCCTTAAATGACCGCCGACCGCCGGGGCATTGCTCGCCAGCACACGGTCGATACGCAAGGTAGCCCACGGCCCACGCACGCAAGCGCCGTTGCAGCCTGGTCTGACCACTGGCGCAGCCGCCTCGGATCGCACCGACGAATCCCGAGCAGGCCGGTTATCATCGAACGACATGAGCAGACCTTCCACTGCGAGCGTAAGCCAACCAGGACGCACGCGCGGTCGCTACCAGCTCAAGGAGCAGCTCGCCGTCGGCGGTATGGGCGTGATTCACCTCGCCTACGACAGCTGGGCGCAGCGCGAGGTCGCATACAAGCAGCTCAAGACCAATCACCCGGCGCAGCGCGCGCGGATGACGGCGCTGTTCCAGCGCGAGTACGACACGCTGGCGCGCTTGCCGCACCCAAACATCGTCGAGGTCTACGACTACGGCAAAGACGCCAACGGACCTTACTACGCCATGGAGCTGCTCTCGGGCTCGGACCTTACCGATCTCGCACCGCTGCCGTACCGGGAAGCCTGCCGGATCATGCGCGACATCGCCTCGGCGCTTGCGCTCGTACACGCGCGTCGGCTGGTGCATCGCGACGTCAGCCCGAACAACGTACGGCTGACCAAAGACGGACGCGCCAAGCTGATCGACTTCGGCGCGCTCACACCGTTCGGAAAACCCAGGGAACTGGTCGGAACACCCGCCTTTCTACCGCCCGAGTGTCTGATCCTCGGCGAGCTCGACCAGCGCAGCGACTTGTACTCGCTCGGGGCGATCGCCTACTGGGCGTTGACGCGACGAACGGCCGTCCGCGCACGCAGCCTGGATGAGTTGGTGGTGGCGCTCGACGAGCCCATTCGTCCGCCTTCCGCGCACGTCACCGAATTGCCGCCGGAGCTCGACCAGCTGGTGCTCTCGCTGTTGTCTCGCGACCCCGTCGGCCGTCCCGCCAGCGCAGCGTACGTGATCGATCGGCTCACCGCGATCGCGGAGCTCGCGCCCGAGTCCGATCAGCGCCGCGTCGCTTACAGCTACCTCGCGCAGCCAACGCTGTCGGGTCGCGAACACGTGCTCGACGCGCTGCAAGACGTCGTCGACAGCTCGGCACAGGGACGGGGACAAGTGGTCGTCGTCGAGGCCCACGCGGGCCTCGGTCGCACTGCCGTGCTCGAGCATGTCGCGCGCTTGGCGCAGGTAGCCGGCGCGACGGTGCTGCGCGCACAGGGCGACCTCAATGCGGCCCCGTTCAGCGTCGCACGCAAGCTCAGCGAGACGGCGCTCGCGCTGTTTCCCGAGCTCGAAGGCACAAAAGACCGCGCCACCCAGCACACTCCGTTCGCGGCCGCGCGTGCGTTGGCGGCGCGCTCACCGGTCGAAGTCGCCGAGCATCACGCCGCCCTGCTGAGCTCTCTGTCCGGAGTGCTCGCCCGTGCGGCCGAGCTCGCACCGCTGGTGATCGTCGTGGACGACGTGCACTGGTGTGACAGTGAATCGCTCGCGCTCATGGCGTCGCTCGCACAGCTGGCCGAGAGCGCTCACATCACGCTGATCGTCAGCACGCTGACGGGCCACCCACGCGAGCACGATCCCGCGCACAAGCGGGTGGTCGAGCACGCGCTGCGGCTCTCGCTCGGCGAGCTCGACGAAGAGCAAATGGTCGAGTTCGTGCACTCGCTGTTCGGCGGGGTGCCCAACACCCGCCGCTTTGCCCAGTGGCTGTTCTCGCAAACCAACGGTGTGCCTGCGAGCTCGATCGACCTCGCTCGCCTGCTGCTGCAGCGCGGGGCCGTGCAGTACACGCTCGGCACGTTCACGCTACCGCACGACGTCGATGACAGCCTATCGCAGCTCGGCGTCTCGAGCGCGGCGCTGGCGCGCTTGGCCGAGGTCGGCCCGAGCGCGCGCGCCTTGACCGAGCTGGTGTCGCTGCACGCTGGCGGGCTCAGCGCCGAACAGCTCGTGCACGCCTCCGGGCTTCCTTTGCGCGACGTGCTGCTGTCGCTCGAAGAGCTCGGGGCCCGCGGCGTCGTGACGGCCACCAACGAGGGCTTCCTGGTACGCGCGCTGGCGCTGCGCAGTGCACTCAGCGACACGCTCGGCGACGAACAAAGACGCGCACTACACGAGCGACTCGCTCGCGCACTGCTCGCGTTTCCTGGCTCGTCCGCGGAGACCACCTTCCACGCGGCCGCGCACCTGCTCGCGTGCGGCGCCGAGGACGAAGCCGCCGAGCTCGCCGGCCCGCGGATCGGCTCGCTCGTCGGCGGCTCCGCCGCGCACTGGGTGCCGCTGATCGAACAGCTGCTCGTCGTGTATCGAAGGCAGGGACGTAGCAAAGAACAAACCCTGCAGCTGATGATCCCACTCGTTCGCTCCGGCTTTTACGGAGACCTTGCCGCGCAACGCAGACACATCGACGAAGCCATCGGCACGATCTCACTGCTCACGGGCATGACGCTGGCGACCAAGCTGCGCCGCTACCTGGGTGGCAAGCTCGCGCTGCTGATCGGCATTCTTTATGGCGTCATCAGACGTGCGCGCACACCGAAGCTCGACCGCATCGCCGAGGGGCCCAAGGAGCTCATCAACGAGCTGGTGAGTATGGTCATCGGAGGCTGCGCGACGGCCGCAAGCGCGATGGATTCGCGCGCCTGTGCACGCTTTGTCACCTGGCTGGAGCCGCTCTCGGCGATGCCCAAGGACAGCAGCGGCTATCTGATGCGCGAGTACTGTCACGCGATCGCAGAGACGAGTGCAGGCAACTTCGACAGCTCGTCAGCGCGCTATGCGCAGCTGATACCTGCGTTTGCCAAGCCCGTGGAGGGCTTGATGGAAGAGCTGCGCGAGGCGGTCTACCTCGGCGCGCTCAACGGCCGTGCGCAAGCCGAGGTCAACAGCGGCACGCCGAATGTGCTCGAGCTAGCCGACGAGCTTGGGCGCGGGGACCCGTTTTTTGCGCCGCACGCCGAGTGCGCTCGCATGGCTTATTACGCAAACCGAGGTGACATGGCAACGGCCGCCGTGCATCGCGCACGCGCAGAAATGCTGGCATTGCAAGGCGGCGTATCCTGGTCCGCAGTCACCATTCTGACCGTCAGGCTCGCGTACGCGGCGATGCTGACGCGTGACGCCATCGGACTGGTTCAGGCGAACGCCGAGCTCGAGCGTCTGTCGGGCATCGCGCCGATGCTGATGACCTGTAAGCAGATCGGCCAAGCGTGGCTCGAGTACCTGCGTGGCCGGCCCGAACAAGCACTGGCGCTCTTCGCAGAGGTGAGCGACTCGCCCGAGGCGCAGAGCCTCGCTTCGTGGGGCTTCGATCAGACGTTGCGCGCGACCGTGTTCAACTCGGTGCGCCGCTACCAGGAGGCGCGCGAGATCTGCACCAAGGTCAACGCGACGATTCGTGCCGCCGACCGCGCAGCGAGCGCGCTGCGCGGCCAGCTTGCGATCGCGGAAGCAGGCCTCGGCAACAGCGACGTCGCGCGCCAGCTGATGGCGGAGCACACGGCGTACGCAGACGGCACTGCCAATCCGCTAGCCGGCGGCAACGCGCACCATGAAGCGGCACAGCTGATGATCATGCTCAAGGACCTGGCTGGCTTCGAGGCTCACTTCGCAATGATGGAGCGACACTTCCGCAGCACCGGCAACCCGACGCTCATTCAGCAGTGCGACGCGCTGCGCGCCCACGCCGTGCAGGACGGCTTGTGTCCGAGTGTCCACGCCACGTCCCCAAAGCTCGGCATGGACGACGAGCTCGACTCCGAGACGATGATGGAGACCACCAACGCAGACTCGCTGGCGGACGCCGACACAGGCTGAGCCGCTCCCGTACGGTAGCCCCGCCGCTAGCGCGCGCTCGTTGTGCTGCGCTTCATGTTCTGCTCACGCAGAGATGTCTACTATACCCGCGAGCAAGCGGCACCTCGGGAGCGCGCGCCAACAAAACCAAGCCGGCGACCCAGATCAGGAGGTTGTGAAATGCGACGGATATTGATGATCGTGCTCGTGATGAACCTCGCAGCATGCGCAAAAAAGCCCGAACAATCGAAGCTTCCCAATGGGGAAGCGAGCGGGCATGAGATGCCCGAGCCGGTCGACGACAGCGTCGTGATGAAGACCGACGAAGAGCCCAAGCAGCCACAGCCCGTACAAAAGTGACCCAGCCCAACAGCCAAAGTGCCGCCGCTGGCCTGGGCCCGCGGCCCAGGGTCCAGTGCAGCACCGAACGCCGCGGCTGGTGGCGACCGGGACTGCGCTTTGACTGAGCACCCAAGGTTGACACTCCGCGCGACGACTCTTACCGAGTGACACATAACGATTCGCGACGGAGGGCCCTTCCATGCTCACCCTTCACAAGCCTGACGACGTGTTTTCTCTGCGTCACGTCCCCAGCTGGCTGATGCTCTGCCTCGCAGCGGGTGCAATCAACGCAACGGCACTCCTGGCATGCGAGCGGTTCGTCACCCATGTCACGGGCACGGTGACCCGCCTCGGTGTCGAGGTGATGCAGCTGAACATCTTGCTCGACTTCATCCTGGTGCTGGCGTCGTTCATCGGCGGTTCGGCGCTCTCGGGCATGCTGATCAACGCGCGCGCGCATCGCGGCCAGGCGCCACTATTCTCGCTGCCGCTCTGGCTCACCGCCGCCATCACGGCAGGCGTCGCGGTGGCCGGTCATTTCGGCTGGTTCGGCTCGTTTGGTGGCACGGTCGATGAAGCCCTCGACTTCGTGTTCCTGAGCGCCCTGAGCTTCGCGATGGGACTGCAAAACGCCGCGGTCGCGACCAGCACCGGATTGCTCGTGCGCACGACCCACCTGACGGGTCCAGCGACCGACCTTGGGGTGCACCTGGCTGAGCTCGTCTGGGTAGGCGCCGAGCGGCGCGGCCTCGTTCAACGTCACGCGGCACTGCGCGCCGGAAAGATCGTGGCGTACGCGGCCGGGGCCGCCGTTGCGGTCCCGCTGGCCCATCGCTTCGAGTTCCTGGGCCTGCTCATGCCTGCAGCGATCATCGCTGCCGCGACCTTGGTGAGCTTCGTTCCCCGCGCCGTGGTCGCAG